>ENA-OQEB01000254-OQEB01000254.1-human-gut-metagenome-genome-assembly--contig:-NODE-254-length-22683-cov-2.366111_pt1 | contig 22683 bp, 28 predicted proteins | sample MGYA00242787_ERZ504619 | MGnify/ENA primary metagenome ERZ504619 (study PRJEB26092, sample SAMD00036317) | human gut metagenome | host: Homo sapiens | study: EMG produced TPA metagenomics assembly of... | reverse complement strand
CTCCTCACTCCTCACTCCTCACTCCTAACTCCAAACTCCTAACTCCTAACTCCAAACTAAAATGATTAGTATATTAAATGTAGTACACGATACAATGGTAGATGGTCCTGGCTTCAGGACCTCTATCTATTGTGCCGGTTGCCCCAACCACTGCCCAGAGTGCCACAATCCCCAGTCGTGGGACATCAATCATGGCACGATGACCAGCACGGAGGAGCTGATGAAGGAAATCATGAGCGATCCCTTCGCCAACGTTACCTTCTCGGGCGGCGACCCGATGTTTCAGGCAGAGGGCTTCGCTGAGTTGCACGCGCCATCCGAGAGCAGAGCCAGAAGACCATCTGGTGCTTCACGGGCTATCTCTTTGAGAACCTGGTGAAGAACCCCAAGCAGCTGAAGCTCCTGAAGCTCATCGACGTGTTGGTGGATGGTCCCTTCGTCAAGGCGAAGCACGACCCCGACCTCTTCTTCCGAGGCAGCAGCAACCAGCGCATCATCAACGTACAGAAATCCCTCAAAGAAGGCAAGGTGGTAGAACTCCATCTGACAAAAGAAAATCCGAACCCAGTGCTCTAAGCACCGAGTTCGGATTTTTTCAACTCCCCCATGAGTTCCAGGATATAGTCTCGCTCCCAGTCCTGCTCATGGCATCGCTCCTCGCCAAAGAGCAGCAGGTCCAGGTCCATGGCTATGCTACCCATGTGACTGGCAGCCGCCGTGCGCCCACATTTGCGCTCTATATTCTTCAGCGCCAGGTTCACCTTCTCCTTGCCCACGCGCGTATAGCCCACGGCTATCGCATTGAGAAACTTATCCGAATGATGCATGCCGATGGGCTCCGTCCATACGCTGCGGCTAAAACTCATCTCTCCGAAAGTCTTCTCCAACCACTCCCTGACATGGTCAAAGTTGGCTTTTTGGTCCACGTTCGAACCCATAGCTATGATGATTCTTGTCTTGTTCTTCTCCATTGTATAACATTTTCTTATACAAAGATAATAAAAAATATATAAAAACACGCAAGTTATCCAGTTTTTTTATTATTTTTGCACTATGAATCGACTTAAAGCATATATCGTGGGCATCCTGCTGCTCATCAGTGCCTCCCAAGCCACGGCACAGATGCGCTGGAACCAAGCCTACCAGACATACATCAACCAGTACAAGGATCTAGCCATTGAGCAGATGCTTCGTTACCACATACCTGCCAGCATCACCCTAGCACAGGGACTCTTTGAGAGCGCTGCCGGCAGGAGCGACCTCGTGCGCCAGGGCAACAACCACTTTGGCATCAAGTGCCACAGCTGGACGGGCCCCACACAGTATCACGACGATGATGCCCGGGGCGAATGCTTCCGAGTGTATCAGGACGCCCGAGAGAGCTATGAGGACACAGCAAGTTCCTCGCCCGCCAGCCCCGCTACGCCCGCCTATTCCAGCTGAGCCAGCAGGACTACAAGATGGGCACACGGACTGAAGCAGTGTGGCTATGCCACCAACCCACAGTATGCCACCAAGTTGATACAGCTCATCGAGCTCTACAAGCTCTACGACTATGACAAGGCGAAACGCTACGACCGATTCATGGCAGAGCACAGCGGCACCGACCAGCCTATCAACGCCCAGGGACTATTGCACCCTATCCATCGATTCAACGACAACTACTATCTCGTGGCTCGTGAAGGCGACACCTTCAAGAGCCTGAGCAAGGAAGTGGACATCAGCTGGCGCAAGCTGGCACGCTACAATGAGCGCGACAAGCACGACGTGCTGCACAAGGGCGACATCATCTATCTGAAGAAGAAACGCAAGAAGGCGCCTAAGCAGTACAAGAAGCGACCTCACGTGGTGCAGGCTGGCGAGAGCATGTATACCATCGCCCAGAAGTATGGCATACGCATAGAAAGCCTCTACAAGATGAACAAGCTGATGCCTAGCTACCAGATACGCATAGGCGACAAGCTCAGAGTAAGGTAGAAATAAAAAACAAACTAAATATGAAGAAGAAGAAAATATTGATTTCCCTAGCCACCCTGGCGCTGCTGATGGCACCAGGCAAGATGGCAGCACAAAACTTTGATGACTATTTCGTAGACAAGACACTGCGCGTGGACTACATCTTTGCCGGCAACCGCGACAAGCAGATAATAGCCGTAGACGAGCTCAACGTGATGCCACGCTGGTATGGCAAGAAGCAGCGCCTGAGCGAACTGCCAGTGGAAGGCAACGGCCAGATTACCGTGCGCGACCATCATTCGGGCAAGGTCATCTATCGCAACTCCTTCAGCACCCTCTTTCAGGAATGGCTCTCCTATCCTGAGTCGGAGCACAACACCCAGAGCTTCGAGAACGTATTCCTGGTGCCTATGCCTAAGGACACCGTAGACATCACCCTGGACCTGCGCAACAACCGCCGAGAGATCATGACCTCGCTCACTCATCAGGTGGCTCCCAAGGACATCCTGATTCACCACAAGGGCGAGCACCCTACACCATACGTCACCCTACAGCAGGCAGCCGACACCACCAAGTGCATCCACATCGCATACGTGGCTGAGGGCTACACCGAGGCTGAGATGCCTATCTTCCTCAAGGACGCTCAGGATGCCACCGATGCCATCTTTGCCCACGAGCCCTTCAAGAGCATGAAGGACAGATTCAATGTCGTGGCAGTGAAGTCGCCTTCCGAGGAAAGCGGACCTAGCGAGCCTGGCAAGGGCATCTGGCACAAGACGGCGCTGATGTCCAACTTCGACACCTTCTACAGCGACCGCTACCTCACCACCCTGCATCTCAAGACCCTCCACGACTGGCTTGCCGGAACCCCATACGAGCACATCATCGTGCTGGTAAACTCTGAGAGATATGGTGGCGGCGGCATCCTCAACTCATACAACCTGACCACCTGCCACCAGAAATGGTTCCGCCCAGTGGTGGTACACGAGTTTGGTCACTCCTTCGCCGGACTGGCCGACGAATACGCCTACGAGACCGAGGAAGTGCCTATGTATCCTCACGATGTGGAGCCATGGGAGAAGAACATCACCACGCTGGTAGACTTCCATGGAAAATGGGAGAACATGATCAAGAAGGGCACCAAGACCCCTACGCCACTCTCCAAGAAAGAGAAGGAAGCCGTGAGCAAAGTGGGACTCTTCGAGGGTGCGGGCTACAGTCCTAAGGGCGTGTACAGAGGCGTGCAAGACTGCCGCATGCGCATCAATGAGACCCCAGAGTTCTGCCCAGTGTGCCACGGAGCCTTGCAGGACATCATCGACTTCTATACAAAATAAAAAAATCAAAATCTCAAAATATGAAAGAGAAGACCTTGAACATACAATACTCGGTGGCTCAGCTAGGTGAACTGAGCCTGAGGAACAAGAGCTGGTGAAGAAAGCGATGGCTGCCACCGACAATTCGTATGCCAACTACAGCCACTTCCATGTGGGAGCCGCCTGCCTCTTAGCCGACGGCAGAATCGTGATAGCGCCAACCAGGAGAATGCTGCCTTCCCATCAGGTCTCTGTGCCGAGCGCAGTGCCATCTTCGCCGCCCAGAGCAATTATCCAGAGCAGCCCATCACCACCCTGGCGATAGCTGCCCGCAATGAACACGGCTTCCTCAAGAGCCCCATCTCGCCTTGCGGTGCATGCCGACAAGTGATACTGGAGATAGAGGATCGCTACAAGCAGCCTGTTCGCATCCTGCTCTATGGCGAGGACGGCACCTATTGCTTCCGCAGCGTCAAGGACCTCCTCCCCTTCTCTTTCGTGGATGCCAACATGAAGGAATAAAAAAAAAACTTCTTGCTTTTTTTACCTCAATCCATTGATCATATTTCTGATTTGTGCGATGCGAGCTTTCATATCGGACGTGTTGCGATACTCAAGATAGCCAGCCAGCGACTGCTCGAAGCATTCTTTGGCTCGCTTCATCTCTTGCAGCATCTCTTCCCTCTGTCCTTTCTCCAATTCCTTAGCCTTGTAGAGATGGCAGAAGCCCAAGCGATAGTAGGCATCGGGGCGCTCATTGTCGTGGCAGATGGGCAACATCTGCTCATAGAGCGGTATCGCCTCCTTATAGCGTTGCAGCAGGAAGTGGCTCTCGCCATCCATCCAGCAATACAGCGAACGCTCCTGCGGTGCAAAACCCGCCAGCTGGGGTATCGCCTCATCCAGCAACTGGATGGCTTGCTCATACTCCCACTCATAATAATAGCACACACCCAGGTAGGCCTTGTAGCGAGGATTGAGCCTATAGCGCTTGTTGAGCGGTTGCAATATCAGCAGGCACTCATGATACTTCTGTGAGGTGAAGTAATCTATCGCCTTAGCCAGCTGTTCGGCATCCACCTGCTTCTGCCCAACTTCCGAAACAAACCTGCCCTCCCAGCATTGCTTGCCTGCCCAACAACAATAGGAATGCCCCACAAAAAAGAAAGCACCGAGCATGAATACTAAATATCTTCCCCCCTTCACAGTCTACTCCTCCTCACCTTCTAGCTCATATTCATAGCATCCCACACTAGGTGTCTCCTTGCGGCGCAAACCATTTCTATCCACTGGCAGCGAGGTGGCAGGATCAGCCACGCCTATCGCCGCCGACGCCGAGCGCAAGCGGAAGTCATACTTCAGATTGTCTGTATCGAAGAGGCGGAAATGCTTCTCGCCAAACTTCGTGGTATCCTTCAGGTCCTCATAGATGACGTTGGTAAACTTCAAGCTATCCTCTGTCTGCATCTTCTCCGTGCGCAGCACACAGTGGTCGAAGTGGAAAGCCAGCGTATCTCCCTCCTCGGGTTGCGTCCATACCACCTCATCGTCATGATAGCCCGTAACCAGCGAGTTGCACACGTCCAGGCGAACCAACGGAGGCTGAATGTTGATGGCAGGCTGGCGGCGGGCATCAAAGGGATAGAACTGGGCTATCGTAGAGCCATTCACCTCTACATCTCCTCCACTCACCAGGAGTCCTGATCCCGAGGTGTTGGTAATCTGCGTATTATATATCTGCGCCTTTACCGAGTCAGCCACCACGCCATAGCCCTGGCAGTTGTGAACCGTGGCATTCTGCAGGAGCAGTTTCTGGCGGCTCACATCACTCGGATGCATCCAAATGCCATCATACGTGCTGTGGATATCGGCATAGCTAATCTCATTGTCATAGGAAGAAGCATCAGCTGGATGCCCTGCCACTGTCCCGCGTGCGATCGTAAGGCAGATAATCAAACTACGGTCGATGCGATCACCTCGCATCACCACCTCCTTGCCCTGCTCGCCCGCCACACGGAGCTTGCCATACACCTGCACGCCCGCATTCTCGTGGAAGTAGAGACGAGTGCCAGCAGCGATGGTGAGCGTAGCTAGGCTATCCACCGGATGCCACCATACACCACGATGGGCTGCGAAGACTGGATCACCTCATCCTGGCTCACCCGCTTATCGCGCAGCAGGAGGGCATCCCAGGAATAAGCATTGAGATTGAGTTTCTGCTGCACGCCACTCTCCAGGGTGAACACCAGGTTATCCTCCACCAACTTAGGCACGTCAGCATGTTGCACATGGGAAGTCAGTTCTACAAACACACGGATGCTATCCCCCTTTCTCACCTCCACATCCTGCGTCTGATAGCCCACCGTCTCGCCGAGATACGAGCCATCCACATTGACACGGAAGCCGTCTGGTTGCCATTCTCCAGACGCACCGACGAGCAGCGGATGCCCTTGCCCGAGCGATTGTACACCCAGCAAGAGGCTGTAGGCGTAGGTACATTGGAGAAAGTGGTGTCCAGCCTCACCGAATCTACCGAGAAAGCGAGCACGTCGCTCCTCGACGTAGAGAAGCTCTCATCGTCGGCACAAGCTGAAAACATGGCAGCGCAGACCGCCATAGAACCTATCGTATATAAAAATCCCTTTTTTCGTTTCATACTTTATAAAACGAAAGGGATTGATTATTGCATCTCAAAAGATACTTATCATTTATAAAAACAAGCTGCCAGTAGTAGCCCCTACATAAACAAGGCGAAGATGGAAGCTCCCACCACCGTCATCACACCGCACACCACGATGGAGAGGCTGCTCATGGCTCCCTCGATGGTACCCATCTCCATCGCCTTAGCCGTACCCAGCGCATGGCAGAGCAGCCGATGGCGATACCCTTGGCGATAGGTCCTTGATGGAGAGTAGCCCCAGGAACTTCTCGGCAAAGATGTTGCCCAGCACACCCGTCACGATGATGACCACTACCGATACCGACACATGGCCACCCAACTCCTCAGACACACCGATGCCGATGCAGTGGTGATGCTCTTAGGCAGGAAGGTAACATAATCGGCATGGTCGAAATGGAAGAGGATGGCGAGGATGAGCACGGAGCAAAGGCTCGCCAACACGCCCGACAAGATGCCAATCATCACGGCTCGATAATTCTTCTTGAGCAATTCCACCTGCTGATACAATGGCACCGCCAAGCAGATGGTGCAGGGGTGAGCAGATAACTGATGCTATTAGCTCCTGCCGAGTAAGTCTTGTAGTCCACACCCGTAATGAGCAAGGTGCAGATGACCAAGATGATGGAGATGAGCAGCGGGTTCATGAGCGACCAGCCCGTCTTCACCTTCAGCAACACGCCCAAACCATAGGCTGCCAAGCTGATGAGAACGCCGAAGAAAACAGAATCCTGAAACATACTATTCATCGCTGTGCCTCCTTTCCCTTAGCTGAAACTTTAGCTTCCACAGAAATATTTCCTTCCTCAGAAACTTTCACCTTTGCCGCTGCCGGCTTCTTACCTCTGCGAATCACCGCCTGCGTAATCCATCCCGACACGCCCATCACCACGAAGGTGCTGACCACTGTGACCACAATATATTGCAGCCAAGCGCTGGCTATGGAATGCCAAGAGTCAATGAGACCCACGGCGGCAGGAATAAACATCACGGGCATGATGGCTATCAAGAAACCACTCGTCTCACGAATATCTTTTACCTTAATCAGTTTGAGTTCCAGTGCCGCAAAGAGCAGTATGATGCCATAGATACTGGCTGGAATGGGCAGTGGCAATAAGAAATGGAGCAATTCACCCGCAAAGGAGAATGCTATGATGATCAAAAATTGAATTAAAAACTTCATAATTACTTTTCACTTAAGAAACGGATGTACTGTTCTATGACCAAGCTGTATCACCGACGCCCAGGCGGGTTGTGTCGAGACAGATGTCGTAATCATCGGCATTGCCCCAAGTGAGTCCGGTATAATACTTATGATAAGCCACGCGGCAATCGTCCACGTGCTCCACAAACTCCTGCGCCTGCTGAAGCGACAGATTCTCTTCCTCCTGAATGGCGGCGATGCGAGTCTTCAAGTCGCCCGAGAGGAACACAGAGACCAAGTCCTTGCGCTCACGGAAGATGTAATTGCCACAACGGCCGATGATGACGCAGTCCTCCTGCCCTATCATGTCGGCAAGGGTGCGAAGGGGATGCTCCGTAAGGTCGCGATGGTTCTCGCCATAAGAAGGCATGGCGAAGAGCAGCTCGTCTACCGGGCGCTCATCGAAGAACGCCTCCATCTCATCGAGCACTCCACGCTGGCTAGCTATATCGAGCAGGCTCTTACGGTATAGAAAGGAATACCATAATGCTGGGCGAGCAACTTGCCCACCCTGATAGCGCCACATCCACACTGGCGCGCAATCGTAATAATCATCTTGAGAATCTATTATTAATTACTGAATACACTATTATCTTCTTACCTCATCGGCAGAAACGAAACTTACGTATAGTAAAAAAGCTAAGAAGACTTGACTCTTCTTAGCTTTCTTGAAGTCGGGGCGACAGGATTCGAACCTGCGACACCTGTTCCCAAAACAGGAGCGCTACCGGGCTGCGCTACACCCCGCTTACTCATCTTCGAGACGGCTTTCTGACATTGCAGTAAGCATCATTTCTGATTTGCGAGTGCAAAGGTACAACCATTTTTTGATTCCACCAAATTTTTCGCACACTTTTTTCTAAAAAAGATGCTTTTTCTGCAAAATAAGCCACAAAATGGCACAAAATAAGGGCAGCCTTACGAGAAAGCTGCCCTTACACCTTATTATATATATAGGAAGCCCGAAGGCAACCTATCTATTTTCTGCTGCTAGAGAGAAATCATCTTACTGGATGATGCCCTCCTCTACGAAGATCTGCTTCAAAATCACAACAGCCTTCTCTACCTGATCCTTGGTATGTGTAGCCATCAATGCGAAACGTACCAATGTGTCCTGAGGAGCACATGCTGGTGGGATAACTGGGTTGATGAACACACCGCGGTCGTAAGCCTTCTTGGTTACGATGAATGTCTTGCTAGCATCACGCACGTAGAGTGGATGATAGGACTCTCGGTCTCACCAATCTCGAAACCTTCCTCACGGAAACGCTTCAAGGCATAGTTGGTAACATCCCAGAGATTCTCGAAGCGCTCAGGCTCGTTCTCGATGATATGCAATGCCTCCAATGCAGCTGCTGTGGCAGCAGGAGTGTTAGATGCACTGAAGATATAGGTGCGGCAGTTGTGACGAAGGAAGTTGATGGTATCCTTGTCTGATGCGATGAAACCACCGATAGATGCCAAACTCTTAGAGAAGGTACCCATGATGAGATCCACCTCGTCGGTCAAGCCAAAGTGATCGCAAACACCACGACCCTGCTTACCAAATACGCCAAGACCATGAGCCTCATCTACCATGATAGAGCAGTTGTACTTGTGCTTGAGCTTCACAATCTCTGGCAAGTTGCAAGGTCGCCCTCCATAGAGAACACACCGTCTACAACGATGAGCTTGATAGCCTCATGAGGAAGCTTAGAGAGCACACGCTCCAAATCCTCCATATCGTTGTGCTTGTAGTGCAACTGGGTAGCAAATGAGAGACGACGACCGTCTACGATGCTGGCATGGTCGCGATCATCACAGATCACATAGTCGTTACGACCTACCACGCAAGCCAAGACACCCTGGTTAACAGAGAATCCTGTAGAGAAGCACAATGTCTCATCCTTATGAATAAACTCAGCCAGCTCCTTCTCGAGCTGAACATGTAAATCGAGGGTACCATTGAGGAAGCGGCTTCCTGCACAGCCAGAACCGTACTTATCAAGAGCAGCCTTGGCTGCATCGATAACACGCTGGTCATTGGTCAAACCCTGGTAAGCATTAGAACCAAACATCAAAATCTTGTGACCATCGATGTCAGTTACCTCTGTCATCTGCTTACTTGTGATCTCACGGAAATATGGATACACTCCGGCCTCCATATACTTCTGAGGTTCACGATAATTCTTGTATCTTTCTTGTAATTGTCCCATTATTAATAGGTGTACTTATTTTCTAATTTCTACTTTTATACTTAGTTTCAGGGTGCAAAGATACAAAAAAAGACTAATAAACCCATCATTTTACATAAGAAAGTTTACTTTTAGCGTTTTTTTAATGGATAAATCTTGGTAATTTAGGTATTTTTATTACTTTTGCACCACATTTTCACCAAACTCTTGACTAAGAATGAAGAAAAAGATAGTTTTCATAATGAATCCAATTTCGGGCACAGTGAGCAAGGCTGGCATCCCAAGATTGATAGATTCGACTTTGGACAAAGAGCTTTTCGAGTACGAGATAAAATTGACCGAAAGAGCCGGACATGCTCCCAGTTGGCAACAGAAGCCAAGGAGCAGCATGCTGACATCGTAGTAGCCGTAGGTGGCGACGGAACCGTGAACGAGGTGGCTCGCTCGCTGGTTCACTCGGATACGGCATTGGGCATCCTGCCTTGCGGTTCGGGCAACGGACTTGCACGCCATCTCCTATTGCCAATGAACCTGAAGAAGAGCATCGAGATCATCAATGCCTGCGAGATACACGACCTGGACTACGGAGTGATCAATGACCACCCATTCTTCTGTACCTGCGGCATGGGATTTGACGCCTTCGTGAGCATGAAGTTTGCCGAAAGCGGCAAGCGTGGTCCTATCAGCTATGCCGAAAACATACTAAAAGAGGGACTGAAGTATAAGCCAGAGACTTACACGCTGGAGGACGAGACGGGCACCAAGCAATACAAGGCATTCCTCATCTCGTGCGCCAACGCCTCACAGTATGGCAACAATGCTACATTGCCCCACAGGCATCCATGAGCGATGGTCTGATGGACGTGGTTATCATGGAGCCATTCGATGTGCTGGAAGCTCCGCAGGTAAGTTTTGACATGTTCAACAAGACGCTCGACAAGAACTCCAAGATCAAGTCGTTCCGCTGCAAGAAGTTGCACATCACGCGCAGCCAGCCAGGCGTCATCCACTATGACGGTGACCCCGTGATGACTGGCAAGGACATCGACGTACACTTGGAGGAGAAAGGCATCAAGATGGTAGTCAACCCATTTGCCGACAAGAGCATACGCAAGCCCAACATGATACAGAATGCCTTTGCCGACTTCTTCAATGACCTCATGGCTGTACGCAACGACCTGCATCGCGACATCCAGCGCCAGGGCAAGAAGATAGAGACACTGAGCAAGATTGTACAGCAGAAGTTGAACTTATAAGCAGGAAGTCCTGAGCTTACAAGTTCAGTTTACAAGTAAAATTCTTCAGTAATTTTTGCATACCACGATGACCGATTCCCCTGGGAGTCGGTCATCGTTTTTATCTCCTCTTCCAGGGCTGCCAATCGCCTCTTTCGGAAAGCCAATAGATAGCGTTTTGGCTGCTTGCGCTCCACCGTCTTTACGCCACACTTACGAGCCAACAAAAGCCCTGAGCAATAAGCTTCTGACACAAATTGCTCCACTACCTCAGCAGGCACAATAGCAGAGAACACACCATCATCGGAAAGCCACCTCTTCACCCCCTTCATCAGCACAGGAAATGGCAGTGAGTCAGTATGTCTAGCCAAGCTACGCTTACTGTCAGGATTTTTCATGCTATTCACAAAGAATGGTGGATTGCTCACGATGGCATCAAAGAGCATCCCAGAAGCCACTCCTAACTCCTCACTCCTAACTCCTAACTCCTCACTCCTAACTCCTAACTCCTGCAAGGCGCAGCACTCCATTACCACCCTATCAGCAAAGGGACTGGCAGCAGCGTTCTCCCGAGCCTGCTGGCAAGCATCGGCATCAATGTCTATGCCCACCACCTGAGCCTCAGGAAAGCGCTGCGCATCATGAGCGAGATAAGTCCAGTACCCGCACCAATATCCAAGATGCGAGAGCCGCCTTCAGCCCACGCACCCAGCAACACGCCATCGGTTCCCACCTTCATGGCGCATCGGTCCTGCTGTATCTCAAACTGTTTGAATCTAAATCCTGTCATATTCTTGAGTAACCCAATATTACTATCTTTACTAACGGAAATATCGCCCAATTATTACAAATCATCCCCATTCTTACACCCCAAAAGGCGAATATCAGCAAGAAATCGCCCATTATATATTAAATAATCTATACTTATATATGAAAAAACAAAAAAAATGAGTATCTTTGCACACTAAATGAACGAACATAAAAGAATGGAAAGAACTAGTACAAAGATACAAATGATCGCTGACTTTGAAGCGACGCCAACGAATTGCTCGAAAACAAGCCAGAAGGCATTTACCTATGCTTTGCACACGCGACCTTGTGGTATTCCCAACGGTCTTGACACCTATCATCGTGGGCAGAGACATCAGCAGGAATCTTGCCAATCTGTTGGCTAACAAGCCAGACACCCTCTTCTGCATATTCTGCCAGAAGAACAGAGGAGTGGAGCTACCAGGTTTTGACGACCTGTACCACGTGGGCGTATTTGCCAAGTTGGTGCGCATCCTCAACATGCCTGATGGCTCGGGCAACCAGACCATCATCGTGCAGGCCATGGGCAGATGCGAGCTGAGAAACGTCACCGCTCTGACACCTTATTACCAGGCCGAGGTGGAAAGCCTGCCAGAGATATGGGGCAGTCAAGAAGACACCAACTTCAGGCTCTGCACGAGACATTCGTCAAAGAATCACTCAGCTACGTGAATGCCAATGAGAATGTGTCAAGCGAGCTGGGTGCAGCCATCACGGAGATTAGCCACCCTATGGTGCAGAGCAACTTCATGTGCTGCGCCATGCCATTCAGCGTGGAAGACAAGATAGAGATGCTGAGCAAGAGCGACCTCAATGACCGCTTGGTGATAGCCCTCAGAAGCCTGCACAAGGAGATGAAATTGCTGAGACTGCAAAACGAGATCAGCCAGAAGACCCACTACGACCTGGACGAGCAGCAGAAGGAATACTTCCTGAAGCAGCAAATCAAGAACATCCGCCAGGAACTGGGCGACGAGGAAGGCAGCCCTGAGCGCAAGGAAATCATGGAGAAGGCGAAGACCAAGCAATGGAACGAGGCCACCCAGAAGGTATTCAAGAAGGAGATGGCAAAGCTTGACACCATCCATCCACAGAGCCCAGACTACCCAATACAGGTCGGCTATCTGCAAACCTTGGTAGACCTGCCTTGGAACGAATGCACCAAGGACGACCTGAGCATTCCTCGTGCCAAGCGCATCTTGAACCAAGACCACTATGGCATGGAGAAGGTGAAGGAGCGCATCCTGGAATACCTCGCCGTGAGAGCGCTGAAGGGCGGACAGAAGAGCCCGATACTCTGTCTCTATGGTCCTCCGGGAGTAGGTAAGACCAGCTGGGCAAGAGCATCGCCGCCGCAATGAAGCGCAAGTATGTGAGAATGTCGCTCGGCGGATTGCACGACGAGTCGGAGATTCGTGGTCATCGTCGCACCTATATCGGAGCGATGCCTGGCGCATCATCAAGAACATCCAGAAGGCAGGCAGCAGCAACCCTGTGTTTATCCTCGACGAGATAGACAAGGTGGCACAAGACAACTTCCACGGCGACCCATCATCGGCACTGCTCGAAGTATTGGACCCAGAGCAGAACAATGCCTTCCACGACAATTATCTCGACGTGGACTATGACCTCTCCAAGGTGCTCTTCATCGCCACAGCCAATGAGCTGAGCAACATTCCTCGCCCACTGCTCGACCGCATGGAGCTGATCGAGGTAGGCGGCTACATCACCGAGGAGAAGATAGAGATAGCCAAGCGCCATCTGGTGCCTAAGGAGATAGAAAATACCGGACTGGAAGAGCAGGACCCAAAGATAAGTTTCAACAAGGCTGCGCTGGAGAACATCATCGAGCACTATACCCGTGAGACCGGTGTAAGACAGCTGAAGAAGCAAATCAACAAGTGCCTCCGCAAGGTGGCTTACGAGTTTGCTTCCACAGGCAAGATAGAACACCCTACCATCGGAGCCGCAGAGATCAAGGGACTGCTGGGCACCCCACCGTTCAATCGTGACATCTACCAGGGCAACGACTATGCAGGCGTGGTAACCGGACTTGCCTGGACCAGCGTGGGCGGCGAGATACTCTACATCGAGACCTCGCTGAGCAAGGGCAAGGCAGCCAAGCTGACCCTCACCGGAAACCTGGGCAACGTGATGAAGGAATCGGCAGTCATCGCCCTGGAATACGTCAAAGCGCATGTAGACCTGCTGGGCGTGGACTATCGCATCTTCGACAACTGGAACATCCACATCCACGTGCCTGAGGGAGCCACCCCAAAGGATGGTCCTTCTGCCGGCATCACCATCGCCACCAGCATCGCCTCAGCCATCACCCAGCGCAAAGTGCGCAAGAACATCGCCATGACGGGCGAAATCACCCTGCGCGGCAAGGTACTGCCTGTGGGCGGCATCAAGGAGAAGATTCTGGCAGCCAAGCGTGCCGGTATCACCGACATCGTGATGTGCAAGGACAACCGCAAGAACATCGAAGAGATACCAGAGAAGTACCTCAAGGGCGTAGAGTTCCACTATGTGGAGAATGTGGCTGATGTATGGCAGATAGCCCTCACCGACGAAAAGGTGGAGCACCCTATCGACCTGACCATCAAGGAAGAGAAGGAAGAAAAGAAAGAAGATTAAAAAACGAAAAGAAGAAAGAATGAAATTTGAACTACAAGTAACAGATAAAGCAAGCGATGCCCGCACAGGCATCATCACCACCGACCACGGACAGATCAAGACTCCTATCTTCATGCCCGTGGGCACCGTGGGTAGCGTGAAGGGCGTACACTTCGAGGAATTGCGCCAGCAGGTGAAGGCACAGATCATCCTGGGCAACACCTATCACCTATACCTGCGACCTGGCCTTGACGTGATCAAGGCGGCAGGCGGACTACACAAGTTTAATGGCTGGGATCGCCCTATCCTCACCGACAGTGGTGGTTTCCAGGTCTTTTCGCTCACAGGCATCCGCAAGCTCAAGGAGGAAGGCTGCGAGTTTCGTTCTCACATCGACGGCAGCAAGCACATCTTTACTCCAGAGAATGTGATGGACACTGAGCGCATCATCGGTGCCGACATCATGATGGCTTTCGACGAGTGCCTCCGGGACAGAGCGACTACCAATATGCCAAGAACAGCCTGATGCTCACCCAGCGCTGGCTGGACCGCTGCATCAAGCGATTCAATGAGACCGAGCCGCTCTATGGCTACCAGCAGAGCCTCTTCCCTATCGTGCAGGGCTGCACCTATCCTGACCTGCGCAGAGAGGCAGCCAAGTTTGTAGCCGACAAGGGAGCTGACGGAAATGCCATCGGCGGACTTGCCGTGGGCGAGCCTACCGAGGTGATGTACGACATGATAGAGGTGGTCAATGAGATATTGCCTAAGGACAAGCCTCGCTACCTGATGGGCGTGGGCACACCACAGAACATTCTGGAGGCAATAGAGCGAGGCGTGGACATGTTTGACTGCGTGATGCCTACCCGCAACGGCAGAAACGCCATGCTCTTCACCTACAATGGTACGATGAACATGCGCAACAAGAAGTGGGAGATGGACTTCAGCCAGTGGATCCTGACGGCTGCGACATCGACCTCATCACCACCAAGCATACCTGCACCACCTCTTCAAGGCGCAGGAGCTCCTGGCAATGCAGATAGCCAGCATCCACAACCTCTCGTTCTATCTCAGACTGGTTACAGATGCCCGCCACCACATCGAGCAGGGCGACTTCGTACAGTGGAAGAACTCCATCATCGACCAACTAGGAAGAAGAATATAATCCCCCAAAAAAGGGAAGAACATAAACCTAAGGGGGAAAGGAAAACAATGAAAGATTATCAATACATCAAGAAGCATCGCCGCAGACTGAAGTTGGGCAGAGCCCTGAGCCATCGTTTCGGATGGCTCATCGCCGCCCTGGCATGGCTAGGAAAAGCCATGTCTTGGCTGGGCAGGAAGTTGAGTTTCCTAAGAGTGCTCAAGTATGCCAATCCGTTCCACTACATCAAGCGACTCGATTGGTACATCATGAAGAAGTTCTTGGGCTATTACTTCTTCTCCATCGCACTCATCATCTCTATCGCCATCGTATTCGACTTCAACGATAACTTGGCCAAGTTCTCGGAGAACCATGCACCAGCCAGGGCCATCATCTTCGACTATTATGCCAACTTCGTACCTTACTTCGCCAACCTCTTCAGTGCGTTGTTTGTGTTTGTGGCGGTCATCCTCTTCACCTCCAAGCTGGCAGGCAACTCGGAGATTATCGCATCATGGCATCGGGTGTCTCCTTCAAGCGATTGCTGCGCCCATACATGATTACCTGCGTGCTGCTCTCGGCACTCTCGTTCGGACTCGCGGCCTATGTCATTCCGCATGGCACTGTGATCAGGCAGAACTTCGAGAACATGTATAAGAAGAAGACCAAGAACACCTCTGCCGACAATGTGCAGCTACAGGTGGACCGTGGAGTCATCGCCTACATACAGCATTATGACGACAGCCAGAAACGAGGCTTTGGATTCTGTCTGGACAAGTTTCAAGAGAAGAAGCTGGTAAGCCACCTCACGGCGATGGAGATACAGTACGATACCATCAGCGACTCGAAGTATCACTGGAAACTGAGCAACTGGAAGGTGCGCCGCCTACAGGGTATGAAAGAGAACATCACCAGCGGAGCGCAGAAGGACACCATCATCACGATGGAACCTACCGACCTGGTCTACTCCAAGGGACAGCAGGAGACCTTCACCAGCCCTGAGCTCAAGGAGTATATCTCCAAGCAGATCAACCGTGGTTCGGGCAATGTGGTGCAATATCAGGTGGAATACCACAAGCGTATCGCCTTCTCGTTTGCCTCCTTTATCCTGACCATCATCGGTGTGTCGCTCTCCTCTCGCAAGCGCAAGGGCGGCATGGGTATGGCTCTAGGCACGGGCCTGGCATTGAGCTTCGGCTACATCATGCTCCAGACGGTTTCAGCCACGTTTGCCATCCAGGGCAACTTTCCTCCGGCATTGGCAGCCTGGTTGCCTAACTTCATCTATGTCTTCGTGGCATACTTCTGCTATCGCAAGGCACCGAGGTAAATAAGAATTAATAATTAATAATTTATAATGTATAGCAGCCAATGAGCCATGCTATACATGATGAATTATACATTTTAAATTGAAAAATATGTATTTCGACGAATTAGATTTAAATGACAACGTGCTCGACGCGCTCTATGATATGCGATTCGACACTTGCACCCCTGTACAAGAGAAATGTATCCCTGAGATATTGGAAGGTCACGACGTGCTCGGCGTGGCACAGACCGGTACCGGCAAGACTGCCGCTTACCTCTTGCCTGTATTGAGCAAGCTGGATGACGGCGGCTATCCTAAGGATGCCATCAACTGCGTCATCATGTCGCCTACCGTGAGCTGGCTCAGCAGATAGACCAAGCCATGCAGGGCTTCGGCTACTATCTGGAGGGCGTGAGCAGCGTGGCTGTATATGGTGGAAACGATGGCAACCGCTATGACCAGGAGCTCAAGAGCCTGCGCATGGGTGCCGACGTGGTAATCGCCACACCTGGCCGCCTCATCACCCACATCTCACTGGGCAACGTAGACCTGAGCAAGGTGAGCTTCTTCATCCTCGACGAGGCTGACCGCATGCTCGACATGGGTTTCTCCGAGGATATCAAGACCATCGCAGCCAAGTTGCCTAAGACTTGCCAGACCATCATGTTCTCTGCCACCATGCCTCAGAAGATAGAGGAGCTGGCCAAGACATTGCTCAAGGACCCAGTGGAGATCAAGCTCGCAGTGAGCAAGCCTGCCGAGAAGATTAAGCAGGAGGCTTACGTATGCTATGAGACCCAGAAGATGGCTATCATCAAGAACATCTTCAAGGCTGGCGACCTGAAGCGCGTCATCGTGTTCAGCGGTAGCAAGATGAAGGTGAAGCAACTCGCCGCCGCCCTTCAGCAACAGGGCATCAACTGCGGTGCCATGCACTCAGACCTGGAACAGGCTGAGAGAGACGACGTGATGTTCAAGTTTAAGAGCGGTCAGTATGACGTGCTCGTGGCTACCGACATCGTGGCTCGTGGTATCGACATCGACGACATCGAGATGGTCATCAACTACGACCTGCCTCACGATACTGAGGACTATGTACACCGTATCGGTCGTACAGCCCGTGCCAACCGTGACGGTGTGGCCATCAGCTTCGTGGCAGAGGAGGACATCTACTGGTGTCAGCAGATAGAGAAGTTCTTGGGCAAGGAGATAGAGAAGATGCCATTGCCAGAGGAGTGCGGCGAAGGTCCTGCCTATACCAAGCAAAACAAGCCGATGAAGAATAGACGTGGTGGCAAGGGCAACAACCAGGGCAGAGGCAATGGTAACCAGGGCAACGGCAAGAGCAGCGCCAAGAACCGCCGCCAGAAAGACCGTGACCAGACAGCCCACAAGCGTAAGCCAAACAAGCCAAATACCGCCAGGAGAAGGCTCCTAAGGGAGAGAACGCTCAGCAGCCTCAGGCTCAAGGACAGCAGAACCAAGACAAAAGCCACAGAGACAGCAGGGACAGCAGAGACAGCAGAACCAGGGTCAGCAGTCACAGCAGGGCAACAACAAGCGCCGCAACAACAATAACAACAAGCGTCGCACTAACAACAATAACCCTCAGCAGCGCCCAGGAGCCGAAAACAATGTGCGTCCAGGCAGCAACGGCCGTGGCAGAGGCGTAGCCCAGAAGAAGCAGGGCGCAGCCAACACCCAGCAGAAACAGGCTGGCGACAAGCAGGGCTCTCGCAAGTATGCACCTGTGGTAAACCCTCAGAAGAAGGAAAACGTAGTTAAGAAGATTTTCAAGGCTATCTTCGGCAGAAAGTAAAAAAGTTTTTCTTGCCAATGAATTAAGAATCATGATAGGACTGGCAGATTGCAATAACTTCTATTGTTCGTGCGAACGTGTGTTTCGCCCCGACTTGATAGGCAAGCCCGTCGTTGTGCTGAGCAACAACGACGGCTGCGTTATTGCGCGCTCTGAAGAGGCAAAGGCATTGGGCTATAAGATGGGCGACCCCTTCTATCAGGTGAAGAGCAAGCTGGAGGCTGATGGCGTGGCCATCTTCTCCAGCAACTATACCCTCTATGGCTCGCTATCCAACCGCGTGATGTCGATGCTCTCCCACTACTCTCCCCGCTTGGACCAATACTCCATCGACGAGAGTTTTCTGGAGTTGGATCAGTCCATGGCAGAGGCATTCTTCAAAGAGAACCCTTCTGAAAAGGAAATGCAATCAGCCAAGGCATCCTCTTCAGCTAAGCCTACAGCAGCAGAAACAGGAAATGCTCCTGCTGATGCACCGCTCCAGCAATATGGCGCCAAGATTTCTGCCGATGTATTGAGAGCCGTGGGCATTCCGATATCCATCGGCATCGCCGACACCAAGACACTGGCCAAGATTGGCTCCAAGTTTGCCAAGCGATACAAGGGCTACAAGGGCTGCTGCCTGATAGATACCGATGAGCGCCGCCACAAGGCGCTCTCCCTCTTCCCCATAGAAGATGTGTGGGGCATTGGCCGTCAGATAGCCCGAAAACTCGACTATATGGGAATCCGGACTGCAGCCCAGTTTGCTGATAAAAAAGAGAGTTGGGTGCGCAGTCATTTCAATATTACCACCGTAAGAACGTGGAAGGAACTGAATGGCGAAAGCTGCATCAGCATCGAGGAACTGCCGCAGAAGAAAAGCATCTGCACTAGCCGGAGTTTTTCCGGAGAAGGCATCAGCGACAAAGATGTGGTGGAAGAAGCCGTGGCTAACTTCGCCGTACGCTGCGCTGAGAAACTTCGACGCCAAGGCAGCGTGTGTCAGGGAATCACGGTGTTTGCCTGGACTTCCAGGTTCAACGAAAACGTGCCGGAATATACCATCCACGATTCCCTAACCCTACCTATCGCCACGAACGCACAGGATGAAATCGTGGGTGCCGCCCTCACTATCCTCAGAGCCAGATATCCCAAGCCAATGGCTGACAGCAGACCCGACCGCCCAGGAATGTCATTTAATTTCAAGAAAGCAGGCGTTATCCTGTGGCAAATCTCACCCGACCATCCCCGTCAGCAAGACCTCTTCGACCCTATCGACCGAAGCAAGCAAAAAGCGCTGATGGAAGCCATCGATGCCATCAACCGGAAGAATGGCTATGGAACCATCCGTCAAGCCGTACAGGGAAATGCTTGCCGATTCGACCTGAAGCGGGAGTACATGTCGCACCGGTACACCACCGACATTGATGAGATTTTGAAAGTTAGGAGTTAGGAGTTTGGAGTTAGGAGTTTGGAGTTTGGAGTTAGGAGTTTGGAGTTAGGAGTTTTCAAGAAAGGCTAATCATAAATTTCAATTTTAAATGTTCAATGTTCAATGTTAAAGTTGACAATTCATCCTGCTGAGATTGGTGAGAAGACTCCCATCCCTCTGGCAGAACAAAGCGTAAAAGCAGGTTTCCCTTCACCGGCACAAGACTATATGGAGGGAGAAATAGACCTCAACGATATTCTGGTTCGCCATCGTGAGGCAACTTTTTATGTGCGTATTTCGGGCGAAAGCATGAAGGATGCAGGCATTTTTGATGGTGATCTCGCTGTGGTTGACCGACAGATAGAACCCTCTAACGGCAACTTTGTAATAGCTTTCGTAGATGGCGAATTCACCATCAAGCAGTTCAAAATGGATGAAAGCGGAACCTTCGGCTGGCTCATCCCATGGAACAGTAATTTTTCGCCTATACGAGTTGATGAAACAACCGGTTCATGATTTGGGGAGTGGTTACCTATGTGATTCATCAGATTGCAGAATAATTCATCAGATTGCAAAATAACTTCTAAAATCAAAAAACTCGGGATGCTTCTTATTTGAAACATCCCGAGTTTTTATATTCTTCTTATTTGTGTCTTACTGATATCTTTTATGCTTCCTGCTTCTTGTAGCCCACAAGTCCGTACCAAAGGATGACGAACTCACAGATGAGAGGAACGAGCCAGGTGAACTGCCATGAACCGATATAATCGGCAAGCAAACCCTGAAGCACAGGGAATACAGCACCACCGAAAACACCCATCATAAACACACCCGAAGCCTTGGAAGTATATTCCTTCAAGCCATCAACAGCCAAGGTGAAGATGCAACTCCACATCACACTATGGAACAATCCCACAGCCGCCATCAGCCAGAGATTCTCGGTAAACATGGAGATTGACATCAATGCAATTGCCGCCACCGTAACGGTGATGAGCATAGGGCGAGGCGCCACATTTTTCAAACCGGCAGAAACCATTCTGCCAATCATGAATCCTCCCCAATAGAGCGTGGCAAGAAGGCTGGCGAAAGATCGTAACCATGACCCATCAGGTCCATCGCATGGAGATTCATATTGTTTCCGATTCCCACCTCGGTTCCTACATAGAAGAAGATGGTAATCACACCGTACTTCAAATGGCGGAACGACCAGATGCTGCGCTTCTTCGCAGTCTTGGAATCAGCTTCAGCTGTTGTATTTCCTTCGGATTCCGCTTCCTGGGATTCCTCTCTTGTGCCCTCAATATCAGGAAGATTCGCCTTAGAAGTGCTCCATGTAGTAAAGGCGATGATAAGCATCATTACCAGGAAAGGAATGGTGAGCTGATCGGCAGAAACACTATCCAGAGACACACCTGCAAACATCACGCCTGTTACAAAGAAGGAGCGATGGTGGTACCGAATGAATTCACCGCACAGGTGAAGTTCATACGCTGCACAGGTTGGGTTCCCGGCAAAGGATAGGCAGCAATGTAAGGATTGATAACCACCTGAAGCATTGCCGCAGCCGTACCCATCAGATAAGAACCGAAAAGGAAAACGAAATATCCGAACGGAACGAAATCCTGAGAGAGATGCACACCTGCCCACCCAATATTCAGCAATCAGCGCCGAAGCAAGATAGAAGCAAGTCCCAGCACCATCACTATCATCGAGCGGATAAGCGTCTTCTTATAGCCTATTTTATCCAGCAGGCGTCCCGTCTTCGCGCTATTGAGCAGAATAGCCCAGGAAGAAGGCGAAGGAGATGAGCGTAGCCAGGGAATTCCTGGTGGTGGTAACCTCCGAGAGGAAGGCTATCTTCAAAGGACCCTGACACTGACCGTTGACGGTGGTGAGGAAGCCCACTATAAAATAGATGAATGTCAAGAGTAGGAATGGTCCTGCACTCCTGAGTGTTATCGATTGTTTCATGTTTATCTAGGTTTAAATTAGAGAAAGTTAAGCTATCGTCAGGTGTTTCGACAGATTTTGCAATCCATTAAAACACCTGACTTTTATTCCCAAAAATTATTCTCTATATTACAAGATTTCTTCTTCCAAAACCTTCATGGCACCCTTTGCCTTGATGTCCTCCACCATCTTCAAGTAAAGCCCTACGAAATGAGAAGCTGCCTTGAGATCGGTGCTTGTAAAGCTGAAATGCCGAGGAATTCGAGCGCATCATCGCTGTCGATAGCATTACGGTCATCTACGGTAAGCCATGGATCAGCTACCTCGAAAGCATCACCGTTGTCATCTACCTGATACTTCAGATAATGACGGTAAGCTGCAAAGAGATAAGCCACACGCTTGAATTCTACATCCTGGCGCTTGCCCGAAGCATCATCTGCTATCATCTTCTCCAGGTTCGGCATGACGTAAACAGGGAACTTGCTGGCACCATCGAAGCAGAGACGAGCCACCTGGTCGCTGACCATACGGTTGCCGAAACGCTCTACCAGGCACTGCTTGTATTCCTCCAGATCAGTATCCTTTGGAGCTGGCACGTAAGGAGTGATGTCTTCGTCCATGAAAGCACGAACAAACTTACGGATTCTCTCATCGTGCATAGCTGCATCTACCTTGCGGTAACCACCGAGGAAAGATGGATAAGAGAGTAATGTATGAGAAGCATTCAGAAGAGAAAGCTTCATATTCTCGAAGGCTGTCACATCATCGGTCATCTGAGCACCCACGGTTTCCCAAGCAGGACGACCGGCTGCAAAGTTATCCTCTACTACCCACTGGATGAAATCCTCGCAATATACAGGAGCCTCATCGCAAGTGCCGTTCTGAGCATTCAGTCGCTCGATGTCGGCAGGACGGGTGGCAGGAGTAATGCGGTCAACCATTGAGTTAGGGAAGGTAACGTTCTCCTCCATCCAGGCAGCGAGTTCCTTGTCCTGAGCTCCCACGAAAGTCATGAACGCCTTGCGGGCTGTATTGCCATTGTGCTGCAGATTATCG
>ENA-OQEB01000253-OQEB01000253.1-human-gut-metagenome-genome-assembly--contig:-NODE-253-length-22726-cov-5.151555_pt1 | contig 22726 bp, 17 predicted proteins | sample MGYA00242787_ERZ504619 | MGnify/ENA primary metagenome ERZ504619 (study PRJEB26092, sample SAMD00036317) | human gut metagenome | host: Homo sapiens | study: EMG produced TPA metagenomics assembly of... | reverse complement strand
TTTCCTAATTCTTTCATAGCAGCGACTATTAGTGGGAACAAGTCCGTCTTATAAGCAAAATTGCGAGGCACACTGCGTTTGAATATGATTTTACGGTTCCCGATAGTAAGTTCCCTTGCAGCGGCATCTGTCAAATAGACTGCATTCATCGTAACCTGTGTGGAAAGTCCTAATTTGTTCAATGCAGTCAATCCGCTGGGAATAATGCGTGCCTTATCCTTTTCAGCAACAGCATAAGCGATTTCCTCTATAGAAGGTCGAAGTATTCCGAACTTATTTCGTGACGGATATAAATATATGCCTTGCGAGAGGCGTATAAGAACACCTCCCTTTTCTAATCTGGAAAGGGCACGAGTAACCAACCCGTCATTATTTAGATAGGCAAAATCCTGAACCATATAGAGTTTGTTTGGTCCATTGCTTTCAATCGTATTGCGTATCTCTTTTGTTAGTATTACTCCCATGATCATTAATAATCTGAGTGCAAAGGTACAATATTCCCTCCAGCCAGCAATAAAATGTCCGAAAATCTTAAAGAAAATCGGACTTTGAGAAATGTTTTGCGGTTTGATACCTCAATCCTAAATATATTAAGTCAAGTCTAGAAAAGATAATCCATCATGAGGTGGTTTCAACCGTACACGTCGTAGGAAATCAATACCTACACCTCGAAATGAAAAGTTTTTTATTAGGCAGTGTGGCAAAATAGCGATAAAAGCAGATTGTGGCAGTTTGTGATTACTTTGGGGAACCAACAAGAAACGGGAACTTAGTGGTATCAAATCAGAAAATAAACAATAACTAATTGTTATATATCAGACAGATACAAGCTCTATTTCGGTTCAAGCGTGGAACTGCAAATGCCACGTCTTAGTTTGGAGGTCGTAGGAAAAACCTGTAGTACTGCTATGAGTATAGCAGCCCACGCTATAGCGTGAGAAACCACTATGCTACCCTTGTACTACTATTTGAAAATTTCCTACGTTAAATATATATTACTTTTATCACCTATAATTCAATATTCACGTGTATTTTCCCGAAAGTCTTTTGTTCGTCACGTACCCGGTTTAATTCGCTTTTCTCCGGTTAGGCTGTGTGATCCGGTGGGATGCAACCTACCGGTAATATCATTTTGCAATGACCGTCGAGCTATTTTTCTTTATTCATGGTGGATACCGTTATCATTTTGTTACAACTTAGAAATATCCTCTATAATCTTAAAATAAATTTACCATATTTATCCTCTAACACACAACAAAGATTCCATTTTATTCACCGTTTAATATAAATACAATGAAAAGATCTGTAAAATTAGCTGTTCTCTCTTTTTTGTTATCCATTGGCATCTTGTCCGTTCACGCAGAGATAAAACTACCAGCCATATTCAATCATAGTATGGTACTCCAGCAACAAGCAGACGCAGCCTTATGGGGATGGTCTAAACCGAATACGTAAGCTAATGTAGCGAATCTGTTGTTATAGCACATATCATCCAAATTCTATAGTCTTTTGTGCCAGAAGAATGACTTTACCTTCGCTTTCCCCTATTTTGAAATTATAATATCTATTGGATACCGTTCGCCATCACTATGTACGTGTACAAATTGAAAATCCCCATAGCTTTCACTGAGTTGATTTTTACGTCCCCCTTATTATATGATGGTTTTGTGAATTGTACGTAGGTTGCTCTTTATAACACACGAGGGTGTGCAAAACTAAAATGGCCTCTCCAAAAAGTTACAGATCGTAATTACAAGATCTAAAAGGGTCGTATCAAGCTCTGTTTTGAGTAATTATACGACTCTTCTTGATGTTCAAGTTTCAAATAAAAAGCTCATCTGGGCTAAAATTGAGTTTTGACACGCCCTCTTTAATAGATATGGATGCAAAATTTACTATGTTTGTATATGATTTATGAATTAATTTCCGATTTTTGCAACAAATAAGAGGGTAAAAAATATTTTCATAAAACTTGTAAGAGCGATTTACCATGAGGATAGTCGCTCTTTTCTCTAAAAGTGAAATATTTACCTATATTTGTAATATGATTTTTTAGATTAAGACTTTAGTTAGATAAAGCGACTTTTCCCGTGAGGGTAGGGTCGCTTTTTTTAGTCGGTAGCTGGGCTATCCAGCGTAGGAACATGAGGGATCGGAATACAAATCAAAACTTACTGTCGTTTGACAATATATTTATCCATCATTTTGTCGAAAGCATTCCTCAAACTCCTTCCAATTTTCCGGATGGACGAACCCCAGCCATACGGTACCTCCTATATTTCCCTCGGTTTCGTACCCACGCCGCATGTTCGGTACCTTCCTCATTTTTTGTTTGTATAAGCTCCACACCCCCGAATCCTTCCAGATATTGGAAGAGAGGGCGTTTGTTTCTATCCTTCATAACCGTTCTATTCTATTTTACACAAACTTCATCCACAAATAAAAATGCGGGATTGCCGGGCCACATATGCCAGGCTGGCAATTTCGGTGTAACTCTAGCAATGATCCGTACATAACGGGTTTCCACCACAGAGAAAGAAAGCGTATGCGGGTAAATACCGTCTTTATCTTCCTTGTCTAAAACCGGATAAGAGGCTGAAGCAAGTTTTCGGTACTCTTTTCCATCTTCAGAACACCATACTTCCAGCCCGGTGGCATCCATTACGGCTGCTCCTTTTGAGACGTTGACAGTCAGCGATACCGAAGAGACAGGTGTCGACTTTTGTAGGTCGATGGTCAGATCCATATCTTTCAGGAAGCCGAGCCAGCGGCCGGTGTTATAGTTCTGATTACCCTGTAATCCGTCAGTCAGCGTGCTTACCCCGTTGAAAGTATAGTTCTCATGTGGTGCATTGGCCAGCCAGGAAGGTTTGAAAGTTGCTTTGTTTACATGGATATGTTCCTCAAATACACTACTGGTATCCTCAGTCGTAACAATAACGGCTTTCAGTTTGGTGTCTTCCCGTATTATCAATGGTTCCGTATAGATCAGGGAAGCTGTATTCGGTTGACTTCCGTCTGTCGTATAGTAGATCGGGCGGTTACCGATAGTGGAAAGGGAAATCTCAAGCGCATCTTGCAACGTGTCTGTCCGGAAGTTCTCGGTTATTTGAAAAACATGTTCCGAATAAGTATAATGAGATTTGTCATATACAGTTATCAAACGATACAAACGATCCATAAAAGCGTCGAAATCGTGTTGTTCAGGATCAGCCCAGCCTAATTCGCTTAACGCGGCCAGACGTGGAAGGATTAGGTACTCAGCCCGTTCCGGGGTATCAATTCGCTCCGACCATAGACAGGCCTGTACACCGATGATATGCTTGGCGGCAGCTTCCGATAATGTATCCGGACAGATTTTGAAATCATAGACACGGCGAACCCCCCGGTTACCACCCAGTTCCAATAACTGGCGGCCACTGAAATAAGTGATACCCGCTGGAGTCATAATGACATCATGTTGCATTTCAGCCGCTTTGATACCATTTTCCGTACCTCTCCATGACATGACGGTCGCATTGGGAGCCAACCCTCCTTCCAATATTTCATCCCAGCCGATAATCTGACGTCCTTTGCTGTTGACGAACCTCTCCACTTCTGTCATAAAATAACTCTGGAGTTTGTCTTCCGCTTTATGTTCTTTCGTATCTTTCCATCCGTTATTGTGGATCAATGCCTGGCATTTCGGGCATTGTTGCCAGCGGTCACGTGGACATTCGTCGCCTCCTACATGAATGTAATGGGAAGAGAAAAGCTCAATAATTTCCGATAACACATCTTTCGCAAAACGAAGCGATTGCTCATTGCCGACACATAATACCTCCTTATGGACACCATACGTAGTAGCCACTTCGTAGGGGCCTCCTGTGCATCCTAGATCCGGATAGGCAGCAAGCGCGGAGGTGATGTGTCCCGGCAGATCGATCTCAGGAATAACGGTGATATAACGTTCTGCCGCATATTCGATGATGTCCTTTACTTCCTCCTGCGTATAAAAACCACCGTATGGTTTTCCGTCGAATTTCCCGGGACCGTCATTCAGTAACGACTCTTTCCGTTTGGAGCCAATTTCGGTCAACTTCGGGTATTTTTTAATTTCGATACGCCACCCCTGGTCATCAGTCAGGTGCCAATGGAAGGTATTCAGGTTATGGAGAGCAATAATATCAATGTATTTCTTGATGAAATCAGTCGAGAAGAAATGGCGGCCTACGTCGAGATGCATTCCCCGGTAGCGGTATTCCGGCTCGTCTAGAATCTGTACGGCCGGAAAACTTATCTCCTTTTGTCCCGTCACGGGGAGTGATTTTCGAAGTGTCTGTATACCATAAAATATACCGGCTTCCGAACTCCCCGTATGGTAATGTCTCTCTTGCCGACTTTTAGCCGGTAGCCTTCCGGTGAAGATGCGGCAGTACGATCTAATACGAGGCGAATGCTATTGGAAGAACCCGTATCTGCTGTTACTTCTGTTTCGATGCCTGTCATTTCGCGGATATATCCGGAAAGAAAAACCGCCGTTTGTCTCAGCTTCTCGTTTCCTTCCGGATATCCGATATGGGTGGATGTGCTCAATATAAAAGGGGCCTCTTTAGCTGGAGTGATCGACTTCGGCAGAGGTACTACCTCATAGTTGCATGTCGCGGTGGCTTCTTTTTTATTGCAGGAAAGTATCCCGGCGCAAAGCAGTATTGCTGTTATATAGAATAATAGTTCTCTGTTCATAATTGGATCACGGATTTTTTAATATACACTTACTTCATCCATAAAAAACCAGGCAGGATAACCTACGCCATAATGCCAGTCTGGGCATAATCCGATCCCTTTGACCTCAACTTTGATGTACCTGGCCTTGACAGGGCTATCCGACTCCGCTTTTCCTTCGACAAATTTAACCTGCAGGTCCCGGTCTTCAGCAAATGTAAACGAGCCGAAAGGTTTGTATGTCGTATTGTCCGAGGATATAGAATAGCTGACACTATGAGGCAATAAAACCCAGCCACCTAGTTGGTGGAGGAAATCCGCTTCTATCCGGGTGAAACTTTTCTCTTCGCCCAAGTCTAGAATGAAAGCACCGTCCGTCCCGTTCCATCCTACCCAGCTTCTACATATGTTGTTCTCCGAACAGTTCGTCGGTCAGAGCTGTTTCGCCCAATGTTTTATAACGTTCCTGAGGCGGGATGATCCAGGTGAGGGAGGCGCCGGAGGCCTTGCTTCGCTCGTTTTGCGGCAAGAATCGTTTCTTGTACAATTCACAATATTCGCCGGGTGCGTTTTTACGTTCATTCAATGACGTGACGCCGAACTGACGGGTACGCCGGTCGAATAGCCCGAGTAATTCCCTGATCTTCGTTTTATCTGTACCGACCTGTGTACGGGCGATCTCGAGTTCCGAATATTGCAGCGGGAGGCGGGATAATTGTACGCGGCGCAACAGTACGGTATCTCCAGCGACGGCTTCCTCTGCCAGGTCGAACAGTTCGTCGTATGTTTTCAGCAAAACGGGGTTCAACATACCATTTTTATGGGATATCGGAGAATCGTATATCCATAACGGTTGTCCGCCGGCCAGCAGCGCGCCTTGCATGATCTTCTGGTATTGATACAGGTAAGGGGCGGCCGCTCCGTAATAACCATTCATGAAGGTACGCATCAGGGAGTCGGCGTTCTGGTATGGGTCCCACATTAATTTTCCGATCATGTAAGCCCGCATCTCAGAGAAATCCCCGCCCCGGATACCATTTACCTGCGAAAAGTGCATTGTCACATGATTTTTCTTGAATAGTTGGATATTCTTTTGCAGGATATGGAAGTTGGGGAATGGTGAGACGATATTATCGAAATTGATCCCATAATCCCATACAAATATATTGTCGGATATCTTCGACCATCCTTCCAGCGCTTTTACGAAATCACGGCCGGAGGCATTATCGGTTAACGGAACCTCACGTTTACAATCTATGTCACACAACATGATGTTGACGTTGGATAACGGTTTCACATGCTTGGGCGGCTGCATGGAATACAGATAAGCCAATGTGGAAAATTCTTTATCAGGGAAACGTTCGGCCAGTTTATTCAGGAACCGGATCAGGTTGCCGGAAGGTGAACCTTCGTACTCGTCTACTTCTTTACAAGCCGGACAGGAACAATTCGTATTGTTACCGTCGTTCTGACTGACCGAAATCATTTTCATGTCCGGGTGAGCCTTAAAGATCGAATCTAGCTGGCGTACGGCCGCGTCGAATACTTTAGGGTTGGTCAGACACCACTGGCTGTTGTGTCCCGGACGATGCTCGCCGTTGATGAATGAGTAATATTCGGGATGTTCCTTGCCAAACCGGTCGGACGGCAGAATACGGTTGAACGTGTGTACCCACATGTTTTCGATAAACATGTCTTTTGGTTCTTCCAAGCGGAACCATAGCTTATAGACCGGGTCGTCGTTGTTATAGCTGTAAGTTTGGCGATAACGGAATGCCGGTGTTTCTTCCCTGTGGATAGCGGGAAGTGTGATTGTCTGCATCGGAGTCAACGTATAGGCCTCTTTTGCAAAATAGGACACGCCCATGTATTGTTCCAATAAGGAAACTACACCATAGATGGCGCCTTTATCGCCTCCGCTGGATATTTGTAGTTGTTCGTTTGCTGTCGTTTTCAGCAAAAAACCGTCTTCTCCGGCTGAGGCTTGTTTTCCTCCAATCAGAATGTCCCCGCTTCTAGCCTTTGTATCGGCAACGATCGGAAGCGTAGCCTGGCTGATCCGTTTGACAAAGTCTTGCAGCAAGGTGGCTGCTTGCTCGTTCACTTCATTCTTCTCAACTAATACGATTCGTGAAGTGGCTTTACCATCTTTCACAAGGGTTATCTGTGCTGATACCCTGGAGGAAAGCGCAAACAGCAACATCAGCATACCCATGCATTGAATCAATTGTTTCATGGTAATTGTTTTTATTTAATGGTTTGTTTCTAAAGTCATTGGATGATTTATTGTCAGTGTTGTCTTTAACCGGATATCTTTACAAGAGCGCCCGATCATCAGACGGAATTCACCCGGTTCGATCACGCGGTTCAACTCTTTATCCAGCATGGACAGGTCTTTCTCGTTTACAGTGAAGTGCAACTCTTTTGTTTCTTTCGGTGCCAATGATACAGGCTGGAAATGGATCAGCCGCATAATTGGTTGGGTTACGGAAGCGACCTGGTCGCGCAAATAGAGTTGTACGACTTCATTGGCTGCGTATTTCCCCGTATTTTTCACCGAAAAAGTAACATGGAAAGCTGTGCCATGTACTGCTTTCGTCACTTTTAGTCCAGAATAATCAAATTCGGAATAGCTCAATCCGTGACCGAAAGGAAAAAGCGGTTCACCGGTCAGGTTGAGGTAATCGTCGCTCCGCCCGGTCGGTTTATGACTGTAATTGAGTGGTAGCTGGGCTTCGTGGATCGGGTAAGTGATCGGCAGTTTGCCTGAGGGGTTATAATCGCCGAATAAAACATCGGCAACCGCATTGCCCCCTTCCACTCCCGGATACCAGGCATTCAGTACGGCCGGAACTTGATCCTGCCATTCAGACATGACCACGGCACTTCCACCGATCAAAACAACAACAGTGGTTTTTCCTGTTGCTGCGACTCTACGGATTAACTCTTCCTGTCGGCCAGGCAATGCCAGATAGCCTCTGTCACGGAATTCTCCCTCTTCAATACCCACGACAACGATGGCGATCTCGGATTCACGGGCAGCTTGTACGGCTTGTTCGATGGACTGGTCTTCATTTTTTGTATCCACGTCCCAAACAAACCGGGATACGTGCGTTTTTTGTATTCTCATAAAACCTGATACGAATGTCATATTCTTTTCCTTTTTCAAAGGTAAAAGGAACTAATGTGTGACCGAAAGAGGTTTTATATGGTTTGTCTACTAGCACTTTTCCATCAACGGTCAGCTGGTAACCGTCATTTCCCTCCAGCCCGAGCTGATATGTTCCGGAGACGGGAGATTTTAATTTCCCGTTCCATTCGACAGAAAACCAATCGACAGCCAGGCAAGAATCCGGGGCAAACAATGTCCATGAGAATTGTATGCGTTTGTCAATCCGTTTCAAATCGGGGACTCCTTCATAGGAGATATTATTGAAATAGCGCCCTTCCAGTCCCGACAGTCCGTCTGATGTGGATAAATAATCGGTTGGGACGGTCAGATATTCCGGATTGATTCGTTTACATCCCTCTTCGTAACGGATGATAGCTCGATCGCCCAGTTTATTTTTCAATCCATCAAGAATGCTGACTTTGTCAACGCCCGGTCCGCTGTACCCTCCTAAACGGGCTTGAGCGGCATCTTGTCCGATAAGGGCGATACGTTTTACTTGTTTGGATAACGGCAAAACCCGATTTTCATTTTTCAATAACACGATTGATCTGCGAGCTGCTTCGAGAGCCAGTTTCCGGTGTGCGGAGCAGGCATTCCACTTCTCCGCCTCATTTTCGTCAATGTAGGGATGCTCGAACAGACCTAGGCGGAATTTCGCTTTTAATACTTGTCCTACAGCCCTGTCCAGCGCTTCTTCCTTAACTAAACCATCTAGGCAAGCCTGTAAGAATGGTCGGTGTTCATCGTATGTTGTCTGGAAGATGACATCCAGACCTCCATTGATTGCATCAGCTCCTGCTTCCGAGAAGTTATTGACGGTGTGATGCAACTTGTGGATGATACCGACAGCATCTGCATCCGCAATCGTAAATCCGTCGAATCCCCATTCGTTCCGGAGTTTGTCGATCAATAACCAGGGATTGGCTGTACAAGGAGTTCCGTCTAACATATTATATGCAGTCATTACAGACTGCGACTGTCCTTTTTGGAAGCAAGCCTTGAAAGGAACCAGATGCGTCTCTTCCAAAAATCGTTCCGTGAAATGGATCGGATTACTGTCTCGCCCTCCATCTCCGGAATTGGCGGCAAAGTGTTTAGGGGTGGTTATCACTCCCATTTCTTCAAAACTTCTTACAAAGTTGACACCCATGCATGCCGAAAGATATGGATCTTCTCCATAGGTCTCTTCCGTACGTCCCCAACGCACATCTGTTGCGAGATTAACCACGGGCGATAGTATTTGTCGGATACCACGTGTTTTCGTTTCCATGGCGATAGCATGGGAGACTTGGCGTACTAAGGCCGTATCGAATGTGGGCGGCCAATGCGATGGATTGGGGGAACGCCGTGGCACCACCACGAATCAATCCGTGTAAAGCCTCGTCGAATGCAATAATCGGTATGCCCAGTCGGGTTTCTTCTACGAAGTAACGTTGGATCTCATTGATTTTTTTAGCCATCTCTTTTGCTGTTAATTTCGGGTTGTATTGCAGCAATTGTTTGAGTTCCGGATTACTGGTTCCTATGGTTGAAACCTGGAATCCGAAGATACCGTGGGAAAAGCGGTCTTTCCCTTTATCCAGATCACCAGGCATCATATATGTTTGCCAGAACTTCTCTTCGATCGTCATTCTCCCTAATAAATCCTTCACTCGTTCGTCAACCGGAAGTGCCGGATTCTTGTAAGGAGGTATTTCCTTGACCGAAGTGAAAGAACAAAGGATAATAATTGGAAATAATAGTAAATTAGTAGGTTTCATGACATTAATTATACTTATTGTACCGAGTACATATTGTTTATCGCGTGCAAAATTCAAAAAAATCAGGTATAAAGCAAACGATCGAGAGAGAAATATATTAATAAACAGGGTATGACTGTTATGTTCGATTGTTTCGCTATCTTTTTGACAAGCACTTTTAACAAATGAATCATAATAGTTTGTTAAATAATTAGAAGTCATTTTGAAATGAATAAAATAACCTTATATTTCAATATAAAAATAATAAGTATCAGCAAACTAAAAAATATGATGGTTAGAGTTTACAGTATCAATCAAGTTACCAATGGAGAATAGCACCAATGGTTATTGAATAACTTGAATATAAGTTCCTGCGCCTCGTTAAGATCCTTACAGACAGAGAGTGCCAAGGAGCGCTTGGGATTGGGTTGCGGACAAATTCGGTTGGGTTGTTGAAGCCGTACTCTGGCTAAATGAGCGCCCAAACGAATTCCTTGTCTTACCTAAGAGATGGATTGTTGAAAGATCGTTCTCTTGTTGAGGAACTCCAGAAGATTAACTATTGATTATAAATATCTGTGTGAGATGGCTGAAGTTATGTATCAACTAGCATTCATACAGATTATGCTTAAAAATATTTCTAAGGATTTCAATCTTAAATCAGACACAAGAGTATGGTAAATAGTGACCTGTGCCAAATAAATCGGCCTTATTTTGGTAGAGAGATTGCCTTTCATTTAGAGCGGGACCATGCATACTTGAGGTTGTTTTGGTCTCTGGATGAAACTTGTCCCAGCGGAACTAATGTACCATTCATGGTCTATTGCATAAATGCGATATAAAGATACAACTTTTTCGTAAACTATACTTAAATTTATGGTGCTTTTTTAGAAAAAACAACACATTTGTCACAAATTACCTTTTGAAACCAAGAAAATCAAATCTTAAACGTATCTAAAACACGTTAGTTCCGCTGGAACCATGTTCATATTGTGATATAACATTACAGGAATAAATGTAATCAATCTAAACTTAAACTTAATTTTAAAACAAAAGCAAGATGACAAAGAATGAATCTAAGCTATTATCCCTTCAATGGATAGCTAAAACCTCGGCGTTCTGTTTGTTGCTTTCCGCTTTTTCTGTAAACGCGGCGATGGCCGTTCCTGCTTCCGTAGGCACGGTTGATGAGGTGATGGGCGTACAGCAGGACAAGAAGGTGACAGGTACGGTCGTAGACGAAGCGGGTATTCCCGTAATCGGTGCGAACGTGATCCAAAAAGGTACGACAAACGGCGTGATTACGGATCTAGACGGAAACTTTTCTTTGGAGATTCCCAATGGGGCGGTAATCGAGATCAGTTATATCGGTTATGCGACACAGGAGATCACGGCGAGCGGGCAGACGGGCTTGCAAGTGAAACTGACGGAGGACACGCAGAAGATCGATGAGGTGGTAGTCACCGCATTGGGTATAAAACGCCAAAGCCGCTCGTTGGGTTACTCCACGACGCAAGTGGGTGGCGAGGACTTTACGATGGCCCGTGACCCGAACCTAGGTAACGCCCTTTCCGGTAAGGTGGCCGGTGTTAGCGTAGGCGGTAACTCGACCGGTACGGGTGGTTCCTCCCGTGTGATCATCCGCGGAAACGCCTCCCTGACAGGTAATAATATGCCGCTATACGTGGTGGATGGCGTGCCCTTCAGTAACCAGAACTTAGGATCGGCCGGCACATGGGGCGGTATAGATATGGGTGATGGATTGAGTAACATCAACCCGGACGATATCGAGAGCATACAGGTGTTAAAAGGTGCCGCCGCATCCGCATTGTACGGATACCGCGGTGGTAACGGTGCGATCTTGATCACGACCAAGTCCGGAAAGAAAGGTAAGCCTGTGAACATCGAGTTCAACAACAACTTGACTTTTAACATGATCTACGACTACCGAGACTTTCAAAATGTGTTCGGGCAGGGTGATTATGGCGTACGTCCTACCTCCGTAGCGGGAGCTGAGACACGCAGACTAGTAGCTGGGGAGACGTTTTAGGTGGTACGGCGACCAACTTCCTGGGAAATGAGGTGCCTTACGAGTATATCGACAATTGGCCGAATTTCTACCGCACGGGTATCAACAACTCAACTTCCGCCTCGCTCAGCGGCGCGGGAGACAAGATCACCTACCGCTTCGGCGTATCCAACGTAGCAGAGAAGGGACAGTTACCGAACTCTAGTAACAGCCAGCAAGGTATCAATATGAATACGACGTATGATATCTTGAAGAACCTGCACTTGATCGTAAACGCCAACTATGTGTTTGAGAAGTCGAAAGGCCGTTCGAACCTGTCCGATGGCAACGGTAATACCAACGCTACCTTGCTGCACTTGGCGAACTCGTTCGATGTACGTTGGTTGGAAAGAGGCTCGGCGAACGCTCCTTGGGGTTCCTTTGAGGACGGCTCGGAAATGAACGGTAATGGTAACCGCAATGTATATTTCAACAACCCCTACTGGTTGCAGTATCGGAAAACCAACGATATGCAGAAGAACCGCTTGACGGGATCAATGACCTTGAAATACGACATCACGGATTGGTTGTATGTGCAAGGTGCCGTTCAACGCGATGGTTACAATTTGGAGTTCAAACAGATACAGCCGACTGGAGCTGCTGCGGATCCACAAGGCTGGATGACGGAATACTCCCGTAGCTTCTCCGAGATGAACTTGAACTACTTGATCGGGTTCAATAAGGAGTGGGGCGACTGGTCGGTTGGCGCCACGTTGGGCGGTAACCGTCAGCGTACGATCAACAAGATGTTCTATACGACGGATGGAGGCCGTCCGTTTATCGTCGATGGACTGTGGTCTGTAAATAATCTCAGCGATAAACGATCGAAGAAGGACTATTCGGAATACCGGGTGAACTCCATATACGCTACGGCGGACTTCGGATGGAAGAACCAAGTGTTCTTGAACCTGACGGGACGTAACGACTGGTTCTCCACCTTGAACCCGGATAGCAACAGCTATTTCTATCCGTCCGTGACGCTCTCGTGGGTATTCTCCGATACCTTCCGTGACAATATGCCGGATTGGTTCGATTTCGGTAAGATCCGCGGCTCGTGGGCAAGCTCCTCCAATGGTACAGATCCATACAAGACCTTGATGGTGTATAAGGTTCAGAATTTCCAGATCAACGGACAGACCGGAGGTACGGCAAACAGTAACCAATTTGCGAATCCAGACTTGAAACCGGTCAGCATCAAGGAGTACGAGGTGGGCTTGAACCTAGCGTTTATGAGCAACCGCCTATCGTTCGATATGGCGTACTACAACAAGAACACGACAGACGATATCGCTGTTGTCACCACGTCCAGCGCGTCCGGGTTCGGATCGAAATACATGAACGTGGGCGAGATCCGGAACCAAGGTTTCGAGTTCATGGTGAATGCGACACCGGTGCATACGAAGAACTTCTCATGGGAGACGACCTTCAACTTCGCATACAACGATAGTGAGGTGAAATACCTGGGAGGCGTAGAGTCCCTGTCTATCGACGGAGCCTCCGCACGCTCGGGCAACGTGACCGTCCGCAACATCGTAGGCCAGCCTTACGGTATGTTGGTGGGCTACAAATACGCCCGTGACGAGCAAGGCCGGATCATCCATAAGAACGGTATCCCGCAAGCGACCGACGAGTTGCAGAACCTAGGCAACGGTGTCTACAAATATACCGGAGGATGGAGCAACACGTTGAGATTCCGCGATTTCTCCTTGTCGTTCTTGATTGACTACAAGGCAGGCGCAAGCCTCTTCTCCGGCACGAACTACTCGCTCTACAGCGAGGGTCTGCACAAGGGTACGTTGCTTGGCCGTACGGTCGATAACCCGGGAGGCAGTGGCTTTATCGGTGCCGGTGTCATGATAGATGACAATGGAAAGATCCTTGGAGAGAACAACGTGGCGGTAAACGCGCAGGATTATCACAAGGGGATCGTCAACAATAATATCGCCGAGGAGTTCGTCTACAATGCCAGCTTCATCAAGTTGCGTGAGTTGTCGCTCGGCTATACCTTCCCGCAGTCTGTCTTGAACAAGATGAAGGTGGTGAAGGGCTTGAGCGTCTCGTTGGTGGGACGTAACCTATGGACTATCTTGAAGCATACCGATAACATCGATCCCGAGTCAGCTTACAACAATACGAACGGACAGGGCTTGGAGTTGAACGGTTATCCGGCCACGAGAAATGTCGGTTTCAATGTCAATGTCAAATTCTAATCACGTTTGAAGAAGTATAATAGTATGAAAAAGTATTTAGTATATATGACGTGCGCCGCCGCGGCCATGATCGGGGGAACGGGTTGCAGCGATTTCGGGGATGTGAATATGGACCCGGAGCACCTGAATTCGGAGAATATCCCGACCGAGTTATTGTTCACCAACGGTCAGCATCAGATGTTAGGATCTGATTGGGACGTATGGCGAAACGGTTGTATCTATGCGGCTCAATGGATGAGCCATACCGCATCGTTCAATTGGTTGGGTAATGCGAATTACACTTGGAACGACGGCTACTCAGGTGCGTATTGGGAAATCTACAACGGTGACACGCGCGGGGCGCTCCGCGACATGAAAAATGCGGTGGAGGCTTGGAAAGAGGATCCGTCACGGCAGACCGATTACCAAATCGCCCGTATCATGCTCGCCTACGGCATGCACCGCATGACCGACCTTTACGGGGATATCCCTACTCGCAGGCGGTACAGCCGGAGTTGTATTCCTTCCCGGAGTATGACACGCAACAATCTATCTATATGGATTTGTTGAAGGAATTGAACGAGGCACAGGCCGCCTTGAACGGTGCATCGGCGGCAGCGATGAAATCGGCGGACAACTTCTACCAAGGCGATGCCTCGAAGTGGCGGAAGTTTGCCAACTCACTGATGCTGCGCGTGGCGATGCGTATGTCGAAGGTAGACCCGGCCGCGGCGGAGCAATGGGTGAAGACCGCGGTAGCCAACGGGGTATTTGAGTCGGATGCGGACAACTGCATGCTGATGCATGCGGGTGGCCTGACAACGAACGACTCCTCCGAGCCATACGCCAAGATCTACTCGCACGAGGATCGCGGCAACTTCTTCCTGACCGAGTATTTCGTGGATCTGCTGAAAAGTACTAACGATCCGCGCCTGCCGTTGATCGGTACGGTGTGCGAGGATCCGACCATCTCAGTGCAGGCGGGTAGCGACTTCCAATATGGCAATTCCGATCCGGCCGTCCAGAAAGGCTTGCCTAGCGGTTTCTCCGACAGCCCGATAGCCCGTGGTTCGTAGGAAACAAATACCCCGAGTTCAAGGACGAGGATTACCGCAGCACGTACAGGAGTCGTTATTCCACGATAAACCGTTATACCTATTCCGACCCGACGGGCCCGACGTTCGTCTGCACCTATGCCCAGACACAATTGTTGCTGGCCGAGGCTGCCGTACGCGGCTGGGTAGACGGGAGCGCGCAGGCTTACTACGAGAACGGCGTACGCGCTGCCATGCGGCAGTTCGCACAGTTCCCCAACGGCACGGCACTGTACAATCAGTATCTGACGCAGGCCGCGATCGACCGCTATTTGACGGAGAACCCGTTCAATGCATCGAAAGCGTTGGAACAGATCAACACACAATATTGGATCAACTGTTTCTGTGATGAATATGAGACCTTTGCTAACTGGCGTCGTTCCGGCTATCCGGAATTAAAATCGACCTATGACCCGGCCAATCCGTATCCTAACGCAGATACGAATGGCGAGATCCCCCGTCGTTTCCGCTACCCATCAAAAGAGTCGCAAGACAATGCGGCTAATTACGAGGCAGCTGTTAGCCGTCTGTCCGGTGGCGATCACTTCAGTTCTCGCATATGGTGGGACGTGGCGAAATAAACTGTCCTACCGCTCACCGCAGATAACAAGAAAGAGGATGTCAAAACTAAAATGACTACTCTAAGTAGTTGCAAATTGCAATTGTAAAGCTAAAAAAAGCTGTATTATTGCTTGACACATTAAGTTGTGCGTATAAGGTCAGTCATTACAATAGAAGTACATTGATTGGGACTATTTTGAATAACTGATGGCATGAGGGATAAGAATGAGCAATCATCTTATCCCCTCTTTGTCTACTCGGTTAGCCTGTTTAGTTACATAGAATAATGTACACTGAATTTTGGTATGATTATCTTACTATTCAATCGAAACAGGTACTTGTTCTCGAAAAAGCATTTTTATGAAACTACAAAAAACATTATGAATTAAAATCTTTAGCTATGAGGACAAGAAAGCAAGAACACTTGCCTTTCAGGAGGAGAGCTTCTTTCAACGAAGCAAGTTCTTCTAGCAGACGGTCAATGCGGAAAACAAGTTCTTTTTCCCTTACTTTAGCATTATATGCACTAGCAATCGGTGTAACCTGCAATGGCAACACTTCTTCAGCGTTATTTTCCATACAGTAAAGGATATGGCTGTAACTTGCCATTTGCGGAATCCTAAAACCTTTGCCGAGCAAAAAGCCGGACTCGGATCGGAGGAAAGAAGCCGGGGGAGGCAGCCCATAAAAAGGGCAATCCGATACAATCAAGAAATTAACCTGCTATACCCTTGTACGAATGAAATAATCCATCATAGACACTACATACCTAAGTAATGGTATCAATACACCGATTACATATATCATAGCGTACCCCAAAAGGACAAAAGGTAATGTTCTACGATAAATACATGCAACAGCGAGCAATATAAACGAAAAAGAAAAACCATAAACTCCCATTTGAAAACCGGGTATCAATTCATAAACAGGTATGGGCTCCGGATGAAGCATGGCTCCGGCCACAATAGAATAAAGGCTGGTCAATAATATAAGCAGCGTATATAGCAACTCTTAAGAATCCTGGGATCATTCATTTTACAATAGAGAATCGTTCGGATATCACTTCTAAGAAACTCAATGCCCAGTAAGAGAGCCACCATAACGCCTGTATCAAAAGCAGAAAATACATTCATTCCAATCACCTTTGGCGCAAAGATATGTAAATTATTCTTTGATTTGGCAGACAAAAGGCGGTGTGATCCTAATCGATGAAAATGGTAGACGATTCATGCTCACCCCCATAAACGAAAATGAATTAACAGAACTATCTCTATGATAGAATACAGAGAGAAGCGGAAGTGCCCTCCGATGATAGAAAAGAAGGAGATGTGGCAAGCCGGTATATACCGGTATTCGCCACACCTCCTGAAGGTTTGAGGTGTCCCAAAACGCAAAATGGAACACCCCCGCTTTGTGTTTAGTGTCTAGAAGTTCAGTTTATAGGATTGTTTACCTATCTGGATAATGTAGGAACCTTGCGGCATCTGCTCCGAGTACTCGCCTGCGGACAAGGACAGGGTCTTGTACACACGACCGTCGAAGGTTACGACATAAGCCCGCTCAGCCTCCGGTGTCCGGATGAACAGGCGGCTGCCGGAAGCCCATACACGCAACTCACCGGCCTCGATCTCCTCGTTGGCGGTCGGATCGTCGCCCTTCACGATACCGGTTACGGTTACTACCACGTTGCTACGGATGTTAGCGACCGTATAGCGACCGTTCGCGTCGGCCGTAAGTGTCGTACCGTTGGCCTTTACTACCATATTGTCGGCGTTATAGCTGCTTTCACCTCTACGGTGAAGGAGAGGCTACTACCCTCCGTAACGGTAGTGGACCCAGAGGCGGAGATCGTAGCCCCCTCCACGACCGGAAGCGTCACGGTATAGGTAGTCGGGGTTGGCTCGGGTTCCGGTTCGGGTTCGGGGATACGGGATCCGTTCGCCGTGATCACCAGCGTACCGGTGATCTTCTCCAGCGTGAACTTACCGGTGGAACGATCATAAGCGTAATCCGTTCCGGTGGCAAGGGGTGCGTTGCCCATTTTCACGGTAATGCCGCTAGGGAGCTCGTAGCCGGAGCTTGGCTTCAAGGTCAGCTCGATCTTCGCATCCTTGGCCTGCGGCTCAAAGGAAGCGGGTTCGGAGGAGAGGTTCACGAGGTTAAGCACTACCTCGAAGTGACCCTCTTTAACACCCTTGACAGAGATAGAAAGCGGACCGCTCACGTTCGGTATCTCGATCTTGCCGGAAACATTATCATAAGAATACTCCCCGGCACTCAACAGGCGACCATTCATAACGACACTGATCGCATATGGCAAGTGGTAGCCGGTGTTGGGTTCCAGCTCAGCGGTGAAGGTCTCGCCTTCCTCCACATTCTCCGTGCCCTCGATCGTCACGCCCTCTGCGTTTTCCGTCACGGGATAGAGCTTATTAGCTTTCGCCGTGATCTCGATCGGGCCTAAGACCTTGGTGATAGAGATCTTGCCATTCTGATACGTATGCTCGGCGGGTTTGCCGTTCATCAGTACGGTAACGGCTTGCGGCAACTTATAATCTGCGGGAGCGGTCAATTGGATGTCTAACGACTTGCATGAGTCACCTTCGTTCCGGACACAAAGTCGGAGGTTAGGTTCGTCAAGTTAAGTTTCACCTCGTAAGTCTTCGCCACGGCAACGGCTGTTACCTCTACGTTTTCGGTCACCTTGGCGATGGAAACCTCGCCGGTAGCCTTGTTATAAGTGTAATCCGTAGCGGCGGCGAGTGCCTTTCCGCCCATCTTCACCACGATAGCCTCCGGCAGGTCGTAGCCCTCGTCCGGCACCAGATTGAACGATAACGGATCTCCATGGGCAACGTTTTCTGGCACATCCATCGGGGTAAGGCTCGTAGCGGTCACCTTAACAGTGTACTGCTTCTTCACGCCCTTGGGGGTAGAGATCGTCAGGGTAGCGTCGATCCCCTTCAACAAGGCGAACGCTCCGGTTTGCTTCTCATAGGTATAGTCCGTACCGGCGGTAAGTGTCTTATCGCCCATCTTCACCGCGATAGAGCCATCGTAGGTATATCCCTCGGCGGCGGCGAACACCACGTTGAACGCGGCCTTCTCGCCAACCGTAAATAGCTGCTCGATCGCGTTCGGAGTCGCCACGACACCCTCGCCCGGCTTCAAGATCACGTTGAAGTGATGGTCGTCGATAGCGGTTGCCGTGATGGTAATATTTTCAGTTACCTTCTCGATAACTACTTTACCCGTCTTCGAATCGTACGTGTACTTAATCGTAGATGGAGTCACCGTGATATCCTCCGGCAAGCGGTAATCCGTAGCGGGCTTCAGCGTGAACTCGAAAGTTTCGTTCTCTTTTACCGGTACGCCTTTCACGATGTCCTTATCAGCGGTCAGGTTCGTCAGCTTACCGGTGATCGTAAAGCTATTCGGCTCAGGATCGGCATAGACAAATAATTCCATATCCGCGGTAACAGCATGTATCTTCACCGTGCCGCTCTTATAATCGGCCGCCTCCGTATAGGTATAGTCTTCACCTTCCTGGAGCGTCTTGTCCGTCTTAATGATAACATCTGTTTTCTTGATCAGATAACCTGGCTTTGCGGTCAGCTTGATCGTACATTCCGAGTTCTCTTTAACGGATAGACTCCTTCCGGAATATCGGATGTAGCCCCGATCAGCTCACTCGCTTTGATCATATAAGTGACGGCCGGGATAGGCTCGGCATTGGCGGTGATCACCACATCGCCGATGACGGCCGGGATATGGATCCAGCCATTCGAGCTATCATAGGTATAGCCCGTACCGGCTACCAACTCCGTGCCGCCCATCGTAACCTTGATGGATGCCGGCAGGCGATAGCCGCTTTGTCGCAGAGCAGCTGGCCCGTGAACTTTTTGCCTTCCTCTATCACGTTTTGGGTATTTGCCAACTTCAAGCTGGACGAGTTAAGCGTGACGGTATAGGTTTTGACTGTAGTCGGGTCGATGATGATCTTTGGGACATCAGGAAGGCAGGGAACCTCTTTGTCATCCACATATGGAGTTATATACAAATAGGGCGCATTAGATTCTTGGAATAACGTATGACTCTTGAGTTTGAAAGAATAAGGCGTATTCTCTGCCAACGTTCCAATCGAGATATTCTCTGTTGTAGACAAATAAGAGTCATTTCCACTAGCTGCCTCCAGCAGGATCTCCTTACCCTGAGCGTCAAATAATTGTATTTGGCCTTCCTTCGCTCCTTGTATAGACATCGAGAGCTTCAACGGTTTTCCGGAGAGTGCTCTTGCCACATCCGTAAAACGGATGGCAAACGGGATCTCCTGATTGACAGTTCCGCGGATCGGGATCTTGTCAAAAGTCCCTGTCATGTTGTCCAAAAATAGCATCTTGTTACCGGATCTCTCAAACGCAGGCTTATTCCGATCGGACTCAGAGAATACTTGTATATCGTAAGTAAGCTCTCCGGCCTTGTCGGATAACACTTTCAAATAATTGACATAGGCTCCGTTTTTAATCTGTTTTAGAAGGACAGATACCTCAAACGAGCCGTTCGCGTCAATCGTTACCTTGTCACCTTTATTCGCTCCAGCAGGGTATAATCTTCTCCGGTATAAATATCCAGTTTACCGACCCAGTCCGTATATCCTTTCAAGGTATAACGATGATGACATTATCCTTCGCGTTTGTCAAAGAATAACTGATACCCTGCGTATTAGAATAATTATATTTAGTGTTATCCAATCCAGAAACAGACAGGAATTCCTTATCGAAACCATTCCAATTGATATCAGCGTTCATCGGTTGCTCCGGATCATTCGGATCGTCCGGAACGGGATCGATCACGCCATTGTTGTCAATTCCGGTAGGGATAGTCTCCAAGGCACGCATCACTTCCCAATTGGAACCATCGGCAGAGCAGAGCAAAGCGATACGTTGCCCGTCCGACAAATCGGACGACAGAGTCATCGTGGCAGAATAACCGGTATACTCCCGCCAACCTCCAACGTATGCTTGAAAATTCCTCGCCAAAGGATCCGTTGGTTTTTGTACGATCGCACCATCCTGACCTATCACGCCCAACTCCAAATAGAACACATGATCTTTCAAGGCGTAGTATTTCATGTCGAAACTGACACTCGCATTATTCCCGGACTTACTATAATTCGCCCGTATCAGGTAAGGCCTGATAAAATATTCCTCCCCGCTTTGCTCGGGGCGAATCTCCAACAAGACCGCCTGTCCATCGCTATATCCATTGCCATCCCCCTCTGCATCCAAGGTGGAAAGCACGAAGTAACCGTTAGAATATCCATCCCAACCCCAATTGATATGGAACGTTCCATCCTCGCTGTATCCGTCGCAAACAAATGCATGTCCACCACTACTGCTTTGACCGTCATAGATCATCGGATAACCCAGATCCAGCTCTTTACGCAACATGTCTTTCCACTCATCCCAACGGTAAGCCTCTTTCTGAAGATACCGGATAGAGGGACTATAACCAAACACCTCGGATAACGCTAGCGCCACACGGGAAGTCTGCGTCCCACTTGCGCTGACACTGTAGTTCATCTCTACATTTGCTCCGCAATGGTAAAGAAGCTCGGCTACAGCATCAGCCTGCGCATCATTATAACCACCGCCTTTATAAGAAGAAAGCATATTCCCCCAGTCATAATCTCCGTATGAAAGTTTATGTCCGCTATAATACCCGTCAATCGAATAATAATTATATTCCGGAGGATTCACCGCCCGTATCGGATACTCATGATATTTCATGATGATACCCATAGCGGTAGCCACGCAGCCGGTCACCGTATGTTTACCTTTAATAGTCGGTGTTTGCCGGTTATACGGTTCGCCTTGGCTCCAGTTGGCCGTTTCCAACAACACCTTTTCCCCGGCCGCCCGCAGCGCCGTGCCGCTCATCAGTTGGTTCCACTCGGCGGCGATGTCCGGGGTGGCTCGATGCCCTTGTCGTTCGCCCACGTGATCTGGTCTTGGTAATAGGCCAACATCCCGCGAAGGTTCTCCGGCAGTTTGTCGGGGTCGAAACTACCCTTGTCGGAGTAGCCTAGGACGGGGCGTACCCGGTCGTCACCCGCCACGATAGCGAACCCCTTCTCGCCGGGGAAGTTGAACACGAAGTAGTCGGCCGAGCCTTCCATCGTACCGCTACGCAGGGCCGAGCCGCTTTGCCCGGGGGCGGCGGCGTACACCAACGATAAATCACTTGCCGAGCGCAGGCCACTGGTCACGCCCTCTCTTTGCGCCACGCTCCCCGCAACCTTGCGGGCCGTGGCCACGTCGATCCGTTCCGCCCACGTCAGCGAGGCCGTAAGGCAGAGGACCAACATTAGTAAAAATTGTTTTCTCATACGTGTATAAATTAAAAGTGGATAAGTATCAAACTCTTTGTTATAAGGCGACCTTGAATACCTCATTTCCCACGCGGATGATATAACGTCCTGCGGATAAAGCCAAGCTCGTATCTCCCGCCGGAAGCGCGACCGCCTGTAGCAGCCTGCCGTCAAAAGCGCTGATATAGACTTTCGAGGGGCTGGCCAAGTGTACGCTCAAACGACCGTCTTTTCCCCATACGGTAGCGGCCTTTGCATCGGGATCTCCCCGTTGGCGGTCGGGACTGCGGCTGTCTTGAGAGCCAGGTCATACGTTCCCATGCTCGTCTCTATATTTCCCACCATCCGCAAAGGCGTAAAGACAATTCCATATTCCGTCTCGGGATCCAACCCGTCCAACGGCATGGAGGAGGCGTCCGCGGGCACGTCTACCACGTCGGTCAAACGTCCGGTAGCCTTCTCATAGACCTTGGAGCGATATCCGGTAGCGCCCGGGAACAGGTTCCAGCTCAAGGTGGCTCTGTCGTAGCGGGTCTCCTCGATAACGGGTATCGACACCCGGCCGGTTTGCCGCCCTCGAAGCGCATGCTCTGCTTCGACAGTCCCACTGGCATTCCTGTACCAGTACCAATACCAGAAAGTCTGGAGGATTACCCCCTCGAATTTCTCTCCGGGCAAGAACTCCGCCTCATGGCAGATGTCTTCCGACATGATGATACCATCCCCCCGGCAATAGCGAAATAATTCCCCCGAGGATCGACCAGCCTTGCGTTCACGTCCACAGGTATCCAACCGTACCGCTCCAGATAGAAATCCGCCCAGACGTGAT
>ENA-OQEB01000252-OQEB01000252.1-human-gut-metagenome-genome-assembly--contig:-NODE-252-length-22815-cov-2.884080_pt1 | contig 22815 bp, 29 predicted proteins | sample MGYA00242787_ERZ504619 | MGnify/ENA primary metagenome ERZ504619 (study PRJEB26092, sample SAMD00036317) | human gut metagenome | host: Homo sapiens | study: EMG produced TPA metagenomics assembly of... | reverse complement strand
TCCATTTCTTCTCCCTTCATTTTTTCGTAAAATTCTTTAAAAATATCTAATGGACTGTTTTTATCCATATCTAAGGATGAAGCTGTATGATTTTCTCCTTTTATATCTAACTTCTTGTATGTAAGCTGTAATAAATGTGGATATTTTTCTTTTAAACGTTCATAACCATGACCTATCATTTGTTTATCTAAAAGTTCTACCGCTATAAAATCATTTTCATTATTAGGATAATGAAGTACAGCTTCATACTTACCTGTAAGTTTTATTAAATCTCTTTTAGGTTTCAAAGGAATAATTTTACTACATACTCCCTTTTCATCAATAGTTACTTCTACCATGCCTTTGACTTGATTGACTTCATCAAACGAATATTTCATAAGACTTCCTGCATAACGTACATAGTCATATTTAATTTTTTGACTCGCATGAATATGTCCTAAAGCAACATAATCAAAACCTTTGCATAAATCTACATCAATGATTTCACTGCCACCTACTGATAAGATAACTTCACTTTCACTTCTTACGACCTCTTTATTTCCGGCAATAAATTGATGGGTTACTAAAACTTTTGAATGATCTTCCACAAAGGTTTGTTGATTCAAATAATAAGCAAAAGCATCTTGATATGTTTTTAAATCATCATTTTCATACAAATAACGTATATAAGAAGGTTTAAAGAAAGGAACCAAATAAAAATAAACACCTTCAATAATAATCGGTTTTATTTCTTTTTCTAGGATAACAAACAATATAAAGCCCTTGATCTACAAGTAAAGAAGTTGCAAAATTTAAACGTTCACTACTATCATGATTACCGGTGATCATTAATACTTTTTATGATACTTTAAAATCAATTTGATAAAAAAGTAAAAATAAAATTTTTATAAATTTAATTGATTGAAATTGGGAGGAGGATATTTATGATTTTTTGTAAAAGTGGTGGTTGTAGTGCCAAATTAGGGCCAAAGGTTTTAAGTAAAGTTTTATCTAAATTGCCTAAATTTGAAGATGAAAATTTATTAGTGGGTTTTGATTCAAGTGATGATGCTTCTGTATATAAATTAACAGATGATATTGCGATGATACAGACATTGGATTTTTTCCCACCGATGGTAAATGACCCTTATATTTTTGGGCAGATAGCAGCAACAAATGCGGTAAGTGATATTTATGCTATGGGTGGCACAGTAAAAACTGCACAGAATATAGTGTGTTTTCCTGAAAATGAAGATTTAAATATTTTAGGGCAGATAATGGCTGGCGGAGCTAGTAAAATTATGGAAGCTGGCGGAATTTTATCTGGTGGTCATTCTGTAAATGATGAAAGTATAAAATATGGTTTGGCAGTAACAGGTATTGTCAATCCTCAAAAAATATATCAAAATAATACTATAGAATTAAATGATGATTTAATTTTAACAAAGCCACTAGGTGTAGGTATTATCATGGCAGCAAATTCTGTCGGTGAAGCAAGTGATGAGGCTATGCAAAAAGCCATAAAATCCATGACTACTTTAAATAAAAGAACGGCAGAAATTATGACTGATTATGATGTTCATGCTTGTACTGATGTAACAGGCTTTGGTTTTATTTGTCATCTTTTAGAAATGGTAGCTAAAGATTATAGTGTAGATGTTTACGCAGATAAATTGCCAATTATCAAAGAAGCTTTGACTTATGCAGATAATTTTTTAATCACAAGTGCAGGTCAGAGAAATCGCAATTTTGCAGGAGACAGAGTTTCTTTTGCAGATGAAATATCTTTTGCTATGCAAGAAGTTTTATTCGATCCACAAACTTCTGGCGGTTTATTGATAAGCGTAAATTCTAAGGATAGTAAATCTTTAGTGGAAGAAATGCAAAAAGCAGATATAGATGCTCGCATTGTGGGTAAGGTGACAAATTTAGATAAATATAAAATAAATGTTATGTAATTTTTTTAGAGGTGATTTTTATGGAAAAAACTATAGATGCTAGAGGTCAGGCTTGTCCAAAACCACTTGTAATGGCTAGAGATACATTAAAAACTTTGACACAAGATGATAAATTAAATGTAGTTGTCGATAATTTAGTTTCTGCACAGAATTTGGAAAAAATGGCAAGCCAGATGAATTTACCATCTCAAAAAGTACAGCAAGGTACAGATTATATAGTATCTTTGTTTGTAAAAAAATCCATGTTCATTCCTCAACAAGAAGAAATAAAATGTGAAGTGCCAACAAAGACAGATAATTCTTTTGTCGTTGTAGTCAGCAGTAATGTAATGGGTCATGGCGATGATAAATTAGGCAGTATTTTGATTAAAGGCTTTATTTATTCTTTGACATATTTAGAAACTTTACCTAAAGCTGTTATTTTTTATAATAGTGGTGTTAAATTAGCAGTTGAAGGTTCTGAAGTATTAGAGGACTTAAAGACTTTAGCTGATGCTGGTGTAGAAATAGTAGCTTGTGGCACTTGTTTAGAATTTTATCAGTTAAAAGAAAAATTAGCTGTAGGTAAAATCGTAAATATGCTTGATATTGTAGAGCGTCAAGCAAAAGCGACGAAAGTGGTAAAACCATGATTTATTTTGACCAAGCAGCAACGAGTTATTATCGTCCAGATTGTGTAGTTACTGCTGTTATTGAAGCGTTAGCTAATGCTGGCAATTCATCAAGAAGTGCAACAGGGCCATCTATTTGGTCTCGCGAATTGTTTATGAAGCACGTGAAAAAATTGCTACTTTATTTAATGCAAAACCAGAAAATGTGGCATTTACTTCTGGGGTAACAGAAAGTTTGAATTTAGTCATAGCATCTTTTTTTAATAAAGGGCATATCATAACTACAGCAAATGACCATAATTCTGTATTACGTCCATTATATCTACGTGATGGCGATTTAGATTTAACCATAATTCCTGTAGATAAAGATGGAAATTTTGAATATGAATTGCTGGAAAGAGCTTTTCGTCCTGATACTTTGGCTGTGATTACAACAGGAGCATCAAATGTTACTGGTAATCTTATAGATATACAGCGTATAGGAACTATAGCTCATGAACATAATGCTTTATTTATTTTAGATGCTGCTCAAGTAGCTGGTTTAATACCGATTGACATGGAAAATTTCAACATAGATATTTTATGTTTTACAGGTCATAAAGAATTATTTGCTCCGCAAGGTACAGGTGGAATAGTTTTGCGAGAAGGTCTTCACCCTGTACCTGTAAAAGTTGGTGGCAGTGGTTTTTATAGTTTTGCGAAAAATCACCCAGATATGATGCCAAATGTATTTGAAGCGGGAACAGCAAATGTTCATGGTATTGCAGGGCTGAATGCTTCTGTAGATTGGATTTTAAAAAATGGTTTAGATACAGATGCACTTTTGTTGGCAAAAGATTTTTATGAAGGTCTAAAAAATATTGAAGATGTAAAAATCTATGGCTGTTTTAAAAGAAATCGCGTACCAGTGATAAGTTTTAATATCAAAGATATAGATTCTTCGATAGTTGCAGATAGATTATGGATGGAATACAGCATTGCTGTCCGCAGTGGTATACACTGTGCGCCACTTATTCATCAGGCTTTAGGAACTGATAAACAAGGCACAGTGCGTTTTAGTTTTTCAAGATTTAATACACAAGAAGAAGTAAAACAAGCATTAATAGCAATAAAAGAAATCAGGGACGATTTATGTCAAGATTAGGAAAATCTTTAAAGTTAGTGATAACATTTGATAATCCAACACATGCTTTTGCTTTTGAATCTGCTTGTAAAAAAGGAAATATCGCTGGCAGATTATTGCCTGTACCTGTGGAGCTTACAGGTGGCTGTGGCATTGGTTGGACTAGTAAAATAGAAGATAAATCTATAGTAGAAGATTTTATAAAACAAAATAATTTAGCAGTTGGCTATATTTTAGAACTTGAATTTTAGTCTTGAAGTTCATTTAATATGGATAATGTATCTATATCTACTAATTCTTTAGCAGAATTTACTTCGACTAAAGTTAATTCATCAAGATGTTTTTGAATGACAATGCGACCGCCTTTATCTCCATGGATAGTGAGTAATTCTGGCACGTATTTTTGAGCGAAAATCACAGGATTACCTCTTTTCCCTTTATATGATAGAGCGCAGATATTATCTTTTTTTTGCCATGTTTGATAAAGTTTATTTAGGCTTGCAAATGTCAAAAATGGTTGGTCGCAAACGATGAATAAATAGCCGTCAATATTATTATCATTTGTATTATCAGCAGAAGATAATTGTTGGCTGGCTTTTATGGCTAATTGCATAGAATGAGATTGACCCAAATGAGTATCATAGTTAGGAACGACTATTATATTTGGGTCAATTTTTTTGGTGATTTCAGGATATTTAGTAACTAAAATTGTTTGTTTGGGATTTAGCTTTTTGATTAAATTTAAAGTATATTGATACATAGGAATATTATTTATAGGATAAAGTAATTTATTCGCACCGAAACGAGAGCTATTGCCAGCAGCTAAAATAACAACGCATAGAGATTTTTTATACATAGAAAACACCTCATAGGAGAATAAATTTATGTTTTTAGAATATACAAAGAAAAAGTTGATTAATAAAAGTATAGTAGATTATTTGCAAGTGAAAAATCAAGATATAATTTCTGTATCAGGTGCAGGTGGTAAAACTTCTACAATAAAATTATTAGCTAAAAATTTAGTGCGTGAACATAAGAAAGTTTTGATTACAACAACGACAAAGATGTTTAAAACAGCAGAGGCTATAACGATAAGAGATAAAAATTTATTAAAGCAAAAATTAGAACAGCAAAATTGGGTATTTACTGGTCAAGATTATGGCAAAAAGATAAGTTCATGGGACGAAGAATTTTTGCGAGAAATCATATCTTTGGCAGATATAACTTTGATTGAAGCTGATGGAGCAAAAAGATTGCCATTTAAATTTCCTAAACAAAAAGAACCAGTATATATATCTTCATCAAATAAAGTAGTATATATCGTAGGTATGAGTGCATTAAATCAGCCGTTAAAATCTTTATGTAGAGCCGAACTTTTAGCAAAGTTTTTACAAAAGCAAGTAAACGAAAATCTGACAAAAAATGATATAATAAAAGTGATATCAAGTGAACAAGGAGCAAGAAAAGATATAAGTAAGCGAGAGTTTTTTGTTATTCTAAATCAAGTTGATACTTTGTTTGCTTTGCAAGAGGCTATATTTATAGCTGAAAAATTGACAGAATGTAAAATAAAAGTGGCGATAAGTAGTTATCGTGATGAGTTTTAGAAAGTAAAAATAGAGAAGGTAAAGGTAATTTTAATGGAAAAGATATTGATAAAAGGCGCTGGCGATTTAGCATCAGGTATTGCTTGGCGATTACAACGAGCAGGATTTCCGATTATTATGACGGAGATAGAAAAGCCTTTGACTGTAAGATTGACAGTGTCTTATTCTAATGCTGTCTATGAAAATGAAGTGAATATAGAAGGCATAAAAGGAAAGTTAGTGAATAGTTATCAAGAGGCACAAGAAGTTATTGCACAAGATAAAATTGCTGTAATTGTTAATGAAAATGCTGATATTGCGAAAGAATATAAACCAGATATTATTATTGATGCTATAATGGCTAAGAAAAATATAAATACAAAAATTGATGATGCACCGATTGTCATTGCTGTAGGGCCTGGATTTACAGCTAAAAAAGATTGTGATTATGTTATCGAAACGAAAAGAGGTCATTTCTTAGGTAAGGTAATCGAAGAGGGCAGTGCTATAAAAAATACAGGTGTTCCAGGAAATATTGGTGGTTATACTGTAGAGCGAATTATCAGAGCTAATGGCGAAGGTGTATTTAAATCCGTAGCAAAAATTGGTGATTTTGTAAAAAAAGGCGATATTGTAGCTTATGTTGATGATAGAGAAGTAACAGCATTGATAGATGGTATCGTCCGCGGTATGTTGCATGATGGCATTGTAGTTACAGATAAGATGAAATGTGGAGACATTGATCCACGAGCAGAGCAAAGCCATTGTTTCAGTATATCTGATAAATCTAGAGCTATAGGTGGCGGTGCTTTAGAAGCTGTATTATATGGCTTGAAAAATTTGAGAAAGCAGGGCAAAAAATGATTACAATAAAAGCTTTTTGGCAAAAAGTGCAAATGCAATTAAAAGCAAATAATCCTGTGATTTTAGCAATGGTCATGGAGAAAAAAGGCTCTGCTCCGCGTGGAGTGGGTGCGCATATGCTTATTTTATCTGATGGCTCAACGGTGGATACAATTGGCGGTGGTCCTTTAGAATATTTGGCTATACAGGAAGCTAAACAAAATTTAAAAAATGGTAAATCCATAGTGCAGACTTTTTCTTTAAATAATGCTACTGCTGGTGAATATGGTATGGTTTGTGGCGGTCAGTTGACAGTTGCTCTATATTGTTTACAGCAAAAAGATTTAGTTCAAGTGGAAAAAGCATTAACTTTAATCAATACGAAAAATAAAATCGTTTTGAGTTTAAGTTGGCAAAATGAAAACTTTGATTTTAAAGTTTATGACTTAGCGGAAAGCTTTGCTTTAAAAGAAAAGTTGAATAAAAAATCTTTATTGCAGATGGATACAACAAATCAATCTGGGCAGTATTTAGAAATCATGAAGCAAAGCCCTAGAGTTTATTTGTTCGGTGGCGGATATGTAGCTCAAGAGGTCGCAAAATTATTGCCAAATTTAGAATTTGAATATATAGTGCTTGAAGAACGCAGTGAATTTGCAAAAAAAGAATTATTTCCAGACGCTAAACGCATTGTAGTTGTAGATTATGCAGATTTTAGTAAGCAAGTGGAAATAAAAAACAGCGATTATGTAATAGTTGTGACTAATGGACATACAAAAGATACTTTGGTTTTAGAAAATTTATTGAAAAATCCTCCAGCATATATTGGCGTGATTGGCAGTAGACATAAAAAAATTCATGTAGAAAATTATTTAGCTGAAAAAGGTTTTAGCGAAGATTTAATAAAACAAATTATTATGCCTATAGGGTTAGATATTAAAGCGGAAACACCTTCCGAAATTGCAATTAGTATTGTAGCTCAGTTAATTCAAAAAAGAGCTCAGTAAAATAATTTTAGATGGGAGAAAAATAGATGTTTGGATTAGGTATACCAGAATTAATTTTGATTTTAGTGATTGCTTTAGTGGTATTTGGACCTAAGAAATTGCCAGAAATAAGTAAGGCTCTAGGTAAAAGTATAAAGGAATTTAGAAATTCAACATCAGATATCACAGATACAGTGAATACTGTTAAAGATGTAACTGATGTGGCTAAAAAATTAAAATAATAAATTATAAATGAGGAAAATATGGCGAATTTTACGCATTTTAATCAAGATGGTGAAGCTATCATGGTCGATGTCAGTCAAAAAGATATTACCATGCGCATAGCTATTGCCGAAGGTAGTATAAAAGTAAATCAAGAAGTTTTTCGTTCAATCAAAGAACAGACTAATAAAAAAGGTGATGTATTAGCTGTTGCTAGGATAGCTGGTATTATGGCAGCGAAAAAAACAAGTGATATGATACCGCTTTGTCATCCATTATTTATTACAAAAGTTACGATTGATTTTGAATTAGACGAAGACAATTATATGATAAAAGCTATTGCGACAACAAAAGTCAATGGTAAAACTGGCGTTGAAATGGAAGCACTCCATGCTGTATCAGTTACTTTATTGACGATTTACGATATGTGCAAGGCTATAGATAAAAGTATGGAAATATCAGATATACGTCTATTGCATAAAGAAGGCGGAAAATCTGGTGTTTATGATTATGAAAAATAATAAGGAGTATAGAATTTAATTGATGGGAAAAATTTTAGCTGTATGTATCAGTGAACAAAAAGGCACTTTAAAAACTGCTGTAGATAAGGGTTTGATGATAAAAGATTTTGGTTTAGAACATGATGCTCATGCTGGAAAATGGCATCGTCAGATAAGTTTATTAGCAGTAGAAGCGGTGAGAACTTTTGAAGAAAAATATAATTTCAAAGTTCCTGCTGGTGCATTTGGCGAAAATCTTTTAGTTGAAGGTATTGATTTAAAAAATTTGCCGATTGGTACAAGATTAAAAGTAAATGATATTTTATTGGAAATCACTCAGATAGGTAAAAAATGCCATTTAGGTTGCAATATTCAAAAGCAAACAGGTGAATGTATTATGCCTAATGAAGGTGTATTTGCGATTGTATTAAACGGCGGAGAAATTAAAGCACAAGATACAATTTTTGTAGAAGCTTGAGAAGGTGAAAGAAATGTTTGAAGTAGCGATAATCACTGCAAGTGATAAAGGTGCAAAAGGTCTTCGTGAAGATTTAAGTGGTCCATGTATAAAGCAGATTGTAGAAGAGTCTGATTATAAAGTAGTATCCATGGAAATTTTGCCAGATGATAGAGCTTTATTGGCAGACAAAATGATAGAGCTTGCGGATAAAGAAATTCCTTTGATTTTGACAACAGGTGGTACAGGTTTATCACCAAGGGATAATACACCTGAAGCGACAAAAGATGTAATTGAAAAAGAAACACCAGGAATTTCTGAAGCTATGCGTATGTATAGTTTAAAAATTACACCGAGAGCTATGTTGAGTCGAGCAACTTCAGGCATTAGGAAAAAATCTTTGATTATTAATTTGCCGGGAAGTCCTAAAGCTGTAAGAGAATGTTTAGAATATTTATTGCCGACATTAGACCATGGTCTTAAAATTATGCTTAATTTAGATAATGAATGTGCTAGAAAATAATAAAAAACTAGATGTAGTTTTGAACTGCATCTAGTTTTTTATTTTAATTATTAAATTGTATGAGCAATAGGTTTCATTTTGTCAAATGTATAGATATATTTAAATCCTAAATCTTTTAATATTTGTTTAGTCTCTTGGATTTTAAAGCCATATTGGTCAACATCATGACCGTCAGAACCAATGGTTATAATATCGCCACCTAATTTTTTATAGAGTTTTAAAATTTCAACGGAAGGCGTTAAATCTTTTAGACCATAACGATAACAAGAAGTATTAATTTCAATGCCTTTATGATCATTTATGACTTGTTTTAAAATCTCATTTACAAGGTCAAAGACTTTATTGAAAGGATAAATCCCTTTTTGGTCGTAACGATTAATCATATCTAAATGACCGAGAACACAGTAATTTTTATATTGTTGGATTACTTTTAAAATTTCTTGGTAATAAAGTTCATTATATTCTTGTTGTGTTTTTCCCTTTTGAAAAGCTTGGTTCCAAAATTCAAGATTATCGACTTGATGACAAGAAAGTATTATAAAATCAAAGGGATAACTAGCAAATGTTTTGGCAAATTGATTGATAGTATGTGTTTGCATACCAAATTCCATGCCGAATTTTAGTTTTATTTGGGGAGAAAATAATTTTTGATAATATGTAAATTTTTCAAGATATTTTTGACAATCACAATTTAAATCTGTTTTTACACCATAATCAATATGTTCAGTAAAACATATTTCATCGAAATTTTTAGCTATTGCTGTTTGTATAGCTTTTTCCATAGGACAAGTAGAGTCATCACTAAATTCAGTGTGCATATGATAATCAGCTAGCATGATAAAACCTCCTAAAAAATTTAGTTACATAGTTATGATGATATATAGTCTAAGACAATAATATCAATATTGATAAAGATTTTTCTACTTGGAAAAATATAAAATTGCAAACAAAATAGAGGGATTAAAAATAGTTTTGGTAGATATAAAAAATAATCTGTTCATCTAAAAAAGAAAATGAACAGATTATTAAAAGTTGAAAGCTATTAATAGTTTTTATAAAGAATGCGAATGGAGTTTAAAATACAAATCATAGCTACGCCAGTATCGGCAAAAACTGCTGCCCACATGGAAGCAAAGCCCATAAGACCGAGTATCATGATGAGTATTTTTACACCTAAGGCAAAGACTACATTTTGCCATGCTATGCGAATGGTATCACGAGAAATATTTATTGCTTGGAAAATAGAATGAACTTTAGAATTCATAAATACCACATCAGCAGCTTCAATGGCAGCATCAGCACCACTGCCATAGCAGCGCCAACATCAGCACCAGCGAGAATAGGAGCGTCGTTTATACCATCGCCAACGAAAAATACATTACCATGTTCTTGTCTAAGTGAGGATAATTTTTTTAATTTATCTTCAGGTAAAAGTTTAGCATGAACTTTATCAATGCCTACTTCATTAGCTACAGCATAAGCACTATGTTCATTATCACCTGTAAGCATAGCTGTAGTTAAACCTAATTTTTTCAATTTAGAAATAGTGGTTTTAGCATCATCTTTAATAGTATCACCGATGACGATAGAGCCAGCATATTTACCATCTATACCAATGAATATTTCTGTACCAGCATTAATAGGTAAATCATCAGGTAAAGCAATATTAAATCGTTGCATTAAGCGTTTATTACCACAATAAATTTTTTGCTTGTCTATAGTGCAAATTATGCCTTCACCAGCAATTTCTTGATTATCAGTAGTAGTTTTTAAATTGAGTTTTTGTTTAGTGGCTTCATTGATAATGCTGATAGCAATAGGGTGAGAGGAAATTTTTTCACAACTAGCACAAAGAGAGAGCAATTCTTCTTTTGTGTAATTATTTGCAGGATTTATAGTTTTAACTGTGAAATTACCATGAGTTAGTGTACCTGTTTTATCCATGACGATAGTTTTTATATTTTTTAGAGCTTCTAAAGCTAGACCACCTTTAAATAAAATTCCTTGTTTGGAACCGCTACCGATACCAGAAAAGAAAGCAAGTGGCACACTTAATACTAAAGCACAAGGGCAACTAATTACTAAAAAAGTCAAAGCTGTATAAATCCAATGTTCCCAATCGCCTGTAATCAATGAAGGAATGATAGCTGTAAGCGTAGCTACTAAAACGACAATAGGAGTATAAATTCTAGCAAAACGAGTGATGAATTTATCTATTTTAGGTTTATTAGCAGCGGCATTTTCTACAGCTTGTAAAATGCGTGAAACCATAGATTCAGATAAAGGTTTTTCCACTTTCATTTTGATAGCGCCGGAAATATTTAAACAACCAGAAGTGATAGAGCTATTAGGGGCAATTTTTATCGGAACAGGTTCGCCAGTAACAGGTGATGTATCCAAACGGCTTTCTCCTTCAATGACAATGCCATCAACAGGAATTCTATCACCAGCACGAACTAATAAAATATCGCCAACCTTGGTTCATGAGCAGAAATAACAGAAATTTTATCACCATGGAGAAGATTTACTGTTTCAGGTCGTAAATCAATAGCGTCCATGATTTGACTGCGACTTTTTTCTGTAGCACGTTCTTCAAAATATTCGCCAATGCGATAAAATAGCATAACACCGACAGCTTCAGGATATTCTTTGATAGCAAATGCTCCCAAAGTTGCGATACTCATGAGGAAGTTTTCATCGAAGACATTGCCATGAAATAAATTGGTGATGGCAGTTTTTAGTATATGGAAACCTAAAATTAAATAAGCTACGATATAAAGATAAAGTGTGTATTGGTCAGGTACAAGAGAGGTAAATTCGCCAATGATAAATAAAATAGCACCAAATACAATTTCAATAATATCAATGGTTTTTTCATCAAAAAATTTTTTGTATTTTGATGAGATTTTGAAGAAGCTTCATCAGCATTTATGATTTTTACACCATTTTCAATGGAATTAGCTATTTTATTTATTTGAGGTAGAAGTACATCAGGATTTTGAGCTACTATTTTAATTTTTAGTAGCAAATGTCAATTGAGCAGATTTAATATCAGCTAATTCATTTAATTTTTTTTCGATTTTAGCACCACAGTTGGCACAATCTAGATTTTCGATTAGATAGATTTTTTCTTTATAATTGGAAGCATTTTCTTCAAGTTGAGAGATTATAGTGCCAGGTTCAATTTTGTCTGCTATTTTTTGAATAGTAGGTAATAATTCATCAGGATTTTTAGCTGTTAAAGTTAATTGTTTAGTCAAAATAGAAATAGTAGCGTTATCTACATCAGATAATTCGTTGATTTTTCGTTCGATTTTGGCAGCACAATTAGCACAATGGATATTGATTGAATATGCTTTTTGTTTGTGATTATTATTATCAATATATAAATTAGAAGTAGTAGCCATATGTACGCCTCTTTTCTAAAATAATTATATACCCCTAGGGGTATTATCTTTACATCTTTAGTATACCCTATGGGGTATACGGTGTCAAGAATGAATATCAATAATGATTAAATTTTTATTTGACTCAGTATAAATTTTGACTAGAATTATTTAGTATAAATATTTGTATAGATTTTAAGTAAAAATTTAGTCATTGAGGAGAGATTTTAATGAAGAACAATGAAAAAATAATTTTTCGTTTAGCCAAAACAGATGATGCAGAAAAATTAGTAGAAATTTATGCTCCCTATGTAAAAAATACAAATATCACTTTTGAATATGAAGTGCCAACAATTGATGAATTTAAACAGCGTATAACAAAAATAATGTCGAAATTTCCTTATATTGTAGCTTGTATTGGTGATGAAATAGTAGGTTATACATATGCTTCTACTTTTAGAGAACGACAAGCTTATAATTGGTGTGTAGAAACTTCTATTTATATTAATGAAAAATATCAAGGTAGAAAAATAGGAGAAATTTTATATACGAAATTAGAAGCGATTTTAAAATTGCAAAATATAACTAATTTAGTAGCAAGCATAACATATCCTAATCCGCAAAGTATAGCTTTCCATGAAAAATTTAATTATAAGAAAATAGCTCATTTTACAAAATGTGGTTATAAACAAAATTGTTGGTATGATATGATTTTCATGGAAAAAATGATAAATAAACATGAAACATTGGCAAAAGAAATTATTTATTTACCTGATTTAGATAAAAATTTAGTGGAAAAGATATTGCAGAAATAATAATTTGATTTGCAGTATTAATGGATAATGCCTATAATATAATATATTAAATTAAATAGAGATAGGTGCGTAAGCTTAATAAGGAAACTGGAAGAGCCAGTACGGTCCCGCCACTGTAAGGGGAGCTATTTTCAATTATGTCACTGAAATAATTTATTTTGGGAAGGCGAAAATTAGCGAGGAACCTAAGTCAGGAGACTTGCCTATTGGAAAAACACCGTGAAATTTATAGATGATATATTTTTCAGACTCACGAGAGATGGGCAGGTGGAGAATTTTTCGTAGAAATACGGGATAAGTCTATCTCCCTGCCAAAGGGAGATTTTTTTATGCGTAAAGAAATGAAAAGTGGCTATACAACAGGTTCTTGTGCAGCTGCTGGTACAAAAGCTGCTATACTTGCTTTACAGGGAAATGTCGTTCAAGAAATTGAATTATATGCTCTAAGTGGAGAATTATTGCATATTCCCATTAAAAATGTAGAGCTTACATCAACTGGAGCAAAGGCAGAAGTCATAAAAGATGCTGGTGATGACCCAGATATCACACATGGAGCTTCTGTATTTACGGAAGTAAAAATAAATAAAGATGATGATAAAATCAATTTTTATGCTGGCTTAGGTATTGGAAAAGTTACAGAGGCAGGTTTGTCTATTCCGCCAGGAGAGCCGGCAATAAATCCAGGACCACGAAAAATGATGACAAAAGTCGTTCGTGAATTGTTGCCAGAAGGTTATGGCTGTGATATTACGATTTCTATTCCTAAAGGAGTGGAACTAGCGAAAAAAACGCTTAATCCTATATTGGGTATAGAAGGCGGTATTTCTGTAATTGGCACTACTGGCGTGGTGCGTCCAATGTCTGAAGAAGGCTTTAAAAATTCGCTTACACCGCAGATTTCTGTAGCTAAAGCAAATGGCTTTGATGATATTATTTTTGTTCCTGGGAAAATTGGTGAAAATATCGCTAGTAAATTAAATCTTCCAGCAAAAGCTATGGTACAAACAAGTAATTTTATCGGTCATATGTTGGAATTTGCTGCTGATGAAGGAATTAAATCAGTGCTTTTATTTGGTCATTTAGGTAAATTAGTAAAAGTAGCTGGAGGAATTTTCTATACACATAGTAAAATAGCTGATGCTCGCTTGGAAATATTAGCTTCTTATGCTGCTCTTTTGGGCATGGACAAAAAAGGCGTAGAAGAAATTTTTAAAGTGAAGACAACAGAAGCAGCTATGCCAATTATTGAAAGATATGGATTGGTAGAAAAAGGTTTTTATGATTTATTAGCTAAAAGAGCTAGTCTTCGCAGTGAACAACATGTATTTAATGCTTTCAAAGTAGGAACTGTGATGGTTACTTTGAAAGGTGAAATTTTGGGTATGGACGATAATGCAAGAGAAATAGGTGGTAGATTAGGTTGGAACATAAAATAATTGTGGCTGGAATTGGCCCAGGAGCGAAAGAATATGTTATTCCTATGGCTATGCAAGCTATAAACGAAGCAAAAGTTTTAGTTGGAGGAACAAGAGCATTAAATGAATTTTCTCATCAAGGTCAAAAAACTTTTGCCATAAAAGCAGATATCAGTGCTGTAATGGATTTTATAAAAGTCGAATTAAACGATAATGATGTAGTAGTGATGGTATCTGGCGATCCAGGATATTATTCTTTATTAAGTGCTTTGCGCAAGAATTTTCCTTTAGAAAATATAAAAGTAATTCCAGGATTAAGTTCTATGCAAACAGCTTTTGCTAAGATAGCAATTCCATGGCAAGAAGCTAGTCTACTTAGTTTTCATGGACGTGTGCCGAGTGATGAAGACTTAAAATATTATCCAGGTCGCATAATCGGTATGCTCACAGATAATAAATTTAATTCTAATGCTATAGCCACATATTTGATAGCAAGAGGTTGGGATAAAAATGCAAGAGCATATATTTGTTCTAGACTTTCTTATCCTGATGAAAAGATAGTTAGCTTATCTTTAGATGAAGCACAGACGAAAGCATGTGCGAGTCATTGTGTGATGATAGTTGAAGGTTAATATAAAATAAAATTATGAATAGAAAGTTGGTGTATATTTGAATTTACCAGGAATAGCAGATGAAGAATTTATTCGCGATAAAGTGCCAATGACAAAAGAGGAAATTCGCATTTTGACAATGTGCAAGGCAAAAATTCGTCCTGATAATATTATTTGGGATATTGGTGCTGGTACAGGTTCTTTATCTATTGAAGCGGCTTTACTTGCTCCTCAAGGAGAAGTTTATGCTATAGAGAAAAAAAGATTTAGCTGTTGATTTATTACATCAAAATATTGCTAAATTTAATTTAGAAGATAAAGTTAAAGTCATTGCCACAGAAGCACCAAAAGGATTAGATGAATTGCCAAATTGTGATGTAGTATTTATCGGTGGCAGTGGCAAACATATGTTTGAGATTTTAGATATAATTGATAGCAAATTAAATGAAGGTGGACGTATTATCGTAAATGCGGTAACAATCCAGACAATATCTGAAATCACAACATATATGAAGCAAAAAGAAAATTACATTTATGAAGCAATTCAAGTACAAGTAAATCGTTTAAGACAAATCGGTTCATACGATATGTTCAATGCACAAAATCCAGTTTATATTGTTACTTGTAAAAAACTAAAATAAGATGAATTAGGGAGGATATTTTTTATGGTTTATATTATTGGTGCAGGTCCTGGGGATCCTGAACTTATTACAGTTAAAGGTCAAAGATTATTAAAAGAGGCAGATGTAATTATTTATGCTGGTTCTCTTGTAAATCCTGCATTATTAGATTATGCAAAAGCAGATTGTGAAATTTATAATAGTGCTTCTATGACTTTAGGTGAAGTTATTGAAACAATTACAGCAGCAGAACAAGAAGGTAAAATGACAGTTCGACTTCATACTGGTGACCCTGCAATTTATGGTGCTATTCAAGAACAGATGGACGAATTATCTCGTCGCAATATTGAATACACTGTAATTCCAGGTGTAAGTTCTTTCTTAGCTACAGCAGCAGCTTTAAAACAGGAATATACACTTCCTGAAATTTCTCAGACTGTAATCATCACACGCAATGAAGGTAGAACACCTGTTCCTGAAAAAGAAAAATTAAAATCTTTAGCAGCTCATCAAGCTACTATGTGTATTTTCTTGAGCGTGCATATGATTTCTGAAGTAGTAGAACAGTTGATTGAAGGTGGCTATGAACCATCTACACCTATTGCTATCGTGCAGAAAGCTTCTTGGCCTGAACAAAAAATTGTACGTGGCACACTTGAAACTATTGCCGATATTGTTAAAGAAAATAATATTTCTCGTACAGCTATGATTGTTGTAAGTAAATGTTTAGATACAGAATATGCAAAATCTCGTCTTTATGCACCAGAATTTAGTCATATGTATCGTCAAGGTACAGATAAAGCTTAATGAAATATGCAATTATTACTGTAACTAAAAATGGTGCTAATTTAGCTTGTAAATTGCAAAATATCTTGAAAACGTGTGATATCTATGTAAAAAAAGATAGATATGATATTAGTTTAGCTGGTCATATATATGAGTATGACAAAATGAGTGAAGTGATAAAAAATATTTTTGCTGAGTATGAAGCAATTATATTTTTCACTTCGACAGGTATTGCCGTGCGAATGATAGCACCATTTATCGTGCATAAAGTCAAAGATCCAGCTGTAATAGTTTTAGATGAAAAAGCTAATTTTGCGATAAGTTTATTATCTGGTCATTTGGGTGGAGCAAATGAACTCACGTTGAAAATTGCTGATATATTAAATGCTATGCCAGTTATTACTACAGCGACAGATACGAATAAAATAATTGCTCCTGATGTGGTGGCAAGAAAATATAACTTAGTGCCTTATCCTTTAGAACATATAAAAATAATTAATTCAGCATTAATTCAACACCAAAAAGTTATTTATTATGTAGATAAAGATTTAAAGCAAAGTGAACAGATGATAATTGATTTGGCTAGAGATTTTAAGATTGAAGCTAAATTGATTGATGTAGAAGAACTTGATAGGCAAAATGACTTTTGTGTATTTATCACAGATAAACGACAAGTGCGAAACAATATATTATTTTTAACGCAAAAACAATTGATAATTGGCGTTGGTTGTCGCAAAGATGTTGAATTAAATCTTGTGGAACAGGCAATAAATGAAGCAAAAAAAATGGCAGATTGTGAAGATTTAAAAATCAAAGCATTAGTTTCTACAATCGTCAAGCAAAATGAGAAAGCTTTGCATCAATGGGCAGAAAAATATAAAGTAAAAACTCATTTTTATGATAATACAATCATGCAAAATGTGATTGATAAATATAAATTACCTGAATCTAATTTTGTAAAAAAACAAATTGGTATAGGAAATGTATGTCAAGCTGCTATATTGGCATATAATGAGAGGGCAAAAATAATTTTGCCGAAAACAAAATTTGAGAAAGTGACGGTGTCCTTAGCATGGGAATGATTAAAGTAATTGGAATTGGTCCAGGTGGTAAAGAGGATATGACTCCTCGTGCTTTAAATGCTATTTTAGAAGCTGATACAGTAGCAGGATATAACACATATATTAAATTGATTAAACATCTTTTAGATGGAAAAAATGTAATTGGCACAGGAATGATGCAAGAAGTTGACCGCTGTAAAATGGCTATTGAAGAAGCTGTAAAAGGTCATAATGTTGCAGTAGTTTCAAGTGGTGACTCTGGTGTATATGGTATGGCAGGTCTTGTCTTAGAACTATTATTGAAATTGCCAAAAGAAGAAAGACCACAAGTTCAGATTGTAGCAGGACTTTCTGCTGTAAATGCGGCTGCTGCTGTATTAGGTGCTCCACTTATGCATGATTTTGCAATCATCAGCCTAAGTGATTTATTGACTCCATGGGAATTGATTAAAAAACGTGCAGATCTTGCAGCTCAAGGTGATTTTGTAATCGGTTTATACAATCCAAAAAGCCATAAACGCGTACAGCATATCGAAGAAATTCGTGAAATCATGTTAAAACATAAAGACCCTAAAACTCCAGTCGGTATTGTAAATAGTGCGAGCCGTGAAAATGAAACAATGGTTATTTCTGATTTAGAAAACTTCACCAAAGAAGATATCAATATGTTTTCTATGGTAATCATTGGTAATAGCAAAACTTTTGCTAAAGAAGGCTTTATGATAACACCTAGAGGCTATGAAGTATGATTTTTGTAGCTTCAGGAACGCAAGATGGTAGAGGTCTTGTAGAATATTTATTAAAGCAAAATTATAGAGTTATGGCTTCTGTAGTTACTAATTATGGTAAAGAGTTATTACCGAAAGATGAAAATTTAATCATCAATGACCATAAATTAGATGAAGAAGCCATGAAGAATTGCTTAAAAGAAAATAAGATAAAAGTTTTTGTAGATGCTACGCACCCATATGCGGTGAATGTATCTAAAACAGCTATGCAGGTTTGTGATGAATTAAATATACCTTATATTCGCTATGAAAGAGAAGTAACGCCAATACCTGCTTATGAAAAACTTCATTTAGTGAAAACTTATGAAGAAGCATCTGACCTTGCTATGCAATTAGGTGAAAATATCTTTTTGACAACAGGTAGCAATCGTTTAGATTTATTTGCTAAAGATAGTAAAAAATACAATAAGCATATTATAGCGAGAGTACTTCCTGCTATTGCTTCTCTGCAAATCTGTGAAAATTGTGGAATATCTCCCAAAGATATAGTAGCTGTGCAAGGGCCTTTTTCGGAAAGCTTGAATATAGCTTTATATGAAAAATACAATGCAGATGTTGTTGTGATGAAAAATAGTGGCACTTTAGGTGGCACAGAAACAAAATTGACAGCTGCAATTAAATTAGGTTTAGAAATTGTCATTATTGATAGACCAAGAATAGATTATAAAAATTTAACTCATAATTATGATTGTGTAGGCACATTTGTTGCCAAATATGAAAAATAGGAGGGATTTTGATGGAATTTATCAAAGACCCAATGGCGATAGAAGTTCGTAGTTTTGAAATTATCAAACCATATATTGAAAAATTAAATTTAAGCGAAGAAGAAACAAAAATTTAATTCTCGTATTATTCACGCTTCTGGTGATGTGGATTATGCACCAATCATTCGCATTCATAAAGATGTAGTAGCTTCCATGAAAAAAGCTTTGCTTTCTGGTTGCAAAATCTATACTGATGTAGAAATGGTTCGCACTGGTATCAATAAACGCAAATTAGCTTCTTGGGGTGGCTCTGTAGAATGTAAAATTGCAGATCCTGAAATTGCAAAATATGCAAAAGAACACGGTATCACTCGCTCTATTGCTGCTATGCGTCATTTTGGCAAAGAATTAGATGGAGCAATCGTTGCTATTGGTAATGCACCAACAGCTTTATTTGAAGTTATCCGTTTAATGAATGAAGAAAATATTCGTCCAGCTGCTATTATCGGTACGCCAGTTGGTTTTGTAGGAGCTGCTGAATCAAAAGATTTATTAATTGCTGAATCAAAAGTTCCATATATTACAGTAACAGGAACAAAAGGCGGTAGCCCAATTGCTGCTTCTTGCATTAATGCAGTAATGTATATCATTGATAATACACGCATTTAATAAGGTGATTTAATGATGAAAAAAGTAAATATTCCTCGTGTAGTTATTGCAGCCACTCAAAGTAGTTCAGGTAAGACTACAGTCGTTACAGGAATACTTCGTGCATTAAAAAATAAAGGCTTAAATGTACAACCGTATAAAGTTGGCCCTGATTATATTGATCCTAGTTATCATGGTATGGCGGCAGGAAGAAAAGGTCATAATCTCGATACATGGCTTGTTGATGAAAGCATGATAAATGATTTATTTGTGCAAGAATCAAAAGATGCTGATATAGCGATTATTGAAGGTGTTATGGGGCTTTATGATGGCGGAAAAAATGGTGTTAGTTCTACAGCACAATTAGCGAAAAAATTAAATGCACCTGTGATTTTAGTCATTAATGTGCAATCAATGGGCGATTCAGCCGCAGCTATAGCACTTGGTTTTAAATTATATGATAGCGATGTGAATTTAGCAGGTGTAATCTTAAATAAATTAGGTTCACCAACACATAAAGCTTTGATTGAAGAAGCTATGAAAAAAATAAATGTGCCTGTTTATGGTGCGATTTTCCGTGATGATAATGTGCATATGCCAGAGCGTCATTTAGGTTTGACACCAGCTGGAGAAAATAATGCACGTGAAGTTATCGAAAAGATTTCTGAAAAAATTGCTCAAGAAGTGTATTTAGATGAAATCATTGAACTTGCTAAAACAGCACCAGCTATTGAAGTTGAAGAATTTGAAGCTGAAAATATCAAAAAAGATATAACTATAGGTATTGCACAAGATAAAGCTTTTTTCTTTTTACTATCCAGCAAGTTTAGCTCAATTAGAAAATTTAGGGGCGAAGTTGAAGTTTTTTAGTCCACTAGAAGATAAAACTATTCCTGATGATGTTGATGCTTTGATTTTTGGCGGAGGTTTTCCAGAAGTTTTTGCCCAAGAACTTATGCAAAATACTTCGATGATAAAATCTATACGCAAAGCTAATGAACGTAAAATGCCGATATATGCTGAATGTGGTGGCTTTATGTATTTAATGCAGGGAATTTATGATTTTGAGCAAAGATTTTATGAAATGGTGGGGATTATTCCTGCAAAAGCTCAAATGAATAAAAATTGCAGACTGTGGGTTATGTAAAAGCAAAAATTCTGCAAGATAATATTTTAGGAAAACAAAATGATGAGATAAAAGGTCATGAATTTCATTTTTCAACACAGATTGATACACAAGATGAAAGTTTTCCATGGGCATTTGAATTTACGAAAATGCGTAATAATATGAAATACAAAGCAGGATATGCTAAAGATAATATTGTAGGTTCATATTTGCATTTACATTTTTTTAGGCTCAAAGCAAAATGCTAAATATTTTGTGGAAAAAATAAGAGCTTATAAAAAATCACTAGAGATGGAGGAAAACTGATGACTAAACATATTATGTTACAAGGTACTTCTTCTCATGTAGGAAAAAGTATTTTAACTACAGCTTTATGCAGAATTTTTTATCAAGAAGGTATGTCTGTAGTGCCATTTAAAGCACAGAATATGGCACTTAATTCTTATGTAACTAAAGATGGCGATGAAATGGGTAGAGCTCAAGTAGCTCAAGCAGAAGCAGCAGGTCTTGAGCCATTTGTAGAGATGAACCTGTATTATTGAAGCCAACAGGAAATGCTTGTTCACAAGTTATTTTAATGGGAAAAGCTGTAGGAAATATGTCTGCACGCGAATATCATAAGGGATATTCATTAAAAGCTTTTGATACTGTAAAAGAAGCTATTCGTCGTTTAGAAGAACGCTTTGATATGATGGTAATTGAAGGTGCAGGCAGTCCAGCAGAAGTGAATTTAAAAGCAAATGATATTGTAAATATGCGTATTGCTAAATATTTAAATGCACCAGTATTGTTGATTGCTGATATTGATCGTGGCGGAGCATTGGCTTCCCTTGTGGGAACTTTAGAGCTTTTAGAACCAGATGAAAGAGCTTTAGTAAAAGGACTTATCATCAATAAATTCCGTGGCGATGTAACTATTTTACAGCTGCACTTGATTTCCTCGAAGAAAAAACAGGAAAACCAGTTTTAGGTGTAATTCCTTATTTACCTGATTTAGGTATTGAAGATGAAGACTCTGTATCTTTAGATGATAAAAAGACTCAAGCGAAAGATAAAGCAAATGCACCAATAAAAATTGCAGTAATTCAAACTCCTAAAATTTCTAATTTCACTGATTTTGATGCTTTGAGTAAAGAAGATGATGTAAATCTTTATTATGTAAAAGAAGGTCAAGAAATCGGTGAAGCAGATTTAATTTTACTTCCAGGTAGTAAAAATACTACAGAAGATATGCTTTATTTGCGTGATAGTGGTATGGAAAAAGCTTTAAATGAAGCTCATGAAAAAAACGTTCCTATCATTGGCATCTGTGGTGGTTATCAAATGCTTGGTGAAAAAATCAGTGACCCATTGCATACTGAATCAGATAATGATAGCGTAAAAGGACTTGGCTTCTTGCCAATGGAAACTACTTTTGTAGAGAAAAAACTCACTTCACAAGTTGAAGCAAAATGTCTTTCTTGGGAATTTTAGGTGAAAAGTTATCTATAGATGATTTGTTTGGCTATGAAATTCATATGGGAACTACTAAATTTACAAAAGAAGCAAATCATCCATTTATGATCACAAAACGTGCTGATAAAGATGTGCAGGTGGCAGAAGGTATGATAAATCAAGAACAAAATGTCATGGGTGCATATATTCATGGTATTTTTGATAATGATAAATATCGTCGTAGTTTGATCAATATATTGCGTAAACGCAAAGGATTAGAAGCATTACCTGTAAGCACAAATTATGCAGCAGCTAAACAAGCAGCATTTAATCGTTTAGCAGATACTGTTCGTCAAAATATGAATATGGAAAAATTAAGAGAAATTTTACAAGAAGCATAAAATAATGCACCTTAAGACTTACATAGTCTTAGGGTGCATTTTTATTTGATAATTAGTTGATTTAAGGTGCTTACTTTATAGTTTTTTTGAGTAGTTATATTATAAAATTGACATACTCCCCATGCCTAAAGGCAGGGGATTCTTGGATACAAACGATACTTGCCTACTAAAATAGCAGGTCTTACTATATCTCTCCAAAGAAGGTTGATGCCCCAACCTTCCATATATTTAT
>ENA-OQEB01000251-OQEB01000251.1-human-gut-metagenome-genome-assembly--contig:-NODE-251-length-22826-cov-1.953610_pt1 | contig 22826 bp, 29 predicted proteins | sample MGYA00242787_ERZ504619 | MGnify/ENA primary metagenome ERZ504619 (study PRJEB26092, sample SAMD00036317) | human gut metagenome | host: Homo sapiens | study: EMG produced TPA metagenomics assembly of... | reverse complement strand
ATTGCAGGCTCAATGCTGCTTACGAATCTGTCGGCAGAAAATCTGGTAGGTTTGTCGGGACAGTCATATGCAGCTAATATGTCAGGCATGGCATGGGAAGCAACAGCGGTTATAGCCACAATTATTATGGCTTTTGTGTTTTTGCCGATGTATCTTAGAAAAGGATATACAACGCTGCCGGAGTTTATGGAGGAGAGGTATGGCGTTGGTGTACGCCGTATGGTTTCTATCCTATTTCTTATTGGATATTTAGTAATCGGAATTCCTGTATGTCTGTACGCAGGCGCTATAGCATTTGAGCAGATTTTTGATTTTGCTACAGTATTTGGAATCAGCGAGGGTATGGCACTTACAATTCTTATAGTGCTTGTAGGTATTATTGGTGCACTATATGCCGTACTTGGAGGTATGAGAGCAGTAGCTGTATCAGACACAATCAATGGAATTTTACTTGTTTTAGGCTCAGTGCTTGTAGTCGTATTTGGTTTTATAGCTGTTGGAAAATTAAGCGGAGGTGGATTTATTGTCGGTGTGAAGGATATTATTACATCTGAACCGGCAAAGCTCAATGCGATTGGTGGAAAAAATGATCCTGTACCATTTGCATGTATTTTTACAGGTATGCTGCTTGCAAATCTGTTTTACTGGGGTACTAACCAAGTACTTATTCAGAGAGCACTTGGTGCTGAAAACTTAAAGGAAGGACAAAAGGGAGTTTTACTTTCAGGCTTTTTAAAGATGATGGTACCATTACTTCTTGTTATTCCCGGAGTAATCGCAGCAAGACTTGTACCAGGTCTTACAAGCAAGGATTTTGCATATCCTTCACTTGTAGCTAGGTCATTGCCATGGCCGGCTGTAGGACTGTTTTGTGCAGCATTGTTTGGATCAATTATCTCAACTTATAATTCATTTCTCAATTGCAGCTAGTACCTATTTATGATTGATATTTATAAGCCGATTTTTAACCCAAATCTCTCAGAGGAAGCTACAGTAAAACTTGCAAAGAAAATTGGATGGGGCTTTGCAGCATTTGCCATTATCTTTACACCATTCCTTGATGTGCTTAGCACAGGACTTTATGATTTCGGACGAAGCTTTACAGGTTTTTATAATATTCCTATCATTACAATGGTGCTTGTAGGAATGTTCTCAAAGAAGGGCTCTAAGCTTGGAGCAATATGTGCAACAATATTCCATATTGCATTCTACGCATGCTACAAGTTTATCTTCCCACATATTGACACACCATTCACAAATGCTGTTAGTGGAATTAATTATATGTATATATACGCTATCTCATTTGTTATCATGCTTGTAATCATCTTTGTATGCAGCAAGATTGCACCAAATACAAAGGTATTTGACAAGAGTGCTTCAAGAAATGATGGCTATGATATGACAGCATGGAAGCATAAAAATGCTTTTGCAATCTGGCTTGTTTCATTCCTGGTATATGAGTATTTCATTTTCTCGCCTGCAGGAATTGCAACAGAGAACAAAAATGTAGTAAGAATTGCTATTGTAACAGCAATATTTGTGATTGAGACAATTGTTCTGATTGTGAAAGAGATGAACAAGCGTAAAAAGACGGCTTAGGGAGGTTATTAAATGCAGATTAAAGTAAATGATAATGAATTTCAGCTTTTTGTGGGAGAAAAAAGGATTCTGGAGCATAGCAAAGAAAGACCGATGATTTATGTCGGAGTAGGACAGGAAGATGTTGATATGTACAGAGGTAACTTCAAGATAACAGATTATGTTACCGAGCGTTTTCCACTAAAGCTCACAGATGTGATTCAGACAGCTGATACAGTCAGACTATGCTTTGAAAGCTATATCATTGCGAAAATTAAATGTGACGAAAATCTGTGTACCATTGATTTTGAACAAAAGGATGACAGGATTAACCGATTCTGGTTTAGGGTAGCCGCAGATAAAGAGGAAAAATGCTATGGCTGCGGTGAGCAGATGTCTTACTTTAATCTGCGTGGAAGAAATTTCCTATCTGGACATCTGAACCGGGTGTAGGACGTGATAAGACAACCTACGTTACATGGCGTTCGGATGTAGAAAATAAGGCAGGAGGAGACTATTACAACACAAATTATCCACAGCCAACCTTTGTTCCACAAATAAATATTATCTGCATGTGGATTCAACAGCATATGCTGATTTTGATTTCAGAAATGACAGCTTTCATGAGCTGCAGATCTGGGAGGTGCCTAAGCAGATCCGTATAGAGTGTGCTGATACATATCTCAAACTGCTTGAGAGACTTACAGCATATTTTGGAAGACAGCCAAAGCTCCCGGATTGGGTATACAATGGGCTCATAATTGGTGTTCAGGGTGGAAATGAAAGGTCATTTGGATTGCTTGATAAGACCCTTGATAAGAACATCAAGGTAGCTGGCATATGGTGCCAGGATTGGTGCGGAAAGAGAGTGACATCATTCGGAAAGAGACTCCAATGGGACTGGAAATATCACAAGGAAATGTATCCGGATCTGCCAAAGAAGATTAAAGAGATAAATGCAAATGGCATAAAATTTTTAGGATATGTTAATCCATATCTGGTAAATGATGGTGAGCTCTATAAGGAAGGCAGGGAAAAAGGCTATTTTGCAACAAAGGCAGATGGCAGTGATTATCTCGTGGATTTTGGTGAATTTTATTGTGGAGTTGTGGATCTCACAAACCCGGAGGCATTCGAGTGGTTTAAGGATATTATTAAAGAATACACACTTGGTATAGGCATTGATGGCTGGATGGCAGACTTTGGAGAGTATCTGCCTACAGATGATATATGCTTATACAGCGGCAAATCACCTATGATTGAGCACAATCACTGGCCGGTGCTATGGGCAAAGTGTAACTATGAGGCAGTAAAAGAGTCAGGAAAGCTTGGAGATGTGGTTTACTTCATGCGTGCCGGAGGTGCCGGAAGCCAGAAATACTGCACATTGCTGTGGGCCGGCGATCAGTCTGTTGACTTTACAATACATGATGGACTCGCATCTGTTATCTGCGGAGCACTTAGTGCAGGAATGATGGGATGTGGGCTCACGCATAGTGATATTGGAGGCTATACATCGCTTTTTGATAATACTCGTACAAAGGAGCTGTTTCTCAGATGGGCTGAGATGGCGATGTTTACACCATTTATGAGGACACATGAGGGAAACAGACCGGATACCAATTTTCAGTATTACGATGATGAGGATACCATGGAGCGGCTGGCGAGACTCGTTGATGTATACACGATGCTTGCACCGTATACAAAGACACTTGTTGAAGAGAATGCAGACAGTGGACATCCGGTGCAAAGACCTTTGTTCATGCATTATGAGTCTGATGAGAAAGCTTATGACATACAGTATGAGTATCTTTTTGGAAGAGATATGCTGATAGCACCTGTTTATGAGCAGGATAAGCATGAATGGGATGTGTATCTGCCACAGGATGAATGGTACATTTGTGGACAGGCGAAGAGTATCACGGCGGAGAAATAACAGTATCAGCCGAGCTTGGCTATACGCCTGCCTTCTACAGAAAAAATAGTGAGTTTGCTGATATATTTGAAGAAATCAGAGAAAAATATGGAGTCAAATAAATGAACACTGTTTTATTTTACATAATAATTTTTCTGACAAATGTGATTCAGGCATTACAGGCTTTGCGGGGACCATCCTCGCAATGCCTCCAAGCCTAATTCTGGTGGGATATGATGTCGCTAAGCCGATATTAAATGTGCTTGGTATTCTTGCCGGAGTGTATGTCTTTGTTACACAATGGAAACATGTAGACTGGAAGCAGTTGAAAAAGGTAGTCATCGTCATGGCTATAGGAATCTTTGGCGGCTTTTTTCTAAAGAACGCACTTGCAGGATATGATGCAGTATTATACAAGTTTCTGGGTATTTTTGTGATATTTCTTGCAATACATGGGTTTTACAGCATATATGGGCAAAGGCAGCGTGATACAAAAGAAAAATCATCATGGAAATCAATGCTGTTACTTATTGGTGCGGGAATAGTTCATGGTATGTTTGTGTCAGGCGGACCGCTTCTGATAGGGTATTTATCCAATGAGATAAAGGAAAAGACAAGCTTTAGAGCAACTATTTCTACTGTTTGGATTATATTAAATTCGATGATACTTGTTCAGGATATATGTGCGGGAATGTGGAATGCAGGGCTTGTTATGACTCAATGCATATCGATTCCGTTTTTGATAGCGGGAATGGCAGCAGCTCAGTGCTTGTAAAGCGGATGAGCCAGGAAATATTTATGAAGCTCACCTACATATTACTTTTTATATCAGGAATACTGCTTATGGTTAAGTAGTTTTTGAAAATTTTATTGGAGGTAAAATATATGACAAAATTTCAGGTGGCATATGTGCCGGTCGGGGTTCCGACATTTCATTTGGAGAGCGCACAGAAGGAATTTGAAAAATCAATAGACTTATTAAATACAATAACGGATGCTGCAATTGTACCAGATAAAATGCTTTTATCAATTCAGGATTTAACTAATTTTCTTGATACAATAGAGCCATCCTGATAATTTTACAGAATATAACCTTTGCAAATGCAGCTTATGCGAGTGAGGTTCTTAAAAGATTTTCGTGTCCGGTACTGCTTTGGACATTCGTGAGCCGGTTATAGATGGAGGCCGGTTGAGATTAAATTCATTGACGGGAGCATATTCGGCAGGAAATGCACTGGCTGCGTTTAGGGATGGTAACTTTGAATATATCTTTGGAGCTCCACAGGAAGAGAGGACAAAGAAAACAATTAGTGCCTGTATTCGTGCAGCATGGCTTAAAAATGAGCTTAAAAATCTAAGGATTGCCTCAGTCGGACATACACCGCAGGGATTTGGATTTGGACGTGCAATGGATGCTGACATGCAAAAGGTATTCGGAGCAACACTTGAGTCAATTGAGGTGAGAGAGCTTATTGATATGGCAAAGGCTATACCGATGATGAGTGCAGTGAATATCTCGATAAAATGACTAAGAGTACTGTTGGTCTTGACAAGACTCCTGACAATAATCGAAAGGATTTTGCGAGACTGTGCAAGCATATAAGGAGTATGTAGATGAAAATAATATTGGAGCACTATCTTCAAGATGCTGGCCTGATTTCTTTACCGCGTTTGGAACACCTGTTTGTGGCGTGCTTGCTATGCTAAATGATATGGGTGTTGCTGCAAGCTGTGAGGCTGATACATATGGAGCACTCTCTATGTATATTGGAATGAAATTATCTGAGCAGGCGGTATTTTTCGGAGATCCGGTGTCTCTTGATGAGAGTGAAAATACCATTACATTCTGGCATTGCGGAACAGCTGCATGCTCTATCTCAAGAGAGGATACAGGTGCAACAATCGGAGTGCATCCGAACAGAAAGATTGGCCCTGTAATGGACTTTGGCTGTAAGGCGGCTGACAAAGTCACAGTGTTCAGAGTAGGACAAAAAGCAGATGGAAGCTTTAGATTTTTTGTCACAACAGGAAGTGCTCTCGACAAGCCTAAGCAGTTTTGCGGAACATCAATTGTAGTAAGGACAGACAAAAAGAGCTATGATATTGTAAATCAAAGTGTAAAGGATGGCTGGGAGCCTCATTTTGTGGTGATTTACGGAGATTGTTCAGATGAATTAAAGATTTTAGGACATATGCTTGAAATCGAAGTCTGTGAGTACTGATTTTATGGAAATAGCTTAAATATCATGCTATAATAATAGTAGTATTTAGGTACCGAATAATTGGTTGGAGGATTTTTACATGGCAAAGTATATTATGGCATTAGATGCGGGCACTACCAGCAACAGATGTATACTTTTCAATGAGAAGGGCGAGATGTGCAGCGTGGCACAGAAGGAATTTACGCAGTTTTTCCCGAAGCGGGTTGGGTGGAGCACGATGCAGAGGAAATCTGGGCCACACAGCTTGAGGTGGCAAAGGAGGCAATGGCCAATATACAGGCTACGGCAGCGACATATGTGCGATAGGCATTACTAACCAGAGAGAGACCACGATTGTGTGGGACAAAAATACGGGAGAGCCGGTTTATCACGCGATAGTATGGCAGTGCAGGCGCACGGCAGAGTATGCGGATTCACTGAAGGAGAAGGGGCTTACCGAGAACTTTAGGAAAAAGACAGGTCTTGTGATAGATGCTTATTTTTCGGCAACTAAGCTCAAGTGGATCCTTGACAATGTGCCGGGAGCAAGGGAGAGAGCCGAAAGAGGCGAGCTTTTGTTTGGAACAGTCGAGACGTGGCTTATATGGAAGCTCACTCAGGGCAGGTGCATGTTACGGATTATTCTAATGCATCAAGAACCATGATGTTTAATATCAATACCTTAAAGTGGGATGATGAGATACTTAAGGAGCTTGACATACCAAAGAGCATGCTTCCAAAGCCTATGCCGTCAAGCTGTGTGTATGGTGAGGTGAATCCGGTGTACTTCGGGGGACCGATTCCTATCGCGGGAGCGGCAGGAGACCAGCAGGCAGCACTTTTTGGACAGACCTGCTTTAGGGCAGGAGAAGCCAAAAATACATATGGCACCGGCTGCTTCCTTCTCATGAATACAGGTGAGATGCCTGTTTCATCAAAGAACGGACTCGTAACCACAATAGCCTGGGGCATAGACGGCAAGGTGGTATATGCGCTGGAGGCTCAATATTTGTGGCAGGAGCCTCAATACAGTGGCTCCGCGATGAGATGAAATTTATCGATTCCTCAACTGATTCAGAGTACATGGCGAGAAAGGTAAAGGATACAAACGGCTGCTATGTGGTGCCGGCATTTACAGGGCTTGGGGCACCATACTGGGATCAGTATGCGAGAGGAACCATTGTGGGGCTTACGAGAGGTGTAAACAAGTACCATGTCATAAGGGCCACTCTGGAATCAATGGCATTTCAGGTAAATGACGTGCTTGAGGCAATGAAGGCTGATTCAGGCATCAATCTCACCTCGCTTAGGGTGGACGGCGGCGCAGTGCCAACAATCTGCTCATGCAGATGCAGGCTGATATCAGCAATGCACCGGTCAACAGGCCTGTGTGCGTGGAGACTACAGCCATGGGTGCAGCGTACCTCGCAGGACTTGCAGTGGGCTATTGGGACAGCATGGATGATATAAAGAGAAACTGGGCTATTGACCGTGTGTTTGAGCCGGAGATAGAGGCTGATTTGAGAGAAAAGAAGCTTAAAATGTGGAAAAAGGCTGTCGCCTGCGCATTTAACTGGGCGAAGGATGACTGAAAGTAAAAATATATATGGAAATTGGTAGGAGAAAATAACATGTATGATGTAGTAATTATAGGAGCGGGAGTATCGGGAAGCGCCTGTGCAAGAGAGCTATCGAAATATAACCTGTCCATCTGCGTGGTGGAAAAGGAGGAGGACGTGTGCTGTGGCACTTCAAAGGCAAACAGTGCTATTGTCCATTCCGGAATTGACTGTAAGACAGGTACACTTATGGCACAGATGAATATCCGTGGAAATGAGATGATGGACGAGCTTTCGAAGCAGCTTGATTTTGAGTTCAGAAGAAACGGCTCGCTGATTTTGTGCTTTAGCGAGGACGATATGCCAAGGCTTAAGGAGCTTTACAATCAGGGAATCGCAAATGGCGTGCCGGGACTTGAAATTCTTGATTCAAAGAAAGCACATGAGATGGAGCCGAATCTGTCTGATGAGGTGGTGGCAGCTATTTACTGCCCGACAGGAGGCATTGTATGTCCGTTTGGCATGAATATTGCATTTGCTGAGAATGCTGCGGCAAACGGTGTGGAGTTTTTATTTAACACCGAGGTGAAGGAGATACAAAAGGAGCAGGCAGGCTATATTCTCATTACTCAAAATGGAGAAATTCATGCACGCTGCGTTGTAAATGCAGCCGGTGTATATGCTGATGTATTTCACAACATGGTGAGTGAAAACAAAATCCATATCACACCAAGGCGCGGAGAGTACGAGCTATTAGACAGGGCAGCTGGTGGTATCGTTGACAAGACAATCTTCCAGCTTCCGGGAAAATACGGCAAGGGCGTGCTTGTAACCCCGACAGTACACGGAAATATCCTAATCGGACCTACAGCAGATGATCATGATGACAAGGATGGTACAAATACAACAAGAGCGGGCTTAGCGCATGTTACGACATCCGGCACACGTTCGGTGCCGTCACTTCCTATGCGTCAGGTCATCACATCGTTTGCAGGAAACCGTGCACATGAGGACGGACATGAGTTTATCATCGAGGAGCTTAAAGATGCACCATTTTTTGTGGACTGTGCAGGTATAGAGTCACCGGCTTATCAAGTGCACCGGCTATCGGTGAGAGAGTGGCAGCAATAGTTGAGAGGCTTTTTAAGCCTTCTAAAAATGCGGACTTTATCGAGACAAGAAAAGGTATTTTAAATCCAAAGAAGCTTTCAGAGGATGAGTATAAAGAGCTGATAAAAGAAAAGCCTGAGTATGGTAACATAATCTGCCGCTGTGAGATGATTACGGAGGGCGAGATAATGGATGCGGTAAACAGACCGTTAGGCGCAAAGTCGCTTGATGGTGTGAAGAGACGCACCAGAGCCGGAATGGGCAGGTGCCAGGCAGCTTCTGTTCTCCGAGAACTATGGAGATTATCGCCAGGGAGAGAGGCATTTCGCAACTTGACATCACTAAAAGCGGTGGAAAATCAAAGATAGTTGTTGGAATGAGCAAGAATCGCGGATAGTCTGTCTTACTTCAAAGAGACAGGTAACGAAAGATTGATATTGGGTTAATATCAGATTAACATAGGGGGACAATATGGAATTTTACGATATTGTGATAGTAGGAGGCGGCCCGGCAGGTCTTGCGGCAGCAGCTTCCGCTAAGAAAAATAAAATAGATAAAATACTTATACTGGAAAGAGACTGCGAGCTTGGCGCATATTAAACCAGTGTATACACAATGGCTTTGGCCTGCACACCTTTAAGGAGGAACTCACAGGCCCTGAATATGCCGGCAGATTTATCAAAGAGGTCAAAGAGCTTGGCATAGAGTACAGACTGAATACGATGGTCATGGATATCTCAACCGGTGACGAGTCCGAAAATGGGTCAAACGATAAAATAGTCACGGCTATGAACCGTACAGACGGACTTTTCCATATCGCTGCAAAGACAGTAATACTTGCGATGGGCTGCAGAGAGAGAGCAAGAGGTGCCCTAAACATACCAGGCTACAGACCGGCAGGAATTTTCTCGGCGGGTACAGCTCAGAGACTGGTGAATATAGAGGGATACATGCCGGGACGAAAGGTAGTAATACTTGGCTCAGGAGATATCGGTCTTATCATGGCAAGAAGAATGACCTTGGAGGGTGCCAAGGTGCAGGTGGTTGCAGAACTCATGCCGTATTCAGGAGGCTTGAAGCGTAATATTGTGCAGTGCTTGATGATTTTAATATCCCGCTTAAGCTTAGCCACACAGTGTTGATATAAAGGCAGGGAGCGTGTGGAGGGCATCACTCTCGCTCAGGTTGACGAGCATAACAAGCCTATTGAGGGAACAGAGGAGTTTTACGAGTGCGATACACTTTTACTTTCATGCGGACTCATTCCGGAAAATGAGATTTCAAAAACAGCAGGTGTAGAGCTCAATCCTGTAACAAGCGGACCTGTTGTAAACGAAAGCCTTGAGACCAATGTGCCGGGTGTATTTGCCTGTGGAAATGTGCTTCATGTGCACGACCTCGTGGATTATGTGTCAGAGGAAGCAACAGCAGCAGGCCGCCATGCCGCAGAGTATGTGAAAAACGGCGGTGATAAGAGTGATGATGGCAAAGAAATATCGATAACTGCTACAGGCGGAGTCAGATATACTGTCCCAAGCACTATAAATACTGCACAGATGGATGATACTGCAACGGTTAGATTTCGAGTTGGAGCTGTGTATAAGAATTGTTATATTGCGGTATATCTGGATGATAAACAATTACAGCACCGCAAGCACCCTGTAATGGCACCGGGTGAGATGGAGCAGGTGGTGCTGCAGAAGAAGCAGCTCATCGAAACGGAAAATCCCCGCACAATTACGATAAAGATTGAGGAGGCATAGTATCATGGAAGAAAGAAATTTGACATGTATAGGCTGCCTCTGGGCTGTGCCCTTAAGGTGACAATAGATGGAGATAATGTCACAGTAACCGGAAATACCTGTAAGCGCGGAGCAGACTACGGAGCAAATGAAGTGACACATCCGACGCGAATCGTGACAAGCACAGTCTGTGTGAAAAACGGCACAATACCTATGGTATCCGTAAAGACGGCACAGGATATTCCAAAGGAAAAGATAATGGATGTGATGGACTGTATCAACCGGATCACGGTAGAGGCACCGGTGCATATAGGTGATGTACTGCTAAGTGATGCTGCTGCAACCGGTGTGGATATAGTTGCAACAAAGAATGTTGAAGCATAAATAAGGAGCATGAATTAATGGTTAAAACCGGAATTTCCCTTGATAGTGTAAAAAACAATAATAAATCTCAGATACTTAAGATACTGCAGAAAAACGGCGCAATGTCAAGGAAGGATATTGCCAATCAGATAGGACTCACACCGGCGGCTGTGACCATGCTGTGCAATGATATGATGGAAGCTCACATGATACTTGAAAAGGGTGAGATGAAGGAGCAGAAGAGAGCGGGCCGTAAGAAGGTGCTTGTGGATATCAATTATGATTTTAAGTATATAGTATCTGTAAATATTGAGGCTGTAGACACGAGCATTACAGTTACCAATATCAGGGGAAATGTGCTTGTTGAAACTAAGGTACATACCCGGACGGACATTGAACCACAGCTGTTTTTAGAAGAACTGGCAAAGGAAATAAAGCTTCAGCTTTGGGAAAAGGAACTTAAGCTGTCAGATATTCTTGGAATCGGAATATGTGTTCCGGGAATAGTTGACAGGAATAATGGCATCAGTATACACGCTTATGGCATATGGAACAATCAAGTAAAAATAAGAGAAATACTTGAAAAACAGATTCAGTGTCCGGTAATACTTGAAAACAACGTCAAAGCATTTGCGGAAGCCGAAATGCTTTATGGTGTCGGAAAATATGGAAACAATATTGTTTTTATTAAGTGGGGCCCGGGTGTCGGCTCTGCGATAGTTGTGGACAATAAGCTATATGAGGGCAATCAGCACAACGCAGCAGAAATAGGACACTACATCATAGAGCCTGATGGACTTAAGTGCAGATGTGGCAGACATGGCTGTCTTGAAACAAGAGTATCCATGTTTGCCCTGTGTGACCGCATAAAGGAGATATATTCCAAGGAAAATACCCCTGTGCTATACGAAGAAACAGCCGGTGATAAAAATCTTATAACAAGAGAGCTCTTGACTTCGTGGGTAGAAAATGAGGGCAACGGCTACATAACAAGGATGGATAAGACAATTTCTGAGATACTTGTTGGAGCAATAGAACGAATGGCACGTGTCGCTGTAAATGTGTTGACTATTCTGGCTCCGGATTGCACGATAGTGTTTGGTTCAATGTTTGAAAATACAAGTATATATAAGCTTTTTATACAGTACTGCACAAAATATGATGAAACTATACTGACAAGCTTATCAGCCGTTCACACTTGAGCGATAAGATGGCATATATAGGCGGAACAGCACTTATAGCGAGCACTTATTTCTTTGAAAGTAAAAATTTATAATAAAGAAAAAATGAAGAAATCTTATTGATATTTTCTTTATTATTGCATATACTATAAGTAAGAAAGGAGTGTTGTATATGTCACAGTCAGTTAATGTTAATTTTAAATTGGATGCAGATGTAAAAAAAAGCATGGAACAGGTGTGTTCGGAATTAGGTCTTTCTATGAGTGCAGCGTTCACCGTTTTGCAAAAAAGTAGGCAGAGAAAAGCGTATTCCTTTTGAGGTATCGGTAGATCCGTTTTATTCTGATAGCAATATCCGTTATTTGGAAAATATCGTGCGCGATATTAAGGATGGCAAAGCTCACTTCGCAGAGCATGATTTGATAGAGGAGGACTAATGAGGTTACTATGGGAAGATAGGGCATGGAGCGATTATTTATACTGGCAGACGCAGGATAAGAAAACACTGAAAAGAATTAATGGACTTATCAAGGATATTCAGCGAAGTACGTTTGAGGGTATAGGTAAACCGGAACCATTAAAGGAAAATCTTAGTGGTATGTGGAGCAGACGCATTGATGACACTAATCGAATTGTTTATTATGAAAAAGATGAGATAATTTATATTGTTTCATGTAAAGGTCATTATGATGATTGAAAAATCATATTGACAAATCACCCAATGCACTTTAATATTGTAGAAAGAAACAGGCAAATATTTAAAGGCATAAGAAAGAGGAGTACATGACGAAAGCTTTCAGAGAGAGCATCCGGTCCGTAAGATGGTGATACATTTTGGGCAGGCTGAAAGATGCTTAAGACAGAAATCATGGAAGGTAGCTTTTGAGCCGAAGAACCCAGAAAGCCGCAAGCGGCATAAGTTCTTCCGATTCGTCCACGTTACAGGACAAGAGGCATTCGAGTTTATATGCATATATATGCTCCGATGTAAACGAAGGTGGTACAGCGCTAATTCGCCCTTCCGGTCAATGATCGGGAGGGTCTTTTTATGTACCCAGACCGGAAGATTGCGCATGCAATCCAATCGGTCGCCCATAGCTAAATGAAAAGAAAAACAGCAAAAGCTCACAGCCTGAATTATCAGGCCGCGCATTATGTATGGAATTATGTGATTTATGGAGCTGCCTAGAGACTGTTAAAATTATGTACACAGCCCAGCAACGCACGCACATGGACGTGCGGGCGAGGCGTTAGCGCCATGGACGGCGCTAAAAGCCGGTTGCGTCATGGTCTAAGCAATCCCTAATCATAATTTTTACAGTGTCTTGGCAGCGTAATCATGAACATAATTCCGTACATAATGCGCGACCTGATACAACAAAGCCCCCAAAGCTTTTGCGTCATTCATATAAAAGGAGGAAAACATGAGCAAAGAACTAAACAAAACCTACGAATCCAAAGGACATCGAGGACCGTCTTTACAAAAAGTGGGAAGACAATGGCTACTTCCATGCTGAGGTAGACCGCAGCAAAAAACCATTCACAATCGTGATGCCACCACCAAACATCACAGGACAGCTGCACATGGGACATGCCCTTGACAACACCATGCAGGATATCCTTATCAGATACAAGAGAATGCAGGGCTACAATGCACTCTGGCAGCCGGGAACAGACCACGCATCCATCGCAACAGAGGTAAAGGTCATCCAGGCACTTAAAGAGCAGGGAATCAACAAGGCAGACCTTACAAGAGAAGAGTTCCTCGAGAAATGCTGGGACTGGAGAAAAGAGTACGGCGGACGTATCGTAAAGCAGCTTCGTAAGCTCGGATCATCAGCAGATTGGCAGCGTGAGAGATTTACCATGGATGAGGGATGCTCACACGCAGTACAGGAGGTATTTACAAAGCTTTATAAGAAGGGCTGGATTTATAAGGCTCAAGAATCGTAAACTGGTGTCCGGTATGTAAGACATCTATTTCAGATGCAGAGGTAGAGCATGAGGAGCAGGATGGCTTCTTCTGGCACATCAACTATCCTGTAGTTGGCGAGGAAGGCAGATTCGTAGAGATAGCAACAACACGTCCTGAGACACTTTTCGGAGATACAGCCGTAGCTGTAAACCCTGATGATGAGCGCTATCAGGATATCATCGGAAAGACCTTAAAGCTTCCATGCACAGACAGAGAGATTCCTGTAATCGCAGATTCATACGTAGATAAAGAATTTGGAACAGGCTGTGTAAAGATTACACCTGCACACGACCCTAACGATTTCGAGGTAGGAAAACGCCACAGCTTAGAGGAAATCGTTGTAATCAATGATGATGCCACAATGAATGAAAAGGCCGGAAAATATGCCGGAATGGACAGATACGAGTGCAGAAAGGCACTGGTTGAGGACCTTAAGGAGCAGGGTCTTTTAGTAAAGGTTGTACCACATTCACACAATGTAGGTGTGCATGACCGCTGTCACACAACAGTTGAGCCAATGATCAAGCAGCAGTGGTTCGTCAAGATGGACGAGATGATCAAGCCTGCAGTTGAGGGAGTAAAGAACGGAGAAATCAAGCTCCTTCCTTCAAGAATGGACAAGACATACTTCAACTGGACAGACAATATCCGCGACTGGTGCATCAGCCGTCAGCTCTGGTGGGGACACAGAATACCTGCATGGTACTGTGATGACTGTGGAGAGATGGTAGTTTCAATAGAAAAGCCTGGCAAATGTCCTAAGTGTGGCAAGGAGCACTGGACACAGGATCCTGATACACTTGATACATGGTTCTCATCAGCGCTCTGGCCATTCTCAACACTCGGCTGGCCTGAAAAGACAGAGGATCTGGACTATTTCTATCCAAACGATGTGCTCGTAACAGGCTACGATATCATTTTCTTCTGGGTAATCAGAATGATTTTCTCAGGCTATGAGCAGATGGGCAAGGCACCATTCCACACAGTGCTTTTCCACGGACTCGTAAGAGATTCTCAGGGCCGCAAGATGAGTAAATCACTCGGAAACGGAATTGATCCGCTTGAGGTTATCGACAAGTATGGTGCAGATGCGCTTCGTCTGACACTTATCACAGGAAATGCACCGGGAAATGATATGCGTTTCTACTGGGAGAGAGTTGAGGCTTCAAGAAACTTCGCCAACAAGGTATGGAATGCATCAAGATTTATCATGATGAACCTTGAAGGTGTAGAGCTTAGAGAGCCAAAGCTTGATGAGCTTCATGCAGCAGACAAGTGGATTCTTTCAAGGGTAAATACTCTTGCAAAGGATGCCACAGAAAACATGGACAAGTTCGAGCTTGGAATCGCAGTACAAAAGGTATACGACTTCATATGGGATGAGTTCTGTGACTGGTATATCGAGATTGCAAAGGTTCGTACCTACAAGAAGGATGAAAACCCTGAGTCAGCAAATGCAGCACTCTGGACCCTTAAGACAGTACTTGTAAATGCACTGAAGCTCCTTCATCCATATATGCCGTTTATCACAGAGGAAATCTTCTGCACACTTCAATCAGACGAGGAGACCATCATGCTCTCTAAATGGCTGAGTACAAGGAAGAGTGGAATTTCCCGGCTGAGGAAGCAGCAATCGAGCACTGCAAGGACCTCGTAAAGGTATCAGAAATGTCCGTACACAGATGGATGTTCCACCTTCAAGAAAGGCAAAGCTTTTCATCACAAGTGATGATGAGGCAGTCAGAAAGGTATTCGAGGACAACAAGGAGGTATATGTAAATCTTGCATTTACCAGCGAGATTGCAGTACAGCAGGGCAAGGCCGGTATTGGAGATGACGCTGTATCAGTAGTGATACCTGATGCGGTTGCATACCTGCCGCTTGAGGACCTTGTTGATTTCGAGAAGGAAAAGGAAAGACTCAATAAAGAAAAGGATAAGCTCACAAAGGAGCTTGCGCGCTCAAGGGGCATGCTCTCAAATGAGAAATTCTTAAACAATGCAAAGCCTGAAAAGGTTCAGGAGGAAAAGGATAAGCTTGCAAAGTATGAGCAGATGATGGCTCAGGTAGAGGAACGTCTGGCTCAGTTTAAATAATTAAATACAGATTATATTTTGTGAACACTGTTTTCCTGGGGCAAGGATGCAAAGGAGGCCGTCCACAATGCGGTGGTTCTTGAATAGAATAGAACAAAGAAAGAATATGGAGATAAAATAGAAAGGAATAAACAATGAATGTAAATCCTATAACAAGATTGGATTATCCGGATCCGGACGTGATCCGCGTAGAAGACACCTATTATATGGTATCCACAACCATGCACTTTATGCCGGGCTGTGAGATTCTGCAGTCTTTTGATCTGGTGCACTGGGAGCATGTGACTTATGTCTATGAGACGTTGGATCATACGGATGCGCAGCAACTGAAAAGCGGTCATAATATTTACGGACAGGGCATGTGGGCAGCTTCCCTGCGTTATCATGAAGGCCGATTTTATATTTGCTTTGTGGCAAATGATACCCGTAAGACTTATTTGTATACTTCGGAAAAAATAGATGGTCCATGGAAAAAGCAGCTGATAGAAGGCTTTTATCATGACGGCTCTTTATTATTTGATGAGGATGGCAGAAACTATATTGTATATGGAAATGATGAAATCTGGATTACAGAATTGAATGAAGATTTGACTGCACCAAAGAAGGACGGATTACATCGTCTTTTAGTCAGTGATCATAAGAACCCGGAGCTAGGCTATGAGGGTTCTCATATTCAAAAAATAAACGGCTATTATTATATTTTTCTTGTTCATTCCCTGAGAGACCGCTGGATGCGGACGGAAGCATGCTTTTACAGTGATTCTCTGGAAGGAGAATTCACGGGTGGAGATGTACTTTGTGATGATCGTGGATATTGTGGACAGGGCGTGGCACAGGGAGGAATAGTGGATACGCCGGATGGAAAGTGGTATGCAATGCTGTTTCAGGATTCCGGAGCAGTTGGACGGATTCCTATTCTGCTTCCGGTTACCTGGAAGGATCATTTTCCGGTTTTTGGACAGAACGGACATGTGCCGGAAGAAATAGAGGTTCACAGTACCAGACCAGGATATATTTATCAGCCATTAGTGGGAAGTGATGATTTCTGTAATGGGCTGCTTCCGCGCTGGCAGTTTAATCATGATCCAGATCCACGGTATTATCATCTGGATGCATCGCAGGGAACCTATACAATTACAACACGGGAAGTTTGTACAGAGCTTACACAGGCAGTAAATACGCTTACGCAAAGGATGAGTTATCCGTCCTGCGCAGCTGAGGTTACTGTTGATGCTTCTGCATTGAAAGAGGGCGATGTCGCAGGTTTGTGTGCGTTGCAGGGCTGTTATGCTGCAGTTGGCATTACAAAACATCATGGAAAATATGAAGTCCTTATGCTGGATAAAAAAGAAGATGGTATATTGGATATGACGGAAGGAACTGTTGTTGAATCACACCAGATGGATTTTCGTCTTGAAGCAGATTTCTGTAACATGAAGGATGAAGCACGCTGCTATTACCGGGTAAATAAGGGAGACTGGCTACCCATCGGAACCGTGCATAAGCTGTACTTCAAACTGGATCATTTTACTGGTTGCCGGTTTGGTCTGTTCTGCTATGCGGCAGAGGAAACAGGAGGAAGTGCCTGCTTCCGGGATTTTAAGTATTATGATGTTGATGAAATCTCATAAAGATAGAACTGCATAAAATAAGTGTCGGAATTTACTCAAATTCTGTAAAAGATTCAGATTGCAGAAAAATCCGGGCATAGTATCAATGAATGATATTGCCCGGATTTTTTATATTTAGTGGCTTTTCTTAAAATTTAAATGATGATATAATGAGTGAAAGTGAGAATAATACATAAATGCATTTATTAAAGAAATAGCAGGATAGTTATACTTTAGCAGGAACAAAAAGGCCGATATATAGTGAGGAAAAAATATGGATGATACCGGTATAAAGAGAGAGCCAGTTATCAGAATAAACAACGACAGGATGGAGGCATTTATCATGCTGCCCACTGTTGAAGAAGAATACCACTATACAGTGGATGAGGTGCTTGAAGCTGTAAACCGCAATGGTGTGATATACGGCATCAATTGCGAGACCATTTCAGATATGGTAGAAAAAAGACTTATGGGCAGGGAAGTGCTTTTTGCAAAGGGAAAGCCGGCTGTTGACGGGGCTGATGGATACTTTGATTTTTACTTCGACAGTGACTTGAACCACCGCCCAACGGTTAAGAGTGATGGCTCAGTGGATTACTGGAGTGTGCACTCGGTTGAGGTGGTCAAAAAAGGCCAGACGATTGCAAACTATTGTGAGCCTGTTGCAGGTGAGGATGGTATTGATGTGCTTGGCAGGGTAATTGCCGCAAAGAAAGGCAAGGGACTGCCACGCTTGTGGGGCGTGGCTTTGACAAATCTGTCGATGGACTTACATATACAGCTGCTATCGATGGCAAAATTGAAAGGCACAAGAATCGAATTATTATTCTTCCTATTCTTGAAATAAACGGTGATGTGGATGTGGGAACAGGAAATATAGATTTTGTCGGGGACGTGGTCATACATGGCAGTGTGAAGACCGGAGCCAGAATAAGGGCTGCAAAGTCCATCACGATAGGATGGTGTTTGCGAGGGCTGTGTGCTTGAGGCCGGCAATGACCTGATTCTAAGGAATGGCATGATTGGTATGGGAAAGGCCCGGATTATTGTAAAGGGCAATCTGTTTGCCAAGTTCATGGAGTATACCGATGTGGAGGTAGATGGCTTTGTGGAGGCTGATTCTGCAATCAACTGCAATGTGGTCAGCATGATAAGGTAATCTTCAATGGTGGACATGCAGCATAGTCGGTGGAAAAGTATATGGCTGTGCAGGCATTGAGGTGCAAAACCTGGGTAATGATGCCTTTATCAAGACTGAGGTGCATGTGGGCGTGCATAAAAAGATTAAGATAAAGATAGCAGAGCTTGAAAAGCTTGTTGATCAAAAGCAGATGCTGCTTAACAATATCAATTCAGCATAAAGCAGATAGAACAGATGATGGGCAGTGCCGCTGACGGTATGAATCTTGAGGAAAAGAAGCTTGCGCTTGTCAGGGCAAAAATTGAGAAAACAGCAGAGCTTACCGAAGATAAGGAGGAGCTGGAGCGGCTTGAGGGCATAGTGGAGCGTTCGACAGGCGCGACAGTACAGGTTTTGGAGCATGTATATCCAAATGTTGAGGTGTGTATTAACAACTCAAAGCTCGTCACCAAGGAGGAATTCGACAAGATTGAGTTCAAGGAGAAAGACAAGGCAGTCGTGATGCTGTCGATGAAATAAAAAAAATGCGATATTTTTATTAAATCTTAATGGAAATATACTTGCATAAAGGGGTTACTTTATTATAATATATAGTGACCCTTTTTGATGGGATTATTTAGCAGGTAATTATGGAGGCAGGATTATGATAAATTTTGATGAAGAAATAAAGAACTATGAGCCAAGTCTAGAGATAGAGGAGGCTGAATCTGCGATTTACAGCCACGATCTGACAGATGTCACAGATATCATTGCACAGTTATTACGTGAGCAGGACAAAAGGCAGGGTGAATTAAGATGATTTGTTATAAATGCGGACAAGATGCAGGCTGGAACGATAAATGCCCTGTATGTGGCTGATCTTTCACTTTTTAAAAGAGCTATTAGAATATCCAACTCATACTACAATGATGGTTTACAAAAGGCACAGGTGAGAAATCTGTCTGGAGCGATTATCTCTCTCAGGCAGAGTCTTAAGTTTTATAAGTACAATATCCAGGCAAGGAATCTCTTAGGTCTCATATACTATGAGATGGGTGAGATGGTTGAGCCTTAAGTGAGTGGGTCATCAGTGCAAACTATCAGCCTGATGATAATCTGGCAAAGAAGTATATAGATCAGATTCATAATAACAGAAATCAGCTCGAAACAATCAATCAGACTATTAAAAAATATAATCAGGCTTTAACTTATTGCAAGCAGGACAGTAAGGACCTTGCGGTTATACAGCTTCGAAAGGTATTATCCTTAAATCCAAAGCTTGTAAAGGGACATCAGCTTTTGGCTCTTTTATATTTGGAGGAGGGGCATCTGGATAAGGCAAAGAAAGCCTTACGCGATGCGGGCAAGATAGATACAGACAATACCACTACCCTCAGATACTTAAAAGAAGTGAACAGACGTCTCAAGGAAAAAGGATCTGAGAGAAAAAAGAAAAATGATGATTTAATTTCCTACCAGAGTGGAAATGAAACAATCATTATGCCAAAGCGATTCAGGGAGAGCTCAATGTGGGCAAATATACTCTATATTATAATCGGTCTGGTAGTCGGAGTGGCGGTTACGTGCTTCCTTGTGGTTCCGGCATAAAAAGCCAGGCGAAAACAGATGCAAAGAAGCAGTTATTATCGGCCAATGATACGATTTCCACAAATGGGCAGACCATACAGTGGACTTAATTGATCAGATAGACAAGCTAAAGAAGGAGCTTGATGACGAGAAAGAAGAAAATGATGGAGTATCAGACCACGATTTCCACATATGAGGCTTTGCTCAATGCCTATGTATACTATACATCCAATGATGTAATAAAGGCAGGAGAAGCACTTGAAAATATCAACACAAGCTACCTGAGTGACTCGGCTAGGCAGACATATGATGCGCTCAATGGTTCAATTGCAGATTCATATAAGGAAGCACTGTACAGTCAGGCATACTCATCATACAGCAGTGGCGATTATCAGAGTGCAATCCCTACATTCCAGAAGCTTGTCGGCATGGATGAGGCATACAGGGATGGTTCAGCTGCATATTACCTGGCGCAGTCGTTCAGGAAGTCAGGTGACTTAGCATCTGCAAAGCCATATTATCAGTATGTGGTAGACAACTACGCAGGCACTGAGAAGGCCAGAACATCAAAGAATTATCTGGCACAGGAACAGTAGTAAAACAACTGCTGCGAGGCAATAATTAAATATAGAATTACGAAAGACACCAGATAATCTCCGGTGTCTTTTTTATATGAGCAGGAAAGGAAGAGTTTGACATGATAGAAAATTATATCAAGGAAGCAGACCGGGTGACATACCTTATGCCAAAGGAGGTGGATCACCACTGCGCCGGGCAGATAATCGCAGAGCTTGATGCACTTATAGAGGGCTGTGGTGTCAGAAAAATAGTATTTGACATGAAACAGACAGAATTTATGGACAGCTCCGGCATTGGTGTGATAATAGGAAGAACAAAGAAGCTTAAGTACTTTAATGACAGCTCGGTGTCAGTTTGCAATATGTCGGACAGAGTGGACAAGCTTTTGAAATGTGCCGGCATTTACACTATTGTACATAAGCTTTAAAACTGAATTAATTAAAATATAATCAGACAGAAAGGGAGCATAATGAACGAAGCAAAAACAAATCATATATCGCTTAGCTTTGATGCAATTTCAGAGAATGAGGCATTTGCGAGAATGACAGCAGCCATGTTTATGGCACAATTAAACCCCACACTAGATGACGTGGAGGACGTAAAGACAGCAGTGTCAGAGGCGGTGACAAACGCAATTATCCATGGCTATGAGATGGGGGATGACAATATTTCATCCGGTCAGGCAGATCACCAGGCAGCAGAAGAAAAAAGTTGTCCACAGGTACATATGAATTGCAGCTATATAGGCAGGGAGCTTTACATAGAAATATCAGATAGCGGAGTAGGCATACAGGATGTGGCAAAAGCAATGGAACCGTTATACACATCCAAACCACAGCTTGACAGATCTGGCATGGGTTTTTCATTCATGGAAGCATTTATGGATGCGCTCACAGTTACATCAGAACCGGGACACGGAACAACAGTAAAGATGAAAAAAGTACTATGAAGAGTGACAAAATCAGCAGACTTGTCACAGAAAATATAAACCTGATTTATTTAGTTATGAAACGCTTTAGAAACAGAGGCGTTGAACGGGAGGATTTATTTCAGATAGGAGCAGTTGGGCTGACAAAGGCAGCGCAGCGATTTGATGAAAGTAAGGCTTTGCCTTTTCTACATACGCAGTACCATTGATAATAGGGGAAATACAGCGCTTTTTACGTGATGACGGAATGGTACATATCAGTCGAAAAATACTGGATGATGCAAGAAAAATTGCAATTATCAGAGAAAAATACAGAATGAATGAAAATAGTGAAATATCACTTGAAAAAATGGAAAATATTTCCGGTATGTCAAAACAGGATATAATAATTGCCATGGAAGCCGATAAAAATGCATCGTCAATAGAAAATGAAAGTGTGCTTGATTATTTGGACAATAAAATGAGCGCAGAAGCATCAGACAAGCCATCGGAGACAGATAAAGTGATAAATCACATCGCAATGCAGCAGGCGTTTAACTCACTGGATGATAGCGAGCGCAGACTGATTATGCTCCGCTATATGCAGGATAAGACACAGAAGCAGGTGGCAGAAGTGCTTGGACGCAATCAGGTGGCCATATCACGAATGGAGAAGAATACATTGGCGAAGCTTCGCAGGGCGATGATGTGAGTGGGAAGCGTCGTAGGTTTTGAGCTTCCCACATAAAGGCTGTGAGGATGCCGGGGTGGCATGTAGTATATTCTTCAGAAATTATGAAGTCAGCCACGAGCACATGTGCTGATAGATTGTGGATATGCTGGGGCTTTTGGTGTTATTAGGGAATATGGAACCTCGTGGCAGTTCATAATTTTCTTCAGAACACACTGCATGCCATCCGGCGAATAAAGTGTGTCAAGTGGGAAGCATCGTAGGATGGGAGCTTCCCACATGCAGGCTGAGAGCGCCGTGCCGTCCGAACCGCAGGTGAGGACCAGCACATTGTATCTCAGCGTAAGTGGCGGAAGTCGGTGGTGGGGGCAGGCGGTACTGTCGGGTGGGCGAATAGCGCAGCTGTTTAGTGTCTGTAGAATTATGCTGTAAAGCACAGAAATGCCGAGCATGGACGCCGAGGCAAGGAGAAATCGAGCCATGGAGGCGAGTTTCGACGGTTTCGTCGGGCATAGAAAACCTGCGGGCATAATTCGTACAGACACTTAACAGCGAAGCGTAGCCAGCACGATAGCACCGCTCCCAACCACCGGCTTATGCCACGTATTATTG
>ENA-OQEB01000250-OQEB01000250.1-human-gut-metagenome-genome-assembly--contig:-NODE-250-length-22840-cov-2.206710_pt1 | contig 22840 bp, 31 predicted proteins | sample MGYA00242787_ERZ504619 | MGnify/ENA primary metagenome ERZ504619 (study PRJEB26092, sample SAMD00036317) | human gut metagenome | host: Homo sapiens | study: EMG produced TPA metagenomics assembly of... | reverse complement strand
GTATTCCACATGTCCGGATCCGATAGCAACTCCGACAAGTCCGTCCTCGAATATGTGAAGCACTGATCTCTCAGCCGAAAAACCAGACTGAAATACATTTCCATAAAACAGTCCGCCGATCACTATTCCGACGAATAATGAGCTGTAGACCTCCTTTGTAATAAGTGCCAGAACTATAGCCACAACAGGTGGAACAAGCGCCCAGACTGTGGCATACATAGCAGCACGTATTTTACTGCCAGAATCATTATTTTCTCCTCCGTCTATCCCTTATGCTCTATCTGTCAACCGCGCCGACAAGCTCTGAAATATCCTTAACTCCATACCTGTCCATGTACTCTGCGATGCCATCCACTATCTGCTCTGTGGTCTTTGGATTCACAAAGTTTGCTGTGCCGACTGAAACTGCCGTAGCTCCGGCAAGTATCATCTCGATGGCATCGGCAGCGTTTGTGATACCGCCCATTCCGATAATCGGGATATTGACTGCATGTGCTGTCTCGTAAACCATGCGCACTGCAACCGGATGTACAGCCGGACCGCTCATGCCGCCTGTCTTGTTTGCCAGCACAAAGCTTCTTCTGTTTATATCAATCTTCATGCCTGTAATGGTATTGATGAGCGAAACCGCATCAGCTCCACCGGCCTCTGCCGCCCTTGCTATCTCTGCAATGCTTGTGACATTTGGAGAAAGCTTCATGATAACAGGCTGCTTTGCATATTTTTTAATCTCGCTTGTGATTGTCTCAACGCCCTTTGGATCTGTTCCGAAGGCAATTCCGCCCTCCTTAACATTAGGGCATGAGATATTTATTTCCATCATATCAATAGGCTCATCCGCAAGACGCTTTACCACATCAAGATACTCGTCAAGCGAATGACCGCAGACATTTACCACAATCCTTGTATCAAACTGCTTTAAAAAAGGAATATCCCTCTTGCAGAAAAGCTCGATGCCGGGATTTTGAAGTCCGACTGCATTGAGCATGCCGCCGTACACCTCTGCTACTCTCGGTGTAGGATTTCCCTCCCACGGCTTATTCGCAACACCCTTTGTAGTGACTGCACCAAGTCTGTTTAAATCAACAAACTCGCTGTACTCTGCACCGGAGCCGAATGTGCCGGATGCAACTGTAACAGGATTTTTCCACTCAACACCGGCCACATTTACTGACATATTACTCATTACAGCTCCACCTCCTTCGCATCAAACACAGGTCCCTCCTTGCATATACGCTTGTTGTTCACATTGCTGTGAGCATCCTTGTCCTTTGTCTTGCATACGCAGGCAAGACATGCACCAATTCCACATGCCATGCGCTCCTCCATTGATACAAAGCAGTCCATATCATGCTCTGCAGCGTAAGCCTTGAGTGCACGCAGCATAGGCATCGGTCCACATGCATAAATTACATCTGCCTCAAGAGCATTATCCTTTATCGCATCGATGACATTGCCCTTTATGCCGACACTGCCGTCCTCTGTGGCGACAAATGAAGCTGCCTGCTCCTTAAACTCATCAAGCAGGAAGGTATTCTCATCGCGATAGCCCATGACGATGTTCATATCGCATACTGCACCTGCCTGTCCCGGATTTTTTTCTTCACCTGCTGTCTGCACAATGCCTGCATTTATATCCTTCGCAAGCTGCAGCATAGGCGGCACTCCGATTCCTCCGCCGATAAGAAATGCCTTCTTTCCCGGCTCTACTGTAAAGCCGTTTCCAAGAGGTCCTAAAATCCTTACCTTATCGCCCCTGACAAGCTTTGAAAATTCCTCTGTTCCCGTGCCTTCACCTGTCACACGGTATACGAGGCGGATGGTGTCATCAGCTCTGTTTATGCCACAAAGGCTTATCGGACGCGGAAGCAGCTTACTCTTGTCGTTTGAGTAAACCGATACAAACTGTCCTGCCTTGCTGCCTTTGCAATTTTGTCTGTCTTAAGTGTGAGGTCATAGATGCCATTGCCGAGTGAGCTCTGGTCAACTACAACTGCAATCTCCTCAAATTTCTCTGCCATTTTATCTCCCTGGTTTCGTTTGTTAATATATTAAGCTTTCTGAATGACTTATTAACGATTTGCAAGTGCTCCTGAGATATCCTCAATCATATCCTCAACTGCCTTGCGTGATGCATCTGCAAAATTCTCAGCTGTGATGCCCATATCCTTGTACTTATCCTGCTTGTATGCGCAAATGATACCGCGTGATGAATTGACAATCGCACCAAGTCCGTCCTCATTGAAGAAATGAACAAGGTCTGCTCCCTTGCCTCCCTGTGCGCCGTAGCCCGGTACGAGGATGAAGCTCTTTGGCATTACCTTACGAAGAATCTTACCCTGCTCAGGGTATGTTGCGCCGACAACCGCACCTACATAGCTGTATGAATCACCCATGCAGTCAGCTCCCCACCTCTGCAACCTTCTCACCTACCCACTCATATAATGGACGTCCGTCAATCATACGGTCCTGGAACTCTCCACTTGATGGATTAGATGTCTTTACAAGAATGAAGATACCCTTCTTCTCCTCCTTGCATACATCTACGAATGGCTTGATACCATCTGTTCCAAGGTATGGATTGACAGTGGCAAAATCCTCATCAAAGGTAGAATAGCTCTTGCTGCCGATCTGTACCCTTCCAAGATGTCCTGTGGCATATGCAGCCGATGTTGAGCCGATATCTCCACGCTTTACATCTCCGATAACCACGAGATCCTTCTCATGACAGTAATCCACTGTCTTCTGGAATGCCTTAAGGCCTCCACTCCAAACTGCTCATACATGGCAATCTGTGGCTTTACCGCAGGAATCAGGTCATATGTGGCATCCACAATAGCCTTGTTGTACTGCCAGATAGCTTCCGCTGCACCGGCCGGTGTCTCTCCAAGCTCATCAAATGCCTTCTTTGTGATGTGCTCAGGCACATATGAAAGCATCGGGTCAAGACCTACTACGATAGGTGCGTTTGTTTTCTTGATTTTGTCTACTAATTTGTTGATCATTCTTTCGTCCTCTTTATGCGTATTTTATTATACAGACAGATATTATGATTATTAAATATCTGCATACAGTTATAAATATTTTATAGCATAAACTAAATTCTTGCAACCAAAATTATAATGATATGATGGCTTCTCCTGCTTTATCTGGTTTAATACTAGTACAGAATTTGTATATATACATCAAATGTCAAAACAGTCAATAAAGTTAATCAGACTTGATTCTCTGTAAAGCGGTTCTTTTTCATTTCGTTTTTTCTTAACCGCCTTAACATAACCTCTCAAATATGTTTCAAATTCTTTTGTAATAATATCCATATCATTCCTGATACACCTATACTGCGAATTTGGAATCTTCAATTCTGTCTGTAGTTCAATGTATTGACTATCATTTATAATTAACGCATAGCGATAATCAAGACCAGCATTTTTTCTTTTCAGCCGAAGGCACAGAGTGTCCTATTCTACCAAATTTACGCACTGCATCCCCAAGATTGTTTCGAAGTGGTATATAATACTGGTTACTATCTATTTCCACTTTTATACATAAATGTGTTCGCTTCGATTGTTTGCTAGTATCTCCTGGATCTAAAACTTTTTTCAAATCCTTTTGCTCTTTAAAATAGCTTTCCCTTATATAACATAATATTGGTTCCATACTTCTCCTTTGTGATCTATCAATGAAAAAAGGGAACTTTTTCAGTTCCCTTCAAGATCAATATCTTCAGCTTTTTTTAGACAGGTGCATCTGACGAACCCCTCACAATTTCTTCAGTTTTTTATGACGGGTTCTTCTGACAAACACCCCGAAGAAGCTTCTGCTTCTACATATATATTATATGCAAACCTAACTAAAGTCAACACCAAATCAGCTTTTTTTCTCTTATTAGTAGTTCTGCGACTTTGCGTTTGGCTCTATGACTGTTTTTTTAAACATAGCAACAGTTATGTTTATTTCTTGCTATACTCCCACTATCTCATCAATCATCTTAAGCTCTTCCTCTGAAAAGCCTGTGCCCTCCATAACCTTTAAGTTTCAAGAATCTGCTGTGGCTTTGAGGCCCCGACAAGTACACTTGTCACGTCATCATCCTTTACCACCCACTTGAGAGCCATCTGTGCAAGTGTCTCACCACGTTTTGTGGCTAATTCATTTAACTTCTTAATCTGCTCGATGTGCAAAGCGAGCTTTTCCTGATTCAAAAAGCGGCCGTCTGTCTTTATACGGCTATCCTCCGGAATACCGTTTATGTAACGGTCTGTGAGCATGCCCTGTGCGAGCGGGCTGAAGGAGATGATGCCCTTTTGACACTCTCTTGCTGCCTGCTTCAAGCCGTTTTGCTCTATTGTACGGTTGAAGATATTGTATGAATTCTGGTTGATGATAAACGGACATTTCAAATCAGTAAGAATCTCGCAGGCTCTCTTCATGGTCTCGCCGTCATAATTTGACAGTCCGACATAGAGTGCTTTTCCGCTTTTTACTATCTGGTCGAGTGCTCCCATTGTTTCCTCAAGCGGTGTCTCAGGTCCATTCTGTGATGATAGAAAATATCCACATAGTCGAGTCCCATTCTCTTAAGGCTCTGATCAAGGCTTGCAATCAGATACTTGCGGCTGCCCCAGTTGCCGTATGGTCCCTTCCACATATCATAGCCTGCCTTTGAGCTGATGATGAGCTCATCGCGGTATGCTGACAGATGCTCCTTCAGGATAAGCCCGAAGTGCTTCTCTGCGCTGCCGTATTCAGGACCATAGTTGTTTGCCAGGTCAAAGTGAGTGATGCCATGGTCAAAGGCTGTGAAGCACATCTGCTTCATGTTGTCATACGATGAAAAATCACCGAAATTGTGCCATAGACCAAGCGATACAACAGGAAGCTTAAGTCCGCTCCTGCCGCATCTGTTATATCTCATTGTGTCGTATCTCTTTTCGTCTGCTGTGTACATATTTACCTCCCGCATAAATACATGATATTTTACCCGATAAATTATTATACTACAGCAGACTTGATTTTTCTATTGTTAAATAAAATCCTCCGTCAGCTTTCCATGCTTCTCATAATTTGTCACACGCGCTATCTTGTTTTCATCATCCACAAACACAACCTTCGGATGATGCTCCTTTGCTTCCTCCGGTGTCATCTGCGCATAGCACATGAGTATCACATGGTCACCGACTGCAACCTGTCTGGCGGCTGCGCCGTTTAAGCATATCATGCCTGAGCCCGGCTCTCCGGCGATGGTGTAGGTCTCGAATCTGTTTCCGTTTTCCACATCGACAATCTGTACCATCTCATACTCCAAGATGCCTGCTGCCTCAAGCAGCTTTGTATCTACAGTGATGCTTCCCACGTAGTTTAAGTCAGCCTGCTTGACCACCGCTCTGTGTATTTTGCCCTTAAGCATTGTATAATTCATTGTTTGTACCTCTTTTCAATAATCGTTTCTTGTCCGTCTACGCAATAAAATTGTCAATCAGCCTTGTCTTTCCGATATAGACAGCAATTGCCACGAGTGTTGTTCCCTTAATCTCATCAACCGGTGTAATTGTTTCAAAATCAACCACATCTACATAATCAATTCTTGCAAGCGGCTCCTTGTTTATCTCTGCTGTGATTGCATCCTTTATCGCTTTTGCACTCTTTTCGCCATCCTCTACGAGCTGCTTTCCGATTTTTAAGCTTCTGCTCAGTACAAGCGCTGCCTGTCTTTCATCCTCACTTAAATATGTGTTTCTTGAGCTCTTTGCCAGTCCATCCTCCTCACGGATGATTGGGCAGCCGATGATTTCTGTGTCAACATTTAAATCCTTTACCATACGCTTTATGACCGCAAGCTGCTGTGCATCCTTCTGTCCAAAGTATGCACGGTCAGGTGTCACAATGTGAAACAGCTTCAGGACAACTGTCTGCACACCTCTAAAATGGATAGGTCTTGTTTTTCCACAAAGCTCAGTTGTGAGGCCATTCATATCCACATATGAGCAGAAGCCGTCTGCATACATCTCCTCAGGCTCAGGATGGAAAATAATGTCAACGCCCGCATCCTCACAAAGCTTTGCATCCCTGTTTAAATCACGTGGATAGCTGTCTAAATCCTCTGCAGGGCCAAACTGCATTGGATTTACAAAAATACTCACTACAACCTTGTCATTCTCGCGTCTTGCCGCATCGATTAAGCTCTTGTGTCCCTCGTGGAGGTATCCCATTGTAGGTACAAAGCCAACGCTTTTGCCCTCTTTTTTCCATGCCTTTACTGCTTCTCTTACCTGTTCGATTTGTCCGTATATTAACATTTTATGTCTCCTTATTCTTTTATTTTTCGTAGCTATTTTTTGTAAATATTCTTCAATACTATTTTCGATACTAATACAGCTTGTCAATTATTGTCTCATCCATCTTAAAGGTATGCTCCTCACCAGGGAAGCTTCCTCCTCAACAGCCTTTTTGTAGGCTGTGAACGCCTCATTCATTTCTTTTCCGACCTGTGCAAACTGCTTTACAAATTTCGGCTTCATGTTTGCATACATGGCAAGCATATCCTGATATACAAGCACCTGGCCGTCGCAGTCTGCTCCCGCTCCGATACCTATTGTAGGTATGCTTATGCTCTCTGTAATTTTTTTTGCAAGTGCCTTTGGCACGCACTCGAGCACCACTGCAAATGCTCCTGCCTCCTCGACCGCACGGGCCTCGTCAAGAAGCTTCTGCGCTGCCTCTTCACCCTTGCCCTGCACCTTGAAGCCGCCAAATGCATTTACTGACTGTGGTGTAAGCCCTAAATGTGCACATACCGGAATTGACGCATCCACGATAGCCTTTATCTGTGGACATACCTCCTTGCCACCCTCGAGCTTGACTGCCTGCGCATGGCCTTCCTTCACGAGTCGTCCTGCATTGACCACAGCATCATAAACCGATGTCTGATATGACATAAAAGGCATATCTGTGATGAGCAGCGTATCCTTTATGCCTCTTGAAACAGCTGCGCTGTGATGAATCATATCCTCCATAGTCACTGAAAGTGTATCCTCATAGCCAAGCACCACCATGCCGAGAGAATCTCCTACTAAAATTGCATTGATTCCGGCTCATCTATGAGCTTTGCTGTCGAATAATCATATGCTGTGAGCATCGTGAGCTTCTCGCCCTTTTCCTTTGCCTGTTTAAAAGTTACTACTGTATTTTTCATTGTCCAATCCCTCTGTCTTTCTGCAACAATCCGTTTCTTGTAACTACTTGGAACCATTCACGGTATTGTCAGCCTCTTAGCAATTCCATCATCTGAGTGTAATCCTTATCAGGATTCTTTTTTTCAGCAATATTTACTAGTTTTGTACCAAGCATTTTGTACAATCTGACATCATCGCTATCGTCATTTTGCATACATGCGATGTGCTTTTTCACTGTTTCAATATCGTTTCTCTCGATTGGCCCGGTCAGTGCGCCGTCACAGCCTGCTTCGAGTACGTTTTCGATATTGCGCATCACAAGCTGGCCTGTAGCTCTTACAGCCTCAGCCCTTGTAAAGCCGCAGTCCTCCAAAAGAGAATAGCCCATGTCAAGGACAGCAATCACCTGATTGCTCAAAATACTAGCCGCTGCATGGTATTTTGCCTTTTTAGCGCCATCAATGCGGCATACCTCATTTCCAATAGAACAAAACAGCCCGGATATTGCTTCAACCGCAGCATCCTGCCCTTCCACTGTGAAAAATGCTTTATTTAATTGCTCATATGATGAAAATTTGTTACTGAACGGTAACATTGGATGAATTGAACAGCATGATACACTCATGCTCTCCCTTCCGGAAAATGAATCGGATGATAATGCGCCACTGCAATGACATATAATCTGATTCGTTAGAGACAGCTCTTTTAATTGTTCCCAAACCGGTATAATAAATGAATCCGGTGTGGTGATAAATATAATCTGTGATTGATCCGCCAGTTGCTTTAGCGAATCAAAGCTCTCTGTCCTTGTAAACTCCGCAGCTCCTTAGCCGCCGCAGAATCCACGTCATAATAGCCTGCAAGCTCTATGTCCTTTGTCCTTAGGTATTTACCTATAGAACAGCCCACTCTGCCTGCGCCGATTATGCCTATTTTCATGCTACCACCTTCTTTCCAAGCCGGTCAGACCATTCCTTATCTCGCAGCTGATATAATCTCCGCCATGTGCCGTATGGCAGCGGTCGATTTACCCTGTGCGCGCCTGTCACTTTGCTGTCTGCTTCATATCTGCTACAGCAATGTGCTTTTGGCTTCCTTGTGTCTGCCGGATATGCTCTGTCATAAGGTGACAACACATCCTCCATGATACAGTTTCCTTCGAATACCGTTCGAAGAAAACTATACCACATTGACTATTATTTAACAATCCCTATTTTACCTCAGTCATTTTGATATACTCATACTGCGGCTTGAAATTCTCTCTGTCACAGACTCATAGTAATGCATAAAGATTCTCTCCATGACATTTGGAATCTGATTTTCCTGTGGCTCAAATAGTATGATAAGATACTGCATTGAGCTGTAGCGCGTGCAGACATCCACCTTTCTGATCTTACTGCGGATAGACTGTTCCATGCAGTCAAGTGCCTTCTCAATTTCCTCGATATCTGCAAGCTGCTCCGGCAGAGTGTTCATAGTCACCATGACCAGATAGCAGTTGTGGTTGTGCCTATCTCCTACATTGTTCACGAACTCATAGATTCTTGCAAACTCTCTGTAGTTTAAATCCAGCGCACCTGTATAGCTGCCACTCTCCTTTAAAAACTTTGCCACGTTTCGTAAATCCGCACTCAGATTTGTATTCTCCTTATTGTCAGCTAAGAGCTGCTCATAGAAGAAATATGAACCCTTACAGTTCTGCTTCACATAGTAAAGTGCCTTATCTGCCTTTGTGTAGTCACTTTCAAACATGGCTCCCTTTGTCGTCATGCACAGTCCTGCTGAAAGAGCAGCCTCCTTTATCTCACAGTCTGCTTCCCTGGCACTCTCGAAGCCTTCAAATATGCGCTTTATAACACTCTCCACGCTTGCCCTGTCAGAATATGGCATAAAGATGAGGAACTCGTCACCTCCAAGCCTGCAGGCTGCAAAGGTCTCATTCTCAGTCTCTTTAGCAAGGAGATTACCTATAAGCTTAAGTGCCTGTCACCCGCCTTGTGACCATGCACATCATTGACTTTTTTGAGATTATCCATATCTATGAAGCAAGACAGCCATCATTATCCTGCATCAGGCTGCTATTACCTGCTGTCCACGACTTCGCATGTAAAGTCCTGTCAGATAATCAACACTATCGGCTTTTTCCTGACTGCTCATGGTCTTCATGACCTCAGATATGAATTTGTCTGCCACTGACTCGATAGCCGCATTATCACGGTAGCCCTGAGCCGCAGGATTATCCTCATCAATCACAACCATGCCATTGTCAAGCATATCAACAAACATACGCGATATCTGCGGGTCAAACTGCGTGCCGCAGTTATCCAAAAGCTCCCTTCGGATTTCTTCATCGGGCAGTGCATTCCTGTAAATCCTGCGCGATTTCATGGCATCATAGCTGTCTGCCACACACACTATACGGCAGAAAGCGGTATTTCCTCTCCCACCAGTCCGTCAGGATAGCCCTTTCCATCGTAGCGCTCATGATGATTCCTTGCAATATCCACCAGATGGTCTAACAGTGTGATATCCTTTAAGATATCTGCGCCCATCACAGTATGGCTCTTTATGGCTGCAAACTCTTCATCGGTCAGCCTGGTCGCTTATTTAATATTGTATCAGGCACGCCAATCTTTCCGATATCATGCAGATATGCAGCATTTCTAAGATTCTCCACCTCATGCTCACTCCAGCCAAGCTGCTTTGCAATGAGAGCAGAGTACTCTGCCACCCTGTATGAGTGCCTCTCATATAATCATCCTTGCTTCTATTGTAGCAGCGAGTGTCTTCATCATCTGAAGGGAAACTCTCTCTGTCTGATTTCTAAGCCTGTCACTTTCTTCCTTCTGGCGCTTGTATTCTATCTCGCTGATTCTTTTTATTGTGACTATTATATTGACAAACAAAATCACAATAAGGCCTGTTCCGATAAAGAAGCCTGACATAGTGACAACAAAGTACACAGAAGCAGCCTCTATAAGCACCAGAACAAGTGCTATAATCATGCAACCATCTCAGGTCTGTAGCCCAATGTCCTATGCTTAATTATATCAATGATAAACGTTGTGATAACGACCGCGCAGCAGACAGCAAGCATTCCCTGTCCTGCCGGCAGAGTCTCTATATAATCGCACACACCAAAAAGCTGCAAAGCTGTGCAGACAATGAAATTCACAGCCGCAAGTGCCTCTATGCATGTATACACTCTTGTATAACGCCCACCCTGTATGCTGTCAATATAAATCGAAACAGCAATAGGACTAAGCAGAATAACCACAAAGCACATGGCTGCCATAACAGATGCATTCGGCACCAGCATCTGACGCAGCTTTGACTCACCGAGCATCCACGCCGCTCCTAAAAGCAGACACCAGCCCACAAACTCCATGTCAAAGTGTGTCTTGTATACAATACTGAGTGCTATGCTGAACATAATGGCCACTATAGCTGCAAAAAGAATGAAAAACGCTATAACCGTCTCTCTGGAGCTGTTATGAAAGATATTTGTCCATATATCGCTCTTATCTCCGCAGTATACTGTATTTACAACGCCCGAATAGTTGGATGCATGGCTCGTCAGCTCAATGCGCAGCTCTTTGCCTGCATCATCCTCCGACATATTGCAAAAAACATATCTGCTCGCGGAGTCCTTACCAAAGGGTCTGGTGTCCTTTGTATCATACTCTGCTCTCAGACTGCCGTCCACATAGAATCTGACTGTCTGAAGCGATGCTCTGATTGCCATGACATTTGCATCGAAATTATCAGGCAGTACGGTGGTTATGACCATCGTATCCCCCGGCTTCACATCATACCTGCCGGGCACTTCAATAGTCTCCCTTTCACCATCAGACTTCTCCCATGTAAAGCTGCCCTCGTAGGTGATACTTTTATCACTGACGGACTGGCTCCTCTCACTCGGTAATATGCACTTGGCAATTATAAATCCAACAATCAAAAAGGTCATCATTAAATAAAACAATGACCTCTTTGTCCTACTCACGCTGTATCTATCCATAACTTATCCTATTCCGCAAACATAAGGTCTGCTTTATAATAGTCAGGTTTTCTAATGCCGCAGATTAGAATTCAGACACACTATGCAGTCTGCTGTTCAACCATGGTGTTGATTTCCTTGCTGATTTTATTTACATACATCATGATTGCTACACCTGCAGCAAAAATCACTACCGTGACAATAATTCCAACTGCTGAAAAGCACAGCTGGCTTAAGTACCTATAAACGGAGTCTTTGCGATAACCTGCCCTTTAACTACCTTATATGATACACCATTTCCATCACGAAGTGCAATCTCTTTTGCAGAAGAATCATTAGAATCTACATAATAAGAATCAACCCTTCTGGCTGATGAATCAGCTGATTCGATGGCTACTATATTGCCATCCTTGTAAGATGCCTCGTCGATAGTCTTTAAATATACCACACTGCCATACTTTGAGATATTTCCTGTGTGATCTGTGCCCGAAAGATATGTATGATAGCCAAATATCGGTGGAAGCACAACCGGAAGCACTGTAAGAAGTGCCACGATCACAAGCACATAGCCCAGTATTGTAAGCCCTGTCCTTTTACCCTTTTTCTCGTCTACTGTCTGATTGTTGTTAGTGTTTTTACTCATATTAAGCTCCTTTCTGTTCATAAACCCTGTATTACTACAAATGGAGTATTTCCATGTAGTCTGTTGCATCAGCCGCTACAGCAGCCTTTTTCTGCATGGCAAGCGCTCATCAATGAGATGCGGCATAGCCAGTGTCAGGTTGAGGGCCTCCGCCATATTAGCGTACTCGCTCTCCTTAAATGTATTCGTGTCTGCGGTGTAATATGCGTTGTGCATGGTCTCCTCATAGCCCACTATAAGCATGTTGTTTAAGAAAGCTCTGTGAACCGCATCCACTATCTCACCCTCGTGATTGATATCGAGGTAGAAATCACACTTCTCAAAAAGACTATCCAGTACGGACATCTTCACATTAGGGTAGAGTGACACATTGTCATACTGCCCTGCCGACATAAGCTTCGACGACATCTCTGTGATGGCCGCCACATGAAAATGCATCTGCGGCATGAGTGACGCAAGCTCTGTCAGATGACCTACATTCTCTGAATTGGTACATACGAGTATGTGCGGCCTGTGCTTATTTTCCCTGACGAAGCTGTAGATATATCCAAGCTGCTTCACCTTATCGGAAGGAGCACCAAGTGCTATAAGCCTGTCGTAGGACTCCCTGCGCGATACAAATACGCGCTTTGCCCTCGTTCCCTGATCATGCAGTATAATCTGCATATTGCCGGGTATTTCATCTCCCACCGGCTCGTGCCAGAAAAGTGCGTCGCGAAAGCCGTTTGGCGCAAGCGCCTGTGATGCAAAAAACGGATATGACAGCGAGTTGAAATAAACCGCTGTATCCTCCAGCCCTGAGCACCTGATGAAAACGCTATAAAGTCTGTCTTACTTCTGAAAATCCAGTCCTTATCCTGCCATCTGACGAGTATATCACCGGTAACGAAGTTCTCCACTATCATCTCCCTGCCTGTCACATCAAAAAACTTCCTGAGTGCCTTCTGTCCCTTTTTATTAAAAACCGTGTGACAGAAGATCGCGCCATACCTGTTATAATGCTCTGAAAGCCTGACCTGACCGGCATCATCGAGCCAGTCAACAATCTTAACCTGCCGCCTGTGCGTAGGCTCCGTGAAAAATATCCTTGCTCGCTCCCTGGTGCGGTCCATGACCTTCGCAGATGAATTATCTCCCTCTATGCGCCAGTAATCAGGAATCTGTATCTGGTTGAAATACAGCGGCTTCCCCGGTAAGCTGTCAGCTTTCCTGTAATCGCCTAAGAAAAATCCATACACGCTCATCACATCATCCGGCAGGAAACCGTCATCCTCAATGACTGCTGCATGAAAGGCAGCACCGGCATTCTTAAATGACTCAAGGAGATTCTTGCTCTCGCCTGAAAATGTATCAAAGAGCAGTGTGATACCATCCGCCGTGTGTGTTACTTCAACAGCTCTATCCATCTGTGAACCACCTCCTTAGTCAGATATTCTTTGGCCTTCTCATATGAATGTCCTGAAAATGCATCCATGTCATCCTCTGTAAACATCCTCACTATACGCTCAGAAAGGAGCTTTATCTTCTCCTTCTGATCCATCTCATCGGTGATTGGAATTTTGTAGCCGTTTTGCCCATCATCGATAAAGGTCTGGTTGCCATACCTCACATCAAAGCCCACTATAGGAAGCCCTGAGCCTATGGCCTCCATGAGTGTGAGCCCGAAGCCCTCACTCTGTGAAGCTGCCACATACGCATCATAGTGCTTGTATACATCATCTAATTTCTGCTGTCCCATCAAATGCACATAATCGGCACAGCCCAGCCTGCCGATAAGTCCCTTAAGCTTCGCCTCATCGCCACCCTTGCCATATATGTCAAGCGAAATGTCAGGCACGCTTTCTTTTGCTTTCACAACGGCCTCCACCAACCAGTCACAGTGCTTCTCAGTCGCAAGACGCGACGCAGTGATGAGCGAGTGCCTCTTTCTCGGCTCATCCGGATACTTAAGCTCATCCAGACTGCCCACCGGAATAGTCACCACTTGAGGCTCTTTTCCACAATACTTCTTGAACTGCTGCCTCATAAGCTCATTCTGCGCATCTGTCGCTGTGATGTAAAATCTATGTGCTCAGTCTGTGAAAACGAATACTCATAATAGTTGTTCCACAGTATGTAATCATCATCCGTGCCGCCCTCGCTGAAATGGTCCGCATGCACCACTATTCCTACGCGCGCCGGTCCACAGTTTTCGAGGATTGCCTGACCTATGCCTGTCGTCCTGTCGATGATCACCACATCATCAGCCGTAAGGTTAAGCCTCTTTACCATATAGCCGACCAGGTCAGCCTTGGTATAAAGCACCTGCGCTCCGATCCTGTAAAAGGTGCTGTCATCCTCTATGACCTCCTCGTAGCACACCGAGCCATCCTCATTGAAAAAGGTCCTGCCGTACAGATGAGCCTTGCCGTCGAGCGGAGCATAGTACTCGCTGAAGGTCCTGCAATAGGTGTAGAAATCCTTCCTGATCAGGCATCCGTTTGAGACAATCTCGACTCTGTGCACTAGATCACTTGTATCATCGACCATGTAGCAGGTGTAGAACCTGCCGCTCTCCTTAACTGATACCTGCATGTCTTGCCCTCTCTGGAAAAGGTATAATCCTCCTCTGCCATCGCAGCCTCAAGCTCCTTTAGAGTAAAGGTGACAGGCGATGTCCTCACATCTGTAAAAAATGTGTACAGCCATATCACTTCCTCATCCAAAAAGCCGATATTTCTTGTCATGTGCTCTATATTTTCAGTTGGAAACATATCTGTGAAAACAAACCTTGCCGGAATGTGCGCCCTGCGGAGCAGATTCGCCCTGTAGCTCTGTGCGTACTCCACGCCGCTTGAAGCCCAGCCTATTCCGAGATTGAAGTTATATACCATATGATTCTCCTCGTATCTGTCAAACTATTTAAATTATAATAACCTTTAAGGTAGATGACCTGCAGCCTGCCATCCTTGCCGATTTTCACATCACTAAGCAAAATATTCCTTATGATATTACATTTTACCGCTTTTTCTGTATCCAAAAACGACTCGAAAGCCTCATTTTGGTATTCAAACATAACATTTCTCTGTGCGGATGCTCTTCCCGCTACCGCATACTTGAGCTGCTCAAGGTAGTCAATCAGCTCAACCCAGCCATCATCCACCGCCTTTAGAGTTGCCTCACGGACAAACTGCTCGTAAGCCTCCTCATCGCCTATGCGCTCCCTTTGCCTTGAAAGCCCCTGATACACACGAAGCATCAGGTAATCGCTAACAGTGGCGGCGCTTTGCATGTCAGACTTTGACAGGCCTGCGTCCAGCTTGTAGGAGATGTTGTCAAGAATGTATCTGTTAAGCATGGATGTGTATTGCTGTGTATTGGTATTTTTATCGTTATCTTTCTTTCTGCACGGCGCCTGCCATGCTTCTTATTACTCTGTATGCAGTCAAAATGATTAACGAAGTCTGAGATATTCTCCTTCGCAATCCCTACTATCTTCTCCTGCTCGACGCTTGCGCCGTCGAGCAGGTTTTTTCTGGTTGCGTAGATTAGGTCTCGCTGGCGCTGGAGGACCTGGTCATACTGCAGTGATTTCTTGCGGTTCATCTCCTCAGACTCCACACTAAGCTTCTGACACTGGTTGACAATACGCTTTATTTTGCGCTTTCCGATACGCTTTTTGCCATCAATATAGCGCTGCAGCTTGTCATCATCCTCAGCTCCCACTATGTCATCCTCCAGGCTCACATAGTACTGGCTGAAGCCCGGATCACCCTGTCTACCGGCGCGACCCCTCGCCTGCCTCTCGGATCTTGAATTGTTCATCCTGCCTATACCTATGACAGCTAAGCCTCCAAGCTCCTTCACTCCGTCTCCGAGCTTTATATCTGTTCCTCTTCCTGCCATCGTTGTAGCAACCGTGACCGCATTCATTTGGCCTGCGCCTGCGATAATCTGTGCTTCCCAGAAAGCATTGCTTGCGTTTAGTACATTGTGCGGAATATTTTTCTCTATTAAAAGCCTTGAAAAAAGATCTGTATCCGTAACGGAATTAAGCACCACAAGCACAGGCTGGCCTGTCTCGTGAAGCCTTATCACATCATCCACTGCTGTCCAGAACTGGTCATGACCGTTTTTAAAGTATCTGTCCTTCCTGTCAACTCTTTTAAGAGGCCTGTTTGTAGGTATTCTCACCACATGCTTGCCGTAGGTCTCAAAAAGCTCATCCTTTGCATCCATGAGTGTGCCGCTCATGCCTGCCATCTTGTCAAACATCATAAACAGATTCTGGAAGGTAACTGATGCCACAGTTCTGTATTCCTGCGATATCTCCACCTTTTCCTTCGCTTCTATAGCCTGATGCTGACCGCCACGCAGCTTGACACCGTGCATGAGACGGCCTGTCGCTCCATCAAACAGCTCTACCTCCTTCTTGTCAGTGACAACATAATCCTTTTTGTTCTTCAAAAGCTTGTGCGCCCGAAGAGAAAGCGTGACATGCCTGTTTATCTCAAAATTCTCTTTACCGTAGAAATTTGATATGCCAAAGAAGCTCTCGGCAAACTTCACACCCTTTGGAGTAAGCCAGACGGCCTTATCCTCCTCTATATATCTATATCCTCCACAAGTGTCGTGACGAAAAAATCACATACATCATACAGGTTCGACTGCACTCTCGGCACTCCCGATATGACGAGCGGCATAATTGCAGAGTCTAGCAGCACCGAATCAGCCTCGTCGATTATGACATAGTGGAAATCACAGAGAAATCTGTCCTCCTTTTTCTTTACCAGATTGTCAAAAAGGAAATCAAAGCCAAGTGTGCCATTTGTGGTATATATGATATCAGCCGAATAGAACTGTCTTTTCTCATCATCATCCTGCTTTTTTGTATCATCCGCATCCGGATATGAGCAGCTAAGACCCATGAAATTGTAGACCTCTCCCATCTCTGCACCATCTCGCGATGCCAGATACTCGTTCGTGGTAACAAGCATACAGCTCTTGCCGGTCAGCGCATTCAGATAAAGCGGCATCGTGGCAGATAGAGTCTTTCCCTCACCTGTATTCATCTCAGCGAGATATCCACCGTGAAGAGCTGCTGCCGCTAAGATTTGCACATCATACGGTCTCTTTCCAAGCACCCTGTAATCAGCCTCGCAGATAGCTGCAAAAGCCTCAGGCATAAGCGATTCAAGCGATTCCCCATCGCTATACCTGCTCTTAAACTGCTCTGTCAGTGCAGAAAGCTCTTCATCACTTAGATTTTTTATTTTTTCTTCGCTTTTTCTTACTTTTGTTAGAGTCCTCTTTAAGTCTCTCAATTCTTTCCTGCTCTGCATCAAACTCTTCCTCTGAAACCTCTTTAATCACCAGTGATTTGAATGTAAAATCAGCATTTCCACCATTTATCAGCTCTATCCTGTAGCTGTAGGTCCTGATGGACGGCTTGAAAAACGCCTTTTTATCGCGGACAATAATACTCTGCGCCTGTACATCATACCTGTCAAAAAATATGATACGAAGCATCAGTGCCTCACTCTCACTGTTGTGATAGTCAATATTCACCGCAATGGAATATGCCCGCTCTCCATCGATGAGTGGAAGCGACGGTTCTATCCTATTCCCCTGGAAATTCGTCATAGAATACCATGTGTGAATCACCGTGCCCGGCGGCATGAGGCGGTTCTTATAGGAAACTGAACCATCCTCGTTAAATTCAATTTTTGATCCATATACATACGAGTCCGATAGAAATTCCTTCCAGCGGACCTGCCATGTGTCACCATACATAATACTTACCTGTCTTACTATTGTTCACTTAATGTTTGTTTTCCTGTTACTGTTCACACCTGACAGTGTGACCGGCAACGTTTATTTGCTTATCTTGAAAAATCATCATGCAGCAGATTATTGTACTGGCTCTTGAACCATGCCATGACATTTGCCGAATTATCAGTATGTCTGCCGTGTGAGCCCTTGCCATATACCTCAACACCGCTCGACTTCAGATGCGACAAAATGCTCGGATAACCATCCGGGTCGTAATCATCCTCATACAGATATGAGATGATGAACTTTGTTTGCGACCAGTCGGCACTGTCGAATCTGTCCCACATCCTGTTGTTTAGCTGCTCTATCGCCTCGTCAGAGAGATTGTCATAATTTTTCATCAGAATATCAAGCGAGGTTGCAAAGCCTCCGGCTCTAAGAATTCGTTCGTTTCGTGCTACATTTCCCATGTTGGCAAGTGGCTTTGCAAGAAGCAGTGCATGTGGTGAAAGCTTTGAGCCATAGTAGAGTGAACCGAAGGTTCCCATTGAAGCTCCTGAGAGCACGAGCTCATCCTTAGTAAGGCCAAGCTCATTGAGCTTATCAGTCACATAATCCGTAATCATCTGCTCGAATTCACTATCTCCCAGATAAAAGGCTCCACCTCACTTCTTGGGTCTGTCACAAGAATAAACGGACATCCAAAGCCTCGCATCATATAGTAGCCCTCAAAGCCCTCCTGAGTCCTGTAGCCTGAGAAATAGACAGCAAGCGGTGGCTTCATATCGCCCTTCTCAAAGTATACAAACACTTCCTCTCCCTTAGAGGAGACAAGCCTCTCACCTCCGGGCAGGAAAAATCCGTGTCCACGGCGTGAATGTCTGTCGTGCAATGATATGATATTCAGGCTGCCGGTGCCCCTTGCAAGGATAGAAACAAAAACAGGACCCTGATCTGATTCATTATCTATGCAAAAAACATCCTGCAGCTGTTCCTCGTCAAGCTCCCAGACCTGCTTAATATCACCAATCGAGCCGTAGTAGAACTGAAATAATCTAAGCTTAATCTCTACATCACCTGTTTTCTCATACTCAAGATACATATCAATACACTGTCCCTCAAAAACAGGGATATTGTATCTCCAGTATGCAATCTGTGAAAAATCCTCACCAAACTCTCCCTCCAAAAGCAGGTTATAGTTTCCTTCACATGATACCCTTCCTGTAAAAGAATCACTGATAGCAAGCTTGGCAGGATTAAACTTCTCACCATACGGATTAGGATAATAATTTCTCACCTCATGAGCCAGAAAATACTGCACATCGCCGGTATACAGATACTGTCCCATTCGTGCCTTGAAATATCTGCTCGTCGCGCTGTTTAGCATCTGCACATTTTCCGTAGCAAAAAGACAGTAGCCCCTTGTAAACTTCGTAGATTTCTTTTCCTCTGAAAGTGTTATATCCCTGTCAAGAATAACTAAATCCATGAGCTTTCTCGCAGGTCTGTTTGTCGAGGGTTCACTCTCATCAGACTCGTACACTTCAAACTCTATATTGTCCGGAATGCTGTATTTAGTTGTCCAGTCGTCATTGCCAACATATAAAACATGAATCTTACTCACTGAAATTTAGCACCTTTCTCCACTTCTTAAGCAGCACCGATGTGGTATATTTCTGACCAAGCTCATAGCACTCCACCAATGCCTGATTCCAGTTTTCAAAGCTGTCCAGATAATAGGTCAGACTCCTTCCGATATCAGAAAAATCATCTATGACCATTCCGTTTTTCCCTGAAACAAGAAACTGGTCTGCACTCAGCTGATTCTCGGCACGCCCTTGCTGATAGCTGTGACATAGACGAACACATCCATCGTGCCTCTCATATCGAGGATGACTCTCTGCTCGTTGATACACTTGCTGATATCACGCTCATCCACACATACATCCACGAAAAATCTCTGCTCCACCGTTTTTTCTATATCCCCCAGCTCATTCTCGGCAAATGCATCAGCCCCGCTGCCGCCAAAGCCGAGAGCTGCCTCACCATCGCCTGTTACCAAACGGGAATCATAGCCCATACTATCAAGAAGCTTTACCGTATCATTCTTTATAGCATCCTCATGCCCCCATGAGGCATCTCTTGTAAAGAAATGAACTCTCGCAAGGTCATTAATGGTCAGATAATCCGCAAGCCCCTTTATAATCCGAGCAAATGCATCCTCAGTCAGTCCATCAACCGGCACGAGTATGTTCTGCACACGAAGCTGCGAGCTGATACCGAAGTCCATCCTGGTATCATATGGCGGAATATCTGTGATATTTAATCTGACCGGCTTGTTATTTACTGCACCCAGATTTTCCATAATAAGCTTCGTCGTATAATCAGAATCCGTAATGATATTTTCCGCATGCTCTAAAAAATCCGCTGCCAGTGATGTCTGCGTGAAATCAAATCTGTTTTCAAAAAATGTAGCAATAATCCTTTTCCCCTTAAGCACATGCTCTGCAACCCTGATATGAAGCGGATGCATCGCCACGAAAAAGTTGTCATTTTGCCTTGTGAGATTCACATAGCTTGCAAATACCTCTTCGATAACCGCCTCGAGCTGTCATATTCAGCCTTTGTAAAGCGCATCTCAACCGGCTCACCTGCTTTGCCGCTCTTGGCATCAGGCACCACATCATAGTCAGGGCATGTCTGATTGACAACCACATGACCATCATTTTTATACTCACGTATCTTCCAGATGCCGTTTTCCATCAAAAAATCCTGATACTGCTCTATGCCGTTTTCGTAGATAACAGTACTGGAAACAAAGCCTCTGTCATCATAATAGTTGCGCCTGCAGATTTTGCCATCCTCAAACATATCTATGGATATCGGATTGCCATCCTCACCAAACTCTACCTGTGCATACTTCACATCGCCCTGCAAAGCAATTATAGAAAAAGGCGAATACACAAACTCCAGCCCCTTCGGCCACTTGATATCGTGATATGACAGCACAGCGACCTTCTTTCTCCTGACCTGTGCTATCGCATCAAAGCATGACCAGTACTTCGAACGGTACATGCCCTGCCTGTGTAGGAAATGTCTGAAATTTGGCGAGTATCCGAGCACAAGAATCCTGTAAGGTCTGTCCACATTTCTATGAAAAAGAGTAATCTGCTTTATAGTCTCGTCAAACTCTGACTTGAGCCTGCGCATATACCACTGCTGCTCGTTTTCGCACCACATATTCTGTTTATACCATGCCGGTATAAAATATAGCATTATGATTCCTCCTAATTCTTAATTCAAAGCGCCGGGAGCTATATGAATGTATGATATCTGTCCATATTCCGGTACACCTCTGCCTCGCGGTACAGCGAAATCCAAAGACCTGTCGTCATCATGATAGAGCACGGCAGCATAGCAAGTGATGCGTCCACATATCCTCCAAACTGTAAAAACAGCGGTCCACCCTGACATATACAGATAATGATTGAGCTTATAACGGAAAAGCTGAGCACTGTGCCAATCAGATATCTCTTCGTAGGCTTTCCTGCATATATATCCTGTATAGAATCACCCGACTTAAGCAGATCATCTGCTGTCCTGCCCGGAGACAGCATAACCATAGAAAAGATAATTGTAAGCAGACATATAATCACCATGTATACTACAATTCCAAGCGGTGATGTGAGCCTCATATTGTCCATCCACCACTGAATATCAGCATTGTCTGGAAACAGATAATGAAGTCCATTGCACATAAACTGTGGAAGCAAAAAAGCGGCTGACGCAAACATAAGCGGTGTAGCACCGACAGGATTGAGCTTGTAAGCGATATAGTTCTTATCCGCATAAATATTGTTTATGGAAACTCTCTGTACTGCTATTCGCTTCTCAGTGGTCTCAAGTACTATCATGACAGCAATCTCTGCCACTCCTATGGCTACAGGCAGTGCCAGCTTCTCAAGTGGCTTGCCTGTAAACATGGTCATCATACCACTAACTATATTGACCATGAACACACTCACCTTGCCACCGATACCATACTTGGTAGCTCTGTCGCACATATACACCACTATCAGCATGCCCGCGATAAGCTGTATGAAAACTATTATCTTATTCCATATAAGTTCATCTCCACTAACTCTATACATAAGTGTCTGTGTTTTGTGATATGCCTGAACTGCTGCGATAATCATCATGATGGTAACTGTCCATATGTTTATCTTCTTCGGTGACAGCTTTCTTGTATTGTCAAGCGACATGATTGCAACTATCAGTATGGCAAGCATGGATGCCAGCATGTACGGCCACAAGCCTATGATGAAAATGGAACAGTTCTTCATATCACCTGAAATAGCCTGTAAAAGTATGGACTGCGCATCTACGTTTACATTGCTATATGCATCTATATCAATCCCGTAGAGTGGTATATTTCTGCCGACCATGTACACAAGCATGGTCATGAACGAATATAAGAGCTTATATAATAATACATGTTCCTTCTGTTGTTTTTGTTTTTTCTTCTTTATACTATCTTTCTGCTTCAAGGAATTCACCTTTCCTCACAAAGTAATCTCGTCTTACTACAAAACAGCTTAACGAATTAGTGACCATCCGCTACAGATGGTCACTAATATTATAAAACAATATTGTTAGTATTGCTATTAATTATTTATTTCTCATCAGAATTATCTTCTGAATCGTCGCTCTTTGCAGGTTTTCTTCTGTGGTTGTCATAAACACCCTTTCCTGTGATAGCTGCAACTGCTGCTGCAATCCACCACCACCATGTTTTGATACCGTCCTTGGCTGTTCCGCCTGCTGCAAGAGGTGTATCCTCATCCTCGATGTTCTGAAGATTATCTTCTTCCTCATTTACTCCAAGAGGAACCTGTGCATCCTGAATTGGTGTATTCTGTGCTGCCGGTGCCGCAGGAGCTGCTGGTGCAGGTGCTGCCGGAGCTACCGGTGTAGCTGCTGCAAGAGGTGTAGCAGCCGGTGTGATAGTTGTTGCAGGTGCAGGAGCATTATCTACTGCCGGTGCAGGAGTTGGAGCCGGTGTCGGTACCACATTTGCAGCTGACTGACTCTGACTCGTACTTGTGCTTGTGCTGATGCTCTTCGCTTGTGCTGAGTGACTCGCTTACACTTGATGACTCACTTTGTCGACTTGTTGAGGCACTTGTACTTGCCGATTGTACTTGCGCTTGTTGAAGCACTTGTACTTGCTGAGGTGCTTGCACTTGTTGAGGCACTTGTACTTGCCGATGTACT
>ENA-OQEB01000249-OQEB01000249.1-human-gut-metagenome-genome-assembly--contig:-NODE-249-length-22902-cov-6.353721_pt1 | contig 22902 bp, 35 predicted proteins | sample MGYA00242787_ERZ504619 | MGnify/ENA primary metagenome ERZ504619 (study PRJEB26092, sample SAMD00036317) | human gut metagenome | host: Homo sapiens | study: EMG produced TPA metagenomics assembly of... | reverse complement strand
GCTCCCATGGTCGGCGTTTTCTATGCTGCCCCGGCGCCGGGCGACGAGCCGTTTGTGCACGTGGGCTCCAAGGTCAAGGCCGGCGAGACCCTCTGCATCATCGAGGCCATGAAGGTTCTCAACGAGGTAACGGCAGAGGCAGACGGCGAGGTGCTCGAGATCTGCGTGGCCGACGGCGACCTCGTGGAGTTTGGCAGCTGCCTCATGAGGATCGGATAGGTGATATCCATGAACAAAGAAGAGCTTAAGGAACTGTTGCCGCATCGCGAACCGATGCTTTTGCTCGACGAGGCCGAGCTGGTGGGCGACGAGGCCCACGGCAAGATCACGATTACGGGCGACGAGTACTTTTTGCAGGGGCATTTTCCGGGAAACCCGGTGGTCCCCGGCGTGATTCAGTGCGAGATGCTCGCCCAAAACTGTTGCGTGCTGCTGATGGGCGATGAGGAAGCGCGCGGCGCGACGCCGTTCTACACGAGTCTGGACAAGGTGCGCTTTAAGCGTCCGGTGCGCCCGGGCGACACGGTTGATCTGGTGTGCACCATCACGCGTGCGCGCGGGCCGTTCCGCTTTGCGACGGGTACTGCGAGCGTCAACGGTGAGGTTTGCTGCCGCGCCGATATGTCTTTTGCACTCATGCACGAAAGTTAAGGAAGCTTCATGTTCGACAAAGTGCTCATCGCCAACCGCGGCGAAGTCGCGGTCCGTGTTATCCGCGCGTGCCGCGATATGGGCATCAAGACCGTCGCCGTTTATTCCACGGCCGATGCGGACGCGTTGCACGTGCAACTTGCCGACGAGGCGTATTGCATCGGCGGCCCGCGTCTTGCCGAGAGCTACCTCAACGACGATGCTGTGCTCACCTGTGCCGTAAAGTCGGGAGCTAAAGCAATTCATCCCGGCTATGGCTTTTTCTCCGAGAAGGCGAGCTTCGTGCGCGACTGCGACAAGTATGGCCTGGCGTTTGTCGGCCCTTCGGCCGAGGTGATCGACAGCATGGGCGACAAGGACGCCGCACGCCGAACGGCTGCCGCGGCGGGCGTGCCCATCGTGCCGGGTTGCGATCTGCTCAAAAGTCCCGAGGAGGTGACGGCCGAGGCCGAGCGTATTGGCTGCCCCGTGCTTATTAAGGCGCGTGCCGGCGGTGGCGGCCGCGGTATTCGCAAGGTCGAGCGCGTGAAGATGCGGCAAAGGCGTTCATCGAGGCGCGTGCCGAGGGCGAGGCCGTTTTTGGCGACGGCGAGTGCTACATGGAGAAGTTCGTCGCGCCGGCGCACCACGTTGAGGTGCAGATTATGGCCGATAAGCAGGGCCATGTGTTTTCGCTCGGCGAGCGCGAGTGCTCGGTGCAGCGCCGCAACCAAAAGCTGATCGAGGAGAGCCCCGCGCCGTGCCTCGACGGACACGACGACATTCGTGCTCGCATGCACAAGGCAGCGCGTGACCTGGCCCGTGCCGTCGGCTACGAAGGAGCCGGTACCATCGAGTTCCTGTATTCGGACGACGGTAATTTCTACTTTATGGAAATGAACACGCGCTTGCAGGTGGAGCATCCGGTTACGGAGTTTGTGACCGATACCGACCTGGTCAAGTGGCAGCTGCGTGTGGCAGCCGGCCAGCCTCTGCCCTTTGAGCAGGAGGACATGCCGGTCCGCAACCACGCCATGGAGTGCCGCATCAATGCCGAAACGCCGGACTTTCTGCCGTCATGCGGAACGGTCACCGCGTTGCGTGTACCGGGTGGTCCGCGCGTGCGTTGGGATTCGGCCATGTTTACCGGTGCGAACGTTCCGCCGTACTACGACTCCATGCTCGGCAAGCTCATCGTGTGTGCGCCCACGCGTGACGGCGCCATTCGCAAGATGCGCTCGGCCCTGGGCGAGCTCGTGATTGAGGGCGTGAGCGAAAACAGCGAGCTTCAGCTCGACGTGCTGGCAAACGACGAGTTCTTGTCGGGCATGTACCACACCGATCTGATGGGGCATCTCTATGCTGATGAATAGAAAAGCGAAGACGGTCAACGTCCTCGAGGGGCCGATGACCGAGTCGTGCGCCGAGTTTCCCGCGCGCCACGTGTTTATCAAGTGCCCGGAGTGCCGCCGTGTGATCGATGAGGCACGCCTACACGACAACCTCGAGGTCTGCCCTCGTTGCGGCAAACACTTTCGTGTGAGCGGTCGCGCGCGCATGCGCATGACGGTCGACGAGGGCACGTTTGAGGAATGGGATGCCAATCTGGCGTCGGAGGACTTCCTCTCGTTTCCCGCTATGCCGACAAGCTCAAGAGCGTGAGCGAGCGTTCGGGCGAGCGCGACGCCGTTGTGTGCGGCAGGGGCAAAATCTGCGGTTGCGATACCGCGTTCTTCTTTATGGACGCCAACTTTATGATGGGCTCGATGGGTTCCGTGGTGGGCGAGAAGATCTGTCGCACATTTGAGCACGCGACCGAGCTGGGATTGCCAGTTGTCGGCTTTACTGTTTCGGGCGGTGCGCGCATGCAAGAGGGCGTGACATCGCTTATGCAGATGGCCAAGATTTCTGCGGCGGTTAGGCGCCACAGCGAGGCGGGCGGCCTGTATATCACGGTGCTCACCGACCCCACGACCGGAGGCGTAACCGCGAGCTTCGCCATGGAGGGCGACATTATCCTGGCCGAGCCCGATGCCCTGACGGCATTTGCCGGCCCGCGCGTGATCGAGCAGAACATGCACAAGCGCCTGCCCAAGGGATTCCAGCGCTCCGAGTTTTTGCTGGAGCACGGCTTTTGCGATGCCGTTGTTCCGCGCGGCGAGATTGCGCTCACGGTAGGCGAGCTGCTGGCGCTGCACGAAGGCACGCGCCCGGCTGGGGCACCGCATGAGATCGTGCATACGGGTCGCCGCGGCAAAAAGCTAGGACACTTGTTCAAACGCTCGACGGCACCAAAAACCGCGCTCGAGATTGTCAAGCAGACCCGCTCGGCAGATCGAGCCACGGCGGGTGAGATGATCTCGCTGGGCCTGGACGGATTTGTGGAGATGCACGGCGACCGTTACTTCGGCGATGACGCCGCTGTGGTGGCTGGCATTGGCTGGAAAGACGGACGTCCCGTAACGGTCATCGCCATCGAGCGCGGCACCACGACCAAAGAGCGTATGCGCCGCAACTTTGGCATGGCACATCCCGAGGGCTACCGCAAAGCGCGTCGCCTTATGCGTCAGGCCGAAAAGTTTGGTCGACCGGTTCTGTGCCTGGTCGATACTTCGGGCGCGTTTTGCGGCATCGGTGCCGAGGAGCGTGGCCAGGGCGAGGCGATTGCCCAGAATCTCATGGAGATGAGCGGCCTTAAGACGCCGATTGTCTCGGTGGTGACAGGCGAGGGCGGCTCTGGTGGCGCGCTGGCGCTGTCCGTGGCCGACCGTATCCTGATGCTCTCGAGCTCGGCCTATTCGGTCGTGAGCCCCGAGGCCTGTGCGTCGATCCTGTGGAAGGATACCGAGCGCGCGAATGAGGCCGCCGAGGCGCTGAAGCTCACGGCCCCCGATCTGTTGGCGCTCGGCATCATCGACGGCATTGTCGACGATAGGGGCCTGTCTCACGAGGAGATAGCCGGCGCCGTTATGTCCACGGCATTCGCAGCCTTCGATGCGCTCGGCAAGCTCGACGATACGACGCTTACAAACCTCCGTTACGAAAAGTACCGAGCAATCGGTCACTACCGCACTGTGTGACAAAGAGGCAATCCCGCATGTCACACGGGGAAAGGCATCTTATGTCACAAATTTTTCAATCGGCATGGGCGGCGGCAAAGGCAAACGCCATGGCCGTGGTGGACTATCTGTCCAAAAGCATGATGTCGGCGCTGCCCTTTATTGTCTGCGCGGCGTTGTTCCGCACCGTCGCCGTCATTATGGGCGAAGGTATGCTGGGCCTATGGTCTGCCGATTCCGAAATCTATCGCCTGTTCTACAGTTGGCTCTATAACGCCGGTTACTACTTTTTGCCCATTTATCTGGGTTGGGCGGCCGCCCGCCAGCTCGGTTGCTCGGAGCAGCTGGGCATGATGCTGGGCGGCGTATTGATTGCGCCCGATCTGCTTAAGCTCGTCGATGCCGCATCGACGACGGGGGCAGCGATGACTTCCGTGTATGGTCTGCTTCCCGCGCCGGTCAACGATTACACGACGACTGTTATTCCGGTTCTCATCTCGGTGCCCGTGCTATGGCGAGTGGAGTGTTTCTTTCAGCGCGTTATCCCCAAGGCCGTAGCGTTTTCGTTTGTTCCGTTTGCGACCATGCTTGTCATGGTTCCGGTTTCGCTGTGTATCACGGCGCCGGCGGGCAGCTATCTGGGCATGCTGTTGGGCCAGCTTATGTTTATGCTTGGCAATTCCGGTGGCATCGTGTCGCTGCTCACGCTCATGGGGCTTGCCGCGGGCTGGGAGTTCCTTAAGATCGCGGGTGTCAGCAACGTTGTCCTATCGCTTGCCTATGCGCAGTTTATGAGTGTGGGAACGGATTCGTGCATCCTGATTGCCGCGACGATGGCAACGTTCGCCGTTTGGGGCATGCCCTTTGGCGCGTCGCTTCGCGTTGCGGATAGGGACGAGAAGGCGCTTATGCTGGGCTACTCGATCTCGGGCGTACTTGGTGGCGTAAGCGAGCCGGCGCTGTACGGCTGCGGCTTCAAATACGGCAGGTGCCTCACATGTATGGCCATCGGCGGCGCCGTCGGAGGCCTTGTTGCAGCCGTGGGCCACGTTACGGCCTATACCATCGGCATGACGAATGTCCTCATGGTCATTGGCTTTGCCACGGGCGGTATCTCGAACCTGCTGTGGTGCTGCGTTGCTGGTGGCACGGCATTTGCGGTGTCTGCGGCGCTGAGCTACTGCTTTGGCGTGGTGCCGACGAAGGAGCAGGCGGCAGAAGACGGAGCTGATTTGCCCGAAACAGTGGCGAGCGCTGCTGAAGTAAGCGCATAAACCTGTGCGACAAAAGGACGATTCCTTTGTCATGCTCCAAGGCCGTGGCCCGTGTGGGTCGCGGCCTTTTTGTATCTGGGGGACAAAGTGGCTACACTACAATCCGTTTGAGCAATAGATATATAGGTAGTACCGTGGGGGCGGATGCAGATGGTCGAGTGGATTGTTAAGCGCGCGCAGGGCGACCGTGCGCGCGTGGGCACGTTGACGGGCGTGGTGTGTATTCTCGCCAATGTGCACTATGCGCTGCGAAGGGCGCAATTGGCGTGCTGTCGGGATCGGTTTCAATCGTGCGGATGCCATGAATAACTTGTCTGATGCCAGCTCGAATATCGTGAGCGTGTTGGGCTTTAAGCTGGCGAGCAAGCCGGCCGACCCCGAGCATCCTTACGGCCACGGTCGCTACGAGTATCTCTCGGGATTGGTCGTGGCGGCACTCGTGCTGCTGATTGGCGTTGAGCTGGTGAAGTCGTCGGTGGAGCGAATTGTCAACCCCGAGCCTGTCGAGTTCTCGCTTGCCCTGGTGGCAGTTCTCGTGCTTTCGATGGTCGTAAAGCTGTGGATGGCGGCCCTCAACCAAAAGCTCGGCGATCGCATTGAGTCCGAGACGCTGCATGCGACCGCGCAAGATTCCAAGAACGATGTCCTTGCCACGGGCGCCGTGTTGGCGTGCGCAATTGTTTCGCAGGTGACGCACATCAATCTTGACGCATGGGTCGGCCTTGCCGTTGGCGCCTATATTGGCTGGAGCGGCTTTGAGCTTATCCAAGATACGGTGAGCCCGCTTTTGGGTCAGGCGCCCGATCCCAAGCTGGTCAAGCACATCCGAGACAAGATCATGAGCTACCCCGGCGTTTTGGGCGTTCATGACCTAATGGTTCACGATTACGGTCCGGGCAGGAAGTTTGCAAGTGCGCACGCCGAGATGGCGGCCGAGGCCAGCCCACTGGAAAGCCACGACACGCTCGATAACATCGAACAGTCGTTTAGGGACGAGGACGGCATGATCGTCACGCTCCATTACGATCCCATCGTGACCGACGATCCAAAGGTGGCGAGCATGCGCCTGCGCATCAACGCAATGGCTCAGGAGATCGATAGCCGCCTCTCGATTCATGACCTGCGCTGTGTGCCGGGTCCTACGCACACCAACGTGATCTTTGACTGCGTGCGTCCCTCGGATTTGGCGATGAGCGCCGAAGACCTAAAGCGCGCGTTGGCGAAACGGGTCGAATCGGAATATCCCAAGTCGATTGCCAAGATTACGATCGACGAAGACTACGTAGCCATACCCACGAGTAGGGCCACGCCGATAAAGCAACTGATGCAGAAGGGGAGAGCATGAAGCGCCTATACCTACTCCGCCACGGCCAGACGGAATTCAACGTCAAAAAGCTGGTCCAGGGCCGCTGCGATTCACCGTTGACCGACCTGGGCCGCAAACAAGCGGGAATGGCAGCCGCATGGCTCAAGGCCCACGACGTTGTCCCCGACAAAGTGGTCTCATCACCCTTAGGCCGAGCCATGGACACAGCTCAGCTCGTCGCAACCGAGCTCCTCGGCCCGGACGCTGCCGTCGACCCCTGCGAAGGCATCATCGAGCGCTGCTACGGCTCCTTCGAAGAGCCCGCACGACGCGCTACCCACCGACGTCTGGGATCCGGGCGAGGACCTGGTCCCCTTCGGAGGAGAAGGAAGCCGCGCACTGCAAGAGCGCATGGTAGACACCCTCACCAATCTCATGGGCGCCGAGGGCATCGAAACCCTCTTAGCAGTAAGCCACGGCAGCGCCAGCCGCCAATTCATCAAGGCTGCAGCCCCAGAGGGCTTCGAGCTCCCGGCAAAACTCCCCAACTGCGCCATCATGGTCTTCGATTTTGACGAAGCAAAGCCACGAGCAGAAGGCGAGCCAATGCAATGCAAGTTCACCCTCCAGCAAATAGTGGACCCCCAACAAAGTCATTAGCCTGAGCGAGCAAGGTTTAGCAGACATCTACGTGGCGTTCCCAGTGTGCGGCGGAGGGGGCGGGCCTGAGGCATATTAAGGTTGCTGCTCTACAGTCCTGCTCACGACGGAGAGCACATTAAGTGCTCTCCTGTTCGTGCGGAACTCGCGACAACCTTAATATGCCTCAGGCCCGCCCCCTCCGCCGCACACTGAACGTGCCACGCACTTTACCTGCGTAAACAATGTGAGTGAAATATGAATCTCGATGGATACGCCCGTAGCCGTGTATACTAAACAGCTGTGTGTAACCAGGGGAGTATTCTGGCTGGACAAAATGCCTGCTTAATAGGGTTGTCAGGTAGTCCGGGCGAAATACAAGGCTGGGGAGCACGTCGTGTAAGTAGTGGTCCTCTAGGGGCGTACGCTCGGTGGTGTACGCATTGTCCCAAGACCACGCGAGAGTTGGGATCATATCTTGATCAGCATGATTCTCGGCCGCAAGATTGGCATGACCCAGGTTTGGGACGAGGACGACAACGTCGTTCCCGTCACGGTCATCCAGGCTGGCCCCTGCGCTGTCTCGCAGGTTAAAACTCAGGCAACCGACGGCTATGACGCCGTCCAGATCGGTTTCGGCGACATCAAGGCCAAGAACGTGAACAAGCCCATGGCTGGTCACTTCGCCAAGGCTGGCGTCGAGCTGTCCGTTTCCTTCGTGAGGTCCGCGTCGAGAACGGCGAGGAGCACAAGGTCGGCGAGGTCGTCACCGTCGCTGATTTCGCTGATGTCGAGAAGGTCGACGTCATCGGTACCTCCAAGGGTAAGGCTTCCAGGGTCGCATCAAGCGCTGGGGTCAGCGCCGCGGTCCTATGACGCATGGTTCTCACTTCCAGCGTCACCCCGGTTCTATCGGCCAGTGCGCCTATCCTGCGCGCGTCCTCAAGGGCGTCAAGATGGCCGGTCACATGGGTAACGAGCGCGTTACCGTCAAGAACCTTTCCGTTGTCCGCATCGATGCCGAGCAGAACCTCATCTTGGTCAAGGGCGCTGTCCCGGGTGCCAAGAATGGTCTCGTCGCCATCCGTATGGCCTAAGGGCCCAGCCCATTTAGCCCAGCGTCATACCAAGGAGAACACTTAAATGGCAAAGTTTGAAGTAAAGAACAGCGAGGGCAAGAAGGTCGCCGAGGCCGAGCTCGCCGCTGAGGTGTACGGCATCGAGCCGAACATCCACGTTATGCACCACATCGTCAAGTGCCAGATGGCCTCTTGGCGTCAGGGCACCCAGTCTGCTAAGGGTCGCTCTGAGGTTTCCGGTGGCGGCAAGAAGCTTGGCGTCAGAAGGCACCGGCCGTGCCCGCCAGGGTTCCATCCGTGCTGCCCAGTGGCGTCACGGTGGCGTCGTCTTCGCCCCCAAGCCCCGTTCCTACGCTAAGCGTATGAACAACAAGGAGGTCAAGCTGGCTATGCGCTCCGCGCTGTCCGCCAAGCTGGCCGATGGCGAGCTCGTGCTCGTCGACGACTACGGCTTCGAGAAGCTTCCACCAAGGCTGCCGTTGCCATGCTCAAGGCTCTCGGCCTTGAGGGCAAGCGTCTGACCATCATCGTTCGCGATGAGGACGTCAACGCCTACCTGTCGTTCCGCAACATTCCCAAGACGTTCATCATCACTGCTGACGAGGCCAACACTACGATCTCGTCAACAACAACGCCGTGCTGATGCCCGCCGACATCGCCGCTCACTTCGGGGAGGTGCTTGCATAAATGACCGCCCATGAGATCATCATCCGTCCGATCGTGTCCGAGCGTTCCTTCTCCGGCATGGAGCTGAACAAGTATACGTTCGAGGTCGCCAAGGATGCTAACAAGTATCAGATCAAGGACGCTGTCGAGGAGATCTTCGGCGTCAAGGTCGTTCGCGTGAACACCCTGACGGTCAAGCCCAAGACCAAGCGCGTGCGCTATGTCGCCGGCAAGACCCGTTCTTGGAAGAAGGCCATCGTCACGCTGGCCGAGGGCGACACCATCGAGGTCTTTGGCAACCAGGCCTAAGACTCGCTGCTGTTGAGTGAGCTCATGCCTCCCAAATGGGGGAGGCGAGAGCTCAAGGTTTTGGGCGTATTAAATGGACACGCCCGGAACCGTGTATACGTCCGGTGTCATCGCACCCGAGGCAGAACCTCGAATCCCTGTCTGCGATGGCTAACGGATTCCTATTGAAAGGGATTGTAATGGCTGTAAAGCACCTTAAGCCGACCTCCGCTGGTAGGCGTTGGCAGACGATCTCCGACTTCTCCGAGATCACCTGCACCAAGCCCGAGAAGTCTCTTCTCGAGCCCCTGCCCAAGAAGGCCGGTCGTAACAACAACGGCCGCATCACCACCCGCCACCAGGGCGGCGGCGTGAAGCGTCGTTACCGCGTGATCGACTTCAAGCGCAACAAGGACGGCGTGCCCGCCAAGGTTGCCACGATCGAGTACGATCCGAATCGTTCCGCTCGCATCGCTCTGCTGCACTACGCTGACGGTGAGAAGCGCTACATCCTGGCCCCCAAGGGCCTCGAGGTCGGTCAGACCATCATGTCCGGTTCTGACGCCGACATCAAGCCGGGCAACGCTCTGCCCCTCGCCGACATCCCCGTCGGTACGCTCATTCACGCCGTCGAGTTCCAGCCGGGCAAGGGCGCTGCTATCGCCCGTTCCGCCGGTAACTCCTGCCAGCTGATGGGTAAGGAGGCAAGTACGCTATCGTCCGTATGCCTTCCTCCGAGATGCGCCGCATCCTCGTTACCTGCCGCGCCACCGTCGGTGAGGTCGGCAACGCCGATCACTCCAACATCGTCATCGGCAAGGCCGGCCGTAAGCGTCACATGAACGTGCGCCCGACCGTCCGCGGTACCGTCATGAACCCTGTCGACCACCCGCACGGCGGTGGCGAGGGCAAGAACCACACCTCTGGTCGTCCCTCTGTTACCCCCTGGGGTAAGCCGACGAAGGGCCTTCGTACGCGCAAGAAGAAGAAGGTCTCGAACCAGCACATCATTCGTCGCCGTAAGAAGTAATTTCGGATACCGAGTTTTAGGAGAAAGCACTTATGAGCAGAAGTCTCAAAAAGGGCCCGTTCGTGGAGACTCGCCTTCTCTCGCGTATCACCGCGATGAACGAGGCTGGCAAGAAGGACGTCGTGAAGACCTGGTCCCGCGCGTCCACCATCTTCCCCGAGATGGTTGGTCACACCATCGCCGTCCACGACGGCCGCAAGCATGTGCCGTGTATGTTACCGAGTCCATGGTTGGTCACAAGCTCGGCGAGTTCGCGCCGACTCGTACGTTCCGTGGCCACAAGGCCAAATAGGGGGTTAACCGTAAATGGCAACTAAGTCTATTGAAACTGAGGCCACCGAGGTTCGCGCCGTCGCTAAGTACGTGCGTGTTTCCCCCAGCAAGGCCCGCCTGGTGGTCGATCTGATCCGCCGCAAGCCTGTCGCTCAGGCCTTCGACATCCTCCACTTCTGCGACCGCGCCGTCGCCGTGGATGTCGAGAAGGTTCTCCGTTCCGCCGTTGCGAACGCCGAGAACAACAACGGTCTGCGTGCCGACAACCTGGTTGTCGCCGCTGCCTATGTTGACGAGGGTCCGACGCTTAAGCGCATCCGTCCCCGCGCCAAGGGTTCCGCTTCTCGTATTCTGAAGCGTACTTCCCACATCACCGTCGTCGTTGCTCCTCGAAAGGAGGCGTAAAGCTGTATGGGTCAGAAAGTCTACCCCACCGGCTTCCGTCTTGGCATCACCGAGAACTGGCGCTCCCGCTGGTTCGCAGAGAAGGATTACGCTAAGACCCTCGGTAACGATCTCGAGATCCGCAAGTACCTCGAGAAGCGTCTTTCCCGCGCAGCTGTCTCCCGCGTCGAGATCGAGCGCGCTGGCGATAAGGTGAAGGTCATCGTCCTCACCGCTCGCCCCGGCGTTGTCATCGGTAAGAAGGGTGCCGAGATCGATACCCTCCGCACCGAGCTCGAGAAGGTCGCTGGCGTCTCCAAGGGCCAGCTCTCCGTCGACGTTGTCGAGATCAAGCGCCCCGAGCTCGACGCCAACCTCGTTGCTCAGTCTATCGCCGAGCAGCTCGAGGGCCGCGTTGCCTTCCGTCGCGCTATGCGCAAGGCTGTCCAGTCCGCCCGCAAGGCCGGCGCTAAGGGCATCCGTATCCAGTGCTCCGGTCGTCTCGGCGGTGCCGAGATGGGCCGTCGTGAGTGGTACCGCGAGGGTCGCGTGCCTCTGCACACCCTCCGTGCCAAGATTGACTACGGCACGGCTGTCGCCAGCACCACCATGGCGCTTGCGGCGTGAAGGTCTGGATCTACCTGGGCGAGAAGCTCCCGGGCCAGCCTGTTCCCAACCCTGCACTCGAGGGCTCTTCCCGTCCTCGTCGTCGTAACTCCGAGAGGAGGGGTCAGTAGTGCTTGCCCCTAAGCGTATTCTTCACCGCAAGGTGCAGCGTGGCTCCATGAAGGGCCAGGCCAAGGGTAATACCGAGCTGCATTTCGGCGAGTTTGGTATCCAGCTCTCGAGGCCCATTGGATCACCAACCGTCAGATCGAGGCCGCTCGTATTGCCATGACCCGCTACATGAAGCGTGGCGGTCGTGTCTACATCACGATCTTCCCCGATAAGCCCATCACCAAGAAGCCTGCCGAGACTCGCATGGTTCTGGTAAGGGTAACCCCGAGGAGTGGGTGGCCGTCGTCAAGCCCGGCCGTATCATGTTCGAGGTCAAGGGTGTTCCCGAGGAGGTTGCTCGCGAGGCTCTGCGTCTTGCCCAGCACAAGCTCCCCATCAAGACCAAGATTGTGGTTGCCAAGAACGCTGAGCAGCGCATCGAGAAGGAAATGGCTGAGGAGGCCGCTCTCGAGCCAAGTGGCTGCTGAGGACGCCGCCGCCGCCAAGGAGGAGAACTAATGAAGCCCGCAGAGATTCGTGAGCTCTCGGACGCTCAGCTCGTTGAGAAGCTGAAGGAAATGCGCGCCGAGCTCTTTAACCTTCGTTTCCAGATGGCCACCAGCCAGCTGGATAACACCGCTCGCGTCAACACCGTGAAGAAGGACATCGCTCGCGTCCTCACGGAGCAGCGCGCCCGCGAGATCGCAGCGGAGAAGTCCGCTGTCGCCGAGTAGGACCTAAGGAGAGAACATGACTGATTCGCGTAACTCGCGTAAGGTCCGTACGGGTGTCGTTACCTCCGTCTCCGGTGCCAAGACCATCGTTGTCACCATCACCGAGCGCAAGCGTCACCCCAAGTACGGCAAGATGATGACCAGCTCCAAGAAGCTGCACGCTCACGACGAGGAGTGCACGGCTGGCGTGGGCGATACCGTCCGCGTTATGGAGACCCGTCCTATGTCCAAGATGAAGCGTTGGCGCCTCATCGAGGTCGTCGAGCGCGCTAAATAAGCAGTCGCTCTTACGACTTGTACGTTTCCGAAGATGTGCGTATGCCTGGCTTGCATACCACGGGCCGCGTAAAGGCTGCGCACCTCTCTTCGGTTCTTAGTTCGGAGGAACATCTACCATGATTCAGATGCAAACCATGCTGAACGTCGCCGACAACTCCGGCGCTCGCAAGATTCGCTGCATCAAGGTGCTTGGCGGTTCCAAGCGTCGTTATGCAGGCATCGGCGATATGTTCATCGGTGCTGTCCAGGAGGCTACCCCTGGCGCTAACGTCAAGAAGAAGGACGTTGTCCGTTGCGTCGTCGTTCGCACCGTTAAGGAGATCCGCCGCAAGGATGGCTCCTACATTCGCTTTGACGAGAACGCTTGCGTTGTCGTCAACAACGATGGTTCGCCTGTCGGCACCCGTATTTTCGGGCCTGTCGCTCGCGAGCTTCGTGACAAGAAGTACATGAAGATCGTCTCGCTCGCTCCCGAGACCCTGTAGTTAGGGGAGATATATGTATATCAAGAAGGGCGATAAGGTCCAGGTTCTTTCCGGTAAGGATCGCGGCAAGCAGGGCGTTGTCCTGCGTGCTCTCCCCGCCGAGAACAAGGTCGTTGTCGAGGGCGTTTCGGTCGTCAAGAAGGCCGTCAAGCCCAACGCTGCCAACCAGCAGGGCGGCATCGTTTCGCAGGAGCTCCTATCGACGCCTCCAACGTCAATCTCGTTTGCCCGGAGTGCGGTAAGGTTACCCGCGTCGGTCACGAGAAGGACGGCAAGAATAAGCTGCGTGTCTGCAAGAAGTGCGGCCACAAGTTCTAAGCTGCCCGCAACACCTAAGTTGCTAGCAAAGGCCCGGATGCCCCACGGCACCCGGGCCTTTTTTCTATCCCCACTCATTGTGGACAGACTTAAATGAGTGGCCGTTGAATACCGACACCTGGGTACTCATTGGGGACAGGATTAAATGAGTGCCGTTGCAACGAAAGCGGCACATAGGGACGGTCCTTTGATGTCTGCTGCCCCCAGAGGGGTGGAGTAATGCAGCCGCTCTTTCCTTTAGGCTTTGTAGTTCCGCCCCTTTATGCTTCAGAAGGATCCTCGCATGCGCATTTACGCGCATAGCCTTGCGCGATAATGCGCATAACCGCGCAAACATCTGCCAATTATGGCTAAATAATGACCGACAAGCAAATAAACACGCAAACAAGAGCAGATACGCGCGCAATTGTGCAATATAGGTTTGTTAGAAATGAAGGACTTCCGATGACTCAGGAGGCACATCATGCAGATTCCAAACAGGCTCCGCTCGACGCCGAGGCAGCCGCAAAGGCGGCGTTTGCCTCGGTCCAGGATCAACCGTTCCCCGACGACATTTTTACGGCCCCCGAGCTCCGCTGGGCCGTGATCGGTTGCGGTGTTATCGCCAACCAGATGGCCCAGTCTCTCGCCCTTGCCGGCCGCAAGCTTGCGGGTGTTGCCAACCGCACGCTGTCCAAGGCTCAGGCTTTTGCCGAGCAGTATGGCATCGAGAAGGTCTATGACACGGTCGAGGACCTCTACGCCGATCCGAACATTGACGCAGTCTATATCACCACGCCGCACAACACGCATATCACCTACTGCGAGCCGCTCTGGCAGCTGGCAAGCACGTGCTCTGCGAAAAGGCCATTACCCTCAACTCTGCAGAGCTCGACGAGGCCCGCGCCATTGCCGACGAGCATAACGTGGTCCTTATGGACGCTACTACGGTGCTTCACATGCCCTTGTATCAGGAACTGCGTCGTCGCATGGACGTCGGTGAGTTCGGTCGCATGAATCTCGCTCAGCTCAACTTTGGCAGCTATAAGGAGTACGGCGATCTGACCAACCGTTTCTACAACCGCAACCTCGCCGGCGGCGCCATGCTCGATATTGGCGTGTATGCCCTGTCCGTCATGCGCCTCTTTATGGCAAGCCAGCCCGCTGAGGTTGTTTCGTTGGGCAACACCTGTGAGACCGGCGTTGACGTTGCGGGCGGCATCGTCTGCCGTAATGCCGAGCAGCAGCTGGGCGTGGTGAGCCTCACGCTCCACTCCAAGCAGCCCAAGCGCTCGGTCATCAGCTTCGACAAGTGCTATATCGAGGTCAACGATTATCCGCGTGCTGATCACGCGACCATCGTGTGGACTGCGGACGGCCGCCGCGAGGAGGTCCACGCCGGTACCGAGGCTTACGCTCTTTGCTATGAGATGGCCGATCTTGAGAAGGCCGTTGCCGGCGACGACTCCAAGCACGAGCTGCTGGATTATGCTTCTGATGTTATGGAGCTTATGACCAAGCTTCGCGCCGATTGGGGTGTCGTGTACCCCGAGGAGGAGTAAGCGATGCTTGCGGAAGATAGGCTCAACGCGATCGTGTCGATGGTGCAACAGGCCGGCTCGGTCACCGTGCCGGAGCTTGCCGAAGCCTTGGGCGTGACGGCGTCTACCATTCGGCGCGACCTGCAGACGCTCGACCGAGCGCACCGCATCGCCAAGGTCCATGGTGGAGCGACGAGTCTCGAGCGCGCGCACGTGACGCGCGACCTAACGCTTAATGAGCGCAGCGATCTTCATAACGACGACAAGGAGCGTATCTGCGCCCGTGCGGCGGCGCTGGTGGAGCCTGATAGTTTCGTGTACATCGATTCGGGCTCGACGACCCTCAAGCTCATTGAGCATCTTCCACGCCTTGAGGGCGTCACCTATGTGACCGACTCCGTGCTCCATGCCCAGCGTCTCGCTTTGCGCGGCATGCGCACCGTGGTGCTGGGCGGCGAGCTCAAGCCCGAGACCGAGGCGCTCGTTGGCCCCGATGCCCTGTCGACCCTGGACCGCTACAACTTCAACTGTGGTTTTTGGGGGTCCAACGGCATTGCCGCCGAGCAGGGCTTCACAGCGCCCGATATCGAGGAAGCGCAGGTTAAGCGCATCTCGATGCGCCATACGGCCAAGCGCTTTGTAATCTCGGACGCCAGTAAATTTGGCATGGTGGCGCCCGTCAAGTTCGCGGACTTCCGCGACGCAACGATTATTACCGCAGGCAAGGTGCCCGCCAAGTACCAGACGATGGACAACGTCATCACGGTCTAGCAAACAGGGGCAGACTAAGGCCAAAACCAGCACAAAGGTGCCTGTCCCCATTGTGGTGGTTAGTAACGAAAACCGAGTAGTTTTCTCAATAGAAAAGCGGCGACGTCCATCACAGGCGTTGCCGCTTTTGTTGTCTACCGGTTTAGTCTAAATCTGTAACAACTGGAACGTTAAAAGTGGGCCAGGTGTTGCAGATCGAGACGTTTTGGGACCGTGGCTGAGCCATTGCGACAAAACCACCACAAAGGTGCCTGTCCCCATTGTGGTGGTTCAATAAAAAGCGACAACGTCCATCACGGGACGCCGGCGGCAGTGGGGCCGTTACACCAGACGCCGCGAGAGCCGCCCCCCCCCGGCATTTCGGGTCCGGCCAATAGGCCGCTGCGGCCCGGTGAGCGTGCCGACGCCGACCTCATCGTGGCAGCGCCTCGCGTCAATGGCTTCTCTGAGCAGCGGAAGCTGGTCGGCGGTGAAGCACGTCACGAGCGCCGTAAAGAGACTCTCTCTTCCCATATGGATCTGCCCCATCCACCCGAACGCCTCCCGGAGGGATTGTCGCCAAACAAAGACCCGGGTGGGAGCTCGAGCAAATTCCCTGTTTTGCTGGGAAGAGCATGGCATTCGGGGGACTGGCGGTCCCCGAATCATCACCTGTTATCTGAACTTTTAAGAATCGTCTAATGTTGCGCAACAGAATTTGAAAAACACCGCTTAGGATTGAGATGTCCGGTGGATAAGAGAAAGGAATCTGCCATGAGAAACGTCAAGAAATGTTTCAGGGGGGGGGTTGCTGGTCGGAGCGCTTGCGTTCTCGATTAGTTCCCTAGTTGTGGGCAGCGTGGCGACCATCGTCGCGCCCACCCCGGCGTACGCCGCCTCCAAGAAGTCGTCTGAGAAATCTAAGAAGGGGAAAAAGTCCAAGAAGGATTTGCTCAAGGGCGTCAAGGTCAAGAAGAAGGTCGATAAATACACCTGGGCCGAGCTCGCGAAGATTTCCGACGCCATGACCGAGTCCGGCAGCCGCAAGGCCGCTCTCAAGATCGCCAAGAAGTACAAGCTCTGCGACAAGAAGGGCAAGCTCGACGGTAGTCAGACCAAGAAAGTTGCGCTCAATGATTGTGAGAGCAGCGCCATGATTGTTGGCTTCTACCACGATGATCTTTCCGATGGCTCTGGAAAGGCAGGCATTACTTGGCAGTTTACCGATGGTCTGTATATGGGCAATCCGCTCTATGCCTCACATGTTACCGACTTCAACATTCTGCCTAGTACGCTCAAGGACTGTTTGGCCACAGTCAAGAAGAATACTGTTTATCGCGACGATGCCAAGGCAAGTCAGGCAACCTCAGAGGACGTTCGGCTCTGGGCACCTTCTGCGACTGAAATCCTCGGCGATGCCTCAGAGATGAAAAACATCAATCGCGATTCGGAGTGGATGACCAAGTCCCTTAACGCCGAGGGCACACAGTATGATTATTACGAGCCGCCGGCATGAATTGGACTTCAGACTCGCAAGACTGCGAGTTCACTTTATCTGACTCAGGATATTGGATTGAACTGGTTAAGACGGATGATGGCCTCTCTGATCAGAAGGCTCTTGAGCAAGGGAAAGTAAAACTGGACTCAAGCTATAAGAAGATAAATGGCTTCGACTGGAAGGCTGGTTTTAGAAGCATTTACTACAACCCTCTAACGCCTGATGCCGGATTGGACCATCTGGCTGGCTATAGCTATGATGACGGTTATGCCCTGTTTATGATGAGACTGATTCGCCTGCAAGCAACAATAACGCTTCTTGGCCTACTGGTCTGTATGGCTATTCGACCGATAAGGCATCTGCTGTGATGCCCATGTTCTGCTTGACATCCCCTTCGGATGATAGCTCTGATTCGGAATCAAGCGGTGTCGCCGTTCAAGATAGCGTTAACAATTACAGCTGGAAAGACCTCAAGTCCATCGCAAATGAAATTGCGGCGGCTCAGGATGATAGTGCCGCTACCGAGATTGCTAAGAAATACCATCTGGTTGGCGACGATGGCAATCTGAGCAGCGCTTCCTGTAAGAACATCGATGATACCTTCAAGGCATATATCGTTGGCTTCAACCATGATGACCGTTCCGATGGTAAGGGCAAGGCGGGTATTACGTTCCTAATCGCCGACGCCTCTCCCGCCAAGCTTGCTATGAACAAGGATGGTTCCAATACGGGTGGATGGAAGGACTCCGATCTCCGTAGGTCTATTCGCACGGAGGTCAACTGGTGCTTGCCGCAGGCTCTCAAGAGCAATATCGTCAGGGTCAAGAAACTGTCCAACAACGCTGGCGTAACAACGGATCCGTCTTCGGTCACCTCAACGGATGAGACCGTGTGGCTACCGTCTATGATGGAGCTGATTGGTAAAGATGGGATTGAAAAGGAGCTTGGCTCCGGGGAACCTGACCAGCTCGCCGTCTACGAGGCCGAGGGAACTCAGTATGCCGCCCTGCAAGGTGATAACGACACCCGCTGGACCGGTTACGATGGATTTACTGGAAACACGGCGTGGACACGAACTTGCGATGCCTCTCAATCTGGATGTTTCCTAACGTACCGAGGAAACGATTTTGGTGACCTGCGGTCTACGAACGAAGAGCTCAATATCTATCCGGGTTTCTGCCTGTAGTCGTTAATACTGCCTGGCGGTGATTGCTGGCCCCCGGAGGAAACGCTTTCCGGGGGCCTTGGTCACACTCGTATCAATGACGCATGACGAATCATTTGATTTATTCGGGACGATGCAACTGTCCTAATACACGGAGGGAAGGAGGGGCCATGAAATGCCCCAAGTGCGGCGCCGAGATCGCCGAAGAAGCTGCATTCTGTGGTAAATGCGGCGCCAAGATTGAACACGAAGATGCTGGCGTGACGGACGGCGTTGCGCCGAATACCACCGTTGAGACTTGGCGGACGTCGAGGTTGAGGATGCTCCGGAGGAGATACCTGCGGAGGACCCAACGGATGAAAAGGGCGAGGGGGAGCCGGAGAAGCAGCTCAGCAAGAATGCCAAGATTGCGATTGCTGCGGTCGCTGTCGTTCTCATGGTTGCCCTTGGCGTTTTCCTTTTCAATCAACAGCAGCAAAAGGATTTTGAGAATGATGTCGAGGCCCAAGTGCTCGAAGAGGCCAAGGCAGAGTACGAAGCCAGACGGAGCTCTTTGCCAAAAACGATTACGTTGAGCCTTCGGAGTACCAAGTCGATTCGCTTATCGTATCCGAGTTTAACGAGAGCGATGGCAAGGTGACGGGCACTGCGACCGCCGACGTGTCCAATGAAAGCTTCTCTACAACGGTCGAGCTCAATTATGCTGCCGATGTAGATGGCAGCAGGAATGTATCGAACGTCACGATTGAGCCCACTTCTACCGAGACGACCCCACTCACGGGCATCACGACAGATGAAGAGCATGGGATCGAAGATGCGGATTCGGATCTGTACGACGACAACACGTGCGTCGTCGATTATGTTGACGACAGTACGGCGAATTGGGTTGTGACGTCCGGAGCCAAGCATGAGCTGACGTATAAGTCAACGGCAAGAAGTGGAAGTTTAAAAAGGACGAGCTGAGCGGCGATGTCGAATGGGGCGATTTCTCTGGGACGTACGTGGCTGCTGATGGCTCCGATAATTGGCTTCGCATCGATTCTCATGTCCCAGGGGAAGCGGGCTGCGAGTGGTTCGGCGACTATCACATTACCGGTTCGGCTGGAGATGTTATCCAGGATTTGAGCGGTCAGCTTCGCGGGGTGTGCGATGACGTCGACATTCAAGACTATGGCAACGGTTCTACGGTTTTGAGCTGAACGACGAGGATGCGGACGGTGCGAATGGGCAAGGAGGAATGGTCCACTTTAAGCTGGTCTTCAACCCCGAACAAGAGGGTAGCCTAAAGCTGTTTAAGAGCGAATACCAGCAGCAGGCTACGGAAAGGTACCAGCAGTTTATTGCAATTGCCAACTACCGTCATGGCAGCAGCCTCAATAACCTGCACAAGTACTCGGCTGGCGTCATCGGTATTCCTGACGACTTTAGTGGCGGTCAGAGCTCGTTTGACGATACGAACTTTACCTATATCAGGAAAGACGAATAGCCGCCCACATCACGTGGCGAACGATAGGGCCCGAGGGTTATCCTCGGGCCCTTTTTTGCGTGGACGGCATTTTACTGTGCCCCGTTGTATGCTTGCCAATTGCCCGATCCTTTAAATGTTGCGCAACAGAAAATGTCAAGCTCCGCTTAAGATTGAAGGCGTCCGGTGGATAAGAGAAAGGAATCTGCATGAGAAACATCAAGAAATGTTTCAGGGGGGGGGTTGTTGGTCGGAGCGCTTGCGCTCTCGATTAGTTCCCTAGTTGTGGGCAACGTGGCTACCGTTGCCTCGCCCACCCCGGCGTATGCTGCCTCCAAGAAGTCGTCTGAGAAATCTAAGAAGGGAAAAAAGTTCAAGAAGGATCCGCTCAAGGACGTCAAGGTCAAGAAGAAGGTCGACAAGTACACCTGGGCCGAGCTCGCGAAGATCTCCGACGCCATGACCAAGTCCGGCAGCCGCAAGGCCGCCCTCAAGATCGCCAAGAAGTACAAGCTCTGCGACAAGAAGGGCAAGCTCGACGGTAGTCAGACCAAGCACATGGCGCTCCATGACTGCGAAAGAACGGTCACGATTGTTGGCATGTATCACGATGACTTGGCTGATGGCTCGGGTAAAGCGGGGCTTACCTGGCAATTTACCGATGGATTATACGAGGGCAGTCCGCTTTACGCCTTTTATGTCGACGCTTTTGACATTTTCCCCAGTTCGGTCAAAGACCGTTTGGCTACCATTTCCAAGAAGACGGTCTATCTCGATGGTGCCAAAACCAGCGAGGCAACCTCGCAAGATGTCAAGTTGTGGGCACCTTCGGCGACCGAGTGTCTGGGCGATGCTGAGGACATGCCTGGCGTTAATCACGACTCCGAGTGGATGGTCAAGTCCCTCAATGCTGAAGGCGCACAGTATGACTATTACGAGAATCTAGGTTTAAACTGGGAAAACTCAACAGGACACGCCTACGATACCGATGTTGAATGTCCTTATGGCATTATTTCCGCCGATGACGGCCAAGGAGGTCTGACTCTTAAAGGCGGCTACGGTCCGTTCAATTCGACAGGGTCGGGCTTTAGAAGCATTTATTACGATCCTTCTAGGCCTGATGCCGATTTGAATGTTTTGGCCAATGGGCGATGAGCCGTACTGGACTTCCAAAGCGGTCGCATGTAACAACAATACTTGGGAACTCGATTCTGATATTGAGAAAGTTGCAGTCATGCCCATGTTTTGTCTGACCGCTTCTTCGACTGACGATGCGTCAACAGAGTCAAATGGTGTTGCCATTCAGGACGACGTTGATGACTACAGCTGGAAGGACCTCAAGGTTATTGCAGATGAGATTGCCGCCGCAAAGGACGAAGAGTCTGCTACGGGCATTGCCAAGAAATACCATCTGGTTGGTGAGGATGGCTGTCTGAGTGCTGCGAGCTATAAGACGGTCAAGCTAAAGACGGGTGTCGAGGCTAAGGCGTATATCGCTGCTTTCAATCACGATGAACGCTCTGACGGTAAGGGCAAGGCGGGTATCACGTTTGTGGTCGGCGATACGCCCCTGCTCATGTCTTCCATGAATCAAGATGGCTCAAACTCTGGCGGCTGGAAGGACAGCGACCTTCGCAAGGCATTGAATAAGGAGGTTCTTGCCAGCATGCCCAAGGACCTTAAGAACAACATCGTTAAGGTCAAGAAACTTACGAACAACGCTGGCGTGACAACGGATGTCTCTTCGGTGACGGAGACCGATGATTCTGTCTGGGTGCCCTCTTCAGTAGAGCTGTTTGGTAAAGAGGTGGTTGATACAAAGCTGGGGCCTCAGACCGATCAACTTGCCGTTTACGAGGCTGAGGGAGAGCAGTATGCCTTTGTCTATGCCAGTTCTGATTACGCTTGGACTCGTAGTTGTGATGCCAAGAAGTCTGGCGGCTTTTGGACTTATTTGAAGACTAGTCTTAATGGCGCGGCATGCCAAAGTCTTCCAGCGATACCTGCGGTGTCTATCCCGGCTTCTGTTTGTAGCCGCTAGCATGGCCTAGGTTTACTTGTGGACCCCCGAAGAATGTCTTCTTTGGGGGTTCTTTGCTTCGCATGCGGCTGATGTTGCGCAACAGAATGCATGAATCGTGCCAGAAAATGAATGCAGTACAAGATAATGGCCGAGAGGAGACGGCACGTCTTTTGATATGACGAGGCGCGAGACGCTGGGAGTGGGTGGCTGCCGACGGCATGCTGCTGGTTGTTCCATTGTCGGTGATGACAGGCGACAACAAGAACGGCGACTGGAAGTTGCCGCTTTTGTTGTCTGCCGGTTTGTCTAAGTCTGTAACAACTGGACCGTTAAAAGTGGGCTAGATGTTACAGATTGAGATTGTTTGGGGCGACGTTGGAGGTTTGTCTAAATCTGTAACATCTGGGACTGATTTTGCCGAGTTACTGTTACAGATTGAGATTTTCCCTTGAGGGGGATTCGAATGTCTCGATCTGTAACAGATAGACCGGAAAATGGGCTCTAACTGTTACAAATCGAGACGTTTTGGGACCGCGGCTGAGCCATTGCGGCAAAACCACCACAAAGGTGCCTGTCCCCATTGTGGCGGTTTAGGCTCCCAGGGGCAGGGGGCTTCGATGTGGATGTGCTCGCCGGTTACGGGATGCGTAAAGGACACGCTGTGGGCATGGAGCATGAGACCGCAAGGACGCGGCGTGCCGTACAGGTCGTCGCCAACCAGGGGATGGCGCTCGCTTGCCAGGTGCACGCGGATCTGGTGTTTGCGGCCGGTGAGCAGCTCGACATCGATATACGAGCGCGTGGGCAGGCCTCGACGGCTCTTAAGGCGCTTGAGCACCTTCACGCGCGTCTGCGACGGCTTACCGCTGGCACCGACGCGCATCTTGCGGCTGTCGTGGCGGTCGCGGGCGATGGGCTTGTCGATGAGCTTCTCGTTCCAGTCGATCTTGCCCTCGGCCAGCGCCAGATAGTGCTTTTCGAATGCGTGGTCGATCACCATCTGATCAAAGGCGGGCTGCGTCTGTTTGTCAAGTGAAAACAGCACCACGCCGGTGGTGTTGCGGTCCAGTCGGTTGAGCGGCTGCATGTCAGTCGCGGCAAAGCCGTCGCCCATCGCCAGCAGCAGATCGCTGGCGTAGTCGGTAAGCGTGCGCTCGCCGGTGCCGTCGCCGTGGACGATCATGCCGGCGGGTTTGTCGATGGCCATGAGCCAGGCGTCGCAGTAGAGGACTTGAGGTTCTTCGTTCACGTGTAAGCCTTTCGGTTAGCTAATTCCCACAAACATGCAGCCCGAGGTCGCCCCGCGCAGGCGGGCGGCGG
>ENA-OQEB01000247-OQEB01000247.1-human-gut-metagenome-genome-assembly--contig:-NODE-247-length-22928-cov-1.904127_pt1 | contig 22928 bp, 30 predicted proteins | sample MGYA00242787_ERZ504619 | MGnify/ENA primary metagenome ERZ504619 (study PRJEB26092, sample SAMD00036317) | human gut metagenome | host: Homo sapiens | study: EMG produced TPA metagenomics assembly of... | reverse complement strand
TGAGGAGGTAAGCGCTTCGCTGATAAACGGAGTACGTGTCCGTTTCCTGCCCGAAGTGGAGCGTAATAGTGGCAATCAGGTGACTACCCGCAGCATGGTGAATACAAAGATTGTTTGGAAAGAGTGGGGTAAGACTTCTACCTCCACTGGTACTACTCCCGGCGACATACCGGTGGAACCCCCGGCGGCAACGACGGCGACCAGGGTGAGGATCCGTTGGGCTGATTCTCCTTCCTTGAAAGCAATTGATGACTGACACCGTTTTATGCTAAAAGTTTCCCGTACCGCCTCATTGGTTGTGCGGGAAGCTTTACTTTTTAGCATCTTTTATCATTCTTCTCTGCCTTTCTTTAATGGATTATCGTTAATTTCGAGCGATTTTTCGTAAATTCGGCTGAATAACTAATAATTTATAATATGGAAAACTTGAATACAGCACTTCTGCTGATGGTGGTAGGTATGGCAACAGTCTTCGCTATCCTGCTGATTGTTATTAACTTAGGAAAAGCTCTTATTGCACTGGTGAATAAATATGCGCCCGAAGAGGTGACACCGGCTAAAGCTGCGGCAAATGGTCCCGCACCTGTCCCCGGTAATATTCTGGCAGCTATCAGTGCAGCCGTAACAGTAGTGACACAAGGTAAGGGTAAAGTTGCTAAGGTAGAAAAAATCTGAAATAATAATCTTATATAAAAACACACCGAATAATTTAGTATGAAAAAGGAAATTAAGTTCAGTTTGGTATTCAGGGACATGTGGCAGAGTGCCGGAAAATATGTACCCCGTGTTGACCAACTGGTGAAAGTTGCTCCCGCATCATTGAGATGGGTTGTTTTGCGCGCGTGGAAACCAATGGCGGAGGTTTTGAACAAGTAAATCTGCTGTTTGGGGAGAATCCGAATAAAGCCGTGCGCGAGTGGACGAAGCCGTTCCATGAAGCCGGTATCCAGACTCACATGTTGGACCGTGCCCTGAATGGCCTCCGCATGAGTCCTGTGCCTGCCGATGTGCGTAAGTTGTTCTATAAGGTAAAGAAAGCGCAGGTACGGATATCACGCGTACCTTCTGCGGTCTGAACGATACCCGCAATATCATCCCTTCTATTGGCTATGCACACGATGCCGGAATGATTTCCCAATGCTCGCTCTGCATCACCCATTCACCCATCCATACCGTAGAATACTACACGGAGATGGCACTGAAGCTTATCAAGCAGGTGCCGACGAAATCTGCATCAAGGATATGGCAGGTATCGGACGTCCGGTTTCTTTGGGCAAGATTGTGGCCAATATCAAGGCGGCGCATCCCGATATTCCTATCCAGTATCATAGTCATGCGGGTCCCGGTTTCAATATGGCAAGTATTCTTGAAGTGTGCGAAGCGGGTTGCGACTATATCGACGTAGGCATGGAGCCGCTTTCCTGGGGTACGGGACATGCCGACTTGCTCAGTGTGCAGGCCATGCTGAAGGATGCAGGCTTCCAGGTGCCCGAAGTCAATATGGAGGCATATATGAAGGTACGCGCACTCATCCAGGAGTTTATGGACGACTTCCTTGGCTTGTACATCAGCCCGCGCAACCGCCTGATGAACTCCCTGCTGATTGGTCCCGGACTGCCGGGTGGCATGATGGGCAGTCTGATGGCAGACTTGGAATCCAATCTGGAGTCCATCAACAAATACAAGGCAAAACGCAACCTGCCTTCATGAAGCAGGATGAACTGCTCATCAAGTTGTTCAACGAAGTGGCATATGTTTGGCCGCGCGTGGGTTATCCCCCGTTGGTGACTCCGTTCAGCCAGTACGTCAAGAACCTTTCCATGATGAACGTCATTGCTATGGAGAAAGGCAAGGAACGCTGGGGTATGATTGCCGATGACATTTGGGATATGCTGTTGGGCAAGGCAGGTAAGCTGCCGGGTCAGCTGGCTCCCGAAATCATAGAGAAGGCCGAACGCGAAGGACGCAAGTTCTTCACCGGCAATCCGCAGGACAACTATCCCGATGCTCTGGACAAGTACCGCAAGCTGATGAAGGAGAACAAGTGGGAACTGGGCGAGGACGACGAAGAGCTCTTCGAATACGCCATGCACCCGGCTCAATACGAGGCTTACAAGAGTGGCAAGGCCAAGCAGGACTTCCTGGAGGATGTGGAGAAACGCCGTGCCGAACGTGACAAGTCTCCGCTGACGATGCCAAACCCAAGACGCTCACTGTGCAGGTGGACGGTCAGGCTTACCGCGTGACAGTGGCCTATGGCGACATCGACCTGCCCGCTTCGGCTACCGAGAAAGTGACTGCTCCTCCCGTAGGAGAAGGTCAGGACGTTCCGGCTCCGCTCGAAGGCAAGTTCTTCTTGACAAAGAATGCACAGGAAACCCCGTTGAAAGTGGGTGACAAGGTGAAGAGCGGCGACCTCCTCTGCTATATCGAAGCTATGAAGACATACAATGCCATCCGTGCAGACTTTGATGGAACAGTTGTTGCCATCTGTGTCAATTCGGGTGACTCTGTTTCTGAAGATGATGTATTAATGAAGATAGGATAATGGAAGATATATTTGCAAAACTCTATGATATGACGGCCTTCAGCAACATCATTGCCGATCCGTCGTTCCTCGTGATGTATGCCATCGCTTTCATCCTGCTTTATTTAGGTATCAAGAAGCACTACGAACCACTGTTGCTGGTGCCATCGCTTTCGGTGTGCTCATCGCCAACTTTCCCGGTGGTGATATGGGTGTGATTCAGGCAGATGAAAACGGAATGGTCATGGTAGGCGGGGTGATGAAGAATATTTGGGAGATGCCGTTGCACGAGATTGCGCACGACCTCGGACTGATGAACTTCATTTATTATATGCTGATTAAGACCGGCTTTCTGCCGCCTGTTATCTTTATGGGTGTGGGTGCGCTGACAGACTTCGGTCCGATGCTCCGTAACTTGCGTCTCTCCATATTCGGTGCGGCTGCCAGTTGGGTATCTTTACCGTATTGCTTTGTGCAGTGTTGATGGGCTTTACTCCGAAAGAAGCAGGCGCATTGGGTATTATCGGTGGTGCCGATGGACCTACGGCTATCTTTACTACCATTAAGCTGGCTCCTCATTTGCTGGGTCCTATTGCCATTGCAGCCTATTCGTACATGGCGTTGGTGCCTGTTATCATTCCGATGGTAGTGAAACTGTTCTGCACCAAGAAGGAACTGATGATTAATATGAAGGAGCAAGAGAAGCTTTATCCTTCAAAGACTGAAATAAAGAACTTGCGTGTGTTGAAGATTATCTTCCCGATTGCAGTGACTACGATTGTTGCCTTGTTTGTGCCCACGGCAGTGCCTTTGATTGGTATGCTGATGTTCGGTAATCTGATTAAGGAAATCGGTGCCGATACAAGCCGTCTGTTTGATGCGGCAGCCAACAGTATTATGAATGCTGCTACTATTTTCCTTGGACTGAGCGTGGGTGCCACCATGACCAGTGAGGCCTTCTTGAACTGGACGACCATTGGTATCGTAATAGGTGGATTCCTTGCATTTGCATTGTCCATTACCGGTGGTATCTTTTTTGTGAAGCTGTTCAACTTGTTCAGCAAAAAGAAGATTAATCCGTTGATTGGTGCTACCGGGCTGAGTGCCGTGCCAATGGCAAGCCGTGTCTGCAATGATATTGCAACGAAGTATGACCCTAAGAACCATGTACTGAATTACTGTATGTCCAGTAATATCTCCGGCGTAATCGGCTCGGCTGTTGCGGCGGGTGTGCTGATTTCATTCCTGGGATAAACGGTCAGTAGGAAAAATATAAAGAAACTCCGGTATGGCTTTGTAAAGCTATGCCGGAGTTTTTTGTATGTTTTTCTTTGAGGGGCATTTCATTCACTAACCACCTTCCAATATTCAGCCATCGCCATCTTCTCCGCCAGATACGCATCAATCAGGTTGGTGTGTGCCTGCGTCCACGAGAGTTGTGCGGACAACACATCTGCCATGCTGGCTTTTCCTTCATTATAAGAGAAGGTGACAAGGCCCAGATTCTCTTCGGCGAGTGTCATATTCTCTCGGGCTGTCTTGACTTGCTGTTCAGTTTCCGTTAGCTTTGTGGTGGCTGCGGAGAGCTCTTCCATAATATTGTCCGTTACATAGCTTTGTTGCAGCTTTTGTATGCCGATATAGGCTTTCTGTTGGCGGTTTGTCTTGAAGCGGGCTCCCCAACGGAAGATGGGGATGCTGACGTTGACCCCTGCGACGGGAGTATGAGGTACATCCTGCCCCATATAGGCGATTCCCGTATCCCAACCGGTGGCGAGGAACATGCTGACTTGTGGGTTGTAGCGGCTGAGGCAGCATGCCGTTGCGCTTCACTGCGGGCGATGTTCACGGAGGTACTGGCATATTCTGCGGCGGGGCAGCACATCATCCAGGCCCAAAGGGATGATGGGAGCAGTCGGTATATCTATTTCGGCTATGCTGTCTATGGGAGCGTCCGGTTCCGAGCCCATAAGGATATTCAGTTTTTGCAGGGCAAGGGTATGGTTTTGGCGTGCCTTGATGTACTGCAATTCGGCTTCCTTACGTCGGGTGGAAATCATCAGCAAGTCTGTGCGGCTGATGGCACCGTCATCAAAGCGGTCTTGGATGATGTCGTACTGCTGTTGTACAATATCCTGAAAGGTAGCCGCGGCTTTCAGACCGGCACGGGCGGCAGAGGCATTCCAATAGACGGCGTCACTTTGATAGTGTATCTGGTCGAGGGTCAGCTCTGTGGTAAGTTGGTCCAGTGCCTCTTCGGCTTGCGCCACTTTCTTTTGGGCTATTAGGGACCTCCGGTATAAAGCGGCTGCGTCAAGGTGGCAAGTGCCTGATAGGTATAAGGGTGGTAGTCTCCTTTCGGACTGTTCCATTGGTCCAGATGATTGAGATTGGCGGTACCCTCGGCAGTGATGTCAATCTGGGGCAGGAAACCGGTGGAGGCAATCTTGCGTGCCTCGGTACTGGCGAATGTTTTCAGATGCTGTTGTTTCAGAATCTGGCTGTATGCTTCTACCTTGTCGCGGTATTCTTCGCGGCTCAGATATGCTTGTTGTGCCCCGGCATTCAGTCCTGAGCACAGTAATGATAGAATAAGTATATTTGTTTCATCATTCAATTGGTAAACTGTAAATTGTTGAATGTTCTCTCACTTGATTTTATGAATGGCGCAATAAGCACCGGCAGCACGAATAGTGTCAATGCCGAGGCTACCAGCAAACCACCCATGATGGTTGCCGCCATGCCGCCGAACATGGCGTCGAACAATAACGGCAACATTCCCAGGATAGTGGTACCCGATGCCATGGCCACCGGGACAATACGGGTGGTCGTTGCACTGATAACGGCTTCACGCGGTGCTTTTCCGGCAGCGGTTTCCGTATCAATCTGGTCCACCAGCACGATGGCATTCTTGATATTCATTCCAATCAGCCCCAGCAAGCCGAGGATGGAGAAGAAGTCGAATGATTTCCCCAATACCACCAGTCCCAGTACAATACCTATAAAGATAAGCGGCAGCATCAGCAGGATAACAATCGGCTTCCGGTAGCTGCGGAACAGAAACAGCAAGGTGACGAACATAAGGAAGAATGTCAGCGGCAGGTTAGCTGCCAGTGCGGCATTGCTTTCTGCCTGGCTTTCCTGCTCTCCGAAGTATTTCATGGTGTAACCTTCGGGCACATCAATCTCTTCTTGCACTTGCTTCCATATACGGTTGAAGGCGGCAATGGCATTCACACCGCGGCGTGGGTCGGCCTGCGCATCATCACCATCTGCCGGTTGTAGTCTTTCACATTGGAGAACTTGTACTGGAAGTCGAACCGGCTGACGACTTGTTCCAGAGTGGTTGTTTCGCGTGCAGTGCCGAATACGGGGAGTGTACGCAAGTCGTTGATGCGGAAAGAGTCGATAGTTTTATCCTTCAACAGAACGGGAAGTACCTGGTCTCCTTCCCTGTATTCCCCAAGTGTCATGCCGTTCGTACCGATCTGGATACTCTGTGCCATGCTTTGACGGGAGATACCCAACGGTTGTGCACGCTCCTGACTGTAAACGGGATGCCATACCGGTATCTTATTGCCCCAGGAGTTGCGCACGTTGATAAGTTCGCCGTCACGGTGCATGATGTCCAGAGCCTTGTTGGTCAACATGACCAGCGTATCCGTGTTATTGCCGATGAACCGATTTCAATGGCGGCATCTACAGCAGGAGAGAGTTTGAACAACATGGTACGGGTGATGGCATTGGGATAGTTGGCCTTCATGTAGGCATCAAGGTTCTCTTCCTGCTTCTTGGTATATTTGCTGTCCGTTACTTCCACCAGGATATTGGCGAAGTTAGGTTTGGGACCGACGGAAGTGGAGGCCAGATAGTAACGCAACGGTGTGCTGCCGAATGTGACGGATACCCGTTTCACTTCCGGCTGCTGCATCAGATGCGCTTCCACCTTTTTCATTTCGGTTTCTACTTCGCGGATGCTGTACCCGTCCGGATAGATACATCTGCCCGAAAGTAGGGCTTGTCCAGAGAAGGGAAGAAGTTCTGGGGCATCAGCCCCATGACGATGAGGGAGAGGATGAACAGTGCTGTAATGCTTCCAAGGGTCAACGCCTTCTTGCGTATCAGTGTGCTGAGGATGGAGGCGAATTTATGGTAGAAAGGCTTGTCGTATGGGTCCTTGCTACCATCTTTAGCCTTTGCTTTCAGTATGAAGTTGCCGAATGTAGTGGTTTGTGTCAACGCCAGCACCCAACTTAATCCCAGGGAAATGGCCAACACTACGAATAGCGGTTTCACGATTTCGGCTACGGAAGAGGGAGCCAGATACAGTGGCAGAAACGAACAGATGGCAATGAACGTTGCTCCCAGCAATCCCCATTGGGGACCGGTGGCACCGTCTATCAGCGCTTTTCGGCGGTCGATGCCGCGGGCAATGGCAATTTGGCATTATCTGTCACCACGATGGCATTGTCCACCAGCATTCCCATGGCTATGATGAATCCGGCGAGGGAGGTCCGGTTCAGACCTACGCCAAGAAACGACATAATGAGCAGTGTGCCTCCGATAGAGAATATAAGGGAAGAGCCAATCAGTACTCCTGCACGCATGCCCATCACCAGCATGATGATTACAATCACAATCAGGATGGATTCTATCAGATTGATGATGAACCCGTTGTTGGCTTCTTTGGCAATCACGTTTTCGGGATACAGACTTTCCAGTTCCAGCCCCACGGGGATGAGGGGCATGAGTTCGGCAAGCCTCCGGTCTACCAGTTCACCGGTTTTTACCACATCCTTTGTCGGGTCGGTGGAGATGCCGATACCGATGGCGCGCTTTCCGTTGACGTGCATGATATTGCCGGGAGGTCCATGTATCCCTTTTCAATGATGGCGATGTCACCCAGCTTGACTTGTCCGCCGGAGGTAGTGATAACCTGGTTGCGGATATCATCGACAGTCGTGTAGGTACCGTTGGCCACAATGCGTAACTGTTGTTCTCCGGCGCTGATTTCACCCGTATTGATAATCTGGTTCTGCGATTGTAGCAGGCTGGCCAGCTGCTTGGGGTCGATACCCATCCTGCCAGCTTGTTTACGGAGATGAATATATGGATGACCTCTGTCTGTGTACCGAAAAGGGCTACCTTCATCACACCGTCTGCCGTGATGACTTGTGTCTTGATTCGTTCCGCCCAGTTTCTCATTTCTTCATAAGAGAAACCGTCGTCACCCACCAGGCCGTAATAGATGCCGAAAACGTCTCCAAAATCATCCGAGACGGTCGGTACAGAAGAGCCTGCGGGCAGTTGGGGCTGTATGTTGAGCACTTTACGCCGCAGTTCGTCCCACTTCTGCGGAATGGATGTGGCAGAGAGTGACGGTTGCAGTTCGAAGGTTATCTTGGAGAGTCCGTACATAGACTCTGACTTTATCTTGTAGACGCCGCTCATCGACTGTATTTCTCGGGAGATGGGTTCGGTGACGAGCCGTTCCACTTCTGCCGGCTCCGCTCCCGGGTAGCGTGTCATGATGACTGCGACTTGATGACGAAAGGTGCGTCTTCCTTCTTTCCCAACCTGCCGAATGACAGTATACCGCCGATAAGCAGCACAGCCAGAAAGAAGTAGACTATCTTCGTGTTGTCTAATGAATATTTGGCTAGATTCATAATGAATATTTTTTAGATAAATGGGGAATGTAATGTGCCAATGTGATTAATCACATTAGTACCTTTATTGCTTCTCCTTCTGTCAGCTGGTATACTCCGGCCGTCACAACGGTTTCTCCCGGTTCCAACCCTTTAGAAATAAGCAGGTTTGCCTCTCCCGTTGGAGAATAAACGGTCACTTCGCGGCGACTGACTTTATTACCTTCCACCACCCATACATACGTTTTCCGGTTTTCACTGTCGCCAAATACGGCGCTTAACGGTACATTCATCAGCTTTTCTTCCAGAAAGGGAGCGACATCCGATGCCAGCTTTATTTTGCATGTGAATCCCGGTTTTACGTCATAACGTGTACGGTCAAAGTGCGGGTCGTCAATTGTTATTGTCACCGGAATACCCGTCCCTGCTGTGGAGATGTCAAGATACTCTTCCAGTCTGGCATCGAAAGCCTCTGCAGGGTAACTGTCGAACACCACCTTGAACTTTACGTCCTTGGCACGGAGCAGATAGAGATAATCATCCGGTACGGTGAACTTGATTCGTAGCTTCTGTGTATTTACCAGCTGTACAACCCCTTCTCCTGCATTGACACGCTGATAGTTCTCTACCAGCCGTTTTTCGATGGAACCTCGAAAGGGGCTGTCAGCCGCGTATCCCGCATATTGTTGCCGGACAACTCGTAAGTGGATTTTGCTTTCTGATAGTTGGCTACGCTGATTTCGTATTCCTGCACGGAGATACGCCTGGCGGCCAAGCAGCCGTTTGTTACGTTCACTTGTGCGGCAGCTGTTTCGTAGGCAGCCTTGTCGGCTGCATATTGCAGGGAGATGTCGCGTGGGTCGATGGCGGCAATCAGTTGCCCCTTTTTTACCCGCTGTCCCTCTACAACCGGGAGGCTGATGATTTGTCCGCTGACGCGGAAGGCAAGTCTCACATATTCCACGGCTTCCACTATTCCGGAGAAGTCTTTGCGGATAACCGACTGTGAACTGATTTGCGCAGTCTTCACCGGTCGGATAAGGGTATTGCTACCCTTTTGTTTTTGCCCGCACGACGTGATGAACAACGTCGTAACCAGGGCGAAAAGAAACATTTTTTTCATTGGTAAACAAGTATATAGTTATTCGTTCAGGTATATATAAAAACATAAAACCGGGAAAACAACCAAATGTTCTCCCGGTTATAGGATAAATGATGATTTAATGTGCCAATGTGCTAATTGGCTGCGCAATGTTTATGCTGCGCTATCACGCCGCAGGTCATTGGCACATTGGCATATTAATTTTCAATTCCGTCCCCCGTTCCAGCGTATATGGGTGTCCGTAGACTTGTATGTCCACTTTGCTGCCTGCTGTAAGCGAGATTTCGATTTCTTTTCCTACCCGTATGTGAAGTGTGTTTTTCAGATAATTCACCTTGAATGAATAGCTGTCCCATTTTTGCGGTATGACAGGGGAGAAACACAACGTCTCCTTCAGCACCTGCATACCTGCAAATCCGCGTACAATGGCCAGCCAGCTGCCGGGCATACTGGTTATGTGCAGACCTTGGTCCGCTTCGTTGTTGTAGTCGTCCAGGTCAAGCCGCGTGGCATGCAGGAAAAGCTGGTAAGCTTTTTCCACTTTGCCGATGCGTGCAGCCAGGATGGAATGGATGTGGGGAGAAAGGGAGGATTCGTGTACGGTCATCGGCTCATAGAACTCGAAATTGCGGCGGACGGTTTCCGTGTCGAAATAGAAATAATAGAGGTAAAGTCCGAGCAACACGTCACTCTGCTTGATGTAGCAAGAGCGCAGAATGCGGTCCCATGACCAATGTTGGTTGATGGGGCGTTCTTCGGCAGGAATGTTATCTGTACTTTCCAGTACTTTATCCATATAGCCGTCATTTTGGATAAAAATACCCCGTTCCTTGTCTTCCGGCAGATACATGTGTTCGATGATGTCTCTCCACCGGGCACTTTCCTTCACTTGGTCGAGATTGGTGATGCGGCGTATGTGGGCATATTCATCCGGATATTGCTGTGCCACCATTTCCAGAAAACGGAGGGTCATCTTGAGGCACTGTATACAGGAATAGTTAGTGTACCAGTTGTTGTCCACATTGTTTTCGTATTCATCCGGGCCGGTAACCCCCAGTATGACATATTTCTGTTTGGTTGGGAGAAGGATACCCGTTGGCTCCAGAAACGGCTGACGGCAATCATTACTTCCAGGCCATATTTAGCGATATAGTCCATATTGCCCGTCAGCGCTGCATGCTGAACGATGGCATAGACAATGATATTGTTACGGTGGATTTCCTCGAAGGTTATTTCCCATTCACTGTGGCATTCCTCTCCATTGTTGGTTACCTGCGGAAACAACGCTGCACCGTCCTTGAAACCCAGTTTACGGCGTTTTCGATGGCTTTGGGAAGCTGGTTGTACCGATATGCCAGCAAGTTCTTTGCAATCTCTTTGGGAGTGGAGAGCAGAAAAAACGGTACACAACACAGTTCCGTGTTCCAATAAGTATTTCCGCCATATTTTTCTCCGGTGAATCCTTTGGGGCCGATGTTTAGGCGCGGATCATCTCCCCGGTAAGTCTGATACAGCTGGAATATGTTGTACCGGATACCTTGTTGCGCTTCCGGATCCCCTTCGATGACGACATCCGTTTCGTCCCAGATTTCCTGCCAGGCCCTTCGATGCTCTTCTACCAGCGTATTCCAGCCTATGCTCTTGGCTTCGCGTGCCTCGGCCACGGAGTGTTCCACCAATTCACTCCGTTCGTGGTAGAGAGAAGAAGCAATGGCGGTGTATTGATGAGTGTCACGTTGTCTCCGGGTTTCACGTCGGCACCTACGCTGAAACCGGTCTGCTTTTCCTTTTCTATCCGTATGAGGTTGGCAGTGGTTTCCTTGTTGTTTTTGAAGATTGGTAAGTCATGGCGTAGCACACTTGTGCATCTTCCCGGCGGGTCTGTGTCCAGAGATAGGCACAGCTGCTGGTAGAACCGGAACGCAGTATGTTCCATATTTTCAGGTTTGGCAGATCGGCATCGTCTACTATATTCCCGTCAAGGATGGGCACGAGTGAGATTCTGCCGGTATAGTTGATGGAAGACACACTGTACTTGATGAGACAGAGGTTGGGTCTTGCCATATTTGTGATATGCTCTACATGGATGCGGAGCTGGTTTCCGCGAGGAGACGTCACCTCCATGTCCCGGTAGGAGATACCTTCCTTCATATCCAGGCGGCGGTTGAAGCTATCGACATCCCAGCCTGCCAAATCGAGTTCCTCATCGATGAGGCGCAGGTTGATGCGGCTCCAGTCGGCAGCCTTGGGTATACGGGTGTAATATGGTGGAAATCCGTTCTTCCACCATCCTACGCGGGTTTTGTCCAGGAAAGTGATACCGGCCACAAATGAACCACGGTAACTGTCACTGCTGTAAGGCTCCTCAAAATACCCTCGTTGCCCGAAACGTCCGTTTCCGAGACTGAATATACTTTCCGACATCCGTTGACGGTCGGGGTGGAATTGGTCTTCGATGATGTTCCATTCATCGGTCTTGAGGTATTTTTTCATGGCGACGTGTTTTCTGTAGTTATCGCCGTAAAGATACGCAATATGCGGAAATAAAAGAGAAAAGTGAGGACAAAAATAGTGAAAGGGGAAGGGAGGGGATTAAAAAAGATAATATAGCACACAGATGACACAGATAAGGCAGATGAACACGGATAAGTTTGTCTAATAATCCGTATTCATCTGCCTTATCTGTGTCATCTGTGTGCAGAAGTAGGAGCTTGATTCTATTTCTCTCCCTTAGTCTCTTTAATTAAATATACACAGAAAGCACCTATTATCAGCATCACTCCTGCCAATACAAGCATATTGATTTCGGGGGGCAGTACTCCTTTGGGAGTAAACAAGGACAGAATACTGCCGCCCAAAGCTGCCGCAATAATCTGCGGAATACAGATGGTACCATTGAAAAGACCTAAGTAGGTACCATATGTCCTCCGCTCAGTGCATTGGTCAAGATGGTGAACGGCAGTGCCAGCATGGCAGCCCATGCACAACCTATCAGCAGGAAGGAAATGAACAACATATACGGATTGTGCATAAAATAGGTGGAAATGAAACCTATACCTCCCAGAACAAGGCTGAGTGAGTAGACCCGGCGACGGTCCTTGAACATCGGTATGCAGATGGCCCAAAGCACAGAGCCGATGGCTTGTACGGCAAACAGTACGCCTACCCAGTCGGCGGCATTCTGATATTGCAGGCTCTTGGTGTCGAGTACCACTTTGGTGACACCATCTACCAGGTGCTCTACTGTAGGAGCGTCAAAAGCATTGGCAGCGATGCTGCCGTTGGTATAGGTCCACATGAACATAAAAGCAAACCAGCAGAAGAACTGTACCAGTCCGATAGTCCAGAATGCTTTCGGAGCCTTGATGAGCAGCTTCAGCATGTTGGTCTTTTCATGTTCCTCTTCTTCGGTGATGCGTGATACTCTGCATATTCGGCAGGCGGCATCTCTTTTACTTTGACCGAAGTGTAGATGACGCAGAAGATAAGGATGGCCGCTCCGATGTAGAATGAGTAAATCACCGAGTCGGGGATTACTCCTTGGGGAGCTGTATTGCTGATGCCAATCCATGCAAAGATGAACGGGAAGAGATATCCCACCAGGCTGCCTGCATTGCAGAGAAAACTCTGGATGGAGTAGGCGAGCCCTTTTTGTTTCTCATTCACCATGTCGCCCACCATCATTTTGAAGGGTTGCATGGCCATATTGATGGAGGTATCGAGGAACATCAGCGATACCAGTCCGAAAATCATGGCTGTACTTACTGCCATGCCGAAGCTTCCGGCATTGGGTAGCAGGCACATGACGAGTACGGCCACCAACGAACCTATAAACAGATAAGGGATGCGCCGTCCGAAGCGTGTCCAGGTCTTGTCACTGGCGGCTCCCACGATGGGTTGTACAATGATGCCTGCCAACGGCGGTAATATCCAGAAATAACTCAAATTATGCGGGTCTGCACCCAAAGTGGAAAAGATACGGCTGATGTTTGCACTCTGCAAAGCATATGCAATCTGATACGCCGAAAAAACCGAAGCTGATGTTCCACAGCTTCCAGAAACTTAAATCGGGTTTTACTTTCATGATGGTTTAATATGTTTTATTATTTCGTAGTTCCTCTTATCACCAGATTGGTACGTACTATCTTGTTGTTGCTTTTCTCTTCTCCCTCCAGCTTTCCGGTCAGAATGCTGAAAGCGCTTTTACCTACTTCCTCGCCATGCTGCTCCACGGTAGTCAGCTTCGGGTCGGTGCTTTGGGCAATGGCTCCGTCGGTGAATCCGCAGATGGATACTTCATCGGGAACTTTTACGCCGACCAGTTTGCAGGCATACAGTATGCCCGAAGCTGTCTCGTCGTTGATGGCAAAGAACCGTCAGGGCGGTTTTCGTCTTTCCAGCAGGTCGGGAGTGGATGGAGATGGCGCGTTCGACGGGTGTCGCACAACAGAATCATGCTGTCGTCCACCGGAATTTTATACTTCTTCATGGCATCCAGGTAGCCGTTTCGGCGATTCTTGGTAATCTCCAGGTGGGGAGCCGCACCATAGAAAAGGATACGCTTGCATCCGGTCTGTATCATGTATTCCACGGCTGCAAAGGAGCCGGCATAGTCGTCCACCACCACTCGCTCGGTTTTCAGCCCCGTACATATACGGTCGTAAAAGACGATGGGAATATCGTTGTTCAGCAGCTCCTGGTAATGGTCGTATTGGGAAGTATCCTTGGCAAGTGAAGCGATAACTCCGCAGACACGGGCGGCAAGGAAAGAATGTACAATTTTCACTTCCTGCTCGTACGATTCGCTGCTCTGCGCCACTATGATGTTATAACCGGCATCTGCCGCCGCTTTCTCAATTCCGCTCAATACGCAGGAAAAGAAGTGGTGTACCAGTTGGGGAACAATGACGCCGATGGTATTGCTGCGGCTTGCGCGGAGGTTTACAGCCAGTACATTGGCTTGTAGTTATGTTCGCGCGCATAGGCATGTACAAGGTCACGAGTTTCCTTGCTGATGTCCGGATTGTCTTTCAGCGCTCTTGACACGGTGGAAGGGGAGACATTCAGCGCCCGGGCAATATCTTGATGGTAATCTGCGGTTTATTCATGGTATAGTTTTGAGGACAAAGATAAGGTAAACTTCCCTAATCCGATTGCAAAAATAACGTAATATGGTAAATTGTGCTTATTCGTTGAGGTTTATCGGGTTGTAAGTTTGTGCAAACGATTGCAGACACCCGTATTTTGACAAATAGAGGTGATATATAGTTCTATATTCCCTAAATGCTTATATTTGCAGTATGCAATTAATGATGATAACGCCATGAAACACATGAAGTTCTTGACTTTCTTTTTTTGTATTGCCTTTGCCGTATTTGCATGCAGCAGCAATAATGAGACAGACCCCAACGCCGGTGGACTTCCCGATAAGGAGGAACCTCTGGTTACGGACTTTGCTAAAGGTGCCGACATCAGTTGGGTGACGGAGATGGAACATAAGGGTATGAAATTTTACAATACCTCCGGTGTGGAGACCGATTGTTTCCAGCTGATGAAGGATTTGGGCCTGAATGCGGTTCGACTCAGAGTATGGTTTAATCCCAAAGAGCACGATAACTGGTGCAATACGGCTGATTTGGTGACGAAAGCCAAGCGTGCCGCAGAGCTGGGTATGGATGTAATGGTAGACTTCCATTACAGTGATTGGTGGGCCGACCCTGGACAGCAGCATAAGCCTGCTGCATGGAAAGGACTGAACTTGGCCGACTTGAAGAAAGCCATCGCCGACCATACTGCCGACTGTACTTAATGCGCTGAAACGCGGCAGGAGTTGCTCCCAAGTGGGTTCAGGTAGGTAATGAAATCCGTCCGGGGATGCTTTGGGATGAAGATGCTGCATTGAGTGGTGCGTCCTATAATGTGAGGGAATGTGATGTAAAGGGTTCCAACAGCACTTCCGAGAAAGTGAAATACCGTAAGAACTTTGCCAATCTGGCTGCTTTTATCAATGTAGGATACGATGCGGTAAAGTCCGTCTTTGACGATGCTATTGTCATCGTCCATCTGGACAATGGATATGACAACGAATTGTATACCTGGTTCTTTAATGAACTGAAAGCCAATGGCGGTAAGTGGGATATGATAGGCATGTCGCTCTATCCTTACTGGACGATGCTCGAGCACAAGGAATATACAGCTGATAGAACTATCACCGAGTGTATTGCCAATATTAATAGTGTAGCCCGGAAATACAACTGTGATGTGATGGTGGTGGAAACCGGCATGGAGTGTGCCGACGACAAAGGGAATCTGGCAAGTGCTTCCGTGCTGGCAGAAGGGAAACGCCAACTGGCACGTATCCTGAAAGAGTGCAAGGAGAATACCGGCGGACGCTGCAAGGGCGTGTTCTACTGGGAACCGGAATGCAGGCCGAATCAATATCGGCTGGGGGCATTCACTGAAGACGGCCGCCCCACTGTGATAATGGATGCTTTTAAATAATTATATTAACAAAATCTTTTAAAGAAGAATGAGAAAGACAATACTTATCTTTTCCTGCTGCGCTTTTTTTGCCTTGGCGGCAATGGCGCAGCGTACAGAAGCATTGTTGGAAAAGAACTGGAAGTTCACCAAGGGAGATGTTCCCGAAGCAACACAAACAAATTTCGACGACAGTAAGTGGGAAACAGTGACCATTCCTCATGATTGGGCCATCTTTGGTCCGTTCGACCGCAACAACGATTTGCAGGAGGTAGCGGTTACGCAAGACCTTGAAAACAAGCTTCCGTAAAGACCGGGCGTACCGGAGGGTTGCCTTATGTGGGTGTCGGTTGGTATCGTACGGCTTTTGATGCTTCTGCAGACAAACAGGTCACTCTGGTTTTCGATGGTGCTATGAGTGAGGCTCGGGTCTATGTCAATGGGAAAGAAGCTTGTTTCTGGCCTTTCGGATATAACTCTTTTCATTGCGATGTTACCGGTTTGCTGAATGCTGACGGTAAAAACAATGTGCTGGCTGTCCGTCTGGAAAACAGACCCCAGTCCTCCCGTTGGTATCCGGGGGCGGGATTGTATCGCAATGTCCGCCTGGTTACTACGGAACGTGTCCATGTTCCGGTTTGGGGTACACAGCTCACCACACCGCATGTTTCTGCTGAATACGCTTCCGTGCGTCTGCGTACTACAATACGGAATGCCGGTGATGCGGATGTTCGTATTTCTACTGATATTATTGCGCCGGACGGTAAGATAGTAGCCCGTAAGGATAATAGCCGGAAAATTAATCACGGACAGCCATTTGAGCAGAATTTTCTGATAAATGCTCCGTCTCTGTGGTCTCCTGAGACACCTTATTTATATAAGGCAGTATCTAAGATTTATGTAGATGGCAAACAGACTGACGAATATACCACGCGTTTTGGTATCCGCAGCATTGAGATTATAGCTGATAAGGGATTCTTCCTGAATGGTAAGCACCGTAAATTCCAGGGGGTATGCAATCACCACGATTTGGGCCCGTTGGGTGCGGCTGTCAATGTGGCTGCTCTTCGCCGTCAGTTGACATTATTGAAGGATATGGGATGTGATGCAGTCCGTACCTCCCACAATATGCCTGCACCCGAATTGGTGGAACTCTGTGACGAGATGGGCTTTATGATGATGTTGGAACCTTTCGATGAATGGGATATTGCCAAATGTGAGAATGGTTATCACCGCTATTTCAACGAATGGGCAGAAAAGGATATGGTAAACATGCTGCATCATTATCGGAACAATCCTTGTGTGGTAATGTGGAGTATAGGAAATGAGGTTCCTACCCAATGTAGTCCCGAGGGCTACAAAGTGGCTTCTTTCCTGCAGGATATTTGCCATCGCGAAGACCCTACACGCCCCGTTACTTGCGGTATGGACCAGGTAACTTGCGTGCTTGCCAACGGGTTTGCGGCAATGATTGATGTACCCGGTCTTAATTATCGGGCTCACCGTTATGTGGAGTCTTATGAGACTCTTCCACAGAATATTGTGCTCGGTTCGGAGACGGCTTCCACTGTAAGTTCTCGTGGTGTCTATAAATTTCCCGTACAGAAGGGTGCCAGTGTGATGTATGATGACCATCAGTGCTCCGGTTATGATGTGGAGTGTTGTTCCTGGTCGAATCTTCCGATGAGGATTTTGCTTTGTCTGATGATTATGACTGGACAATCGGACAGTTCGTCTGGACGGGCTTTGATTATTTGGGTGAGCCTTCTCCTTATAGTACGGATTCCTGGCCCAGCCACAGCTCCGTTTTCGGTATCATAGACTTGGCAAGCCTCCCCAAAGACCGTTTCTATCTGTACCGCAGCCTATGGAACAAGCAGGCAAATACCTTGCATGTCCTTCCGCACTGGACGTGGCCGGGCAGGGAAGGGAGAATACTCCGGTTTTTGTTTACACCAGCTATCCCAGTGCCGAACTGTTCGTCAACGGAAAGAGTTATGGCAAACAACGGAAACTTACTGCTGATGAAAGCCGTGCTTTGGAAGGTCAGGACTCCCTTGCTTTGCAGCGTCGCTATCGCTTGATGTGGATGGATGTTCCTTATGAACCGGGCGAAGTGAAAGTGGTGGCTTATGATGTTTCCGGCAATCCTGCAGAAGAAAAGGTGATTCGTACCGCTGGCAAGCCCCATCATCTGGAGCTGGTTGCCGACCGCACGCACTTGTCTGCCGATGGTAAGGACCTGGCATATATCACAGTCCGTGTCGTGGATAAGGACGGTAACCTTTGTCCGGCAGACAGCCGCATGGTAAACTTCTCGGTGAAGGGTGCCGGAAAATATCGCGCTGCTGCCAATGGAGATGCTACCAGCCTCGATTTGTTCCATCTGAGATGCGCGTTCAGCGGTCAGCTGACGGCTATTGTGCAGAGTGGCGAGCAAGCCGGTGAGATTGTGTTGAGGTCAAGGCTAAAGGATTGGAAGTCCGGAAAGCTGGTACTTTATACTTCAGAGAAATAAATAGCACTATTTGCTTCCACTCTACCACACCTGCTCTGTAACCCTTTGTTCATCGGTGTTTGAGGTGCGGTGGAAAGCGACAGAAAAAGGTGGAAGCAATTTTGCTTCCACCTCTGTTTTTAGGGCCGATATGATGTTAACTTGTTGTAATGTAACAAGTTAATATCATGTCGGCCATTTTGTTAATATCGTGTTAATGGCATATTAATATTGTGCAGACACGTTATTCATATCCTGAAAGTATGTTGCTTGGTTTATACATGCATGGCATTTCTTCAGTAAAAGCTTTGTGTTTCTTTTGTTTTGTCTTGATGTTGTGTAGTACTTAACGGTCGTAAAGCGATTTGTTGACGGCCGTAAAGCGATCTGCCAACGGCCATCAACAAATCGCCTAACGGTCGTTAGGCGGTGAAAATCTCTGTACTTCAGCAGAATAAACATATATGTTATGTGCAAGAATGCCACATGTAGAGTGGAGAGAAGCGCTGTATTATGATATATCAAGTGATTTTCTATCTTGTGCAACCGCATGCAATCGTTTGCACTGTTCGTTTCCCACATTTTACACTCTCTTTATACTTTATTAAAGTAATAAAGCATATTTTTGTTGCGTCATGCTTTGGGTACTTGAAAGACGTTAGAAAGCGAAAGTACGAAAATTATTTTTCGAATAATATATATAGGTAATTAATATTGTTAACTTTAATTTATTAAATGCATGAAGCAAGTTAATCTTAGAATCTGTCAAACGATTCTTACCCTAATGTTAGGGTTATTCTTGTCTGTAGGCGCTTATGCACAGAACATCACCGTGAAAGGCATGTAAAAGATGCTTTGGGTGGCGTGATAGGCGCGAGTATAGTGGAAAAAGGGAATGCTACAAATGGTACTATTACCGATTTGGATGGTAATTTCTCATTAAATGTTCCGAAGGGTTCCACTTTGGTTATTTCTTTCATCGGTTATAAAACTCAGGAAGTGGCTGCGGCTCCCAGTATCATCGTAACTTTAGTAGAAGATAGCGAATTGCTGGACGAAGTTGTTGTTGTGGCTATGGCCGCACTAAGAAAGATGACTTGACTGGTTCGGTTACTGCTATTAAACCGGATGAACTCAGTAAAGGTATCACCAACAATGCGCAGGATATGTTGGTCGGTAAAGTTGCCGGTGTGGACGTTATCACTGCGGGAGGTACCTCGGCGCCGGTGCGCAGATTCGTGTACGTGGCGGTTCTTCTCTGAATGCTTCTAATGACCCGCTGATTGTAATCGATGGTTTGACTATCGATAACGAAACTCCGAAAGGCATGAGTAATCCTTTGGCGATGGTCAATCCGAACGATATCGAGACTTTCACCGTTTTGAAGGATGCTTCGGCCACTGCCATCTATGGTAGCCGTGCATCCAATGGCGTTATCATCATTACTACGAAGAAAGGTAAGAGCGGATCTGCTCCCAAAGTATCCTACAATGGTGACATGACCATCTCTATGGTCCAGAAAAAGTATGATGTGCTTGATGGCGATGAATTCCGCGATCTTATTAATAACATGTGGGGCGACAAAGCCGGTGAAGTCGGTATGGGCAAGGCCAATACCGACTGGCAGGACTTGATTTTCCGTACAGCCATCTCTCACAGCCACAATGTATCGGTGTCCGGCGGTTTGAAGAACATGCCTTACCGTTTGAGTGTGGGATATAATTCTTCTGACGGTATCGTCGAAACCTCTTGGATGCGTCGTGCCAATGTCGGCTTGAGCCTTTCTCCCTCTTTCTTTGACAATCATCTCAATTTGAAGATTAATGCCAAGTATATGTACGAAAAAGACCGTTATGCTGATGCAGGCGGTGCGATAGGAGCAGCCCTCTCAATGGATCCTACGCAGCCTGTTTATTTCGACGCTGATGATGAGCGTGCTCCTTTCTTTGGCGGCTATTTCCAGCATACGCAGGCACCCAAGGACCTCAATCCCGAGTGGAAATATACTAATAACCCCAACGCTCCCCAGAATCCCTTGGCTCTGCTGATGCTCAAAGAAACGAAAGCTGTAGCCAATGACTTTACGGGTAATTTTGATGTGGATTATAAGGTACATGGCTTTGAGGATTTGCGTCTGCATGCAAGTTATGGAGGTCAGTACACAGAGAGCAAGCAGGACGATATAACTTCTAAATATGCTTATAGCCCCAACTACTACGGTTGGAACGGCGTGACTCAGACTTATAAATATAGTATCACTGCCAATGCTTATGCCCAGTATGTGAAAGAAATCGGTGCACATAACTTTGACATTATGGTTGGTGGTGAAGAGAGCCATTTCCACCGCAGTGGTTATGACTACGGGCAGGGTACCGACCTTACAATGGTGAACCTCATAACGCTAAGCTGAGAGAAGAACAGGCATGGGCCACTCACAGTTCTTTGGTTTCTTACTTCGGCCGTTTGAACTATACTTTACTCAACAGATACATGCTTACGGCTACGTTCCGTGCCGACGGTTCCTCTCGTTTCTCTGATGACAACAGATGGGGTTACTTCCCTTCAGTGGCATTGGCATGGAAAATCAATGAAGAGGCATTTATGAAAAAGCTTACCTGGTGGAACGAGTTTAAGCTTCGTCTGGGTTGGGGTATGACCGGTCAGCAGGATATCAAAACTGACTTCGGTTATGAAACTCATTATACTTCAAGCGACTCTTTTGCCCAGTATCCCTTTGGTGATACTTACTATGGTACAATGCGTCCATCGGCTTATAACCCCGACTTGAAGTGGGAGACTACTACTACTTATAATGCTGGTTTCGACCTCGGCTTTTTGAACAACCGTATCACTGCTAATATTGATGGTTACTATCGTGAAACGAAGGATTTGCTGAACTCCATCACTATTCCTGTTGGTATGCAGTTCGGTTCTCAGTTGACCAAGAATATCGGTTCGTTGAAGAATTATGGTGTGGAATTCTCCATCAATGCAAAACCCATTGTTACAAAAGATTTCACTTGGGATGTAGCTATAATGTCGCTTGGAATCACAATGAGATTACTGACCTGGTAGATGGTGAAGCCGGCTATTATGCATGGGCCGGAGATAAGATCGGTCGTGGTAACAATACTTTGATCCAGGCCAATACTGTAGGTGAATCGACTAATTCATTCTTTGTGTATCAGCAAGTATATGACGAGAATGGCAAACCCATTGAAGGTATGTATGTGGACCGTGATGGTAATGGACGTATTGACAATGGCGACCGCTATTTCTACAAGAAACCCTCTGCCGATGTCATCATGGGCTTTACCACTAAATTCCTCTATAAGAATTGGGATTTGAGCATGTCTTTCCGTGCTTCCCTCGGTAACTATGTTTACTATGACTTTTTGTCCAACCGTGCAGTGGTCAGCCAGTCTGGTCTGTATTCCAACAGTGCTCTGCACAACTCTACTCCCGAAGCTGTGGCATTGGGCTTTACAGGTGTAGGAGCCGGCAACGACAACTATTTGAGTGACTACTTCGTACGTAATGCTTCCTACTTGAAGTGCTCCAACATTACTTTGGGATATTCTTTCCCCGCACTGTTCAAGGTCGCAGGTCATGAACATGTTCCGGCCGTGCATTCGTTACTACTCAAAATCCATTCATTATATCCAAGTACAAAGGTATCGACCTGAAGTGGCAAGCGGTATCGACTCCAATCCTTATCCACGTCCTTTCAGTATTCAAATTGCTTGAGCCTGAATTTCTAATCCGTTAAATGTATATAAAGATGAAACATATATTTTTGAAAACAGCCCTTGCCGCCCTTCTGATAGGTGGAGTGGCAACGTCGTGTATCAACGACTTGAATATTTCGTCCATCGACCCGCAATCCAGTTCGTCTTATGAAGATATGGAATTGCTGGCGAAAGTTTACAGTACGCTGGGCCTGACAGGGCAAAAAGGTCCTGCCGGTAGTGGCGATATCAGTAGTGATGAAGGTGAAAGTGGATTTTACCGTACTACATTCAATTTGCAGGAACTCTGTACTGATGAATGTCTTTGGGCTTGGCAGACTGACACCGATATTCCTCAAATCACCAATATCGACTGGACGGCTTCATCTCCTCGTGTGCAATGGACATTCCAACGTTTGGCATTTGATGTGACACTTTGCAACTTCTATCTTACTAACACTGAAGATAAGGCTGATGACCCCAATTACAAACTTTATCGTGCTGAGGTTCGTTTCCTGCGTGCTCTTCATCTGTGGTATTTCCTTGACCTTTGGGGCAAAGCTCCTTTCAAGACTACATACGACATTTACGAGTTGCCGGTAGAGAAGGCCGGTAAAGACCTTTACGACTGGATTGACCAGGAATTGACCGATATAGAACCGCAGCTTGCTGAAGTGGGTGAGTTCAATAATTCCGCCAATTTTGGCCGTGCCGACAAGGGAGCTGCTTATATGCTTCACGCCCGTTTGGCCTTGAACTCGGAGGTTTATACTAAAGGTGCCGTGAAAGATTACCAGAAGCTATCGACTATTGTAACTTGCTTGATTGGAAAATACGAGCTTTCTAAAGCAGAGAAGAATGGCTATAACCGGCTACGAACAGGTATTTATGGCCGACAACGATCAGAACGTACAAGCCATGAAAGAAATCATTCTACATTCGCCAA
>ENA-OQEB01000246-OQEB01000246.1-human-gut-metagenome-genome-assembly--contig:-NODE-246-length-22936-cov-4.669823_pt1 | contig 22936 bp, 32 predicted proteins | sample MGYA00242787_ERZ504619 | MGnify/ENA primary metagenome ERZ504619 (study PRJEB26092, sample SAMD00036317) | human gut metagenome | host: Homo sapiens | study: EMG produced TPA metagenomics assembly of... | reverse complement strand
GCTCCGCGCGTGGGCATTATCTCGCTGGGCACGGAGCTGGTCGCGCCGAGCGAGCTGCCGGCACGCGGGCAGATTCGCGATTCCAATTCCTCGGCGTTAATGGCCGAGGTGCTCGATGCTGGGGCCGACCCAGTGTTCTACGGCATTGCGCCCGACGACGAGCGGGCGATTGCCGAGCTGGTGCACCGCGCCGCGCAAGAGTGCGATTTTGTCATTACGAGCGGTGGCGCCTCGGCTGGCGACTATGACTACGTGACGGCGCTGGTTCGGCGCGAGGGCGAGGTGCTGTTCGATCGCATTTCGTTGCGTCCCGGCAAAGCCATTACGTTTGGCCTGCTCGGCGGCAAGCCCTATCTGGGGCTTTCGGGCAACCCCGCGGCGGCATACGTGGGCTTTGAGATGCTCGCCCGCCCGGCGATTCGCAAGATGCGCGGCTTTGCCGAGGGTGCGCGTCCCGTGCAGCAGGCGGTTCTTACCCACGGCGTGAAGAAGCGACAGGACCGACGCTTCTATGATCGCGCCACGGTTGCGCGCGATACGCAGACGGGTGAGCTTACGGTCACCGAGGCGCACAGCCAGAACTCGGCGCTGCTCGGAACCATGCAGCGTGCGAACTGCCTGTTGCGCATCAACGAGGGTCCGTGCGATCTTGAGCCGGGCGACGTCGTGGATGTCGTCCGTGTCGATCTGCCCGAGGGCGCCGTGCTGTAGGAGGAATGCTATGGAGTTGAAGATTTCGATCGTGACGTGCTCGGATACGCGCGATCTTGCCCAGGACGAAGCAGGCGCTGTGCTCGAGGAGCTCATCGCGGCGCAGGGCTGGATGGTTGCCTCGCATACGGTGTGCATGACGATGTTGACGAGATCGGTGCTGCCATTGTGGCTGCGGCCGACGATTGCCAGGCCAACGTGTCATCACCTGCGGCGGCACGGGGCTTTCGATGCGCGACGTGACGCCCGAGGCGACGCGTGCCGTCTGCGACCGCGATGTGCCGGGTATTGCCGAGGCGATCCGTGCATACTCTATGACCAAGACGCGCCGTGCCATGCTTCGCGCGCCGTGTGCATGCAGCGTGGGGCTGCGCTTGTCATCAACTTTCCGGGATCCACGAAGGCGGCTCGCGAAAGCTGGGAGCCGTGAGCGACCAGCTGGAGCACGCGGCCCACATGACGGCGGGCGGTGGACACGCTCGCTAAACTGCTTGCCTGTAGCGGAGTGACCTTATGGGTCGCTCCGCTTTTTTAAGCGGCGACAACGCGAGCGTCTTGCGGCTATCGGTATAAGAAATTATCAAACGATAACTTCTTATCACAAGTATTATTCGCGCTAAAGTATAATTCAATTACAGGATAAAGCCCGCGGCGGGGTGCCCGGGCGTAGCGCTCGAAAGGGTTGAACATGTTCGATATGGTTTCTCGCCGCGGATTCGTCTCGCTTTCTGCTGTCGCCGCTGCCGGCCTTGGCCTTGCTGGCTGCTCGGGCAACAAGACGTCTGAGCCGGCCGGCTCCGATGCGGGTTCTGCCAAGACTTCTTTCAAGAAGGCCGTCGGGCTGCAGGTGTTCGCCGCCAACTCGCTCGAGAAGGCTCTGCCCGAGGTTCAGAAGCTCTACACCGAGCAGACGGGTACCACCTTTGCCGACACGCAGTTTAAGGCGTCCGGCGACCTTGTCGAGCAGATGCGCGCCGGCGCCGCGGTTGACGTGCTCATCACGGCCTCCAAGGGCACTATGGACGACGCCGAGGCCGCCGAGCTCGTCGACGCCGACACGCGTGAGGACATGTTCGTCAACGACCTCGTGATTATTCGTGCCGAGGCTCCGACACCAAGGTCGAGGCCATCGCCGACGTCGCGAACCTGGACGGCAAGATTGCCGTCGCGACGCTAAGACCGTTCCCGCCGGCAAGTATGCCAACCAAGCGCTGGCTTCTGTTGGGCTCTACACCGGTACCGAGGGCGACGACGGCGAGTATGCACCCGAGCTCGCCGACAAGGTGGCCCTGGCCGACAAGGTCGGCACCGCCGCAGCTTACGTCTCTACGGGCGACTGCGTGGCCGGCTTTGTCTACAGCTCCGACATCTTCCGCTACGACGGCATCGAGGAGGCCTTCGTGTGCCCCGAGGATTCGCACAAGCCCATCGTGTATCCGGGTGCCGTTGCCGAGAGCTCCGAGCACGCCGACGAGGCCAAGGCGTTCATCGACTTCTGTCTGACCAACAAGAAGGCGCAGAAGATTTGGGCTAAGTACGGATTTGAGCTTTCCGCGTAGTGCGGCTTGGAGCGATAATCCCATCGTTTTGTCTTTTGCCCTGTCCTCGTCTTTCCTTGGAGCGTTTCGTGCGTAATAGATTTCGCATTCTTGTCGCCTGTGCTTTGACGCTCGAGCTTTGCTGGGTGCCGGGATGGGCGTTTGCCGGTGGTACTGAGGGCGGGGCCAGGTTGCCGTGACCGCCAAGGGGCTTTCTTATGGGCTCGATGGTTTTGAACGGTTAGCCAAGGGGACCGCCCGTGTCATGGAGGGCCAGCCCGAGGGCTATCGGTTTCCCGTTGAAGGGGACACGGACCTCATAGTGGCGCCGGCTGCCGATCGCGTGGTGGTGTGGATATCGCCCAAGGCGGTCGAGACATATGGATGGGATCTGCAGAACAACGAGAGCGTATCGGGTCTAAAGACCCTCGTCTGCGAGCTTGACGGCGCAAACTGCATGGGAGGCGCACGGCTGGAAGACATGGATCTTCCTTGGTATGCCACGACGGAAGCGGCGTTTAATGTCGGTGGGTATACCTATGCCTTTGATGAGCGCGGTGCGAATGGGGACCGCTATGTGGTCATCGCATCAGCCTCGGGTGATGCCAAGGGCGGCGCGCGTTGGCTTGATAGCGCTCAAATCGTGGAAGCATCATCCGTTGTGATGCAAGATGAACAGGAGCCCTTGGCGTCCCTTGTCGCCTTTTTGACCGGCATCGACTATCGCCCGCTTTGGGTGTCTATCAAAACGAGTGGCCTTGCCCTGGTGATTGCCTTTGCGCTGGGCCTGCTTGCCGCATGGAAGACTATGGGCACGACGAGCCGCGTGAAGGGCCTGCTCGACTCGGCCTTTACCATCCCATGGTGCTGCCTCCACGGTGTGCGGCTTTCTGCTCCTCATGCTGTTTGGCCGCTCGACCGGGGTTGGCCAGTGGCTTATCGCGCACGGCATCTCGATCGTCTTTACGTGGCCAGCGGCGGTGATATCTGCGTGGTGGTGTCGTTTCCCCTGGTCTACCGTACGGCGCTCGGCGCCTTTGAGAGCCTGGACACGCAGATGCTCGACGCCGCGCGAACCCTGGGGTGGTCCGAGCGCCGTATCTTTGCCAAGCTTATGATGCCACTCGGCTGGCCCTCGATCGCCGCCGGTACGGTGCTCGCCTTTGCCCGTGCGATGGGTGAGTTCGGTTGCACCCTCTTCTTTGCGGGTAACTATGCCGGTATTACGCAGACCATTCCCATCGCTATCTACTTTGAGTGGATGGGCGGCTACACCTCGGTGGCCCTCTTTTGGGTTGTCGTCGTGATTGCGTTTAGTTTCCTGGTCATCCTGTTTATCAACATGTACACCGCGCATTCGCAAAAGTATCGCGAGCGGGGCCTTTCCCGTGCGGAGCGCAAGCGGGCCAAAGAACTCGCCGATACGGCCGATTCGCTCGACCCGGTGGGCGGCGATGCCCTGCGTATCGATCGCGAGGCGCTGGCCGAGCTCATGCGCGATGATGCCACTCTGCAGGGAGGTCGATAGGCCATGTCGATCGTTCTGGATATCAAAAAGCGCTATCCTGGGTTTACGCTCGATATGCAGCTTGAGGCTGGAGAGGAGCGCGTGGCGCTGCTGGGCGCCTCGGGGTGCGGCAAGAGCTGTACGCTACGCTGCATTGCCGGTGTGGAGACGCCCGACGAGGGCAAGATCGTCGTCAACGGCGTGACCTTTTTTGATTCGGCGGCGGGCATCAACCTATCGCCCCAGGAGCGTAAATGCGCCCTGCTGTTCCAAAACTATCAGCTGTTTCCCAATATGACGGTGGCCGATAACGTGTGCGCCGGCGTACAGGATGCGGGTGACGTCGCTGCACGCAAAAAGCTCGCCGAGCGCTATCTTGGCATTTTTGGTCTGGCCGATTTTGCCGACCGCTATCCCGCACGCCTCTCGGGTGGTCAGCAGCAGCGCGTGGCGCTTGCGCGCATGGTGGCGGCACACCCGGGCATTTTTATGTTCGACGAGCCCATGAGCGCGCTCGATGCCTACCTTAAGAGCGCGCTCGAGCAGAACATGCTCGACCTGTTCGACGTGTGCAACCGCACCGTGCTCTACGTGAGCCACGATATCGACGAAGCGTGTCGCCTGTGCCAGCGCATTTGCGTGATGCATAACGGGCATGTGGAGGAGATCGGCTCCGTCGAAGATGTGGTCCGCCGGCCGCAAACCTTGGCCGCGCTGCGCTTGACGGGCTGCAAGAACACAAGCCGGGCGTGCAAGATCGGCGACGAAGAAGTTGAGGCTCTCGACTGGGGCATGACCTTTAATGTGGGTCGCGAGGTTCCTGATGATGTGGCGTACCTGGGGATTCGCGCAAGTTACTTCCATGTTGACAACCGTGCCGAGCGTGGTCGTAACAGCTACGACTTACACGTGGCCCGGGTGAGCGATTCGCGCTTTGAGCGGCTGGTGCTGTTGGACGTGCCACGTGTCGATGCGCCCACGCGTCTGCAGTGGAAGGTCAACAAGGTGAGCGTGGCTTCCGACGAGCTGCCGCAGGCCGACGAGACCCTGCGCATGCACTTCGACGCCAAGAGAATCCATCTCGTCTGTCGATAATGTGACAAAGGGACAGTCCCTTTGTCCCTTCTGCTGCGTCGCGTAGGGGTTGCGATACGCCGCCCGCTCGCGGCGCCGCCATGCGTATACTGGGAGGAAAAGATTGACCTATGAGAGGAGGGATCGATGGCTGACGATTTCATCAAGCTCACGCAGATGACCGCTGCCTCTGGTTGAGCCGCTAAGTTGGCTCCTGGAGCCCTCGCCCAGGTCCTGGGCGACTTACCCAATGTGCATAACGACAACCTGCTCGTGGGGTTCGATACCTCCGACGATGCGAGCGTCTTTCGCGTTGGCGATAATCTGGGCCTCGTTCAGTCCATCGACTTCTTCCCGCCGATGGTCGACGACCCGTTTCTGTTTGGCCAGATCGCGGCGGCAAACTCGCTGTCGGACATCTACGCCATGGGTGGGCGGCCGAGCCATGCCATGAACCTGCTGTGCATTCCCAGTTGCCTGGCGTCGAGGTCGCAGGTGAGATTCTGGCGGGTGGCGCCGACAAGTGCGTCGAGGCTGGCTGCACCATCGCGGGCGGCCACACCATCAACGACGACGAGCCCAAGTGCGGCCTGTCCGTGAGTGGCTTTGTCGCGCTCGACCGCATGCTCGCCAACAGCGGTGCGCGCGTGGGCGATGTCCTACTGCTGACCAAGGCGATCGGCTCGGGCATTATCACCACGGCCATTAAGGGCGTGCTCATCGAGCAGGACGAGGCCGCAGCCATGTTTGACTCGATGCGCACCCTCAACGAGGCCCCGATTCGTCTGGCCGAGGGCCTCGAGCTTCACGGCTGTACCGACATCACGGGCTTTGGCTTGATCGGGCACGCGTGCGAGATGGCCGAGGGCTCAGGTGTGCAGATTGAGCTTGTGTCGGGGGCGGTGCCGCTCTTTGACAGGTGCTCGACATGGCGCGCCTGGGCATTATCCCCGCGGGCTCCTACCGCAACCAGGACTTCTTTGGCCCCCGTGTGGCTGCCGGCGAGGACCTGGAGCCGGGCATGCTCGACGCGCTGTACGATCCGCAGACATCTGGTGGCCTGCTTATTGCGGCGCCTGCTGACGATGTGGATGAGCTCGCGCGCCGTCTGCATGCCGAAGGACGTATCGCCGCCGTCGTCGGTCGCGTGTGCGAACCGGTGCCGGGCGGTCCTGCCGTCCACGTTGTTCGCTAGCCCGCACGTTTATGTAACTGTTTACCGTTCTCTAGAACGGTTCTTTCGAAAGGAAAAGCTATGTCTACCAAGATTGAAGTCAATGCCATGGGCGATGCCTGCCCGCTGCCCGTTGTTAAGACGCTCAAGGCGCTCAAACAGCTCGATGGCGAGGGTGCCGTGGTGACCTCGGTCGATAACGAGACCGCCGTCAAGAACATCTCCAAGATGGCGCAGGAGAAGGGCTGCACGGCCTCGGTCGAGAAGGTTTCTGACGCCGAGTGGCACGTGACCGTGGCGACCTCTGGCGCCGTTGCCGTGGCTGATCCCGAGCAGGATGGTGCTGCCTTCTGTGATGCCAGCGCCGGCAAGGGCAAGCTCGTCATTTCCGTCTACACCGACTGTATGGGCCACGGCGACGACGAGCTGGGCCACAAGCTCATGAAGCCTTCATCTTTGCCGTGACGCAGCAGGAGGAGCTGCCCGCGACCATGCTGTTCTACAACGGCGGCGCCAAGCTCACCGTCGAGGGCTCACCGGTACTCGACGACCTGAAGGGTCTGGCCGAGCAGGGTGTCGAGATTCTCACCTGTGGTACCTGCCTCGACCACTATGGCATTAAAGACCAGCTTGCGGTGGGCGAGGTCACCAACATGTACGTGATTGTGGAGAAGATGGAGCAGGCCGTGCGCGTCGTGCGCCCGTAGCGTATTGGTTGGAGTTGCCATGAGGGAGAAGCGCCCGGCGCTTGTCATCACGTTTCCCACCACGGCGGCCGCATGGGGTGCGAGTCCCTGTGCATCGAGCGCAGCCTTCCCGGGCGAACGATTCCCGTACCCGGGGAGGTCGCTGCCGGCTGCGGTTTGGCATGGAAGGCGTTGCCTGCCGATGAGGACCTGCTGCGCGGCGAGCTTGCCGCGGCGGGCGTCCCCACCGAGGGCTTTACGGTAATCGACATGTGGGAGGTCGTGCGATGATCTACCTGGATAACGCGGCGACGACCATGCATAAGCCGCAGACGGTGATCGATGCCGTGACGCAGGCGATGTGCTCGCTCGGCAATGCCGGACGTGGCGCGACGTCGGGCGCGCTCGATGCGGCGCGCACGATTCATGGCTGCCGCACTAAGCTTGCGCGCTTTTTAGGTTGCCCGAGGGCAGACCATGTTTGTTTTACGCCCAACTCCACCGCGGCGCTCAACACCGTCATCAATGGCGTGGTGCGTCCCGGCGATCGTGTGGTCACGACGGTGCTCGAGCATAACTCCGTGCTGCGTCCGCTCAATCGCCTGGCGGTAGAGCAGGGCGTGACCGTTGAGTATGCGGGCTGCGACGCGAACGGCGTGCTCGACTACGACGAACTCGAGCAGCTGGTCACGCCGGGCACGCGTGCCGTGGTGGTGACGCACGCCTCCAATGTGACCGGCAACTCCGTTGATGTTGCACGTGTGGCGGCTGTGGCTCATGCGGCCGGCGCGCTGGTTATCGTCGACGCCTCTCAGTCTGCCGGTACGGCGAAGATTGACATGGATACCATGGGGCTCGACGTCGTGTGTTTTACCGGCCACAAGGGGCTCATGGGACCCAAGCACCGGCGGCCTGGCCGTGGCGGAGGGCATTGACGTGGCTCCGTGGGCCATGGGCGGCACGGGCGTGCGCAGCTCGATGCGCTGCAGCCGCTTGAGTGGCCCACGCGCTCGAGGCGGGCACGCTCAACGGTCACGGCATAGCGGGCCTATCCGCTGGTCTCGACTTTATCGAGGCCCAGGGTGGGGTCGAGGCGATTGCTTCCAGCGAGCGTGCGCTCGCTGATCGCTTTCTTGCCGGCGTGCGCGAAATCCCGGAGATCAAGCTTTACGGCGCCTTTGACCAGCCGACGCGCTCTGCAATTGTGTCGCTCAACGTGGGCGATATCGATTCGGCGAGATCTCGGATGCGCTCATGCAAGGGTGGGGGGATTGCGACGCGCCCCGGCGCCCATTGCGCCCCGCTCATGCACCGTGCACTGGGTACCGAGCGCCAGGCGTCGTCCGCTTCTCGTTTGGGTATTTCAACACGGACGAGGAAGTCGACACCGCGATCGAGCTTTACGCGATTTAGCCTGCTAGAGCGTATATACTTGCGGGATGGGTGTTTTTGCCCGTCCCGTTTTTGTTTCGACCGAAAGGTGTGTCTATGGCCTCATCCGCGCCGCGCGGTCTGCGCTCCGACCATGTCGTCACCGTCGGCATCGCCCTATTCTCGATGCTCTTTGGCGCCGGCAACCTCATTATTCCGCCACTGCTGGCGCTGCAGGCAGGTTCTGCCACGCCGGTCGCCATGCTCGGCTTTCTCATCGCCGCCATCGGCCTGCCGTCATGGGCTTTATCGCGTGGCGCTTGCCGGAACGCGCGCGAGCTTGCCGGCCGCGTGCATCCCAAGTTTGGCGAATTCTTCGTTGCGGCGGTCTATCTGGCCATCGGCCCGTGCCTGGCCATTCCTCGCACAAGCTCTACGGCGTTCGAAATGCTGGTGCCGCTGCTGCCCGAGGGTGTTTCGCTCGGCACGGCACGTCTGGTGTTTGCCATCGGGTTCTTCGTCGTCGCGTTTGTGCTCACGCTGCGCCCGGGTGTTATCACACGCGTGCTCGGCCGCATTACGGGCCCCGCGCTCATTGCGCTCATCGTGCTGGTCGTGGGTGCCGCCGTGGTGTCGCCGCTGGTCCCGCAGCCGCGCCACAGGCCCCTACAATGCCGGCGCCGCCGTGCAGGGCTTTTTGACTGGCTATCAGACCATGGACCTGCTCGCGTCGCTCGCCTTTGGCATCATCATCGCTGAGACCATCCACGAGTTGGGCGTTACCGATGACAAGCGCGTGGCCTCGAGATTTCGCGTTCCGGTGTGATCGCCGGCGTGCTCATGGCCATCATCTACTGCGGCCTGGCGCTTGCCGGTATGCAGCTCGGCACGGTTATGCCCGACGCCACCAACGGCGCCGCGATCCTTGCGCGTTCGGCCTCTATGCACTTTGGCCTAGCCGGCACGGTTGTCGTCTTTGCGATTTTCTTCCTCGCCTGCATGAATGTCTGTATCGGCTTATCAGCTGCTGCTCGCGTTACTTCTGCGAGACGTATGTGGTCGAAGGGGGAGCGGAGGCTTCCGAGGAGGCCATGCGCCGTCCCTTTGCGATTCTCGCCTTTGTGTTCGCAACGTTTTCGTGCGTGCTCTCCAACGTGGGCCTCGACGTGATCCTTATGTTCTCGGTGCCCATGCTCAACGCCTTGTATCCCGTTGCCATCGTGCTGGTGCTGATGGGCCTGGTGCACGGTTTTTGTGACGCGCATCCGCAGGTGTGGGTTTGGGTCGGCGGCGTCGTCGCGGTGCAGAGCGTGATCACCTCGGTCCGCGATGCGTTCTTTGCGGGGGCCTGGCTACCGTTCGATGCGTTGCCGCTGGCAGATATCGGTGCTGCGTAGGCGCCGGTTGCTGTGGTCGCGTTTGTGATTGGTCTGGTTCATAGCCAGTTTGTCGCACATTCGAGGAACTAGGGTATTGCCGCTTGCACAGGCGGGGAGTCTCCCCTATAATTTCCTTCGCTTTGGGACACGCAAGGTTTAGACCTTAGCTGCTCAACACCTTCGGGACGTGGCGCAGTTTGGTAGCGCGCCTGCTTTGGGAGCAGGATGTCGCAGGTTCAAATCCTGTCGTCCCGACCATATCTTGCGGGCGTAGTTCAATGGTAGAACCCCAGCTTCCAAGCTGATGACGCGGGTTCGATTCCCGTCGCCCGCTCCACAAGATAGCTTAACGGCTCTGATTCCCTTTGGGATCAGAGCCGTTTTCGTAAACGTGCCGGGGACCCCACATCCCCACCTAAGTTGCGGTGAAATACGGACTGTTTTCGGCTTTTATGGCCATGTAGTCCGTATTCACCGCAACTATTTGTAAGGTTGGATTTTGATGCCGTTGGGAGGATCGTAGCGACCGTCTACCGAGAGTGGAAATATTTTTTGAAGCTCTGACCTGCGACGTCAAGCTTTTGGTCAGCTTTTGGCAAGGCCTGCGGACGGAAGCATGCGATAGCGTAATGGTATTCTCTCCGCCGTGATGGTTATGGGGTTGGCCATGCTCGATAAAGGCAAACATTTTCCGCAGTCCTATGCAAGGATGCTATTCTCGGCCGTTGGAATTCATCAAGATGGACAGCTGCTTATAACAATTGATCCTTGGGATGAACGCCGTGCGCGCGAGCTTATGCAGGAAGAGCTCATGCTTCGTCTTTACAACCATGTGTATGCGGATCCGGTCTATTGGAATAATCTTGGGGTTGAAGATCGTATCTTTCAGCTGGCATCCGCTATTGCGGTCGTTGAACCGGATGCTGTGTTTTGCGGAGCGACAGCAGCGTTGCTCTACGGCATCGGCTCGGCGTATACGCTTCTGGATAAAGTGCAAGTGCTGCTGCCACGGTCTACAAGGCGTGATACGTATGAGTTCGTTGAATACAAGCGCTGGCGCCGGGCGAAGTGTGGCGGCTTGGTCTGTTTACACTGACGGATCCGTGTCGAACGGTTGTTGATATCGCGCGATCGAGCGCCTTTCGCTATGCGCTGGGTTATGTCGATGGCTTGGCCCGTGAGTACGATGTCGAACGCGAAGAGCTGCGAGCATATGCGCAGGCAAATTGTCGAGGGCTGCATGGCATCGCGCGTGCTTTTGACGTTTTTGAGTATATGGACGGCAGGTCAGACAATGGCGGCGAGTCTGAGGCGAGAGCAGCGATGATTCTCGCTGGGGTTGCCGCGCCCGAGCTTCAAGTTGAGATAACGCGACCGGGAAACGCTGGCTATTATCTAGCAGATTATGGCTGGCAGATGCCAGACGGCTCATGGACGCTGGCAGAGCTGCATGGGCTAGGCAAGTTTGAAGACGAGGCTCAAAATGATCCAGAGCGGGCGGCGGCAAAAACGTATCGAGCGGCCCTCATGCGCGACGCGAACCTTCGCGCCATGGGCCACAACGTCATTCATTTCAAACTCTCGGACACCTACGACGTAGAATCGTTCGGTGCCATGATGCGCGGTTACGGCATTCCGACAATAAAACCCTACGCCGACTCCCGATGGCGAAATCGTTCGCGGTCCACCTTCAATAAGTTGCGGTGAAATACGGACTGTTGTGGCCTTTAAAGGCATCAGTCCGTATTTCACCGCAACTCAGGTGGGGATGGGGTTAGTGGCGACCGTGATGGCGGAGCTTGTCGATGGTGGAGTCGGTGCTTCGGCTGCGGGCTTCGGCGGCGCGGTCGCGAGCGTCGGCGGCGGTTTGGCGTTTACGGCGGTAATCGATCATGCCTTGGATGATGGGCTTGCCAAAGCTCACGACATCATCGTTGTAGATGGCGGTTCGGGCTGCGAGGAGGCAGTCGGTAAAGTCCATATGGGTCTTGCCGAAGAGTTTGACGGCAAGGGCGACAACGGTGGGCTCGTCGACCATGACGTCATCGAGCAGCCTTTTCATGGCCGCAGCAATTTCAACGCGGGGAACCTTATAGACGTCGCGCAGCGTGACCACGACGCGCGTGATGATTTCGGGGTAGACACGTGCGGTGCGCGTGGCGATGACCTTGGCGGCGCGCGGTGACAGGACCTCGTCGTCGTTAAGCAGGTAGCGAAGGATGACGGTCTCGTCGATGATGGTGCTACTCATGGATATCTACTTCCTCGGGACCCAAAACCGACTCGTCGCTTTCTGTGGCTAGGTATTCAATCCAGGCATTGCGCTCCTCGGAGCGGCGATTGGGGTCCCCGTATGCTTTGAGCAGTCCATAGGCGGCCGTGCCGTCCTTGGAGCGCACGGCGACCGGTTGAAATGGGAGCTTGCGCATCAAAAAACTCTGCGCGACAAATAGACGGACAGCCTCGGCGAGCGATGCGCCCATGGCGTCGTAGAGACGCTCGGCATGCTGCTTGTCTTCCTCGCGAATGCGCACCTGCAGGATGGCTCGTTTTTGAGTCGATGACATCACTGGCCTCCCTTAATGAGCGTGCAATTTGAATAGTCAAATACAACATCGGCTAATAATAGCCAATCTTACAACCACTACTTTATTGCACTAGAGTAATTGAGTGTAAACGATATTACAAACGTACTACATCTTTCAGAAACGAGCGTGAAATCTCCCTTGGATGTACGCATGTAATACACTCACCTTTATAGCTTCTAGAGAATAATTCCAACCTGCCAAAACCCCTGCAATACACCCGTATTGCAGGGGTTATGCTCAAGTTTGCCCCCTGCAACTGCGTATATTCAACCTGTATACCGTTGGAGAAATTCTACCGAGTGTCTGTTTCGCCGCATGCATTCGATATGCCGACGCCAGGCACGGGCGGCTTGGGGCAACGTCGACAGGGTCTCTCCGGCATGGGATTCAGGAGGGAGTGAACAACATGGGCAATAAACGAGTCGTGGCTGATTCTTCACGCTGCATTGGATGCCAAACCTGTATGGCGGCGTGCATCGAGGCACACGATATTCCCGGCAACATCGCCGCGCCGCGCCTGCGCGTGACGCTACGTACGAGATCTCCGCACCGGTGGCTTGCCATCACTGCGAGGATGCCCCGTGCGCCAAGGCTTGTCCTACGGGCGCCTTGTTCTTTGATCCAAAGAACCATCGCATCGGCGTCAACGAGGACAACTGCATTGGCTGCAAGAGCTGCGTCATGGCATGCCCCTTTGGCGCCGTGAGCGTGGCGACCACGCAGGTCCCCGTCTTGATGGGTGACGTTCGCGTCGGTTCGCAGACTAAGAGCTTCGTGCTCAAGTGCGACCTGTGCGTGGACCGTCCCGGCGGTCCGGCGTGTGCCGAGCATGCCCGACCAAGGGCCTCACCCTGGTAGACGAGGAGCGTCTGGCAGAACTGACTGCCGAGCGTGCCCGCGCCACCATCGAAAACGAGGCGTAAGCGTCGGGCGACAGGCCCAATGGTTGTCAAATAAGTACCGAGTATTCGGTAGCAGAAAAAGGAAGGAGGGTGTCATGGAGAAGCATAAAGTGATCTGCCCGTACTGCGGCGCCGGTTGCCAGTTTAACCTCCTGGTCCAAAACGGCCAGGTCGTGGGTACCGAACCGCTCAACGGCATCACCAATCAGGGCGAGCTGTGCCTTAAGGGTATGAGCGGCTACGACTTCATCAACGACACCAAGATCTTGACTCCTCGCGTACTGCACCCGATGATCCGCCGCACTAAGGGCGCGGGTCTTGAGCGCGTAAGCTGGGACGAGGCACTGGATTTCACCGCATCTAAGATGCAGGCCATAATTGACGAATATGGTCCTAACGCTGTCATGACCACCGGCTCTTCGCGAGGCGGCGGCAATGAGGCGAACTACGTCATGCAGAAGTTTACGCGTGCGTGCATCGGCACCCACAGCGTGGACAACTGCGCCCGTACTTGACACGGCCCTACTGTCCTCGGTCTGATGGACACGGTTGGTTCAGGTTGCATGTCATGCTCCATCCCCGGTATGGAGGATGCGGGCTGCATTTTCCTCTTCGGCTATAACCCTGCCGATTCGCACCCCATCGTCGCAAGGCGTATCGTGCGAGCCAAAGAAAAGGGTTGCAAGATCATCGTCGCCGATCCGCGCCATATCGAAACCGCGCGTATCGCCGATCTCTACCTTCCGATCAAGAACGGTTGCAACGTCGCGTTCCTCAACGCCTTTGCCAACTGCTTGGTCAACGATGGCCTCTACGACAAGGAATTCGTCGCCGAGCACACGAACGGCTTTGACGAGTGGTGGGAGACCATCAAGAACTACACTCCCGAATCCGTACAGGACATCACGGGTGTCGAGCCCGCGTTGATCCACCAAGCTGCCGAGATGTACGCCACGGCGAAGCCTTCTGCCATCATTGGCTGGGGCATGGGCGTATGCCAGCAGAAGCAGAACCTGAAGACGGTGCACACCATCGCCTCCATCGCCTGCGTTGCCGGCCAGATCGGCAAACCCAATTCCGGCCTCGCGCCCGTGCGCGGTCAGAACAACGTCCAGGGCTCCTGCGATATGGGCATGCTGCCCAACCTGTACCCTGGCTACCAGAAGGTCACCGACCCGGCTGTGCGTGCCAAGTTTGCCAAGGCTTGGGGCGTGCCCGAGGAAAAGCTCCCGCTCGAGGAGGGCTACAAACTCACCGACCTGGGCCACCTGGTCGACGAGGGCAAGGTGCACTGCTTCTACAACTACGGCGAGGACCCGGTGCAGACCGAGCCCGATTCGGCCGGTATGCGCAAGACGCTCTCCGAGCTGGATCTGTTCATCTGCCAGGACATCTTTATGACGCAGACGACCATGCTCGCCGACGTCATCCTGCCCGCTACCTCTTGGGGCGAGCACGAGGGTGTCTTTACCGCATCCGACCGTAGCTTCCAGCACTTTGACGCGGCCGTTCCGCCCAAGGGCGAGTGCCGTCACGACTGGGAGATCTTCGCGGACCTGTCTACGCGCATGAGTTACCCCATGCACTACGACAACACCGAGCAGATCTGGAACGAGTGCATTAGCCTGTGCCCCAACTTTGTGGGCGCGACTTACGAGAAGATGGCTCCCGAGGGCGGCTACGCCCAGTGGCCCGTCAAGAGCACCGATGTGAACGACCACGGTACGCCCGACATGTTCGCTGGTGGCAAGTTCACCACCAAGGACGGCCGCGCCAACCTGATGGCGCACGACTGGGAGGCGCCCTCCGAGCTTCCCGATGATGAGTACCCGCTCATCCTGTGCACCGTCCGCGAGGTCGGCCACTACAGCTGCCGCTCGATGACCGGCAACTGCAAGACGCTGGCGCTGCTTGCCGACGAGCCCGGCTTTGTCCGCATGAATCCCGCGGACGCCCAGGCGCGCGGCATCAAGAATGGCGATATCGTCTCGATTCACAGCCGCCGCGGCCAGGTATACAGCCGCGCCGACGTGAGCGATCGCATCAACAAGGGCACGGTCTACATGACCTACCAGTGGTGGATCGGCAAGTGCAATGAGCTGACCATTCACAAGGTCGACCCGGTCTCGCACACGCCCGAGGATAAGTTCTCCGCCTGCCAGGTCGACGCCATTGCCGACCAGGTTTGGGCAGAGGGCGAAGTCGAGCGTCAGTATACCGAGCTCAAGCAGGCTCTGGTGGACGCCGCCGCTCCCCAAGACGTTGAGCCCGGCGCCGCCAAGTTCGACGACGAGACGCACGTGAACCAAATCGTGTAGTCCCGTTCTCGTTGGCTTTTTGGGCCGGGCGTCCCGTACGTTCGGGACCCCGGCCCGTTATTTTGAAAGGAAGTGGGGATGAACCGCTTCATCGACATCAACCCGGAGAGGTGCATCGGCTGCGGGACATGCCAGTCCGCCTGTGCCGACGCCCACCGGATGCAGGGTCTTCAGGATACGCCGCGCCTGGCGCTCGTGAAGACCGGCGGTATTTCGGCCGCCCTTGCCTGCCACCATTGCGAGGGTGCCCCCTGCGCCGAGGTTTGCCCGGTGAATGCCATCGAGCACGATGGCGATCGCATCCACGTCAAGGAGCAGGAGTGCATCGGGTGCAGGCTGTGCGCCATCGCGTGCCCCTTCGGTGCCATCCATCCCGATGGCACGTCTATCACCGGTGTCGCAGGCATGTGCGACCCGACGCCTTCGTATCCTAAGTCCCTGAGCAGCTGCTTACGTGGGCTCCTGGCCAGTACACCTGCGCTGTCAAGTGCGACCTGTGCGCCTTCGATCCGGACGGCCCGCATTGTGTGGCGGCGTGCCCCACCAAGGCTCTGACCGTCATGGGCGGCGCGGCCGATCGCGAGCTCGACGAGGCCAAGCGCCTGCGCTCGATCGAAAACGGTCCGTCCGTCGACGCTACCGCTGTGGCCCAGGGCCTGTCCGAGAAAGCAGAAGGGAGCGTAAACAATGGATAGCATGACGCTGTTTATCGCATCGCTTGCCGTCTCGTGCATCGGTGCGCTCGCCTCGGTTCTGCTGATCAAGCCGACAACGCCGCCAAGACCGCCGGCTGCCTGATCGGCGCCGTCGCGGCCGTGCTGTCGTTCATCGCGGGCCTCGAGGCCGTGCTTGGCGACGTTTCGTCCCTCAACACGGTCTTCTTTTTCCCGTTCGCCCGTCTCGAGCTCTTGCTCAACGGCCTTGCGGGCCTGATCGTGGTCCTCATCTCAATCCTCGCCTTTGCGGGCTTCATCTACGGTCTGTCCTACTTCGATGAGTACCCGGGCAAGGTCGGGCGCGCCGGTTTCTTCATGAACACCTTCGTCGCCTCGATGATGCTCGTCATCACCGCCGACAACGTGTTCTGGTTCCTGGTCGCCTTTGAGCTCATGTCCCTTACGAGCTACTTCCTTGTCGTTATCGAGGAGAACAAGAACTCCATTAGGGGCGGTTGGCTCTACTTCGTCATCGCGCACGTGGGCTTTGTCCTTATCATGGCGAGCTTCCTGCTCATGACCAACGGCGTGGGCGGTTCCTTCAGCTTCAGTGATTTCCGTACGCATGACTTTGGACCCGCCGTCTCCTCCGCGTGCTTCGTCCTCGCGTTCTTCGGATTCGGCGCAAAGGCCGGTATCATCGCTGCACTCCTGGCTGCCCCAGGCGCACCCCGAGGCGCCGTCCAACGTGTCCGCCCTCATGTCCGGCGGCATGATCAAGATCGGCATCCTGGGAATCCTCAAGGTCGGTCTCGACCTGCTCGCGGGTTCGGGCGTCCAGCTCTGGTGGGGCCTCATGGTCCTGGTCTTTGGATCCATCTCGTCGGTCCTGGGCGTCGTCTACGCCCTCCACGAGCACGACATTAAGCGCCTGCTGGCCTACCACTCCGTCGAGAACATCGGCATCATCTTGCTCGGTGTCGGCGCGTCCATGACGGCGCACGCCCTGGGCAACGACGTCATCGCGACGATCGCGCTCATGGCCGCCCTCTACCACACGCTCAACCACGCCATGTTCAAGGGCGAGCTGTTCCTCGGCGCGGGCTCCCTGCTCTATGCCACGGGTACGCGCAACATGGAGAAGATGGGCGGCCTGTTCCGCCGTATGCCGGTCACGGCCGTCTGCTTCCTCATCGGTGCCCTTGCCATCTCGGCTATCCCGCCGCTCAACGGCTTCGTTTCCGAGTGGTTCACCTACCAGTCCCTGTTCAACATCTCGACGCTCTCCGACCCGGTCGTCATGGTGTTCGCCGTCGCCTCCGCGGCCGCCCTCGCCATCACCGGTGCCCTGGCCGTCACGTGCTTCGTGAAGGCTACGGCGTCTCGTTCGCGAGCAGCCTCGTTCCCAGGAGGCCGCGAACGCCAAGGAGTCCCCGGCTCCGATGTTGTTCTCGCAGATGCTCCTCGCGGCCATCTGCGTGGTGCTGGGAATCGGCTCTCCCGTCATCGCCCCGGTTCTGGGCGACGTCGCCCAGAGCGTGCTTGCCGGCTCTGCCGTCACAGCCACCTCGGGCGTGTCTCTGGTGAACGAGATTTCCGGTGCCGCCACCTCCACCCCCGCGATCGCCATCGCGCTCGTGGTCCTCACCGGCCTCGCGTTCGTGTTGAGGTCCTGCCTCGGCACCAAGGCCCCCGCTAAGAAGACCGACCCTTGGGCGTGCGGCTACGAGCCCAACGAGCACATGCCCGTCGTCGCCACGAGCTTCGCGTCAGACGTAGAGCTCTTCATGGGCCCGCTCTACACCCTGCGCGAGGTATGCACCAAGATCTGCTGGTCCATCGCGCACGTGTTCCAGAAGCTCACCGGTGTCGCCCAGGGCGTTGAGCCCCTGCCCGACCGCTTCCTGGTCGATGCACCGAGCGAGGGTGCCGATAAGCTGGCCGGCCTCGCCTCCAAGATCGAGGGCGGCAACTACTCCGTATACATCTGCTACATCGTCGCGGCGCTCGTGGTCTTCCTCGTGCTCGCCGTGGTCATGGTCTAGAGAGGGGAGAGGATATTATGAACATCGTTCTTGCGATAGCGCAGGGCCTCGTGGTCATGCTGGTCGCGCCCTTCTTCTCCGGCCTCGCCCGTGTGATTCGCGCGAAGATGCACAATCGCCGCGGTCCGTCCATCCTTCAGGATTACCGGGACCTCGCGAAGCTCATGGCGCGTCCCGAGTCCGTGAGTTCCGACTCGAGCTTCGTGCTGCGCATCATGCCGCCGCTGTTCCTCGCGGTGTCGTTCATGCTCGCCATGGGCCTGCCCATGTTCACGCTCGAGAGCCCCATGCCCGTCTTTGGTGACGCCATCACCATCATGTACGCGCTCGCGCTGTCCCGTTTCTTCTTCGCGCTGTCCGGCGTGGATTCCTCCAACGCCTACGCGGCTTCGGCGGTATCCGCGAGCTCCTCATGAGCGTGCTCATCGAGCCGTCCATGCTCATCGCGCTGTTTACCGTCGCCATCGTGTGCGGCTCCACGGACATTGCGACCATGGGTCAGCACATCGTTACGGGCAACGTCTCGAGCGTCGTCGCCGTCATCCTCGCCGGCGTCGCCTTCGCGGCCGCCTGCTATATGGAGCTCGGCAAGCTTCCGTTCGATCAGGCCGAAGCCGAGCAGGAGCTCCAGGAGGGCCCGCTCGCCGAGCTCTCCGGCCCGTCCCTGGCCATGATGAAGCTCGCCATGGGCATGAAGCAGGTCGTGGTCGTCGCTTGGTTCACCTCCATCTTCATCCCCTGGGGAGAGCCCGCGACCATCGGCGTCACCGCTCTCGTGGGCGCCGTCGTCTTCCTTGTCAAGTGCCTGGTCGATTTCGTTGTCTGCGGCGTGCTCGAGAACTCCGTTTCCCGTTCGCGCTTCAAGGTGCTCGGTAACCAGACCTGGGCCGTCGTCGGCATCGCGGTCCTCGCGTTCGTCTTCGTCGTCGTAGGCGTGTAGGGAGAAGGGAGAAACTATGTCAATCGAATCGAGCTTGTCCCTCTTTGCCATGGTGGCGATCGCCGTCCCCATGCTGGGCTCCCTGCTCATCGTCATGCTGCCGCGTCCCTACGCTAAATGGATCTGCGCCTTTGCCGGCGGCATCGCCACGGTCGCTTCCGTTGGCTTGGCCGCGACGTTTGCCGGAAACGGCATGAACGCGGTCGATGTAACCTGGGCGAGTATGGGCCAGACCTTGGTCATGGGCTTCATATTCGACCGGATGAGCACGCTGCTCGCACCCGCGTTCGTCGCTATCGGCCTGCTCGTCGTCATCTATTCGTTCCCGTACATGAGCGATAAGAACAAGGAGCATCCCGACGCGCCCCGTCGCCGCTTCTACGTGTACTTCTCCACGTTCATCGGCGCCATGGCCGGTCTCGCCTACAGCTCCACCATCGTCGGCCAGCTCGTTTTCTTCGAGATCACCGGCGTGTGCTCCTGGGGCCTCATCAGCTACTACATGACGCCCACGGCCAAGAAGGCCGGTATGAAGGCGCTCATCATCACCCATATCGGCGCTCTGGGACTCTACATCGGCGCGGCCTTCCTGTTCGCCGGAACCGGCACGTTCGCGCTGAGCGCGATCTCCCAGCTCGATTCCGGTATGAAGACCGTCGTGCTGCTGCTCATCCTGTTCGCCGCTTGGGCCAAGTCCGCCCAGTTCCCGCTCTACATGTGGCTGCCCTCCGCAATGGAGGCCCCCACGCCCGTTTCCGCCTACCTCCATGGCGCGTCCATGGTGAAGGTCGGCGTGTGCGTGTTCGCCCGCGCTCTTGCGAGTGCCGGCGATATCCCCGAGATCGTCGGTTGGGTCGCCATCATCGACGCGTCGTGACCATGCTCTTCGGCTTCCTCATGTACCTGCCCCAGAAGGATATGAAGCGCCTGCTCGCCTTCTCGACGATCGCGCAGCTCGCCTACGTGTTCTTCGGCCTGGGCCTCTCCGTGTTCGGAAGCCAGATGGCGTTCAACGGCGCCGTCGAGCACATCTTCAACCACGCGTTCACCAAGACCCTGTTCTTCCTCATCGCCGGCTCCCTCAGCTTCACGCTGGGAACCCGTATGTTGCCCAAGATCCAGGGCCTCATGAAGAAGTACCCGGTCACGGGCGTGGGCTTCGCGGTCGCCGCGACCGCTATCGCCGGCGTGCCCCCCATGAGCACGTTCTTCTCCAAGTTCCAGATTATTTCCGGTGGCTTCGCGGTTGGTGCTTCCAACACGGTCATCTTCGTCCTCGTGTGCGTCATGGTCGTCGAGACCGTCGCCACCTTCGCATGGTTCCTGCGTTGGATGGGTAAGGTCCTGCCCGGTGAGCCGAGCGAGACCGTGGCCGCCGGCCAGCCCCTTCCGCGCGCCATGGCGTTCGTGTTCGTCGTCCTCATGATCATGGTCGTCGTCGCCGGTCCTCTGTCCTCTAGTTGGATGGGTTAGGAGGTAGGACATGGGTTATTCGTTAGTCAATATCCTGGGCGGTCTTCTGATCGTGACCTCCACCATGGTGGTCGTCTCGAAGACCATCCCGTCCGCCATTAAGTGGTACGCGATCCAGTCGGTTGTCCTGGTGGGCGTGCTGCTCACCCTGGGCCTCACCACCGGTGCCACCGAGCTTCTCATGTGGGCCGCGTCGGCCTTCGTCACCAAGGTGATCCTCGTTCCGTTCATTCTCAACCGTGCCTACAAAAAGATGGGTTCGCCTGCCGATAGCACGCTGACCTCCTCCATCAAGCCGGCCTGGACCATCATCCTCACCGGTCTGGAGGTGGCCATCTGCTTCGTGGTGGTCACGCGCCTGAGCCTGCCCACCGCTGAGGTGGCTACTCCGGCCCTCGCCATCAGCTTCGCGCACTTCTTCGTCGGCCTCACGTGCATCATCTCCCAGCGCAACATCCTCAAGCAAATCTTCGGGTACTGCCTTATGGAGAACGGTAGCCACGTGACGCTCGCCCTGCTCGCGCCCACGGCCCCCGAGATCATCGAGATCGGCATCGCCACCGACGCCATTTTCGCCGTCATCATCATGTCCGCCGTCGTCGTGAGGATCTGGAACGACACCAAGTCGCTCGACTCCCACGACCTGACCGAATTGAAGGGGTAGGCCATGGATGTTTCAATGCTGACGGTCGCCCTGCTCGCTTGTCCCTCGTGTTCTCCCTGATTATGGCTGCGCTCCCCAAGACGACGTCCTACAGCGTCTTTGCGGGGCTCAACACCATCTCCGTCGCGGCGACCTCGTCCTTTCGGTCGTCACCGCGGGAACCATGCTCTCGAGCGGGCAGAATATCGACGCTTTGGGCCTGTGGCTCCATCTCGATTCGCTCTCGTCGATCTTCGTCCTTCTGGTAGCATCATCGGGTTCATCACCGGCGTGTACTCCATCTCCTATATCAAGATCGATATCGAGGAGAAGACCATGCCGGCCGAGCGCACCAAGCAGTACTACGCGCTGTTTAGCCTGTTCGTTTTCACGATGCTGCTCGACTGCCTGTCCAACAACATCATCCTCACCTGGGCGGCGGTCGAGGCCACCACGCTGTCGACCGTGTTCCTCGTGGGCATCTACAAGAACAAGCAGGCGCTCGAGGCGTCTTGGAAGTACGCGATGGTCTGCACCGCCGGCGTGGCCTTCGGCCTGTTCGGCACGCTGCTCATCTACGCGAACGCCGCCGATATCATGCCCAACGCGCATGAGGCAGCCTTCCTCACCTCCATCATGCCCTACGCCGACCAGTTCGACCCGATGCTCGTGCGCCTCGCGTTCGCGTTCATCGTCATCGGCTTCGGCACCAAGGCGGGCCTGTTCCCCATGCACACTTGGCTGCCCGACGCGCACTCCCAGGCTCCGAGCCGGTCTCCGCGCTGCTCTCGGGCGTGCTGCTCAAGTGCGCCATGCTGGTGATCATCCGCTTCTACTCCCTGTCCATCATCACGGTGGGCGACACCTATCCGCGTACGCTCCTGCTCATCCTGGGCACGCTGTCCATCCTGGTGGCCGCCCTGTGCATCTTTAAGCAGGACGATATCAAGCGCCGCTTCGCGTACTCCTCCGTCGACAACGTCGGCGTGGTCGCGCTGTGCCTGGGTATCGGTGGTCCGCTCGGTATCGCCGCCTGCTGCTGCACTGCATCTTCCACGGTTTCACGAAGGCGCTCGCCTTCTGCATGGCCGGTAACATCCAGCACATCTACCACACCCGCGACCTGAACAAGATCAAGGGCGTCGTCGAGATCGCTCCCGTCACGGCAGCGCTCACCATCATCGCCCTGCTCGCGCTCGCCGCCTTCCCGCCGTTCGCCCTGTTCATCTCCGAGTTCCTCACCTTCGTGGCCGGCGTCCAGTCCGGTCCCATCTGGGTGGTCGTGCTCGTGGCCACTGGCCTCACCGGCGTGTACTTTGCCCTTACCGGCATCGCGCTCAAGTCCATCTTCGGCAAGGCGCCCGAGGGCATGAAGCGCCACGAGGTGCCCGCCCTCATGATCATCCCCGAGATCGCCCTCGCGATCGTGGTCATGTGGTTCGGTATCGCCACCCCGGTCGCCATCACGAGCGGCGTCGAGGATGCAACGTCCGTCGTTTTGAACCAGAGCGTCGAAGAGCTCCACGAGGCTCCTCTCTACCGCATGGTGTTCAGTTCCCAGACCAAGACAAGCGAGGTGAATTAGCACCATGGCAGAACCTGAAAAGAAGGACTACGCTCGTCGTTGCGAAAGCCACGTCGAGGCCCTGCGCGCCGCAGTGCCGGGCGCTATCGAGAAGGTTGAGTGGCAGTGCGAGGACCAGCTGACGATTACCGTCAAGCAGGACAAGCTGCCCGAGGCCGTCCACTACCTGTACTACGAGCGCTACGGCTGGATTCCCGTGATCATCGGCAACGACGAGCGCAGTCTGTGCGGCCGTTACGCCGTGTATTACGTCATCTCCATGGAGGGGGAGGACCCCGGCTGGGTGACCGTGCGCACCGAGGTCGATCCCGCAAGATGACGTTCCCGTCCGTGACGCCGTTCGTCC
>ENA-OQEB01000245-OQEB01000245.1-human-gut-metagenome-genome-assembly--contig:-NODE-245-length-22997-cov-5.177438_pt1 | contig 22997 bp, 25 predicted proteins | sample MGYA00242787_ERZ504619 | MGnify/ENA primary metagenome ERZ504619 (study PRJEB26092, sample SAMD00036317) | human gut metagenome | host: Homo sapiens | study: EMG produced TPA metagenomics assembly of... | reverse complement strand
ACTTCGTGCCGCCGATCATCTGCTTCTGGAAGAAGCTGATGTAGATCGCGTACAGAATCGGGATCACGAACACGAACACGAACACCAACGCGAACGGCCACATGAACTTCCAACCACGCCAATCCGCACGGTGACGGTTGACGCGAATCTGGTCCGCAGGCGTATGCAGCGCATCCGCCGCGACTGCTGCTTGCTGAGACATGCTTTCTTCTTTCTGTATGCTTTTTGCTCTATTGATCGCACAACCATGTGCAATTGTTAATCCGCAAAATCTTTTATTGTTTGAATTACAGGATTGCTATTTTTTTGAAATCTTTTTCTATTGTAAGATTTCGTTTTTAAAATTATTTTTGCGAAGTGAGGCAGGCGGGTCACGTCAGACGATTCCCACCTGCCGTCGATCTTCATGGTTGCGATGGTGCGTTGCGTATGTCGGATCGCATTATCGCGTTTTTCGTTGTGCCGCACGGCAGCGGCTGGGCGCGTCAGTCCTTGCTGGTGACGGTGTAGCCTGCTGGTTGCCGTGATCGGTGAGCGCCTTGCTGTAGTTGACGAAGGCTTCCTCCAGAGTGATGTCCTCGCTGTAGGCCTTGGAGATCTGATCGCCGAAGGTGGACTGCGCGTACGGGTTGTACGGCAGGTACTGGAAGGCGGAGACCTTGCGCTGGGCGGCTTCGGAGAGAATCTCGTTCACGTTCTGGCCGCCGAAGTAGTCGTTGACCTTCTTGTTGGCTTCAGTGTTCGGATCGGTGAAGGAGTCGGAGGAGAGGATCTTCTTCAGGCTCGGGAAGGTGCCGGTGTCGGCCATGGTCTGGGCGCCGTCGCCGTGGGTCAAGTATTCGACGAACTTGTAGGCCGCGGCTGCTGCTTGGACTGGGAGACGACCGCGAGTGCGGAGCCGCCGTCTTCAGCGGAGACCTCGTCACCTTCGTTCCACTGCGGGAGCTGGGCCACGCGCCAGTTGCCGGCCTGGTCAGGAGCGCCGTTCATGAGGTTAACCGGCATCCATGCGCCGATGGTGAGAGTGGCGATGTCGCCTTCGTTGAGCGCACGATTCCAGTCGTCGGACCAGTTGGCGATCTTGGTGTCGACGAGGTCTTCGTCGATGAGCTTCTGCTGGAATTCGATGTACTTCTTCATGCCGGAATCCTTGGTCATGTCAATGGTGATGTTCTCGCCATCAACCTTCCACGGCTGCGCACCGGCCTGCCATGCCTGGGCGGTGAAGGGCTGGTATTCCATGGAGGAACCGGAATTGTTGGTCATGTAGGCGCCGATGGCCTTGACCTTCTTGGCTGCCTCGTAATAATCGTCCCAAGTCTTGATCTGGGAGCCGTCGACGCCGGCCTTCTTGAGCACGGCATCGTTGTAGAAGAAGACTTCCGGGCCGGAATCAATCGGCAGCGCATACGGCTTGCCATCATACTGTAGCTTGCTCCACGGGCCTGCGGAAAAGTCGTCTTCGAGCTTGTCGGCACCGTAGGCGGTGAGGTCAACGAGGTCGCCGGTAACCGCGAACTGGGTGACGGTCGGGTCTTCCAGCATGACCACGTCGGGGGCACCCTTGCCTGCCGCGACGGCGTTGCTCAGTGCGGTCTGGGTGTCGGATGCGGTGCCGGTGTTGTTGAATTTGACGGTGATTCCGGGATTGGCCTTTTCGAAGTCGGCGATCAGGGCCTTCATGGTGTTGCCGGTGTCCCAGCCCCAGAAAACGAGATCCGCCTTGTCTGCGTCTCCGGCGTTGGCCTTGGCGTCGTTGCCGCCGTCGCTGCCACCGCAGGCCGCGAGGCTGGCGAGGGTTGCCACTGCTGCTACCGCTGCGAGAGCCTTCTTCATGTTGCGCATGTTCTTTTCCCTTTCTGCCATCCGCTTCGCATGCTGATTGCATGTCGGTCGCATATGTTTCGGAACATCCGCCGCGGAATGCACATGCCGTGCTTTCCACTTGGTGATGTTTGTATGTTCGCGACCTGCCAAACAATACCCCCGTGGTGATGTTTGGACTGGTAGGATGGCTTTGTTTCCTTTCTAATACAACCGTGTACCATTAGCTCCGATGATACACGGTTGTATCAAGGTGTCAAGCAAACCGGTTCGATAGCCCCCCCTGCAACTGTTGTGCGCTATTGAAGCGCCAACGAAATCATCGGCGTTTCGCACAAACAGAATGACATCGTTTGCACAATAATCTGCAATTGTCCGCGCATCTCAACCAAAAAATGGATCGCAAGAAAGCTACCTCACAAGAGAAAACATATAAAGAACATATACAAAGGAGGTCTGCGAATCGCAAACCTCCCAAAACAACGCATACGACGAAGAGACGGACTCCGCACCGCTCGATGAGCCTACAAACTGAGGAACAGCTCGTGAATGCGGGTATCGTCGGTCAGTTCGGGGTGGAACGCCGTAGCGAGAATCTTGCCCTGACGCAAACCGACCACATTGCCGTCGACCGACGTTTCGACCATGGCCCGCTCGCCGACCTCGGCAACGAACGGTCCGCGAATGAACACCAGAGGGAAATCCTTGAGCACCACCGACGTATCCGAAGCCTCGGAAGCCCCCTCCTCACCAGCAGCCGCGGAAATCGCAGAAGAGACAGACTCCCCCGACGCAACCACCACAGCATCCGCATCGTCGGAAGCGCCGAAATCGGCGGACGCAGCGAACGAACCAAGCTGACGTCCATACGCATTGCGGCGCACGACCGCATCCAACGCGCCAAAATAGACGTTCTCGTCGTTATCGAGACGACGAGCGAGCAAAATCATGCCCGCGCAGGTGCCGAATACCGGCTTTCCAGCGGCGATATGCGCGGCGATCGGCTCGAACAAGCCGGTCGAACGCAGCAATTTGCCTTGCGTGGTGCTTTCGCCGCCAGGCAGAATCACGCGGTCGATCGAATCGTCGAAATCCTCGGCGGCACGCAGCAGTTTCCACGGCGCACCAAGCCGATCCAGCATCGCCGCATGCTCGGCGAACGCGCTTGCACCGCAAGGATGCCGGTCACGCCATGCTGCGCGGAAGCCGCACCTTCGGCAACGTCAGTCGATTCTTCCTTCGAAATGTATTCAACGGCAACAACCATCGGATCTCCTTACCCGAACCATCGCGAATCATGCGAAACGGGCTGCGCGCGGCGCATCGAACAGACATGCCGACAGCCGCACGCAGCGCACAGCGCACGAAATTACAGCGCAATCACTCGCCGCGAGCGGCCATGATGGTTTCGATCTCGTCTTCGTTGATGCCGACCATGGCCTCGCCGAGGTTCTCGGAAAGGCGTGCGAGCAGGTCGGCGTCCTGCCAATTGGCGGTGGCCTGCACGATGGCGGCAGCACGCTTGGCCGGGTCTCCGGACTTGAAGATGCCGGAACCGACGAACACACCTTCGGCACCCAGTTCCATCATGAGCGCGGCATCGGCCGGAGTGGCCACGCCACCGGCAGCGAAGTTGACGACCGGCAGACGACCGTTGTCGTGCACATACTTGGCGAGATCGTACGGCACGGCCAGCTGCTTGGCGGCTCATACACCTCGTCGTCGCGCAGGGAGACGAGCTCGCGGATCTGCTTGTTCATGGTGCGCATGTGGCGCACGGCCTGGATCACGTCGCCGGTGCCCGGCTCGCCCTTGGTGCGGATCATGGAAGCGCCCTCGGCGATACGGCGCAGCGCCTCGCCCAGGTTCTTCGCGCCGCACACGAACGGCACGTCGAACTGGTTCTTGTCGATGTGGTACACGTCGTCGGCGGGGCTCAGCACTTCGGATTCGTCGATGTAGTCGATTTCGATGGCCTGCAGAATGCGGGCTTCGGCAACATGGCCGATACGAACCTTTGCCATGACCGGAATGGACACGGCTTCCTGAATGCCTTGATCATGGCCGGATCGCTCATGCGGGAAACGCCGCCGGCAGCACGAATATCGGCCGGAATACGCTCGAGAGCCATCACCGCGCATGCGCCCGCGTCCTGTGCGATCTTCGCCTGCTCCGGGGTGGTGACGTCCATGATCACGCCACCCTTGAGCATCTGCGCCAGATTCTTGTTCAGTTCGTTCCTGTTGTTGGCCATCGCCAGCCTTTCGTCGAATCGTATTCCACCCTGCTGCAGAGCGGATATCTCTTGACACAGATACTAACGATTTTTCGTTACAAAATCATGTGAACTGAATATTTGCACGTCTTAAAAAGTTGCTTTTCTTAAATTCTGACTATCATTTTCATGATTGTTTCATTTTCTTACGATTTCGATTCTGCCGACGATTCCGCAATTTCATTCGCTTTTCTTGCCTGATATGCGCCATTCGCTTTCGATTCGCGCGCACTGCTCCTTTCGACCGCACTTTCGATGCACGCTATAAGAAATACGAATGACGCATGATTTTCATACGACCACATTGCGGACGGGGTGCAGATGGATTCGCGTATTGCGCACTACATACGCAGTATGCGATCAGCGATGCGCATGGTGGAATCGCGGTGCGACACCAGCACGACGGCGCTCCCCCGCTCGGCAAGATCATTGATCGACCCGAGAATCACCGACTCGTTATAGGCGTCAAGACGGCTCGTCGGCTCGTCGAACAGCACCAAATCGGAGTCGCGAAGGAACATGCGGCCAATCCGATGCGCTGTTTCTCACCCTCCGAAAGGCGGCCACCCAGCTCGCCGACCTGCGTATCCAAGCCGTTCGGCAGCGCATCGACCAGTTCGAGCGCGGACGCCTTGGCGAGGGCTTCGCGCAATACGGAATCGGGAATGTCGTGCGCGAGATCCGAATCGGAGGAATCAGCGGAATCACCACCAGCATTACTGCTGGAATTACTACAGAAATTACTGCCAGAATTACTGCCAGAATCCGAAAAATCGGCGTCATCGCAGGCAATAGCGAGATTTTCGCGAATCGTTCCGTCGAACAGATACGTCTCCTGTCCCATCATCGTCTGCACGCGCCGACGCCATCCGGCGTCAACCTGCGGCAATGGAACATCCGACAGCGAAATCGTGCCGGAATCCGGATCCCAGTAGCGCATCAGCAGTTTCAACATCGTTGATTTTCCACGCCCGGACGGGCCTTGAATACCGAGAATGCCCTGCCGTGAAACATCGAGTGAAACATGGTCGAGCACCGGTTGCGAGGCGATGCCGGCACCTTGTTCGCCGGAGGATTGCGCTTCCGCGGGGCGTGCCGGACTCATGCCAGTCGCATGCTCCGACCGCCCGTTTGGCGTGCGTTCGCCGGAAATACGGGCGCCGGATCCATAGCCGAATGTGACATCGCGCATTGTCATGCCCTGATATTCCGGGCGTTCGCTCCCCTGCTCGACCACAGCGGGAGCCTCATCCATCAACGCGAACAGGCGGCGTGCCGAAGCAAACGTTTGCGTCAGATTCGCCGGCAACGCACTCAACGCAAGCGTCGGCCCAAACGAGCTGGCGAGCAGCACGAAAGCCGCAACCAACGCTGGGGCGTTCGATCCCACGGAACCCATCCACATCAGGCCTTCCGACATATCGGCGGCAGTGGAAACCGCAGTGCACAACGTCATCGCAAGGAAAGCCGCAATCGCCGTGAACAGCATCACCAATACCGCGCCAAATCCTGCAAAATCGCCATTTTTCACGCTCAGACGCACACGTTTGACCCACAGCGAGCGCGTGCAACGCTGAATGGACGCAAGCCGGGCATCGCCTTGGCCGAAGCGGATGATTTCGCCGATGCCACGCATGTCGTCAAGCATTTCGTCATCGAGGGCGGACGACTCCTTGCGCAGTTCCGGACCGATGCCGCGCACCGCGGATGCAAAGAGTTTCGGCAGTATGACGCCGATAATGAGGTGCGCGATGATGAGCGTCGCCGCGAGGGGCGGACTGAGGGTGAGTAGCGCGAGCGCGTAGACGACGGCAGTCACGATGGCGATGACGACCGGGCTGATGGTGTGTGCGAAGAAGATTTCCAGCAGTTCCACGTCGGTGGTGACCAGTGCGATCAGGTCGCCTTTGCCTTTGCCTGCAAGCTTGGCGGGGGCGAGACGGCGCAGGGCCGCGAAGGCTTTCGCACGGAATAGCGCAAGCAGACGGAACGCCACGTTATGGTTCATGAACTGTTCGGCGTAACGCATGCCGCCGCGGATCAGCGCGCATACGGCCATGGCTGCGAGCGCCGCGGGAACGCTGAGGTTCCAGACCGGCGAGCCGACTGCAGCGAAGGCCGCCGCGATGCCGAACACCGGCAGGAAAGTGGCGGCGAGATGGCCGAGCGTGCCGCAGACGCACGCGACGATCATGTACTTGCGCTGCGGCCCAACTTCCTTCAACAGGCGCGCAATAAGGCGAGACGTGGGTATTGTCTTCGCGTCCGATTCTGCCGAATCGGACATCCGAACGCCCGTTTTCGCACCCTGTGCGTCCGTTTCTGCAGAATCGGACATTCGAGACGTAGTTTCGGCACGCTGCGTGACCGATTCGGGAGAATCGGACAACTGAGCGGTGTTTTTAGTGAGTTGGTTGTCCGTTTCTGCGGAATCGGACACTTGGAGACCCATTTCCGCACGCTGCGTGACTGATTCTGCAGAATCGGACGCTTTAAGTGCGTGGGATGCAGAGGTGGAATGGGTTGCGTTATTGCGTAGACCTATGTTTTCCACGGTTTGTTGGGCGTGGAACAGTTTGGCGTACGTTCGTTGGCACGCATGAGTTCGCATGCGTGCCCTGTTCCGCCACGCGCCCGTGTTCGAATACCACCACATGGTCGCGTCGGCTGCATTCGCCATGCGGTGCGTCACCATGATCACGGTTTTGCCCCGATCCGCAAGCGCCCGAATGGTTTGCAGAATCAGGGTTTCGCTTTCCACATCGACGCTGCTGGTGGCTTCGTCGAAAATATAGACGGCAGGCTCCCGCAGCAATGCGCGCGCAATGGCGATGCGCTGTTTCTGCCCTCCCGACAGGTTGCTTGCGCCCTGTTCGATGGCCAGGTCAAGTTCTTGCGATTGCGCACGCACGAAATCGCTGATATGCGCCGCTTCCAGCGCTTGCCACAGTTCGCTTTCGGTGGCATCCGGCTTGGCCATCAGCAGATTGTCACGCAACGTTCCTGCAAAAAGGTGGCTTTGCGCCGCCACTATGGCGATTTCCCTCGTAAGGGATTCGATGGAAAGATCGTTGATTTGGTACCGTTGCGTCGAGTTGTTTCCTGTGTTTCCGGATTGCAGCCACATACATCCTTCATATCCGGAAAGATTTCCGGAGAGCAGTTCGACGGCGGTGGATTTGCCGGATCCGGACGGACCGACGATGGCGGTCACCTGCCCGCGCCGCGCAGTGAAAGAGACGCCATGCAATGCGACGACCGAACCATCATCATCTTTCGACATGCCTGTTTTTCCAGCACCAACCACACCGGACTTTCCCCCGATTTGTCCAGTTTTTCCAGTTTCCATATCCGCCGTCACAGCCGTATCCGCAGCCACACTCACAGCCGCCGCAGCTCCGTATTCACGTCCACATATCGGAACGACACGTCATCAAAGCACACGTCCACACCGTTATCGGAAGCGCCGAATTCCGGCATTTCCTGCATCCCATGCGCAGGAATCGGCGTATCAAGCAATGCGAAAATACGCTTGGTCGAAGTCATGCCGTTCATCGCGACATGGAAGAACGACCCCAATTGGCGCAGCGGAATGAAGAAATCCGCGGAAAGAAGCACTATCAGCAGCACGCCGGCAAGCGGCAATGCGGCACCACTCGCATACTGCCAGATCGATACGCCCACGCCGGCCGCGGCACCCCCGTATGCGACGACGTCCATGGCGGTGAGCGAGCGCAGCTGAATTTGCAGAACATTCATGGTCATTACGCGGAATTGTTCCGCTTGCTCGCCCATTTTCTTGGCGGCATGCGCATCCGCGTCAAAAGTTTTCAGCGTTTCAAGACCTTGTACATTGTCAAGAAACACAGATCCCATGTCGGTGTATTTTCCCCAATATTTTTTGAATACTCGGGCTGCGCGCATTGCGACCATGCCAACAATCAATACAATCAAAGGCGCGCATACAAGCAATGTAACAGCCGTCGGCATATTAATCGGCGCAACTATAAAAAATAATGTTACCGGTGCGAGAATCGCATAAAACAGTTGCGGTAGGAATAATTCGAAGAAGCTTTGGATTTGTTCGATGCCTTCACCGGCAGATTGCACCACGTCGGCAGTGCTGATATGTTGCGAATATGATGGTCCGATCGCAAGCATTTTATTAAAAAGCTGTTCACGTAACGCGAGTTTGACACGCTCAGCCGCTTCCGCGCCGAAATAGGCCGCTGCGCGCATCATCAGAAAACGCAGTACCGCACAGACCACGATCGCCAGTACGCATCCGACGTATGTTTCCGCACTGAATCCGCCGTAGCCAAAGCCGATGAACAGGCGGGAAATCAGGCCACTATCACCCATGGAGAACATGGGGTCGAACGCCGATTCCACCACGGCAAGCGCCGGCGAAAGCATGACCACCACCGTCACCACGAACACGACGTTGGACAGCAATCCGACCCATTGGCAGAGCACTTTCGCCGCAACCAACCGCCCCACGCCGGGAGCGAGGGAAAACAGCCTCTTGTCAAACATAAACACCTTCCGTCCAATGAGCGCACTCGCGTTGCCAGCTCGCCTACGGCCCAAAGCGCAATCGCCATGCATCCAACAAACGAATCGCAACAGGCCAATACGGGAAAACCGGTGCGTGGCAAACCGTTTTCAGCCTATCCAAGGCAGCTCGCAATCGTCAAGGGCGCATTGCATACAGCGAACCGTCGCAATCGAATTGCCATAATCGACCTCAAATCAGCAACGTTGAAAAGAGAAAGGCTGGATGTTCGCCGTTGAGCAGGCAGCCCTCTGACGCAAGGGGTAAATTGCGTCACTCGTGAGTGTACTCGATAAAAAACGCTCGCACCACCATTTCTTCGCATTTCGCTGGTTTTACGGTCCTTTCGGGGATATATGGGAAGCATGGCGGCTCCCCCGCAACCGTTACGTCAAGCCTTTTTTCGAACGGATACAGCGCGACACCAAACACTTGATTTTTGACGGAATAGCACCATTTGTCAGTTCATACAAAGTTGATGAAATATTTCTTGTCGCTTCTCACAATGCAGACTTACGGCCCCGTAACTTAGAATGTGCAAGGTGCGCAAGGGGTAGGAAACGCGGACACACGGTTTGTATCGCTCCCGCACGCATCACAAGCAGAAATACGCGGAAACAACGCAAAAACCGCGAGAAAGAGAACGCTTCATGCTCACCGAGTACACCACCCCGGGCGAATCCGTTGAGGTGCGCGACGACGAATCCATCTATTCCCTGCTTACTGGACGCATAGCGCGCACTGGCGAAGATACCGTGATCGCGGAACGCAAAACCGCCCCCGGCCAATGGACGAAGGTCACTACCGGCGAATTCCACAATGCCGTGCTCGCCGCCGCAAAAGCCTCATCGCATTCGGCATCAACAAGGGCGATGCCGTCACCATCTTCTCCACCACCCGCTACGAGTGGGGCGTGCTCGACTTCGCACTGGCCGCCATCGGCGCGGTGAACGTGCCGATCTACGACACTGATTCCGCGGCGCAGGCCGAGCGTATCCTCAACGATTCGGATGTGAAACTGGCCATCGCCGACAATCGCGAGCGCTTCGACCGTCTCGACTCCGTAATCGACCGCTGCCCGTCTCTCAAGCACATTCTGATGCTCGATTCCAACGCCATGGGCGCGTTGGAAGGCTTGGGCGTCACCGTGTCCGACGAGGAGCTGGAAGCGCGCATCGATTCGGTGCATGCAGACGATCTGGCCACCATCGTGTACACGTCCGGTTCGACGGGAGCTCCAAAGGGTGCCGAGCTTTCGCACCGCAATTTCATATCGATCACGCGCGCAGGCAGTCTGGCGTTGCATGAGATCGTTCTCGAAGATCATCCGCGACTGCTTCTCTTCCTGCCGCTCGCCCACTGTTTCGCACGGTTCATCCAGTACGCGTCGATTGCTTCCGACGACGGCGTGGTTGGTTATCTGCCGGACACAAAGACGCTGCTGCCCGATTTGCGTTCCTTCGAACCGACATATCTGCTGGGCGTACCACGAGTGTTCGAGAAGGTGTATAACGCGGCCTCCCGCAAGGCCGGCACGGGTTGGAAGGGACGCCTGTTCCTCAAGGCTGCCGAAGCCGCACGCGATTGGTCGCGCATGCAGCAGGCCGGCGAACGCCCGACCGCCAAGCAGATCGCGCAGCATCTTTCGTATGAGCTTCCGTATACCGTACCGTGCGTAGCGCTCTCGGCCCGCGCATCCGCTACGTGGCATGCGGTGGTGCTCCTCTGGACGTGTCTCTGGCGCATTTCTTCAACGGTATCGGCCTGCCGATGATTCAGGGTTACGGTATGACGGAAACCGCTGCGCCGTTCGCCGCGACCCGCGTCACCGACAATGTGATCGGCACTGTCGGCCAACCGGCTCCGGGATCGTCTGTGCGCATTTCCGATGATGGCGAACTTCAGGTGAAGGGCCCGAACGTGTTCAGGGGCTACCACAACCTGCCTGAGAAGACGGCGGAAGCGTTCACCGAGGATGGGTGGCTGAAAACGGGTGATTTGGCGTCGATTGACGACGAGGGACGTATTACGATCACCGGCCGTAAGAAGGACATCATCATCACGCCGGCGGCAAGAACGTTTCTCCGATTCCGATGGAGCAGGAGATTGTGAAATGTCCGATTGTGGAGCATGTGGTAGTTGTCGGCGACAATCGTCCGTTCATCGGTGCGCTGATCACGTTGGATCCGGAAGGATTGGAGGCTTGGCTGCCTTCCATTGGACTGTCTGCCGATACGCCGTTGGATCGCGTGGCTGCGACCGCCGCCGTTCACGACGAAATCCAGAAGTACGTCGACAAGGCGAACGCGACCGTTTCCCGCGCCGAATCCGTACGTAAGTTCGTAGTGCTGGATACCCAGTTCACGCAGGAAAACAAGTGCCTGACCCCGTCGCTGAAAGTGGTGCGTCCGGCAGTGAACCGCGTGTTCGCACAGGTGATCGATCAGCAGCTGTACTCCGGCAAGCGCTGAATCGCATAATACATAAAAGCGTGGGGTACGAGAGAACGTTTGTATTCTCTCGTACCCCACGCTTTTGTTCTGTCTGTACAACTTTCAAGGAATGCAAACGAGCGCCGGTGATCGGAAGCGATCCGACCCGCCGGCGCTCATATGGCAGAGATTAGTGATGAATCCAGAATGGCTAACGACACTCCATCAGCCATTGTCAGTAAAGCGACAATCAGTGACGGTTCCGTCAGTGCATAACGCGTGCGGTAACGGTGCGACAGAAGGCGAACGAGGGTACGTCGAGTCTTCTGCCGTGCCGTTAACGCTCCGTTATGTTAGTGACGGTTGTTGAGGCGGTGGTACATTTCGGAGATCTCAAGGTCGCGCTCGAATTCTGCGGCTTGGTGTTCGCGTCGATGGTGGCGAGTTCGACACGGCGATGCGGGCGAAGTCTTCCCAAGCCTCGCGACCGACGGAGGTGGTCATGCAGGTGTGGTGGGAGGCGCCGGAACGCAGCCAGCACTCGGCGGAGGTCTTGAGGTCCGGCTGCGGCTTCCACAGGCCACGGGCGCACGGCAACTGCTTGAGCTCTCCGAGCGGCTCGACCACGTCGACCAGGTTCATGGTCAGGCGGAAACGTTCGCGCACGTCAGACATGGACACGACGACGGCGTCCTCCTTCGGGGCGACGGTGAAGACCAGGCGCACCGGATCGGCCTTGCCACCGATGCCGAGCGGGTGGATTTCCAGCTTCGGCTTGGCGATGGTGCCGACGGACGGGGAGACTTCGAGCATGTGGGAGCCCATGATCATCTCGTTGCCCGGGGTGAAGTTGTAGGAGTAGTCTTCCATGAGGGAAGCGCCACCTTCGAGGCCGTAGCCCATCACTGCGCCGATGCGCACGAGCACTGCGGTCTTCCAGTCGCCTTCGGCGGAGAAGCCGAAGCCGTACTCGGACGGGAAGCGCTGCGGGCCAACGCCCGGCAGCTGCGGGAGGGCACCCAAGTCTTCGAAGTTGTCAACGCCGGCGGTGCAGCCATTGGCGCGCATCATGTTGACCATGGCGGCTTCTTCCTTGGCCGCGATGAACAGGGAATCGTACTTGGCGTCGAGCAGAGCCGGATCAACGTCGTACTTAACCTTGTAGTCTTCGATGATGCTCTTGACCTGATCGTCCTTGACGGCTTCGTAGGCTGCGACGAGCTCGTTGACGGCCCAAGTGTTGATGGATGCGCCGAACACGCGCTCGGCTTCGGTCTTGTCGCCTTCGGTGACGGCCACGTTGCGCATGTTGTCGCCCCAACGCATGACCTTCATGTTGTTGGAAGCATCCCAGCCGGCGCAGGCGCGTGCCAGGTGCCGATTTCTTCGGCAACGGCCGGATCGGTGTAGTGGCCGACCACGATCTTGCGGTTGATGCCCAGACGGGTCAGGATGTAACCGAACTCACGGTCGCCGTGTGCGGCCTGGTTCAGGTTCATGAAGTCCATGTCGATGGTTTCCCACGGGATTTCGAAGTGGTGCTGCGTGTTGAGCTGCAGCAGCGGCTTGGTGAGCACTTCGAGGCCGCGGATCCACATCTTGGCCGGGGAGAAGGTGTGGCACCAGGTGATCACGCCGATGACGTTCGGGTTGGCGGAGGCTTCGACCATGAAGGCCTTGACGCGTCGGAGGACTTCAGGGTCGGCTTAAGCACCACCTTGACCGGAATCTTGCCGGTTGCGTTGAGCGCGTCGACGATTTCGCCGGACTGCTCGGCCACCTGACGCAGCGCTTCTTCGCCGTACAGATCCTGGGATCCGACGCCGAACCAGACTTCCTTGCCTTCAAACGGGTTTTCCATTGCCATGTGATTGTTCCTTTACTTCGTTGTTTATGGAGTTTTTAATTATTTATTGCGATTGCGAACTCGCGCTTCGCGTTGTTCTGTTGCGTAGCGCGATTCGTACGATTGTGAAATTATGTAGGATTACGGAATCGTAGGATTGCAGCTCAGTGCTGGCCGTAGACGTTGGTGTAACGATCGTTCAGCTTCGCGATATCCTCATCCGAAATCGGAATGATCTCACCCAACTGCCTCGCCGCCCACATCGTATGAGCGACCTCCTCCGTCATCGCCGCGGCCTTCACCGCCGACTCCGCGTCCTTGCCGATGGTGAACGGACCATGGTTCTGCATCAGCACCGCAGGAGACTTCGGATACTCCCTGAGCGTCTCGACCACGCCCTCGCCGATCGCCTCGGAACCGATCAGACGGAACGGACCCACCGGAACAGGACCGCCGAACTCGTCGCCCATCATCGTCAGACCGCACGGAATGTTCTGCCCCGTCGCCGCCCACGCCGTCGCATACGTCGAATGCGTATGCACCACGCCGTACACGTCCGGCATATGACGGTAGATGTACGCATGCGACGCCGTATCGGAGGAAGGAGCCTCCGAACCGTCCACCACGTTGCCGTCCAGATCGCACACCACCATGCTCGACGGCGTCAGGTACTCGTAACGCAGGCCCGACGCTTGATCACCATCAGATCCGCCGTATGCAGACGCTGCGACACGTTGCCAGCCGTCCACACCACCAGGTTCCACTTGATCAGCTGCTCGTGCAAGGTCGCCACGACCTCGCGCACCTGCTTGACCTCGGCACGAACCTCAGGACCATAATCAGCCAAAGTAGCCATAATCATTTCCTTTCAAATTGAAATAAGTTTTTAAAATATTTATTTACTTGGTTTCCAGCGGAATGCTTTCGATTGCAACATGCTCAATCGGCAGTCCCTTGCGGAAGCGATCGAAGAATTCCTCGAATCCTGCGACATCGCCTTCATCCGGATTTTCCGTGGTCGAAGCGGCATCGGCGAACACACGAGCGTCAAGGAATTCGTCGAGCGGCTGGTCGGCGTGCCACAGGTAGTCGGCTAGCACGGCCATGCCCCATGCGCCGCCTTCGGCAGCGGTGGACATTACCTTGATCGGCGTATCGAATGCGGCTGCGAGAATCTTCTGGGCAACCTTCGGGTGGTGAAGATGGCCACCGTGGCCGACGAGGGAGTCAACGGCAACGCTTCGTCCTTGGTCATCACATCCATGCCGATCTTCACCGGGGAGAATGCGCTGAACAGCTGGGCGCGCATGAAGTTGCCGAGGCTCATGCGGGCTTCCGGACCGCGCGCGAACAGCGGGCGGCCTTCGGGCAGTCCTGCGAGGAATTCGCCGGAGCGGAACGGGTAGTTGATGAGTCCGCCGCAGTTGGAGTCAACATCGTCCGCGATGGCGGCGCGGAACAGCGTGCCATACAGGGTGCCGGCGTCGACCGGAGTGCCGATTGCAGCTGCGAACTGTCCGAACAGACCAACCCATGCGTTGAGGTCGGAGGTGAAGTTGTTGGCGTGGCTCATGCCTGCGAGATCGCCTGCCGGAGTGGTGACGAGGTCCACTTCCGGGTGCAGGCGTTCCAGCTTGCGTTCGAGTACAACCATGGCGAAGATGGAGGTGCCGGCGGAAACGTTGCCGGTGCGCACGCGTACGGAGTTGGTGGCCACCATACCGGTGCCAGCATCGCCCTCCGGCGGAGCGAATGTGATTCCCGGCTGCAGCGTGCCTGTCGGATCGAGCAGCTTGGCGCCCTCTTCGGTCAGCGTGCCCGCAGGAGTGCCTGCAACCAGCGGTTCCGGCAGCAGGTCGGCAAGCTTCCACGGCTGGGCTGCGACTTCCGGAATCGCATTGAACTTCTCAATGAATTCGGTTTCGTAGGTGTGCGTGGTAGGGTCGATCGGGAACATGCCGGATGCGTCGCCAACGCCGAGCACCTTCTTGCCGGTGAGCTTCCAGTGCACGTAGCCGGCGAGGGTGGTGAAGAAATCGACCTTGCCGATGTGCTCTTCGTTGTTGAGCACGGCCTGGTACAGGTGTGCGATGGACCAGCGTTCCGGAATGTTGTACTGGAACAGTTCGGAAAGCTTCTCGTGTGCTTCGGAAGTGTTGGTGTTCTGCCAGGTGCGGAACGGCACCAGCAGTTCGCCATCTTTGCCGAAGGCGAGGTAGCCGTGCATCATGGCGGAGAAGCCGATGCGTCCCACGCGGGTGAGCTTTTCGCCGTAAGCGTTTTCGACATCTTCGGCGAGCGCCGCGTATGCGGTCTGCAGCCCGGTCCAGATTTCTTCCTGCGAATAGCTCCACAGGCCGTCTTCCAAGTGGCTGGCCCAGCCGTAGTCGCCGGCTGCGATGGTGGTGTACGTGTCGTCGATGAGCACGGCCTTGATTCGGGTGGAGCCGAATTCGATGCCCAGACTCGTCTTGCCAGCGCGGATTTTCTCGGCGGTCAGCGCGATGCGATCGTCAAGTCCCTGCTCTTGCGCCATAGTTTCAAACTCCTTGCATCCGAGCGCCTCACAACCACATTGTCGACGGAATGTTAGCGCTCACTGTTAACGCTCACTATTCTAAACAGAAAGTGGCGACTATACAAGTTCGACGTGTCACGCAATCGTCAACGTACTACCGGCAGATCGTCAGCCGATTTTCTTGATATACCGGCATTACGAAATCCGGCAATCGCAGCACATGCGGCAAAAAGAGATACGAGAATCACAAGAAATACAAAAATCGCAGGAAATATTCAGCGACGGCTGGCGGTGCCCAAAGAAGTGCGGCCGATCACCTTCGCGGGAATCAGGCCGACGCCATGCTGCGACGAGGCGAACGAATTCTCATCGCCCTCCCCCAGCAAAAACAGCGTCTCACGCATGGCGGCAACGCCAAGCTGTTCAAAATCCGGGCGAACCGTGGCCAGCGGCGGGTACATGTTGTCCATGGCGGGCATGTCGTCGAAACCGACCAAGCTCACATCCTGCGGAATACGCATGCCATGTTCATGCAGCGCACGAGACACACCAACCGCCTGGCTGTCGTTCGCACACACCATGCACGTCGCAGATTTCCGCCGGTACGACCGATGTTTTCGAGAATATGGTTCATCTTGCCATACGCTTCGGTCGATTCCCAGGTTTCGCATTGCACGGTGACGGAACTCACCGCATTGGCCGCGCACAGCTTATTCCACGCCATCAAACGCGTGGCGGCGTCACGCCATTCCTTCGGACCTGCGAAATAAAGCACGGAACGATGCCCATGCTCGACCACCAAATGCATCACGTCGGCCATGGCCGACCATTGGTCCACTCCCACTACGGATACTCGGCGACGGTCGGCCGGTTTCATCAAGCGCAAACCATCCTGCACGCTGATGCTGCCGTGCGTGGAGGTGACGATGACGCGCGGCTGCGTGATCTGCGCACGGCAGGCGGCGGAAAACATAACATCCGTCGGCGTGAGGAAAATGAACGCGTCCACGTTCATCTCATCGAACGTTGAGCACAATTCGTCGAATTCCGTCTGCGAGCAGAGCGCCTCGTGCACCATGCTCACCGACATGAACAGGCCATGCTGCCTCGCCATCGCCTCAATCGAGGAAATCGCGGAAATCGGACCATAAAAGCGTTGCCCGCCCGCAACCAAGCCGATGGTGCGGGAGCGATGCGAAGCGAGGGCACGCGCGGAATTGCTGGGACGGTATCCAAGCGCGTCGATGGCTTTCTGTACTTTTTCGCGGGTGGCATCAGACACGTCGGGGGAATGATTGATGACGCGCGACACCGTTTGATGGCTGACACCAGCCATTTTCGCCACTTCGAACATCGAGGGGCGTTTGTTTGCCGCATTGCGCTTGCCTGCCATGCTCCGTCGCCTTCCGCACACTACCGTTGGTACTTTCGACTATTCTACACGCAACTTCGGTTAGCGCTAACAGACGCTATTTTTCAGCCATTTGAGCGAGTCGCGCAGCGAAATTCGGCCAGTCGGTACGCATGGCGGTCAACAGTTTACGATTGGGGACTTCCTCAATCGGCACCCATTCGATTTCCATGCTTTCGTCGTCGTTGGCCTTCGGCTCCACGCGGTGCCCCGGCTTTTCGAAAGCGAACACGGTGGTGTAGGCCCACGGTCCGTGGTCTTCGCAGTATGATCCGACCACGTCGATATCTTCCGGCGTGATGTTGGCTTCCTCGTACGATTCGCGCAGCGCGCCCTCGATCGGGCTTTCACCGTCGGCGGTGGCACCTCCTGGAATGCCCCATGTGCCACCTTCCGCGCTCCACACCGCGCGATGTTGCATGACAACGTGCGTCACTTCGCCGGTCTGTTCGCTTCGGCGGGCCAAGAGCACGCCGGATGCGCCGTTCGTGCCCCAATGCTTGCGGCCGCAATCGCAATCAATCCAACCATCACCCGGCTGATGCACGTTTTCCTTGGGAGGAAGCGGCTTCGCGGCACCGGTTCGCGAATCGTGTTCGACGTTCGGTTCTTGATCGGCTCGCGTCACATTCCACAGATCAGTCCATTCCACGCCGAGCTCGGCGGCCAAACGGCGCGCCAGCGGAAGGCTCAGGCCGATAATGCCGTGCGGATCGCCTTCGATGGAGTCGATGAATGCTCCGCCGAAGCCCTCAAGCGTGAAGGAACCAGCCACTTCCAACGGTTCTCCGGTGGCGATGTACCGTTCGATATCGGTGTCGGAATATTCGCAGAAGTGCAGCGTTGCCCTGCTCGCGCCTCGCGCGATACGCCCGGTGGCGAAGTCGATCAGGCAATGGCCCGTCCACAATTCACCGGTGGCGCCACGCATGGCACGCAGTCGTTCCCGAGCCACCTCAGCGCTATGCGCTTGCCGTAACATTCGCCGTCAAGCAGGAACATGGAATCGCAGCCAAGAATCAGCGGACCGACTTTCGCACGGGTCAGGCTCGGCTTGCCATCAACGAAATCAGCAATCGATTCGGTGATCGTAGGAATGGTGACTCCCGAAAAATCGCGGGTCTTCACATCGGAGGCGGACTGCACTTCGTCCGCACGCAACGTAACACGATGATGTTCTAAAGATGCGGAATCCCCAGTATTTTCAGCATTATCCGAATGTTCGGAAGATTCGGCAACGGCTTTCAGCGGAAATCCGACCACACGATCGCCGTGCGCCGCCGCAGCGGTGGCGGCAACGTTCCGATACGCCTGATGTACGGCTTCGGCTTTGGCCGTAGCGAGAATCATCACCCGCTGTTCCACGCTCAGATCGCTTACGGCAACGCCCATGGCGGCCGCCTCACGTTCGAGCGCCGCCGGCTCGTCCACGTTCGATACGCGAATCGTGGGGCAAATGCCCGCCGAGAAAAGCACGTCACGGCGAGGCTTGGATTTGGAAGCGAGAATCAGCGGAATGGAGTTGTTCATGCGCGTTCCACCTGCACACCCTTGGTGTCGACGCCCAAATGCAGCACACGCCAATGACCGGAAGCGAGCTCTTCGGAAGCAAGCTGTCCCAGCTGTTCGCGAGCGTCGCCATGATGCAGCACGAGCACGCATGGGCGCGCCGGAAACCATGGAAGCGAAACCATGGGAACGCAGCTTTTCGATCAGCGTCCACGACGGTTCCATCAAAGGAGCGCGATACGGCTGATGCAGACGATCCTGCGTGGCGGCGAACAGCAACGCGTTGACGTCCTGACGCTGACCAGTCGCCAGCATCGCAGGATTCATGGCGGCCGGCAGCAGGCTCACGCGAGACACATTGTGCACGGCATCCTTGAACGCCAGCTGGCCCGGCAGCGCCTGGCGTGCCTTTTCGGTGGACAGCTCATAATCCGGCACGAACACGGCGGCGGTCAGATCGTCGGCAACACGATAGTTGATGGTATGGAAGCCTTATGCAGCGGTTCGCCGCCCGGAATCGGCACGGAACCGACACCTTCGGGGGTTTCCATGTCCCAAGACATGGTGAGCCCGCCGTACACGGCCGGAGCCACGTTGTCCGGATGGCCTTCGATGGCCGCAGCAAGCTCAAACACGGCATCACGGTTGAGTTCGTCGTCCTGCGCGAAGGCGGCCGCGGCTGCGATGCCCGCCACAATGGCCTCTGCGGAAGAGCCCATGCCTCGTGCCTGAGGAATGTTGTTGTGAGCCTGAAGAATGAAGCCCACACGGCCCAGACCAAAGGTCTGGCATGCGCGGCGGAACGTGGAAACCACCAAGTGGGTTTCGTCACGCGGGAGAGTATCGGCGCCTTCGCCTTCGATCATCACCTGAGCCGCAGTGTTCACCGGATCGGCGCTCAGCGTGAATTCAAGTTCGTCGTGGTAGTCCAGAGCAAGTCCGACCGTATCAAAGCCAGAACCAAGATTGGCGCTGGTAGCCGGAACACGCACACGCACTTTACGAGTAACTGGAGTCATATCTCGTCGTCCTTCGTCACATCTTCTTTACAAATGTAGCACCGTATACCCGAAAGGGTACAAGAGTCAAATTCAAGCCCATAATCAGCGGGCGATTGAGTAAACAATCGGCAAGCAATTGCCCAACACAGCAGCCGGAATATGAATAAAGAGACGGCCGCCCAATCGCAACGATTTGAGCAGCCGTCTCATAACTGTTAGTTGAGCACGCGAAGGATGGAAGGCTCGCCAACCACGCAGTCGAGTGCACACACGTCTTTCACGGTTTCACGCAGGGTAAGCTCGTCGGTCATGTGCGTGACAAGGCGCAGCTGCTGCAGTTCGCCGTCGTAGCCCGGATCCTTCAGCGTGGGCTTGAGATCCTGGTTCACACCATTGATGGACACGCCATGTTCGGCGAACCTGGCCGCAATGGCCGCAAGTACGCCCGGATTGTCGTGAATCACGAAACGCACCGCGAACTCGGCCTTGGAAGCCTCGATCGGAGCCTTCTTCAAATCCTTATACAACGGAATGGTCGGGCCGGTGCAGCCCTGTGCGATGTGACGCGCCTCGGTCACCACATCGCCGACCACCGCAGAAGCGGTCGGAGCGCCGCCAGCGCCACGACCGTAGAACATCAGATCGTCAGCCGCTTCGGCCTTCACGAACACCGCGTTAAAGGAACCATGCACGGAAGCCAGCGGATGCTCGTTGGAAATCAGCGCCGGATACACGCGGGCAGACACACCGGCCTCGCCATTCTCCACCACGGCCAGCAGCTTGATGACCTTGTTTTCGGCGGTTGCGGCAGCAATATCGTCGGCGGTGATCTTGGTGATGCCTCAACGGACACATCATCGATGGTCACGTTGGTGTGGAAGCCGAGCGTGGCCATGATGGCCGCCTTGTTGGCCGCATCGTAGCCTTCGATGTCCCCGGTCGGATCCGCTTCGGCGTATCCCTTGGCCTGAGCGTCCTTCAGCACGTCGTCGAAATCAAGACCCTTGGTGGTCATTTCGTCGAGAATGTAGTTCGTGGTGCCGTTGACGATGCCGAGCATGCTCGTCACCTTGTCTCCGACGAGGGATTCACGCAGTGGCTTGAGGAACGGAATAGCACCGCCCACGGAAGCCTCGAAGTAGATATCGACGCCCTTGGCTTCGGCGGCGGCATAGATTTCTGGACCATACTTGGCCAACAGCGCCTTGTTGGCGGTAACCACGGAAGCGCCGGATTCGATGGCCGCAAGCACGAACTTGCGGGCCACGCCGGTTCCACCGATCAGTTCGACCACAATGTCAGCATTGGTGGCCACGCTCATGGTGTCGGTGGTCACCACGGACTTGTCGATCCACGGGAACGGGTCGGTTTCCGACGGATCAAGGCAGGCGACGCCGGTCAGTTCGATCGGTCGTCCGATGCGTGCGGCGAGCTCATCCTTCTGCTCCACCAGCAGGCGTGCGGTCTGAGAGCCGACCGTGCCCGCGCCCAACAATCCAACGCGAATCGGCGCAACATCTTCCTGTACCAAGGCATCCTCCCTTGAATGTGAAGTATTGGTGTAACCCTGCCTATTGTACGGTCCCGATATGACGTAAGACCGCGAAATCATACGAAAATGGACGGTTTCCGAGCTTTGCCCCGAAAACCGCCCATACTGCATCCACGCTGCATCCGTAATTTGAGACGAATCGCCATGAACAATACGAAACACGAGCGAAACGCCACGAATCGCTATTCGCTCACATCCCAATCCAGCAGATCATCGACCGTCTGACGGCGAATCATCACATGCGCGTCTTGCTCGGATACGGCAACAACCGCAGGAATCAGCGCCTGATTGTAGTTGCTGGCCATCGTGCGACCGTATGCACCCGTAACAGGTACCGCCAGCACGTCACCACGCTGAATATCGGCAGGAAGACGCACCTCGTTGACGATGATATCGCCCGATTCGCAGTGCATGCCGACCACACGGCACAGCTTGGTTTCGCTGGAACCCTCACGATTGGCGATTCTCGCAGTGTAATCCGATCCATACAATGCCGGACGAATATTGTCGCTCATGCCGCCGTCGACAGACACGTACACGCGTTCCGTAACCGGATTGCCAGCCTTGTCTTTCGCGGTTCCGGCAAGCTGCACCGGCTTGACCGTGCCCACACGATACAGGGTGACGCCGGTCGGGGCGACCGTCCAACGGCCCGGCTCGAACGAGATGACCGGAGCGGGCATGCCGAGCGCACGGTTCACGGTGGTGACCGCATCGGCAAGGCGGGCAAGTTCCGTATCGAGATCCATGGAATCCTCGCCATCGGTGTAGGCCACGGAATAGCCGCCGCCCAAGTCGACCTCCGGCAGGGTGTATGCGTCGGTGGCGTAGAAGGTCTTGCGCAGCAGCATCATGCGCTTCGCGGCCTGGATAAAGGCGTCCGCATCGTGAATGTTCGATCCGATATGCGAATGCACGCCGACCAGTTCGAGCACGTCCTGATGGCGGTAGATCTCCTTCAATACGGCGAGCGCGGGGCCATCAGCACCATGGTCATGGCTTCGGCGAGTTTGCGGTCGCCTTCGGAAACCTTCTCGTGGCTCATGTCATACGGGTATTTGATGTCGTACTGCAGTTGGCGTTCTGCGCTTTCGCCCGGAGTGGCTTCGCTTTCGCCTAGGCGTGCGTTCGACCCTGCGGGGGTCACGTCAGCCAAATCGTCGAGCACGTTCAGCTTGCTTGCATCGGCACCAACCGGCAGCAAGGCGACACCGAACTTCTGGTCCTCATGCGCGGTAGACACGAATTCGTGGCCGCCCGCATGAATGCCGGACGTAACACGCAACATCACGCGAGCGCGCTTGCCGAGACGCTTGGCGATTTCGGCGATGCGGGCCGGCTCGTTCGGCTCGTCCACCACGATTTTGGCGAAGCCTTCGGTAATGGCGAGTTCGATTTCCGCATCGGACTTGTTGTTGCCGTGCAGCACGAGTCGCCGTCCGGGAACGCCCGCGGCGAGCGCGATGCGCATCTCGCCCATGGTGCAGGTGTCGATCAGCATGCCGGATTCGGTGACGATACGGCAGATTTCCTTGGAAAGCAAGGCTTTTCCAGCGAAACTGACGTGGGTTACGGTGTTGTTGAACGCATTTGCCGCGGATTTGACGAATTTGGCGGCGCGGGCTCGCACGTCATCGGTGTCGATGACGTAGAGCGGCGAACCAAATTCGTTCAACAGGCTTTCGGCAGTGCGGCCATGGAACGTGATTTCACCTTGCTCGTTCACGTTGGAGCCGGCCGGCCAGATGGGGGTGACTGCATGGCGATCACATCCTGTCTGGGGCTGCAACGCCAAGCAGGTCAAGGCCTTCGGCGATAACCGTCTTAACGGCGTCATTGAGCTTCAAACGTGCGGCTGCACGAGCCGGTTCCGGAGCTTGGCGATGCGCAGGGCTTCAGCCTGTTCGCCGCGAGCTTCCGGATCGGTGAGCTCCATAGGCACCACGCGTTCCACGTTGTACCACTTGTGGTAGGTGGCGGCGAGGTCTTCCAAGTAATGGGCTACGCGATGCGGGGCGCGCAGGTCTCCGGCTTCGCGCAGCAGGGCCGGCCACTGGGCGAGCGCGGCAAGCAC
>ENA-OQEB01000244-OQEB01000244.1-human-gut-metagenome-genome-assembly--contig:-NODE-244-length-23003-cov-2.409206_pt1 | contig 23003 bp, 35 predicted proteins | sample MGYA00242787_ERZ504619 | MGnify/ENA primary metagenome ERZ504619 (study PRJEB26092, sample SAMD00036317) | human gut metagenome | host: Homo sapiens | study: EMG produced TPA metagenomics assembly of... | reverse complement strand
TTGATACCTCATAAAAGGGTCTCGAAAAAAACTGCAAGAACTGTAAGTGCAAGATTTTTTTGAGCCACACGTATTCTATCAGCAAGAAATGCTAGGAGCTGGGGAAACTGGGGGAAAACTCGGGAATATTATCCAATTTGGCAAAAATGGGGGTTAACTGGGAGAAAAATTTCTTTCTTTTGAAACTTTTTTGTAACTTTGCACCTTGTAAAGAAATAGAGAGAAAATATGGAGAAAGATATGGAGAAGGCTGCATGCAGCTTAACCCACAATCAGAAGGCTATGTATAGCATGGGACTGGACGTGGGCTCTACTACAGCCAAGATAGCAGTAATGGACAACGAGGGAAAGCTCGTCTACTCAAAATACGAACGCCACAACGCTCGTGTGAGCGAACTCGTGTCTCGTTACTTCGACGAGATACAGCAGCTGGTGGGCGTAGACGCAGGTGAGCCTCTGCGTAACGGGCAGCGTGGGCATGGCTACCGCCGAGCAGCTCGGGGCTGAGTTTGTACAGGAGGTGGTGGCTGCATCCATCTATGCCAAGAATGCACATCCCGAGGCCAAGGCGCTCATCGACATCGGTGGCGAGGACGCCAAGGTCATCTTCTTCCATGGTGGAAAAATGGAGCTGCGCATGAATGGCAACTGTGCCGGCGGTACGGGTGCATTCATCGACCAGATGAGCGTGCTGATGGGCGTGGACAACCAAAAGATGAGCCAGCTGGCCATGCAAGCCACTCACGTATACCCGATGGCTGCCCGCTGCGGTGTATTCGCCAAGACGGACATCCAGAACCTCATGGCGCGCAACCTGCCCGAGGCTGACATCGCTGCCAGCATCTTCCACTCCATCGCCGTACAGACGGTGGTGACTCTCTCCCATGGCATCAGCTTCGAGGCTCCTATCCTGCTCTGCGGCGGTCCGCTCACCTTCCTCCCTGCGCTGCGCAAGGCCTTCTGCGACTATATGCATCTCTCTCCTGCCGACTTTATCGTATCCGAGAATAGCAATCTGGTGCCTGCGCTGGGCTGCGCATACCGTGCCAAGAATCTCGCTGAAAAGAAGACTCACGCAAATTTCGCAGATAACGCAGATAAGCTAGCGTCAAACAAAAACATGGGTGACAATAACGCAGATTTTGTATCGCTAGCGACACTCCGTAGCCGCCTGAATGTGGAGACCACAAGCGAATGGCACAGTTCGCTGCTGCCTCTCTTCAAGAACGAGGAGGAGCATCAGCAGTGGATCAAGAGCAAGGAGAAATTCTCTGCCGACACCAAGCCGCTAGCCAAAGGCAAGCAGCACATCGTCATTGGCATCGACTCGGGCTCTACCACCACCAAGATTGTTGCTCTCAGAGAAGATGGAGACATCGTCTTCACCAACTACCGCCTGAATCTGGGCAATCCTATCAAGGCAGTAGCCATGGCCTCAACGCCTGAAGCAAGAAGCAGCCCTCAGAGGCTCTGAACTAGAGATTGTGGGCTCTTGTTCCACTGGCTATGGCGAAGAGCTCATAAAGGCCGCATTTGGCTCGACAGCGGCATTATCGAGACGATGGCCCACGAGAGGGCAGCCGCATCGCTGATGCCAGACGTAAGTTTCATCCTCGACATCGGCGGACAGGACATGAAAGCCATCTTCGTGGAGAAGGGAGCTGTGGTGAGAATGGAGCTCAATGAGGCCTGTTCTTCGGGCTGCGGAACCTTCATCCAGACCTTTGCCAACAACATGGGCTACTCGGTACAGGATTTCGCCAAGCTCGCCTGCCAGTCGAAGGCTCCTTGCGACCTGGGCACTCGCTGCACCGTATTCATGAACTCTAAGGTGAAGCAGGTGCTCAGAGAGGGCGCCAGCGTTGCCGACATCTCCGCCGGCATCTCTTACTCCGTAATCAAGAACTGCCTCTACAAGGTGCTCAAACTGCATGGCAATGAGAACCTGGGAGGCAAGATAGTGGTACAGGGCGGCACGATGAGAAATGACGCCGTGGTGAGAGCCTTCGAGCTGCTGACGCATACCGAGGTGGCTCGCAGCAATATGCCTGAGCTGATGGGTGCCTACGGATGTGCCTCCATGCCTTGGCGCAGACAGAACACTCGGATATCACGAATCACACGGATTTAGGCAACACGGTAAAACGCAGTACAGCCTCATCTCGCTCCATCGACAACCTGCTGAGCCTTGCCCACTATGATACCAAGCAGCTGCAATGCAAGGGCTGCGAGAATCACTGCTACGTGTCTCGCTACACCTTTGCCAATGGCAACAAGTACTATTCGGGCAATAAGTGCGAGCGTGTGTTCAACAACAAGGGCAATGGAGATGAGAAGGGAATGAATATTTATGCATTTAAGTACCAGCTGCTCTTCGACAGACCCACACAGGGGGCATACCTAGCGCCTGGCGAGGTAAGGGGGAAAAACCTTGATACACCAAAACATGGAATCAAAGTTGGCATCCCTCGCATTCTCAACATGTACGAGGAGTACCCTTTCTGGAATGCGCTGCTCAGAGAGGCAGGTTTCGACATCATCCTCTCCTCCGAGTCCACCTTCTCCAAATACGAGGGCGCGCTCAATACGGTGATGAGCGACAACATCTGCTTCCCTGCCAAGTTGCTCACAGCCATCTGAAGGAACTGAATGAGAATCAGGAGGTAGACCGCATCCTGATGCCATACGTGGTATATGAGCACAACGATGACCCAGAGCACAGCCTCAACAGCTTCAACTGTCCTGTGGTTTCGGGCTATAGCGATGTGATCAAGAGCGTACTGGACCTGAAGAAGCCACTCGATGCCCCAGTCATCAACTTTGCCCAACCCAAGGCGCTGGAAAAGCAGATTACCGATTATCTCAAGCAACTGGGGGTAAGCAAGAAGACTGCCCGCAAAGCGCTGAGAGAGGCCCTCTATGCCCAGGCAGAATATGCTGCCGAAATCAAGAAACAGGCTGGGAGATTCTGAAAAATGAAGAAACAGAGGCTCAGAAGCAGAACAAGGGACTTACGATTCTCCTTGCTGGCCGTCCTTATCATACTGACCCGCTGATTCAGCACAAACTGAGCGAGATGATTGCCAACCTGGGAGTCAACGTCATCAGCGAAGACATCGCCAGAGGCTCATCAGGAAACAACGAAGCATACAACTGTCAGCCAGAGACTTATCTCGTTAAGCAATGGGCGTATATGAACCGCATTCTGAAGGCAGCGCAATGGGCAGCCGAACAGGGCGATGAGGTTCATTTCGTCCAGATGACCAGCTTCGGCTGCGGTCCAGACAGTTTTATCCAGGACGAGATTCGCGACATCATGAAGCGCCACAACAAGCCTTTCACGCTCTTGAAGATAGATGATGTAAGCAATATCGGCTCCCTGAAACTCCGTGTCCGCTCGCTGATAGAAAGCCTGAAGGGAGTGAAGAATTCATCACTCAACACTCAACATTCATCACTCAACATTCAACATTTACACCAGACCAAGGTGTTCACCAAGCAGGACGTTCATCGCAAGATACTCGCCCCATTCATGACCGAGTATCTCACGCCTATCATCCCTCCTATCCTCAAGCTGATAGGCTACGACGTGGAGGTATTGCCGATGAGCGACGAGGTGAGCGCCGAACTGGGACTGAAGTTTGCCAACAATGAGGTTTGCTATCCAGCCACCCTCATCGTGGGCGACATCATCAAGGCACTGAAATCGGGCAAGTACGACCTCCAGAACACTGCCGTGGTGATGAGCCAGACGGGCGGTCAATGCCGAGCCACCAACTATGCCGGTCTCATCAAGCGAGCCATGGTAAGCAATGGTTTCCAGGACGTTCCGCTGCTCACCCTGGCGTAACAGCCTCAACGGGCGAGGCATCCGGCTCCACCGACGACAAGCAAGACTACAATGAGCAAGAGGCTTTAACATCCCTTGGCTCAAGTACTCGCAAATCATCATCACCGCCATCCTCTACGGCGACGCCATCAATGAGATGTACAACGCCTGCATCGTGAGGGAGCGCAAGCCGGGTATCGCCCGAGAGCTGAGAGACAAGTACATGCGCCTCATCGACGAGCCTATCGCCCAGAACTCAGCCAAGGGACTCATCAAGCTCCTGGAGCAGGCAGCCGAGGAGTTCGACCGGATGACCGTCGACCGAGAGGTGCCCCGTGTGGGCATCGTGGGCGAGATCTTCCTGAAGTTCAATCCCTTCTCCACCAGTACCTGGAGCAGCACATCATCCAGAAGGGCATCGAGGTGGTGCCACCGCTGCTGGCGCCATTCTTCCTCCAGGAGTTTGTGAATGTGGAGGTGCAGAAGCACATGCGATTGAGTTGCACCAAGGTGCCCGACTTCGTGGTGAAGGGAGCCTACAAGGGGCTCATTGGCAGACGCCTGAAGCAGGTGAACAAGGCAGCCAGCAAGTTCCGCTACTTCCGCCGCTTCACCAACATCTATGATGATGCCAAGGAAGTGAAGGGACTCGTATCACTGGCAGCCCAGTTTGGCGAGGGTTGGCTCTTGCCAGCCGACATCGTGGGCTACATCCGCGACGGCGTGGACAACATCATCTCCCTCCAGCCCTTCGGATGCATCGCCAACCACGTGATAAGCAAGGGCATAGAGAAGCGACTCCACGATCGATTCCCTCAGCTCAACCTGGTATCCCTGGATTTCGATTCGGGCGTGAGCGAGGTGAATGTCACCAACCGTCTGCTCCTCTTCCTCGACTCCATAGTGGGGTAAAGGAATCGCTATAAGCGAGCCCCCAGAAGAGACAAAATCAAAAATGAGGTTATTTTTTTGCCCCTCTAGCGAAAAAATAACCTCATTTTCTTTGTATTTTCTCAGAATAATCGTATCTTTGCAGTCGAATTTTATTGATACATTATAGAAATGAGTAAAGACACATTGACTCATCAGCTGACGGAGACCATCGACGAGCTCTCCAGTGCCGAATCACTGAGAGGCCTCTTCCATCAGCATCGAGACGGAAATCCACTTCCTTCGGGCAAGGCGCTCGAAGAAATCATCAGTCTGTCTCGTTCCATCCTCTTCCCAGGATATTTCGGCAATTCTTCTGTCAATATCTCCACCATCAAATATCATATAGGAGTGAGAGTAGAGAAACTCTACGAGATGCTCTCCGAACAAATACTGGCAGGACTCTGTTTCGCCAACGACTGCGAGACCGAGACCCAGCAGGAGTTGCAGCACCAGCGAGCCAAGGCGGGTGTCATAGCAGCCAAGGCCATCATGGAGTTTCCTAAGCTCAGAAAGATACTAGCCACCGACGTGGAGGCTGCCTACGAGGGCGACCCTGCGGCTGTGAGCCAAGGAGAAATCATCTCCTGCTATCCCGTGATCAAGGCGATAACCAACTATCGCATCGCCACGTGCTCTATGAACTGGGCGTGCCATTGATACCACGCATGATGACCGAGCTGGCTCACTCGGAGACGGGCATCGACATCCACCTGAGGCCACCATCGGCAAGCACTTCACCATCGACACGGCACGGGTGTGGTCATCGGAGCCACCTGCATCATCGGCGACAATGTGAAACTCTATCAGGCGTGACGCTGGGAGCCAAGAGTTTCCCACTGGACAAGAACGGCAACCCTATCAAGGGAATCCCTCGCCACCCTATCCTGCAGGACGACGTCATCGTCTATGCCAACGCCACCATCCTGGGCCGCATCACCATCGGCAAGGGCTGCGTGGTGGGAGCCAATGTCTGGGTTACAAAGGATATGCAGCCTAAGACCAAGAAATATAAGAAAGAAAAACAAAGTTTATTAGATATAGAATTCAATAATGGAACAGGAATTTGAACTCATTGCCAAGACCTTTATGGGCCTGGAGCCTGTCTTGGCTGAGGAGCTCACCCAACTGGGTGCTAACAATGTACAAATAGGTCGCCGCATGGTATCATTCACCGGCGACAAGGAAATGATGTATCGTGCTAACTTCCAGTTGCACACAGCCATCCGCATCTTGAAGCCTATCAAGCACTTCAAGGCACGCTCTGCCGAGGAGGTGTATGAGCAGGTGCAGAAGATCAAGTGGGATGACATCTTGGACGTGAAGAAGACTTTCTCCGTAGACTCAGTGGTCTACTCAGAGGAGTTCCGCAACTCTCGCTTCGTCACTTACAAGGTAAAGGATGCCATCGTGGACTGGTTCCGCGAGAAGCAGGGCACACGCCCTAACATCAGCGTTTCTAACCCAGACATCCGTCTCAACATCCATATCGCAGAGGACAACGCCACCCTGAGCCTCGACTCCAGTGGCGAGAGCTTGCACCGCCGTGGTTATCGCCAGGAGCAGGTGGAGGCACCATTGAATGAGGTTCTCGCCGCAGGTATGATCTTGATGACAGGCTGGAAGGGCGAGTGCGACCTCATCGACCCTATGTGCGGTTCGGGCACCATCGCCATCGAGGCTGCCCTCATCGCCCGCAACATCTCCCCAGGCGTATTCCGCAAGGAGTTTGCCTTCGAGAAGTGGAATGACTTCGACCAGGATCTCTTCGATATGATCTACAACGACGACTCTCAGGAGCGTGAGTTTGAGCACCACATCTATGGTTACGATATCGACATGAAGGCAGTGAACACCGCATCTCTCAACGTGCGTGCTGCCGGCATGAGCAAGGACATCACCATCGCCCAGCAAGACTTCAAGGACTTCCAGCAGCCTGCCGAGAAGAGCATCATCGTGATGAACCCTCCTTATGGCGAGCGCATCTCTACCCCTAACCTCTTGGCACCTACAAGATGATAGGCGAGCGCTTCAAAAAGGCATTCGCAGGCAATGAGGCTTGGGTATTGAGCTACCGCGAGGAGTGCTTTGAGCAGATCGGCTTGAAGCCATCCATCAAGATACCTGTATACAACGGCAGCCTGGAGTGCGAGTTCCGCAAGTACGTGATGTTCGACGGCAAGATGAAGGAGTTCCGCTCTGAGGGCGGCATCGTGAAGACCGAGCACGAGAAGCGTGAGATGGCACAGAAGCACCGCTTCAAGAAGGAGCGTGAATTCAAGAAGCGCATCTCTGAGGAGACAGAGAATGAAGATGGCGACATCCGCTCATTCCAGTTCCACTCTCATCGCTTGGAAGACTTCGAGAAGCGCAGACAGGAGATTCGCAATGGCGGCGCTGGCAGACCACGTGTAGGCGCAGGTGGCGGTCGCAGAAATGGCGATGACAGAGACCGCAAGGGCGGCAGCCGTAGCTTCAGAGGCGGCAAGCGCTATGAGAAGGCCGACAAGCGTGGAGGCTTCAAGGGAAGCAAGCACGGAGGCATGGACTTCAAGCGTGGCGGACTGCCAAACTTCGGAGGCAACAACGACCTCGACGACGAGGATTAATAGATAAAAACACTTTGGCTATACGGCAAAACACCGTATAGCCAAAATTTAATCATAAGAAGAAATGAATCTAAAAAATTCAATTTATAACATATCATTAGCAGCCATGATTTCGATGATGACGATGAATGCAGGCGAGGCGATGGCACAAAAAGGCCCATCTGCCAGCAAGCAGACTCTGCCCGTAGTTGCAGCCCAGAAGGGCGACAAGGCATTTACCTTGGAAGACCTCAACTTCGGCGGCAACAACTATCGCAACATGGTGGCTAAGAACCGCTGGTGTACCTGGTGGGGCGATGAGCTCATCCGCCAAGACATCGATGCCTGCTACCTAGTCAACAAGACCACGGGCAAGGAGACCAAACTCTTCGGCATCAACGACATCAATCAGGCTATCGCTGGCACCAAGGACGTCAAGGTGAATGCCCTCTACAATGCCCAGTTCCCATTTGCAGGCAAGAGCATCGTGACCATCACCGAGGGCGGCAAGACCTACAGCGTAGACTGGAAGAAGCACAAGCTCTTGGGCGAGGTAGACTTTGAGGATGGCGAGAGCTCCTGGAGGCGAATGCCCAGCTCACAGCCTTCGCCTATCTGAAAGGCAGCAATCTCTACGTGCGCTCTACTAACGCCACCACCAACGCTGCCCCAACAAGAGAGAAGAAATCACATGACTTCCAGCTCACCACTGATGGCAGCCGTGAGATCGTATATGGTCAGAGCGTACATCGTGATGAGTTTGGCATCTCCAAGGGCACCTTCTGGAGTCCTAACGGCGAGAAGCTAGCCTTCTATCGCATGGACCAGAGCATGGTGACCGATTATCCACAGGTCACAATCCCAGAAATCGACTACTTCAATCATCCTGAGACTCAGAGCTGCATCGCCACTCCAGCCCCAGACAAGTATCCGATGGCGGGCGAGACATCCCATAAGGTAACCGTAGGCGTATTCGACTGTCAGACGGGCAAGACCATCTATCTGAAGGCTGGCGATCCAACCGACCGTTACTTCACCAACATCAGCTGGAGCCCAGACGGCAAGACCATCTACATGTTTGAGCTGAACCGCGACCAGAACGACTGCCGCCTCACTGCCTACAACGCAGAGACGGGCGAGAAGCAGGGCGAGCTGTATCGTGAGACCGACGACAAGTATGTGGAGCCTCTGAATCCTATCCAGTTCTTGCCATGGGACAGCAACCAGTTCATCATGCAGAGCCGCAAGGATGGCTACAACCATCTGTATCTCTGCACCCTGGGCAAGCACGGCAGCCGAATGGCTAGCAACACCGAGTCGCTCGAGATCAAGAAGCTCACCAGTGCAAGTGGGAAGTGATGGAAGTGCTCGGCTTCAACACCAAGCGCAAGGCCATCATCATAGCCAGCAACGAGTGCTCTCCTATCCAGCGCAATATCTTCGTGGTGGATACCAAGACCGGCAAGCGCGCCATGATGGACGACAACGGCAAGGGATGGCACAACGCCCAGCTGAGCGAAAGTGGCCAGTATATCTACGACAACTACTCCACCCTACAGTGCCTCGCAAGATAGCCATCGTAAATGTGGAGAATGGCAAGCGCACCGCTTACTTCACTGCCGAGAACCCATGGAAGGGCTACAATGTGCCTGAGTATAGCTGCGGCACCCTGAAGGCTGCCGATGGCGAGACCGATCTCTACTGGAGAATGGTGAAGCCAGTGAACTTCGACCCTAACAAGAAGTATCCTACTATTATATATGTATATGGTGGACCTCACGCCCACAATGTGGATGCCCGCTGGAACTACAGCAGCCGTGGTTGGGAGACCTATATGGCAGAGAAGGGCTACCTGCTCTTCATCCTCGACAACCGTGGCAGCGAGAACCGTGGCAAGGCTTTCGAGCAAGCCACCTTCCGCCAGTTGGGTCAGGTAGAGATGCAAGACAGATGAAGGGCGTGGAGTATCTGAAGAGCCTGCCATACGTGGATGCCGACAAGATAGGCGTACACGGCTGGAGCTTCGGCGGATTCATGACCATCTCATTGATGACCAACTATCCAGATGTATTCAAGGTAGGCGTGCAGGTGTCCTGTCATCGACTGGCACTGGTACGAGGTGATGTATGGCGAGCGCTATATGGACACTCCTCAGACCAACCCAGAGGGATATAAGAAGACATCACTGCTCTACCAGGCGAAGAACCTCAAGGGCAAGCTCCAGATTATCCAGGGCTTGAACGACGTGACTGTAGTGCCTCAGCACTGCCTCACCTTCCTCAAGGCTTGCATCGCCGCTGGCACCCAGCCCGACTTCTTCGTATATCCAGGCGAGCCTCATAACATGAGAGGTCATCAGAGCACTCACTTGCATGAGCGCATCAGCCAGTACTTCTTCGACTATCTGAAGTAATCGCCCCGGAAGAGGCAAACATCAAGAATTCAATTATAACACATAAATACAATAACTTACAGAAATGAAAATTTTATTGTTAGGAGGCGGTGGCCGTGAGCACGCCTTAGCATGGAAAATCGCCCAGAGCGAGAAAGTGGAGAAACTCTTTATCGCTCCAGGTAATGCCGGCACACAAGAGGTTGGCGAGAATGTAAATATCAAGGCCGATGACTTCGAGGCTCTCAAGAGCTTCGCTGATGGAAAACGGCGTAGATATGGTCGTAGTAGGTCCTGAAGACCCATTGGTAAAGGGTGTCTATGACGACTTCAAGGCAGACCCTCGCACCCAGAACATCCCAGTTATCGGCCCATCCAAGCTGGCGCCGTATTGGAAGGCAGCAAGGACTTCGCCAAGCAATTCATGAAGCGTCACAACATCCCAACAGCCAAGTATGAGACCTTCGACGGCACTACCGTAGAGGAAGGCTTGAAGTTCTTGGAGACCCTGAAGGCTCCTTACGTGCTGAAGGCTGATGGCTTGTGCGCAGGCAAGGGAGTTCTCATCCTCCCTACCCTCGAAGAGGCTAAGAAGGAATTCAAGGAGATGCTCGGCGGCATGTTTGGCAACGCCTCTGCACGTGTGGTTATCGAGGAATTCTTGAGCGGCATCGAGTGCTCTGTATTCGTATTGACCGACGGCAAGAACTACAAGATTCTGCCTGAGGCTAAGGACTACAAGCGCATCGGCGAGCACGATACTGGCCTCAACACCGGTGGTATGGGCAGCGTTACCCCTGTGCCATTCGCTACCAAGGAATGGATGCAGAAGGTGGAAGACCGCATCATCCGTCCTACCGTGGATGGCTTGGCTGAGGAGAACATCGACTACAAGGGCTTCATCTTCTTCGGACTGATCAATGTTGAGGGCGAGCCTATGGTCATCGAGTACAACTGCCGTATGGGCGACCCAGAGACTGAGAGCGTGATGCTCCGCCTGAAGAGCGACATCGTAGACCTCTTTGAGGGCGTGGCTCAGGGCAACTTGGACAAGCGCAACATCGAGTTTGATGAGCGTGCCGCAGTCTGCGTGATGCTCGTGAGCGGTGGTTATCCAGAGGCATACAAGAAGGGCTATCCTATCGAGGGCATCGACCAGGTAGAAGGTTCCGTAGTTTTCCACTCTGGCACAGCCATGAAGGATGGTCAGGTAGTAACCAATGGCGGACGTGTGATCTGCGTGAGCAGCTACGGCAAGGACAAGGAAGAAGCCCTGAAGAAGAGCTTCGCCGAGGCCCAGAAGATCCACTTCACCGACAAGTACTTCCGCTCAGACATCGGACAAGACCTTTAAGATAATGAATAATTAATAATTAATAATGTATAAATCTGCAGGACACAATCCTCCTGCTACAACATACATTATTAATTATACATTATAAATTATTAATTGACATTGATGTTAAGAAAGAAAAGATTTCAAAACAAGGTAGCGGCTAGCCGCTACGCACTCCCTATCACTGCAACCCTTGCCACCTTGGTATGGGTTGCAGTGGGTTTATTGGTATCCAACATTTGGGTGCAGTTTGCCTTCACCATTCTCTCTACATTCCTGATGGTGGAGCTCAACAACCGCAATGCCCTGATGCGCACCTACAGCCGCATGGTATCGTGCAGTTTCCTGGTGCTCATCACCATAGCAAGCCTGCCTCATCCATCGCTGCGAGCCAATATCGTGACGCTATGCTTCATCGCCTTCTACTCATCATCTGGAACACTTACCAGGAGCGTCAGGCTTCGGGGTGGACCTTCTATGCCTTCTTCTGCATCGGTCTCGCCTCCACCATCTTTATCCAGATACTCTACTTCATGCCGCTGCTCTGGCTGATGATGATGGTATTCACCAATTCTTTCAGCATTCGCAATTTCCTTGCCTCACTCATAGGCATCATCGCCCCTTATTGGTTCACGGCAGGCTATTACGCCTACACCGACAATCTGCAGGGGCTCTTGGACCACTTCCTGGAGTTTATCATCTATCATGAGCTCTTCGACTACTCCCAGATCACCGACCATCAGGTGGTCAATATCGGTTTCATCCTACTGCTGAGCATCATCGGAAGCCTCCACTTCCTGCACACCAGCTATGCCGACAAGATACGCACCCGCATGATATACGAGTCGCTCATCATGATGAACTTCGTAGCCTTGGTTTTCATCATACTGCAGCCTCAACACGACCTAGAGTTGGGCGGCATCATGATTGTAAACACGGCTCCGCTCATCGCCCACTTCATCACATTCACCAAGGGCAAGCTCACCAACATCATGTTCATCGCCATGCTCGTGCTCATCGTGGGCATCCTGCTCTTCAATATCTTCGTACCAGAAATCAATCTGCTCTCGGCTATACAGAATGCCGAATAGCAAGTGAGCATCTATCAATTTAAGGAAAGAGATATGATTAGTTGGATAGTGAGTTTTCTTGTGGACTGGGGCTACTGGGGCATGCTAGCCGCAGCCTTTCTGGCAGGCAGTTTCTTCCCCTTCAGCAGCGAGGCGGTGATGGCAGGCTTACAGGCTGCCGGACTTGAGCCCCTCCCCCTTGTCATCTATGGCAGCATAGGCAATGTGCTCGGTTCCATGTTCAATTATGGCGTGGGCAGACTGGGAAAAATGGAATGGATAGAGAAATACCTGCACGTCAAGAAGGAGAGTCTGGACAAGGCAGAGCGATTCATGGCAGGCAGAGGAGCCTGGATGGGATTCTTCGCCTTCCTCCCCCTCCTGGGCAGTGCCATCACCATTGTGCTGGGCTTGACTAGAGCCAACGTACCCATCTCCATCCTCAGCATCACCATCGGCAAGGTACTGAGATACGTGCTGCTGGTCTATGGACTTAGCTTCATCTTCTAAAAAACATAAAGACAATGAAAAAGTATCATTACATTATTATATATAATCTGATTTTAATAGTAGCTCTCTTGACTGGCTTATGGTTGGCGAGTTGCAAAGGCCCAGGCAAGCAAGCGGCTACTACGAACGGTGAAAAGCCCACGGTTACCGTAACCATCCCACCATATCAATATTTCGTGGAGAAGATTGCAGCCGACAAAGTGAATATCAACGTGATGGTATCCAATGGCAACAATCCGGAAACCTACGAGCCATACGCCCAACAGATGATGGAACTCTCCAAGAGCGCCCTCTACCTGAAAGTGGGCAGCATCGGATTTGAGCAAACTTGGATGAAAAAACTCCAAGACAATGCCCCACAGATGAAGGTCATCGACACCTCTGCTGGCATCACACCTGCCAAGACTTCTGGAGGCAACATCGACCGCATACATGGATGAGTTGTAGCAGTGCACGTATCATTGCCAGCAACATTCTCAAAGCCCTCAGCGATCTACAGCCCGAAAACAAGCTGTTCTTCGAAAAGAACTATCTATCTCTGCTTCAAATTATCAACAAGCGAGACAGCATGATACAAGACAATGTGAAGAACAACCCAGAGTTTGAGCACAAGTTTGTGATATACCACCCCATCCTCACTTACTTTGCCCGAGACTACAAGCTCCAGCAGCTAGCCATTGAGGAGGAAGCAGGGAGCCAAGTGCTGCTCAGATCCAAGGCCTCATCATGCAAGCCAAGAGGGAGCATATCAAGTATTGTCTCGTACAAGCAGAATTTGCCAATCGCAATACCAAGACTTTCATCCAAGAGAGCCATACCAAGCCTTTTGAAATCAATCCATTGCAAGGCAACTGGGATAAGGCGATGGCAGAAGTTGTAAGAGTGCTCTGCGGAAAAGAACTCGTAGTGGCAGGGCAAAACAAAAAATAACAGAGCTAATCATAAAGTCCAATGATCAAAGTTCAAAATTCAAAGTTAATAGAGATAGAACATCTATCAGCAGGTTACGACCAGAAGCAGGTGCTACAGGACGTGAACCTGACGGTATACAAAGATGATTATCTTGGCATCATCGGTCCTAACGGTGGTGGCAAGACCACTCTCATGCGCCTCATCCTGGGACTGAAGAAGCCCACCGATGGCAGCATCAAGTTCTTCAAGGATGGCGAGGAGGTGAAGGAGATAACCATGGGTTATCTGCCACAATATAACGACCTGGATAAGGAATTTCCCATCTCGGTCTATGAAGTGGTGCTCTCAGGTCTCAGCAAGACCAAGGGGCTCTTTAGCCGTTATACCAAGGCGCACCACCAGCAGGTGCTCGACACCCTGGAACGCATGCAGCTTATCGACCTCAAAGACCGCCACATCGGTGCCTGAGCGGAGGTCAGCTGCAACGAGTTCTCTTGCTCGCGCCATCGTATCGAAGCCAGATGTGGTTATCCTAGACGAACCCAACACCTACATCGACCGCCGATTCCAAAAGCAGATGTATGAGATGCTGGAGCAAATCAACCAGGAATGCGCCATTATCATCGTGAGTCACGACATCGCCGAGGTGCTCAACAATGTGAAACACATCGCCTGCGTCAACCAGCATCTGCACTATCACGATACAGCCGACATGCCTAGGGAGAAACTGGAAGAGCACTTCCTGAATGTATAGAAGAGCACCCATAAATGAATAAATATTCAACTATCATACAGAAATCCATCTTTTTCAACGAAAAGATGGATTTTTTCGTATAAAGATTACAATATGTCAGAAATATTATGTATCTTTGCCCACGATTTCAACAAACAGGACAAGATATGAACGAAACGATTATTTCTCTGGACATGTTGCAGTCTACCGGCGTAGGCGCCTGGCACTGCTTTTGGGTATGTTGATGACACGCAACATCAAATGGCTACAGAAGTTCTGTATACCGTCGCCAGTATCTGGAGGACTCGTTTTCTCTATCGCCACCCTTATCCTCTACAAGGTATTCCACATCGAACTTTCTTTTGATGGCACTCTGAAGGATGTCTTCATGCTCGCCTTCTTCACCTCCGTAGGCTTCCAGTCCAATCTCAAGGTGCTCAGACAGGGCGGTAAGACACTCGTGCTGATGCTTGTCCTCTTGGTGGGCATCATCGTATTGCAAAACGTGATGCCACTCATCATCACCAAGATTCTTGACGTAAACCCACTCATAGGTATGGCAGCGGTTCCATCTCCATGGCGGGCGGTCACGGCACGGCAGGAGGATTTGCATCCGTATTGGAACATCTGGGCTTGCAGGGAGCAGGCACCGTATCCATGGCTGCCGCAACCTTCGGTCTGATAGCTGGTTCGGTGATTGGCGGACCTATCGCCGAGAAACTGATTCGCACCAAGCTTACTTACGAACATGAGATTATCAAAGACTTTGAGATAGACCAGCGATGGCGGGTATCGAGAGCGATGAGCAGTCGCCTGCCGGTCGTGAGAAGCATCTCAGTAGCCATGAGATAGAATTCCAGCACTATGCCAACGCCACCTATACCCTCTTGGTAGTGATGGCACTGGGCACGGTGATGAGCAAGCTCTTGCAGAGCACGGGCATCACCTTCCCTACTTACTTCGGAGCCCTCATCGTGGCTGCCGTAGTAAGAAACCTGATAGAATTGACTCCTTGGCGCAGCAAGCTGGAGATGGAGAAGATAGTCAGCGTAGGCAACATCTCGCTCTCCGTATTCCTCGGCATGGCGATGATTTCGCTCAAGTTATGGGAGTTGCAGAGCCTTGCCCTGCCACTCATCAGCATCTTGGTATGCCAGGTCATCGTGATGGTATTGCTCACTTACTTCCTAGCCTTCCGACTCCTGGGCAGCGACTATGACGCAGCCGTCTTGGTGGCAGGTATCTGCGGATTCGGCCTAGGTGCCACACCAAATGCGATGGCAAATATGAGTGCTGTCTGCTACAAGTATCACTACACCGTGAAGCCATTCCTCATCGTTCCTATCATCGGAGCCATGTTTGTGGACCTCATCAACACGGGTATCATCACCACCTTCCTCAACTGGATAGGATAGAATGTATAGAATTTTCTAAAACTTCATATAATAAGCCTCGGGACGAAAAAAAACAAACGTCCCGAGGTTTTTATATTTTTGTGGCGACGAAAATATTTTTTCCTCGGGACGTGGTCATATAGGGCACCCTTAAGCATCTTAAACAAAAGGCCTATTTTGTAAAGATATAATTCCAAACATATAATATTACCTAAAAAACACACCCAATTCGAGCGTATCTCTTTTCTTTTTAGTAACTTTGCACAGATTTATGCACTGCTAGTGCATCAAAGCAAAGAGAAAGAATAGAAAATATAATACATTAAAGTTTAAGCAATAATGAAACAGTACAAATTAGTGGACAATATCTTCGGATGGGTTGCATTCGTCATTGCAGCCTTTGTGTATTGTTCCACAATTGAGCCGACAGCCAGTTTCTGGGACTGTCCTGAGTTTATCACTACTGCTTACAAGCAAGAGATAGGTCACCCACCTGGGGCACCATTCTTTATGCTTATGGGCAATTTCTTCACACATTTCGCCAGCGACACCACGCAGGTGGCTAAGATGGTGAACACGATGAGCGCACTGCTCAGTGCCGTCTGCATCATGTTCCTCTTCTGGACATTACCCACTTGGCTCGCAAGCTCATCATCGGCGACTGGAAAGAGATGACCACCAGCAAGATGATAGCCATCGAGGCTTCTGGTATGGTGGGCGCACTCATCTATACCTTCAGCGATACCTTCTGGTTCTCGGCTGTGGAGGGTGAGGTTTATGCGTTCTCTTCTGCCTTTACCGCTGTGGTATTCTGGCTGATTCTGAAATGGGAAGACCACGCCGACGAGCCTCATAGCGACCGCTGGCTCGTGCTCATCGCCTACATGACAGGTCTGAGTATCGGTGTTCACTTGCTCAACCTGCTCTGTATCCCAGCCATCGTATTGGTATACTATTATAAGAAGGTGCCACAGGCCAACCTCAAGGGTTCCTTGATTGCCCTCATCGTATCTTTCTTGGTAGTGGTAGCCGTACTTTATGGTGTGGTGCCAGGTATCATACCGTGGGTGGATGGTTTGAGTTGTTCTTCGTCAACGTGCTCGGTTGTCCATTCAATACCGGTGAAATCGTATATATCATCTGCCTCATTGCCTCTGTGATCTGGGGCATCTACGAGACATTCAATGCATCAGACAAGAACGTCAAGAAGCAGAACATCGCCTTCATCCTGGGCTTCGGTATGCTCGGCATCCCTTTCTATGGATATGGTTGGAGTGCTGTTATCTGCGGCGTCATTGTCATGGCTATTCTCTGGTTCGTGCTCAACTACAAGCGCAAGCAGGAGGTGGTTACTGGCGTAGACGAAGCTACCGGCATCGCCAAGAAGAAGATGCAGCTCTTGCCTCTCATCTCGCTCGTGTCAAGAACACAGCCTTGCTCTGCATGCTGATGTTGATGATAGGTTACTCCAGCTATGCGCTCATCGTAATCCGTTCATCTGCCAACCCTCCTATGGATCAGAACTCTCCTGAGGACATCTTTACCCTCGGTAGTTACTTGAGCCGTGACCAGTATGGCGACCGTCCATTGTTCTATGGCCAGGCTTATACCTCTCAGGTAGCCCTTGAGGTGGATGGCAACATGTGCAAGCCAGTGATGAAGGAAGGCGCACCAGTATACCAGCGCAAGGAGAAGGCTTCGAAGGATGAGAAGGACTCTTACTTCGTAGTGAGCCACAAGAATAAGTATGTATATGCACAGAATATGCTCTTCCCTCGTATGTATAGCTCGGCTCATGCCAGGCATACGAAGATTGGTTGGGCGGTGTGGATGGTACCGACGTACCTTATGACCGCTGTGGTGAGAACATCATGGTCAAGGTGCCTTCACAGGTAGACAACCTCCGCTTCTTCCTCTCATATCAGTGCAACTTCATGTACTGGCGCTACTTCATGTGGAACTTTGCCGGACGTCAGAACGACATTCAGGGCAATGGCGAACCAGAACATGGTAACTGGATTTCCGGTTTCTCATTCATTGATGATGCACTCTATGGCGACCAGAGCAAATTGCCAGACGACCTGAAGGCGAACAAGGGACACAACGTGTTCTACTGCATGCCGCTGATTCTCGGTCTCATCGGTCTCTTCTGGCAGGCTTGGTATACCCGCAAACGCAAGGTAATGAAGAACGGCGTGGAGACTGAGGAGACTCTTCCTATCGGTATCCAGCAGTTCTGGGTGGTATTCTTCCTGTTCTTCATGACAGGTCTTGCCATCGTCATCTACTTGAACCAGACTCCTATGCAGCCACGTGAGCGTGACTATGCTTATGCCGGTTCATTCTATGCATACGCTATCTGGTGTGGTCTTGGCGTCCTCGCATCATCAACCTTCTGAAACAGAAGATGAAGCTCAGCGGAACAGCCGTTTCTGCTATCGTAGCAGTCATCACACTTCTCGTCCCAATCCAGATGGCTTCACAGACTTGGGATGATCATGACCGCTCTAACCGCTATACCTGCCGTGACTTTGGTCAGAACTATCTGATGTCACTCCAGGAGAAGAGCAACCCTATCATCTTCACCAATGGTGATAACGATACCTTCCCACTCTGGTACAATCAGGAAGTAGAAGGCGTAGGAACAGATGCCCGCGTTGTAACCTGAGTTACCTGCAGACTGACTGGTATATCGACCAGATGATGCGTCCTGCATACAACTCACCTTCTGTGCCAATCACCTGGCCACGTCTCGACTTCTGCTCAGGTACCAACGAGTATGTCAGCGTAGAGCCAGAGGCTAAGCAGCAGATATTGGACTTCTACAAAGAAGACCCGGTAAACGCCAAGAAGCAATTTGGCGCAGAGCCATTCGAACTGAAGAACATCCTGAAGTACTGGGTACGCAGCAAGAACCCTGACATGCACTTCATTCCTACAGACACCGTCTATGTCACCATCGACAAGGAGGCTGTGAAGAAGAGTGGCATGCTGATGGCTTCTGATACCATCCCAGACAAGATGGTCATCTCCCTTGCAGGCAAGAGCGCTCTCTACAAGGGTGACTTGATGATGTTGGAAATGTTGGCACAGTGCAACTGGACCGTCCTCTCTACGTAGCACTCACTGTGGGTGAAGAAAATTACATGAACCTTGGCGAGAACTTCGTTCAGGAAGGTCTTGTAAACCGCATCACTCCATTCACAACGAATGTTCCGGGTGCAAAGCGCTTCGATACAGAGAAGACCTATCATATGATTATGACCCGATTCAAGTTCGGTAACCTCAAGCAGAAGGGTCTCTATATCGACGAGACTACCATGCGCATGTGTTATACTCACCGTCGCCTGCTTGGTCAGACTGCTCTCCAACTCATCGCAGAAGGCAAGAAGCAGAAGGCTATCAACATCTTAAAGAAGGCTGATGTAGAGATTCCTACATACAACGTACCACTCGACTACTTGAATGGTGGCATAGATATGGCTCGCGGCTGGCTGATGGCCGGTCAGAAAGCCAAGGGTAAGGAATACGTAGAGGCTATATGGAAGAACGCTTCACAGTATCTCACCTATTACCTCTCATTGCCTAACGACAAATTCCTCATGAGTCAGAACGACTGCATCCGTCAGATTATGATTATGCAGAACATCTGCGATGTAGCAGGAATGGTAAGTCCTCAGTTGGAACAGAAGTATCAGAAGCAACTCAACAACCTCTATACCTGTACCACGGCAGAGGCGGCAAAATGCCAGAAGGCAATCAGTAAATAACAGAAAGTTTGATGTAGCGATGGCTACATCAAACTTTTCATTATTCATAATAATCAATTTTTCCCATGTTCATAGAGCAACCAGCCAAATGGCTTAGATGGTTATATCCAAAGGCTATCTGGAGAATGGACAAGAAAGACCATTCTGTCTATCTTACATTTGATGACGGTCCGATTCCAGAGTCAACTCCATTCATCTTAGAGACCCTGAGAAAGTACAATATCAAGGCTACTTTCTTTATGGTAGGCGAAAATGTATTGCGCCATCATGACCTCTACAACCAGATTGTGGCAGAGGGTCATCAGGTAGGCAACCATACATTCAATCATATCGGTGCTTCAAGCACCGTGTCATCTCCTACGTGCTCAACACCAATAAGGCGAACGATATCATCCATGCCCATCTCTTCCGTCCACCTCACGGCTGGATGCGACCAAGTGAGTATTGGTGGCTGCACCGCACTTACAAGGTCATCATGTGGACGTGGTGACGCGCGACTATTCCAAATGGATGACGGCAGAAGATGTGGTGAACAATGTGAAACGGTATGCCCGCAATGGCAGCATCATCACCTTCCACGACTCGCTGAAGAGCATTGAAAAGCTGAAGACAGCGCTCCCTCAGGCCATAGAATGGCTCATGGAACAGGGGTATGAATTTAAGACTTTTGAATAAGAAGCTGTTATTCCCAAACAGGAACAGCCCAATAAACACAGACAAGAAATGAGCAAAAGAATCAACAGTTATCAGGCAGTAGCTGCATTTGTAAGAGGTTTCTTCGAGCTTATGCCGAGCATTATGGACGCCACCATCGAGGGCAACGACTTCCAGAAGAAGAACGACCCCAAGGAGGTGAAGCAGATGATGCTGGAGCACTATGGCGAGGTAAACCAATACTTCTTCGATATCATGTTCTCCACCTCGTGCGCCTCAACTACAAGACGGCAGAGGAAGCCAACGAGCGCATGGCGAAGAACTTTGAGAGCATGAAGCAAGCCGATCCCACCTTCGAGCCTACGATGCTCGACTATCTGCGCATAGCTTGCAAGTCAGCCCAGCTCTACAAGGCGATGGAGGCGGAATACAAGCGCAACTTCACGTGGCTTCTCCAGGGCAAGTTTACCACCATCGAGGAGCATGTGCGCGACTACACCCACGGAGTCCTCATCAGCCTAGCCGATGAGCCCATGGCGATCCACCTCTTGGTGCGCATCATCGTCAAGGCATACGCAGCCGGACTGAAATGTGGCAGCAAGGAGGGCGAGCAGCATCAGCTCCACATGCCCACCCTGCACGGCATGTTGCTCAACAATGTCAACATCCTGCTCAATGAGGCACCTCTCCAGGGCGATACCGAAGACCCCGTAGCTCTCTTCAAGGAAGCATGCAAGAACCAAGAAGAAAACATCAACGTGCTCTTCAATACCCTGAACGATGCGATGAAAGAGTTGGCTTCAGAATAAGAAAGACAAGACAACAGAATAAAACTCACCGCCCATCAAGTGGTGGATGTGTGCACAACACTTGTTGTGCGTGTGCATACCAGCTGCTGTGCGAGCGACATCAGCTGTTGTGCGACTGGAGAACCTTATTCTTCGGAAGACATAAATTAATAAAAGAAACGACTTTCATTAGTTCTTAGAAAGACATCTAAGCATTAATGAAAGTCGTTTTATTATATTCTTAAACCTTAAGTGATATATCCTTAAAGCACAAGTGATACTTGCTTTTATTGCATATCATATACCACCTGCATCAGTTTCTTGCCTAGGGCATCAGCCTCTTCCATGGTCTGAGCCTCGCTATATACACGGATGATAGGCTCGGTATTGCTCTTGCGGAGGTGTACCCACTTGTCTGGGAAGTCGAGCTTCACGCCGTCGATATCTGTTACCTGTACGTCCTGCTCCTTGCCATACATCTCCTTCACCTTCACGAGAATGGCATCTACATCGGTAGATGGAGTGAGGTCGATACGGTTCTTGGCGATGAAATAGTTAGGGAAGCTGGCACGCAGCTCGCTTACCTTGCAGCCTTGTGAGCCAAACTACTCAGGAAGAGGGCGATACCTACGAGGGCATCACGACCATAATGGCTCTCTGGATAGATAACGCCACCATTGCCCTCGCCACCGATGACGGCATGTACATCCTTCATCTTGGTGGTAACATTCACCTCGCCTACGGCTGCTGCCGTATACTTGCCACCATGCTTCTCGGTTACATCACGGAGGGCACGGGTAGATGAAAGGTTGCTAACAGTGTTGCCTGGAGTCTGGCTCAATACATAGTCGCTACGCTGACCAAGGTATACTCCTCGCCAAACATCTTGCCATCCTCGCAGATGAACGCCAAGCGGTCTACGTCTGGGTCCACTACGATGCCCATGTTGTATCCGCCCTTCTTCAGTTCGTCCATGATGCCACCGAGGTTCTTCTCCAATGGCTCTGGATTGTGAGCGAAGTCACCATTCGCCTCACCGTTGAGGAAGGTATACTCTACGCCAAGCGCATCGAGGAGCTCTGGAAGATAATACCACCCACTGAGTTGATGGAATCTACGCAAACCTTGAAGTGAGCCTTCTTGATGGCCTCAACATCCACCAACTTCAATGCCAATACGGAGTCGATGTGGCGCTTGTTGAAGGTATTGTCCTCTGTATATTTGCCAAGGCTGTCAACATCTGCATACTCGAAGTCTTCCTTCTCTGCGATGCTGAGCACCTCGTTACCATTATCCTTGGTCAAGAACTCGCCCTTCTCATTGAGGAGTTTGAGGGCGTTCCACTGGCGTGGGTTGTGAGAAGCAGTGATGATGATACCACCTGCCGCACCACTCATGGTTACGGCAAGCTCGGTGGTAGGAGTAGTGGCAAGTCCGATGTTCAGGACATCATAGCCCATGCCCATCAAGGTGCCACAAACCACATTCTTTACCATCTCGCCAGAGATACGTGCGTCTCTACCTACTACGATGGTATTACTCTTGGAAGCACCGCTACGACGAATGAAGGTAGCGTATGCTGAAGTGAACTTTACGATATCGAGCGGATTCAATGTATCGCCCGCTGGACCGCCGATAGTACCGCGGATGCCAGAAATAGACTTGATCAGTGTCATATTATATAAAGTATTTTTGTATGTTTCAAATCCAATCTATAAGAAGGAGATTATCTGCCTCGCTGCAAAGTCATGTCATAGAGACAAGCATGCACATTGCCAGATGCCACGGTAGTGCCATAAGAGTGAGGAACCAACAGGCGGATATGGGCAATGCGGTCAACATCAGTAGCCGGACGACCTATCTTGAGCCAAGTAAATGGTACCAACCAACCGCTAGGCACCACTCCACTCACACCACTGTAACTGCTGCTACCATAGGTGATCGCCATCAAACTGCTGCTGGTATCAAAAAGAACCAGAGAATGTACCCGAAGTATTAGTAACTATCATCTTATCAATGTAATAAGAATAAGCTGGCACATTATTGGAGAGCTGCAATGACTCATCGCAAATCTTGGCTCTAGTATTGATATTGTAT
>ENA-OQEB01000243-OQEB01000243.1-human-gut-metagenome-genome-assembly--contig:-NODE-243-length-23016-cov-2.332125_pt1 | contig 23016 bp, 20 predicted proteins | sample MGYA00242787_ERZ504619 | MGnify/ENA primary metagenome ERZ504619 (study PRJEB26092, sample SAMD00036317) | human gut metagenome | host: Homo sapiens | study: EMG produced TPA metagenomics assembly of... | reverse complement strand
TAACCTCACCATCCTTATTGTACAAAAGGAAGTCTCCTTTATCGTCGAATCCAGCGAATTTCCACATATGGAACGCACCGATCTCTGCCCCCTCTTCAATACGAGAGGCATCGCCCGGCCATCCCGGTTCATCCATAGCGTTACCATCCATACGTGAATTGTTACCATACATCGTAAGGATCTTACCTGAGTTATGGCTCATATTCAAGCTGGAAGTCCAAGTGAAGTCCTTATTCTGGATGATGTCACCACCAACCTCGAACTCCCATCCTTTACTCTCCATCTCGCCAATGTTCTGCATTGTTTGCCATTTGGATACGGTGGCTGTGGAACATTCACCTCGTAGATCATGCCATCGATCTTACGACGATAGTAATCGAACTTACCATACATACGGTTGCCAAAGAATGAGTAATCCACACCGATATTCCACTCTTTCTTCTCTTCCCATCCCAAATAAGGGTTCACGTTAGAGCTCGGTCCATAAACAAACGCCCAGCTACCACTCGGAAGCATCCAATATTGGTCGCGACTTAACGTATTAGCCATATAGGAAGCATCGAAGTCGTTATTACCGGTCACACCATAACCGAAACGGATCTTCAAGTCATTTACCCAATCAAACTCTTTCATGAATTCCTCACCAGATACACGCCAACCTCCAGACAACGCCCAGAAATTACCCCAACGGTTCTCTGCGGCAAACTTCGAGGAACCCTCATGGCGGATCGTAGCCGTTACCATATATTTATCATTATATGAATAATTGGCACGGGCATAAAGAGCGAACAAACGTTCCGTAATATCTTTTTAGATCCCATCTTTGCCTTACCGTCGGTCAAATAAGATCCGGATTCCAAGTCCCAATATTTCAGGCCTTCTACACCGAAATCATAGTTCTCCGCATTGAAATTCTCTCCATTCTTCTCGAAATAAGAGTAACCGGCAACGGCATTTAAGCTATGACCTCCCTTAAATTCTTTCAGGTAAGTGAAGTAACCCTCAGAAGTAAGATGTTCGGTCTTCGAGAATTCCAATTTCGCCCAACCACCGCGGTTGTTTGTCACCTCCTCTCGGTGATAGCGAGAACGGAACTGGTGCAACTCCCACTGACGGTTCTCGTAACCCAATGTCTGAGAATAGCTCAAACCTTCAATCGGCTTGATGTTCAATTTCATCGTCACCTCAGGCTTAAACCATTTATCCAAGCCCTCGTAGTCGGAAAGCATACGATCCGCTACGATATTGTAGTCCAAAGTTTCTCCGGTCCATACGTTATATCCGCTCGGGCTTTCCGGGTCAAATGGGGAACGAGTCGGGTTATTATACAACGCCTGCTTGAAGTTTGCCTTCTTATCCTCATCCGATCCATCGGAAGTACGAGCAGTCTGACGATAATCCACGATCGGACGGATCTCTAACCAACCATCGAACAGCTTAAAGTTTGCATTCAAGCGTCCACCATAGTCCTTACGGTTATCCTTAATCGTGATGCCTTCGTTGGTCTCATAGAAGAAAGAGGTGTACACTTGTGCGTTCTCGGTACCTAGCTCCAAAGAGAGGTGATGTTTTTGCGAGAAGTTATCCTTCTGCAAAAGAGCGTCCCACCAATCAGCGTTCTGCCCGTAATCAATGATATTCACGTCCGTACGATTACGATACTCATCGGCGGTCATCATATCTGGACGGCCATAGTTTTGTTTCTTCGAAAGCTCAGTACTATAATTCAATTTTACTTTACCATTCGTGTTAGAACCACTCTTCGTTGTGATCAAGATCACACCCGAAGCAGCACGTGTACCATAGATCGCACCAGCGGAAGCATCTTTCAGCACATCGATAGATTTGATATCGTCTTGGTTCAAGGCACGAATATCACCTCCCGGGAAACCATCGACAACGATCAATGGAGCCTTACCAGAGTTGATAGAGGTCAAACCACGCAACTGGATCGTGGTCGTACCATTGGCACTACCATTATTTTGCAAGATCAAACCGCTGATCTTACCTTGCAAAGAGCTGGTGATATCGGCACCACCCACACCCTTCATCATATCGCCGGCAGACAATGAGGTAACGGAGCTGGTCACTTGCTTCTTCTCCATCGTACCGTAACCTACGACCACGACCTCTTCAAGAGCCTGGGAATCTTCCGACAACGTAACATTTATAACACTTTGACTGCCAACCGGGACTTCCTTGGTCGTGTAACCGATATAAGAGATTTCCAAAACAGCGTTTGCGGGCACATCTTGCAACGTAACCGAGCCGTTCATGTCGGTTACGTTACCGATAGTAGTTCCCTTGACCAACACGTTCGCGCCGATCAACTCACCCATTGAATCTGAAACCTTAACCGTAACAGTCTTACCATTTTGCATGACCGATTCAACATTCGGTCCGTAGTTGTGCGAGGGTTCCACAGCCGCCAATCCTTGAAAGGAGGCCATACATAGGAATCCCGTGGTAAGCATCATAACACTTGGTTTGAACAAGCTTAAACACAATTGCTTGCTCTTCTTACTACATTTTTCCATCTTTATTATTAAATGGTTATAATTAATTGAGATTAACAATATTCAAACACCAAAAACCTACTTTCTGCTATCTCTGAGCGCAGTCCCTAATAAAAATGACTAGCTAAAACGTTCGTTTAGACTAGTCGTCCGCGAAGTTAACCATTAATTTAAATTAAGCAACATTCATTTAAATCATTTTTCGATTCTATTAGTAATAAGACTTATAATCAATACATTACATCCAATATTAAAATTGTGTCAAATGCACTATCCCATCCATCAAAATGACTAGTCTAAACCAACGTTTAAACCAGTCATTTTTACATTTATTATACTATTGAGTATGATAAAAACCATACCTTTACTCCCCCAAAGAAAGAAATGCAGAAACCATGAAACTACAAATCATCGATACCGGCTACTTCTACGCCGACGGAGGCGCCATGTTCGGGGCCATTCCTAAAAGCGCTTGGAGCCGTCGCTATCCGAGCGACGAGACAAATGGTTGCGTGCTAGCATGCGTAGCCTTGTCATAAAAACAGATGACGGACGCATCGTCCTAGTAGATAACGGAGCGGGAAATAAACACTTAAAACAACTAAGTTATTACCGCTTCTTCAACTTGGTAGACCTCGGCACGGAACTACGAAACCGGGGAATTCAACCGGAGGAAATCACGGATGTTGTCCTCACCCATCTCCATTTCGATCATTGCGGTTATACCACGCAAAAGGATGAATCTACCGGACATTTATTTCTCTCATTCCCAAACGCGAACCACTGGGTTAGCCGCAAGCAATGGGAGAATTTCCTTCATCCGAACGCCTTGGAGAAAGATTCCTATTTTATCGAGAATATGCAAGCCGTCGCGGATGCTAATTCCTTACGGCTGCTAGATGCCGACACTTCGATTTGCCCCACGATAGAGCTACGCTTGTATGATGGGCACACTCCGGGGCAAATTGTTCCCTATATCCATACGGAAGATCGGACTTTTGTCTTTGCCGGAGATGTTATCCCTCTTGTAGCCAGCGTATCCCCGGAATGGATCTCCGCTTACGACACGTATCCGGTCACGTCATACAACGAGAAACTGCGCATGCTTGCCGAAGCCGCCGAAAAAAGGCAAGCGCTCATCTACTGCCATGACGCTTACATCCGCTGCACAACCGTAAAACGTGTGAATACATATTATAAGAAAGACAAGGAAATACCTCTCAAGAAGACGTTTCTTTTCCCTTAGTCCCTAGCCCTTTTCCCTTTAGACCTTAGGTGTTTCTTCCATATTTCTTAGACATTTCTTATAGAAGTATTCATTATCCACCAGCTTGCATGATGTCCACCAACTGTTGGATGATCATGCAACGGCTGGTGGACGATCATGCACCAGTTGATAAATAGTCTATATATATAGACAAAATCCCTAAGGTTATCGCATCAAAAGTGTAAAAGCATTAGATAAAACGGCTAATTCTATTTATCTTTGGGCGGTGATACTGAATCAATTATTGTTTTACATTCTAAACTCTAAACACATGAACAGCCTAAGCAAACTAGCGCTCGTCCTGACATTTTGCACGGGAATGATCGCTTGCTCCGGTGGTAAGGCCGTAAAAGGAGATTACGGAGTAGTGCCTTTGCCACAAGAAGTAACATTGACGAACGGAAATCCTTTCGTCCTAAGTCCATCCACGAAGATATTTTATCCGGAGGGCAATGATAAGATGAAGAAGAACGCCGAGTTCCTCGCTTCTTATATCAAGGAAATCACGGGCTATGAATTAGCAACCGCTACTGGCCAGCCCGGTAAGGGGATCAGCCTCGTTATCGACCAAAGCATCCAGAATCCGGAAGGATATCAACTGACCGTTAGCGATAACGGGATACGGATCGCCGGAAGTACGGATGCCGGCGTATTTTATGGTATCCAGACATTACGTAAATCGATCCCGGCCACGGCCCAAGGGATGAACGTAGAATTACCGGCAGCTACCATCAACGACTATCCCGTTTTGCCTATAGAGCATGATGCTGGATGTCAGCCGCCATTTCTTCCCCGTGGATTCGGTAAAAACGTATCTCGATATCCTTGCCTTGCACAACCAAAATACGTTCCACTGGCATCTGTCCGATGACCAAGGTTGGCGTATCGAGATCAAGAAATATCCGGAATTGACACAGATCGGATCTAAACGCAAGGAAACCGTGATCGGCCATAACTCCGGAACATATGACGGAAAGGAATACGGGGGCTTCTATACACAAGACCAGATTCGCGATGTCATCAACTATGCCGCCGAACGCCATATCACGATCATCCGGAAATCGATATGCCGGGACATCAATTGGCAGCCTTGGCTACTTACCCGGAACTTGGATGCACCGGAGGCCCTTATGACGTATGGGGCCAATGGGGAGTAGCCGACGACGTGATCTGCGCCGGAAACGAGAAATCAATGCAATTCCTAGAAGACGTATTGAGCGAGGTCATCGATCTTTTCCCGTCCGAATATATCCATGTAGGTGGTGATGAGTGCCCGAAGGTACGTTGGGAGAAATGCCCGAAATGCCAAGCTCGCATCAAGCGGAAGGTATCAAGGGGGACAAGAAACATTCCGCCGAGGAATATTTGCAAAGCTACGTGATCTCCCGCATGGAGAAATTCGTGGAGAGCAAAGGACGCCATATCATCGGCTGGGACGAGATCCTAGAAGGAGCTTGGCCCCGAATGCCACGGTAATGAGCTGGAGAGGCATGGATGGAGGTATCGAGGCCGCCAAGCAAAAGCATAACGTGGTCATGACACCGAATACATATGTATATCTGGATTACTATCAATCAGCGGATACGGATCTTGAGCCCGATGCTATCGGTGGTTACTTGCCGTTAGAGAAAGTATATTCTTTTGAGCCGACAGCCGGTATCTCTCCTGAAGACCAGAAGTACGTGATCGGGCGCAAGCCAACCTCTGGACGGAATATATCCCGACCTTCTCACAGGTAGAATACATGATCATGCCCCGTATCGACGCCGTAGCCGATATCCAGTGGAGCGATCCGTCCAAGAAAGATTATCAGACGTTCCTGCCCCGTGTGGCCCGCATGACACAACTTTACGATCGCTTGGGATATAATTACGGAAAGCATATCTTCGATATTAACGCCTCCCTGACCACCAATACGGAGAACGGAACACTCGACATAGCCTTGACGAAGTTGGGTGAAGGAGATATCTATTATACGGTAGACGGTAGCGATCCTACGATCGCCAGCATCAAGTATGAAGGCCCGGTACAGATCAACCAAGATTGCGAATTCAAGGCGATCGTTGTCCGTCCGAACGGTACGAGCCGCGTCTTCTCCGAGGAGATCTTCTTCAACAAAGCGACGATGAAGCCCATCACCTTGAAAGAGCAGCCCAGCAGAGGCTACGTTTTCAATGGGGCACAGGTATTGGTAGACGGCTTGCGCGGAGGTAGTAATTACAAGACCGGCCATTGGCTGGGTTTCCAAGGAAAAGACCTTGACGCCACGATCGATCTAAAGGAACCAACCGAAATCCAAAAGGTATCTTTCAATACGAATGTGGTGAAAGGTGACTGGATCATGGGCGCCTCCGCCGTAACCGTAAAGGTATCCGATGATGGCAAGAATTTCAAGGAAGTAGCTTCCAAGAAAATCCCGGAGCTGACCCAAAACGACAAGGACGGATATATCCCCAAGAGATATCCTTCGCCCCGGTAAAGGCCCGCTATGTCGAGGTTATCATCAACAGCGGCAAACTACCGAAATGGCACGGTGGCGCCGGAAGTCCCGCATTCTTGTTCGTAGATGAGATAGAAATCTTATAAGATAATGATACAGCGAGATGGCTGAGAGATACCTGCCATCTCGCTTTCTTATCTTATACTAAATAATAAATATCATGATAAACAAAAACATCTTAATTCTTTCAGCCCTATGCTCCTGTTGCTCACTATGGGCGGATGAGGTTGTCGTGCGACATTATAATTATGCCGGCCCTTACGAGGTGAAGAAACCCTTCTTGCAGATAGCCTGGATGTAAACAGTAAGAGATTCTCAGACAAGGAACTATTGAACACGACTGTTCCTTTCTGCAACCTTTCCCAAAGCGGACAAACCTTGACGCGGCGTCTTCCGGAGAGCTGACCTTGCCAACCTCGGCCTCTTCCTACGCGCTACATTTGGTTTCCTTCTACCTGAATAGTGACCGCTATACAAAAGGCACCTTAAGGATCAATGGCCCTGAGATTTCAGAAGTCTACGTGGATGGACAACTCACAAAACTAACCCAAGGAGAAGCCTCGTTGACCTTGGAGCCGCGACGCTATGAAATCGTAATTAAATATTTATCTGAGAGCACAAAGAGAATGCCTTAAAAGCCTCATTCAACCCGGAAAAAGACGCAGTGGTAACCACGACCATCAATCCGGAGAAACGTTATACATTAAGTGATGTATTTGATGGTAAACGCATCCAATCCGCCAGCCTGTCCCCGAATGGAAAATTCATTATCGTCTCCTATCAAGAAACCTATCCCGGCGGAAAGCAGTCCTCATTTACCCAGATACTAGACAAGGCTACCGGTTCCGTATTGGTTGAGAACGGACAGAGCTTACGCTGGATGCCTAAAAGCAATCTGGCCTATTACACCCAGGAAGATGAAAGGCACGGAATTGGTGACCTTAGACCCTACCAGCAAAAAGGAGAACATCCTTGCCTGCCAATTGCCCGAGGGTTCTTTCAGTTTCGGACCTACCGAGGACTATCTATTATTCTCCATACGGGAGAAAGGACCGCAAGAACGAAAAGAGATCCAAGAGATACTGGTGCCGGATGATCGCCAACCGGGATGGAGAAACCGTATGTTTATCCATAAATATGACCTGCGAACCGGATTGTTCCAACGGCTCACCTATGGACATACTTCTACTTACATCAACGATATATCTCAAGACGGCCACTATCTGCTATTCAGTCGCAGGGAACCGAATTTAACGGAGCGTCCTTTCTCACGTACATATATATATAAGATGGATCTACGAACCATGCATGTGGATACCCTTATAAAAGGTGAGAAATTCGTAAGCCGTGCCGTTTTCTCCCCGGATGCCACCCAATTACTCGTTGACGCGTCTGGAGAGGCTTTCGATGGTATCGGATTAAAGATCAAAGAAGGACAGACATCGAATACGAGCGACGGGCAATTATTCCTATACAATATAGCAGATAAAAGTATAAAGCCGCTTACGAAAAATTTTGACCCCTCTGTCGATTCCTACGAGTGGAACGCCCTCGATAAACAAATCTATATCACGGCGAAAGATAAGGACCGTGTTCGCATGTATAGTCTAAACCCGTCCAACGGAAAGATTAAGCAACTTCAAGCCAAGGAAGATGTCATCTCCGATTACTCCATCGCCAATCAAGCTTTCGAAATGGTTTATTTCGGATTAAGCGCTTCCAATTCCCAAAGGCTTTATACCTATAACTTGAAAAACGACGCCTCTTCCTGCTTGATCGATCTCTCCAAAGAGATCTTGAGAGACGTCACTTTAGGAGAAGTGCAAGATTGGAATTTCGTTTCCGCCCAAGGGGATACGATTTACGGCCGCTTCTATCTCCCTCCTCATTTTGATGCGACCAAGAAATATCCGATGATCGTGAATTATTACGGAGGAACAACCCCTACGGCCCGGGTGATGGAAAGCCGTTATCCTTCGCATGTATACGCCGGCTTAGGTACATCGTCTACATCATACAGCCAGTGGAGCGACAGGTTCGGCCAAGAGTTCTCCGCACGCCATGTCAACGCATGGGGTAAACTTCACCGCTGACGAGATCATCGAAGGCACGAAAAAGTTCTGTGAGGAGCATCCTTTTGTCAACACGAAGAAAATCGGTTGCATGGGGGCTTCATACGGAGGTTTCATGACTCAATACCTACAAACAAAAACAGATATATTCGCGGCGGCCATGTCTCACGCGGGAATCAGCGACATCACCAGCTATTGGGGAGAAGGTTACTGGGGATATTCATACAGCTCGTTGGCTAGCGCTAACAGTTATCCATGGAATGCCCGGGATATGTACACTTTACAAAGTCCGCTGTTTAACGCAGACAAGATCAATACCCCGATCTTGTTCTTACATGGAACCGCAGACACGAATGTTCCGATTGGAGAGAGCATCCAGATGTTTACCGCATTAAAATTATTGGGTAAGCCTACAGCGTTTGTCCAGGTAGAAGGAGAGAACCACCATATACTGGATTACGACAAACGTATCTTGTGGAATAACACAATTTACGCATGGTTCGCTAAGTGGTTGAAAGATCAACCGGAGTGGTGGGACGCATTATATCCTCCGAAAAGCCTATAAAAATCAAAATAGGTCACTCTATTCACATATATCTAAAGAGTATCTTTATTAGATACTCTTTTTTTATTTAAATACATTAGATAGTATTTATGAAACACCTTAGTCTCCGAAGAACTAAATCACTTTTCCGTTCAATATTTATTAATTATTATAAATATCTTAATAAATTATAGAACATGCAACCTATGTAAACATCTGTTATGTCTAATTGTACTATTTACAGCAAGCATTTTATTTTAATGGCTGTACGGCAAATATAAAGATATATTTGCAATAAACAAACATATTGACAATAAAAATAAACTTACACGGAACTTTGTCAATACGGATTATTTTAAGTTATATGTTAATTTAATACATTCTAGTATTAATATATAGTATTAATATGCAAATTATTTTTAACTCAATCCCGCATCAATGCTAGGAAGTAACACCAAAGTACCTTACCCTCATGAAGTTCTTCGGAAACTAAGTCAATCGACTAAGTGGCAACAATTGATTACAATGATCTATTTATTAACAAATTAAACAAAAAGTATGTGTCTATGAAAAGGTTGACTTATCTATTACTATGCTTGTTCGCAAGTATAGCGTTCGCAACGGCTCAGACCACGAAGGTGACCGGTACGGTTATCTCGGCGGAAGACGATGGACTATCATTGGAGCCTCTATCGTAGTAGCTGGTACTACTACCGGTACTGTAACGGATTACAACGGAGCGTTCACCTTGGATGTTCCTTCTAACGCGAAAAAGCTAATCGTTCCTACATCGGTATGAAATCTGTGGAAGTGGCAGTAAAACCAATCATTAAGTCACGATGGAGTCCGACTCTCAGAACTTGGATGAAGTCGTGGTTGTCGGTTACGGAACTCAAAGAAAAAAGGATGTGACGAGTGCCATATCTAAAGTAGGAGGTGAAGACTTAAGCAACTTGGCAACAGCGTCTTTCGACTCTCAATTAGCTGGACGTGCCGCTGGTGTACAGGTTACGACTCCTAGTGGCGTATTGGGAAGCGGTCCTCAATTCAAGATCCGTGGTATGAGTACGATCAGTTCTAACTCTCAGCCGTTATTCATCGTAGATGGCATGCCGATCGCCACCGGTGATAACGCCGATGGAAAAACCGGCTTAGGAATGGCTTACGCTTCTTACAATGCGATGTCTGATATTAACCCGAATGACATCGAATCCATTGAAATATTGAAAGACGGTGCGGCTACAGCTATCTATGGCTCCCGTGCGGCAAATGGAGTTGTATTGATCACAACTAAAAAAGGCTCCAAGGGACGTACTCAAGTAACTTACGATGGCTATGTAAGCGCAGCCAGCGCAGCTAAATTGCATGATCTTCTGGGAGCGAAAGATTTCGTGACTATCGCTAACGAGAAATACGAGAACTGGGGAATGAAAGGACAGGCTGTTTACGATCCGAACGGACCGGACACAAACTGGAATGATTATATTTTCCGTACAGGTTTCCAGCACAATCATAGCTTATCCGCCAGTGGTGGTACGGATAAAAGCCAATATTATGTATCATTAGGTTTCACGGAACAAGAAGGTATCATTCGCGCCAATGACTTAAACCGTTTGAGCTTAAAGGCAGATTTGACACAACAAGCGACAAAATGGTTACGCATCGGATTAAATGGCCAGATGACCCGTACCCGGGTTAATGGTGTCATGAATGACGAGAATTCATTGGGTGGCGTAGGTTTCGCCGGCACTCGTATGCTTCCAAACGTATCTGTATTCAATCCGGATGATCCTACTGGTTACAATATCGACGCTGAAAACCGTAAGACATTAGGTCGCGGAAGCAACCTTTCCTATATTGATAATGGTATCCAGAATATCGTCTGGGCATTAGACAATAACGTAAACCGTACGACCAATACCCGTGTATTAGGTGGTGGATGGGCTGAAATCACATTCATGGACGGATTGACTTTAAAGACACAAGCTGGCTTAGACATCTCGAATGTTAAAGATTTCATGGTATGGAACCCGGAATCAGGAGACGGATACGGCTATGGCGGCTTATTGGAAGAAATCAATACCACATACACGAACTGGAACTGGCAAAACGTAATCAACTTTAACCGTACATTCAATGATGTACATAATCTGACGGCGACAGCGGTACAAGAGTACACCCATCAAGAATATGAATATACGGACGCAACCGTGCAACAAATATCCGATGCTTTCTTCACCGACCATATCATTTCCAACACATTTGGTGAGAGATTCGTATCTGGAGGTAAAACGTTTATGGGATTAGCCTCCTATATGTTCCGTGCGAATTACAACTATGATAGTAAATATTATATCGGAGCCTCCGTCCGCACAGACGGCTTATCCAGCCTTCCGAAAGACACCCGCTGGGGTACATTCTGGGGGAGGATCAGCCGCTTGGCGTATCTCTCGCGAAAAATTCTGGAGCGAATCAACTATTAATGATTGGTTTAACGACTTACGTATCCGTGCCAGCTACGCTACAATCGGAAACTCTGACCTAGGGAATTATTTCCCTTATCTGGGAACTTACGGGGCGAAGAAAGCAGGATCGAATACAGCTATCGCTTGGAACCGTATGGGTAACAGCCAGCTTAAATGGGAAACAACCGAGACTTTCGATATCGGATTGGATGGCTCTTTCTTTAATAACCGCCTGACATTCGAGCTAGCTTATTGGCAAAAGAACTCCAAAGACTTGGTGTTGGAAGTTCCTACAGCACCTACCGCTGGTATTCCTTACAACTCATATTTTGATAATATCGGTAAGATCAAGAACTCCGGTATGGAATTGACAGTTAACGCTACAATCATCGCTACCAAAGATTGGAACTGGCAAACTAATTTCAACTTCTCCACAGCTAAGAACACGGTGAAGAGCTTATACGGCGGAACAGACATCGTAGACAATTACACAATCATTCGTGAAGGAGAGTCATATAGATCTTTATATGGATATGATTATTACGCGTAAACGCCGCAAACGGTAATCCGATCTGGAGTAAGGCGGACGGTTCATTAGTGCAATTCGACACATTCGGCTCTTACGACTATGCGGAATATGATCCTTCCAACCCTTCGGATGTCTCCAAGGCTTCTTCCTTGGACGCTAGCGACCGTAAGGTATTAGGTTCATCTATGCCTACTTGGTACGGAGGTTGGAATAATACAGTTTCTTACAAGAATTTCGATTTAAATGTATTCTTCCGCTTCTCCGGAGGTAATAAGATCATGAACGCTTCTCGTCAAAGCGCATTGTTCAATATGGATTTCTCCAACAATGGAACAGAAATCTTAGGCCGCTGGATTTCTCCAGAGCAACCGGGTGACGGCATGACTCCAAAAATCGGTTATGGAGACGCCTCTTCCTTATTCAATGATGGATATACGGATTCACACTTCGTTGAGAGCGGCAATTACCTAAAACTATCGACGTTAGCTTTAGGCTATACACTACCGAAGGCGGTCGTATCCAAACTGAACATGACAAAGATTCGTTTCTATGTTCAAGGACAGAACTTACTCACTATCACAGGTTATTCCGGATTGGATCCTGAGACAAACTCTCGTTTAGGTGTAGATTGGAACGGTATGCCACAGCAACGTTCATTCACTTTTGGAGCGAACATTACATTCTAATTTCACAAACTAAGAAAAGTTACAATTATGTTATACAAGAAATTATATAAAAACATTTCAGTAGTAGCGTTAGGGACAGCCCTGTTCTCGCTACCCGTGTTCACCGCCTGCGAAAGCGACGTCGTAGACCTTGAACCTGTTGACAAATTCTCCGAGCTTACGGCATACGGGACAGAAGAACGTTGCGAGTTAGCCGTAGTCGGAGCTTACGATGCCGCACAATGTGTATGTACGTAGATCCGAATGACTTTGGGTGGGCACGCGGTTATCCTTTTGGAGCGGCCAGTATATTGCAAGGCGAAATGCGCGGTGAAGATATGAACCTAACCGCCCAATTCTATGATTATACCTATTCCGCAACCTATAACTTGACTACCGCTAATAACGTGGCGATGTGGGAAACCTCTTTCGAGGCTATTAACCGCTATAATACGGTATACGCAGGTATAGAAGGCGCGGTAGCGGCGGGTGTCATAACCGAAGAGAAAGGGAATCAGTACAAAGGAGAATGCCTGTTCTTACGTGCGTTAACCTATCACAACTTGATGATCCATTATGCCCTGCCCTACAACGTAGAAGGTAACAATAACTACGGTATGCCTATTTACACGAAAGCCGTAAACGACCCCAGCCAACTCGCTGAGCAACAAAGCATAGGCCGTTCTACCGTTAAGGAGACTTACGATCAGATATTAAGCGACCTGAATAATGCGGAAAGCATGCTTCCGGACATTATTGATGCTGATAAGATCGGACGTGCGAGCAAAGGTGCCGCCATCGCATTGAAAACGCGCGTATATTTACATATGCGTGATTGGAACAATGTAGTTACTGAAGCTAAGAAACTGGAAGCGGACGTTTCATTCTGGAAACCAATCCTGCCACTCCTTTCGTTTCTTACAAAGACAATCAGGAATCTATATTCTCCATTCCGAATGACTCTCAAGATAACGCATCTGTAAATGGAGCTATGTCCGCTATGATGTCTGCCCGTGAAGGTGGCCGTGCGATGTGCCCGACATCCCCTACCTTTACAACTCCAAATTCTGGAAAGGGGATGACAAGCGTCGTAACCTCGTCCTTTATCGTGCGTCTGACGATTATTACTTCTGTGATAAATACCAGAATCCCCAAACACGTGAAGAGTACGCCCCGATCCTGCGCTATGCCGAGGTATTGCTAAACGAGGCCGAGGCTGCCGCACGTGCGGGAGACAAGACTCTCGCATTGGAGAAATTGAATCAAGTAAGAGACCGTTCTTTGGCCGACCCCGCTACACAGACGTATAAGGCAAGCGATTTCGCCAACACGAAAGCACTGGTGGAAGCTATCCTTTGGGAGCGTCGCATTGAGTTCCAAGGTGAAGGTCGCCGTTGGGAAGACATTCATCGTTTAGCGGCTGACGACTTGCTGCCGTCCGGTGGTATTCCCGCTAAAATCGAATATAACAATGTGAAGAACCAAGGCGCATTCGTTGTTGGTGGAGAAGTGAAAGCTGAATGGTTCGGCAACAGCAAACAGTTCATCCCGTACACGGATAAACGCTTTATTTGGCCGATTCCATTGAATGATATATTAAGAAACCCCACGCTAGCCGCACAACAGAACGCAGGCTGGTAGAATATAGACACACTCTTATTTTTTACTATGCAGGGGACATGAGAGGGCGAGACCGGGAGGTTCCGCCCTCTTTTCTTTTAAAACGTATTGACATAATAATTCACGGGAAATCATTATCTTTGCACTCTCTAAAAGAGGCTTATTCGTTATTTCGTGATAAATACTAATAAATCAACGATATGATTCTATTCTTTCAATCTTCAACAAAGACGGTGCTGGCTGTAGAGGCCGCGCACGCTTTCTCTCCTGAAGACACTCAAAAACTGGTTTGGTTGTTTAGCGAGGCGACTCCTGTTCAATCAGAAACATTGGAAGGCTGGTACGTAGGGCCACGCCGGGAAATGATTACCCCGTGGAGTACGAACGCCGTTGAAATTACCCAGAACATGGGCCTGACCGGTATTTCCCGTATTGAGGAATATTTTCCTGTTTCTTCTGGCGACACAGATCACGATCCGATGTTGCAACGTATCTACAATGGCTTGAATCAGGAGATCTTCACGATCAGTAAAAAACCGGATCCTATTGTCTACATTGAGGATTTGGAAGTGTACAACCAACAAGAGGGCTTGGCTCTAAGCCAAGAGGAGATCGCTTACTTGAACGAGGTAAGCCAGAAGTTGGGACGTAAGTTGACCGATAGCGAGGTGTTCGGTTTCTCCCAAGTAAACTCGGAACACTGCCGACATAAAATATTCGGAGGTGTATTCATCATCGACGGCGAGGAAAAAGAAAGTTCCTTGTTCAACTTGATCAAGAAAACTTCCGCCGAGAACCCTAATAAATTGGTTTCCGCTTATAAAGATAACGTAGCGTTCAATGAAGGACCGACGGTAGAGCAATTCGCTCCCCTATCCGGTGACAAACCCGATTTCTTCGCCGTAAAAGATATCAAGACGGTTATCTCCTTGAAAGCCGAGACGCATAACTTCCCGACAACCGTTGAGCCGTTCAACGGTGCCGCTACCGGAACAGGTGGTGAGATTCGTGACCGTCTGGGCGGTGGTAAGGCATCCTTGCCGATAGCGGGAACAGCGGTCTATATGACCTCTTACCCTCGTACGGAAGGCGCTCGCGAATGGGAGAAAGTCCTAGACCCTCGTCCTTGGTTATACCAGACTCCGGAGCAGATCTTGATCAAGGCTTCCAATGGCGCTTCCGATTTCGGTAATAAATTTGGCCAGCCGCTTATCTGTGGTTCTTTATTGACTTTCGAGCACACGGAGAACGATAAGAAATACGCTTACGACAAAGTAATCATGCTTGCCGGCGGTGTAGGTTTCGCAAATATGCGTGATGCCTTGAAGGGCGATCCGGAACCGGGCGAGAAAGTGGTTGTGATCGGTGGCGATAACTACCGTATCGGTATGGGTGGTGGAGCCGTCTCTTCCGTAAACACGGGGCAATATACAAGCGGTATCGAGTTGAACGCCGTACAGCGTGCCAACCCGGAAATGCAGAAACGTGCGGCTAACGTGATCCGTGCGATCGCCGAGTCTGACGAGAACCCGATCGTCTCTATCCATGACCATGGTGCGGGTGGACACCTCAACTGCTTGTCTGAGTTGGTGGAGGCTACCGGCGGACACATCGATATGAGCAAATTGCCGATTGGTGACCCGACTCTCTCAGCGAAGGAGATCGTAGGAAACGAGAGCCAAGAGCGCATGGCTTATTGATGAAAGAAGAAGATGTAGCCCGTGTAAAACGTATCGCGGATCGTGAACGTGCCCCGATGTATGTGGTAGGCGAGATACTAACGACATGAAGTTTGTCTTCGAACAAGCGGACGGCGTAAAACCTATCGATATCAAGCTGGAATATATGTTCGGTAAACCGCCTAGAACGGTTATGACAGACCATACGGTCACTGAATCTTATCAACCGGTTGTTTACAAAGAATCCGAACTTCACCATTATTTGGAGAACGTACTTCAATTGGAGGCCGTAGCTGCAAGGATTGGTTAACAAACAAAGTAGACCGTTCCGTAACCGGTAAGATCGCCCGCCAGCAATGTCAAGGTGAATTACAATTGCCGTTGAGCGACTTAGGTGCCGTAGCGTTGGATTACCGCGGGAAAGCTGGTATCGCAACTTCTATCGGTCACGCTCCCCAGGTAGCCATGGTTGATCCGGCCGCCGGTTCCGTTATGGCAATCGCCGAGTCATTGACCAATATCGTATTCGCTCCGCTGACAGATAAGTTGGAGAGCGTATCCTTAAGTGCCAACTGGATGTGGCCGTGCCGTAACGAAGGTGAGGATGCCCGTCTGTACACAGCCGTACAAGCCGCTTCCGACTTCGCTTGCAGCTTAGGTATTAATATCCCGACCGGTAAGGACTCCTTATCCATGACGCAGAAATATGGCGACGATAAGGTGATCGCCCCGGGTACGGTGATTATCTCCGCAGGTGCAGAGGTTAGCGATATCAAGAAAATCGTCTCCCCGGTAGTAGCTCAAGACAAGAATACATACATTTATTATATAGACTTCTCTTTCGATACCTTGAAGTTGGGTGGTTCCGCTTTCGCTCAAGCTTTGAACAAGCTGGGTAATGAGGTTCCGACCGTGAAAGATCCGGAATACTTCCGTGACGCTTTCAACGCCGTACAAGATGCGATCGAGAAGAGACTCATCCTTGCCGGACACGATATCTCAGCGGGAGGTATGATCACCGCCCTGTTAGAGATGTGCTTCGCCAACGTAGAGGGTGGTTTGGATGTCAACTTGGATAAGATCTCCGAGAGCGATATCGTGAAGATCCTGTTTGCCGAGAATCCGGGTATCTTGGTTCAGGTAAAGGACAAGAAGGCATTCGAAAAGTTGATGGAAGAAGCTGGCGTAGGTTTCGCCATCATCGCCAAACCGACCGACGAGCGCCATGTATTGGTATCGAAAGACGGCATCCAATATCACTTCGGCATCGACTATATGCGTGACGTATGGTACGAATCTTCTTATAAACTGGATGTAAAGCAGAGCGGAAGCGTTTGTGCCGGAAACCGTTTCGAGAACTATAAGATGCAGCCCGTACAGTACAAGTTCCACAAGGACTTTACCGGAAAGCTTTCTTCTTACGGACTCTCAGCCGAACGCCGCGCTCCGAACGGCATCAAGGCTGCGGTAATCCGTGAGAAGGGTACGCAATGCGAGCGTGAGACAGCTTACGCCTTGTATCTGGCTGGTTTCGACGTGAAGGATGTCCATATGACGGACTTGGCTAGCGGACGTGAGACTTTGGAGGATGTAACTTCATCGTATTCTGCGGTGGTTTCTCCAACTCCGACGTATTAGGTTCCGCCAAGGGCTGGGCCGGCGGTTTCTTGTATAACGAGAAAGCCAAGAAAGCGATCGACAACTATTACGCACGTAAAGATACGTTGAGCATGGGTATCTGTAACGGTTGCCAGTTGATGGCCGAGTTAGGCTTGGTTTATCCGGAGCACGAGAAAAAGCATAAGATGGTTCACAATGATTCCCATAAGTTCGAGTCTAACTTCGTTAGCTTGGAGATCCCGAAAAACAACTCCGTAATGTTCGGCTCCTTGAGCGGCACGAAGTTGGGTGTATGGGTAGCTCATGGTGAAGGTAAGTTCGAGTTCCCCTACGAGGAGAAGGAGTACAACATCATCGCTAAATACAACTACGATGGCTATCCCGCCAACCCGAACGGTTCTCCTTGGTCCGTTGCCGGTGTTTGCTCAAAGGACGGCCGCCATTTAGCCATGATGCCTCACCCCGAACGTGCGATCTTCCCTTGGCAGTGCGGTTATTACCCCGCCGACCGTAAGGAGAACGACGAGGTCACTCCATGGATCGAGGCGTTCGTGAACGCTCGCAAGTGGATCGAGAATAATAAGTAAAAATAACAGGGGTTGTTTTTAGCGTTCTTTGAACCTTAAAAACAACCCTTGTTTCTATATCTCCTTAAAGTTTCTTGGTAACCGCCTTTTGATTGAACTCATCCACACGGTAGAATAGACTTTACAACGAATCCACGATTTTAATATCCAAGCCGGTACAGGGGGATTATCGGTAACTATTACTTTATACAACCGTAATATCCCTGCAACACCCCGCTAATATCTTTGCCTCCGAAATTAATAGACACAGAATTTAATAGAAGAATCATGGAAAGGTTATTTAAAATCAGAATCTTTACGGTTATGTTCTTTTTAGCCGTAGCTTCTATAGCAGCGAACGCTAAAGAAAGTAAGAAGGAAGGTGACAATTATCATGCAAAGCAAATTCTCATCGTAGGTTTGCACGATAACGTGAAATCAAACTATTTCTACAATGGGATGATCGCCGAAGAGACCGGTATGAAAGCGGATAGTATCGACCAAACGTATAATACGATCATCGCCGAGAATATCGCCGCATCCGTAAAGAACGGAGATTGCAAGTTTATTCCGGCAAACGCTACACAAGTGACCGGACAGGTACTGAATGAGATCAAGGTTAACGGGAGAGCGAGGATTGCTATTCCGATCTTTCAGCCGTGCCGACCGAAGAGTTACAAAAGGTATTGGATAATGCTGACGCTGATTATCTGCTAGTATTAAACCAGCATTATCTTAAATGGCAAGACCAACCCTTGCGCACGCTTTTCCATATCGTCAGCTATACCTTATTCGACAAAGATAAAAATGAGGTATATAGGGGGAATAACTTCTTTACCTGCATGAATCTTGAGAACCCGGATAAACTCAGAAAGAGCAGCCGCAAGAGTTCATCCAAGATAGCATCTACCATTATCAAGACTTTGGACGAGGACTAACCTTCTTTTTTATAGACACATTTATAATTTTCTCGTTGAGCCTAATGGATATCCTTCATTAGGCTTTTTTCTTTATTTAAACCTACACACGGATGTAATCTCTTTGCAAAACCGGACATTTACTTTTGCGCCGTAAAAGATATTTAGGTTTAATTTTAAAAAGATTATTATGAGGATGTTTAACAAACTTACATGCAGCTGCTTGCCTGTTTGTTATTTTTTAATTGCTTTGCCGGCTCTCTTGTCTGCGCAAGGAACGCAAGCGATTATCACCGGTACGGTCATGGATAATAAAGGGGAATCGGTGATCGGAGCCACGATCCAAGTCAAGAATGAATCTACCGGATTCTTCACGGGTTCTATCACGAACGATAAAGGAGAATACACCATCAAGCAGCTTCCGCTAGGTTCTCCTTATACCGTTACAGCTTCTTATATCGGTTATGGAGAACAGAAAAAGACAGGATACGCATTGAACCAAGGGGATATGCTTCGAGTGGATTTCAAGCTGGCGGAGGAATCGGTGGAGATACAAGCCGTCGAGGTAGTCGCTAATTCCTTGAAGAACATGGTTCCGAAGATCGGTGCGGCAACATCTATCTCCGCTCAAAATATCACGAAGCTTCCTGTAAACGGCCGTAACTTCACATCCCTAATGGATCTCTCGCCATTGAGTAGCGGAGGAAATATCGCCGGGCAATTATCATCCTCAACGAATTACACCATCGACGGTATGACGGCTAAAGGAACCGTAGCGAGCGGAACGACTTCCGGCGCTTATACGATATCCATGGAAGCCGTCCGCGAATTTGAGGTGGTAACCAATCAATATGACGTGACCAACGGACGTTCCGGGGGCGGCACCGTGAGCGCTGTCACGAAATCAGGAACCAATACTTTCACCGGAAGTGTATTCGGATTCGGTCGTGCCGATTGGTTATCCAGCTCCTATGATATACGGGGAAATAAATCGACTTCCGACTTCTCTACCTATCAATATGGTTTCTCTTTGGGAGGCCCGATCGTGAAAGACCGTGCGCACTTCTATGTCGTATGGGATCACCAACAGGATTCCCGTCCGATTTATATAGCGGATATCAAGACGGCGGCGGACGAGTCTCGCTATAATGTCACTCAATCTACGCTAGACCGTTATCTGGATATCGCCCGTACTAAATACGGAGTCTCCAATGATCCTCAATTCGGGGAGTTCGGCAAGAAGAAGCAGACGAACGCAGTCTTCGCCCGTATCGACTGGCAGTTGAACGCTACCAACTTGTTAACCATTCGCAATAATTTCATCAACGAGGATAATAAACAGAGCGAGAGCGATAACTCCAGCATCAATCTTTACGAGGTTTGGATCGATCGCAAATCGCATAACAACAGCTTACTCGCTACCTTACGCTCGGTATTAAGCCCGAAACTGACCAATGAGTTGAAGCTTCAACATTTCTTGGTTTACGAGGCCACGACCCCGAACAAGCAATTGCCAAGTTCTAATATTCCGAGAGCAATCGTAGAGAACGTGGAATCTATTTCTGGTGACAAGAGCATGTACACTTCCATCCAACTTGGAGGTCAACGCTACGCTCCCGAACATTTTAAGGATAATGTACTTCAATTGGTAGACAATATGTATTATAATACGGACCGCATCAACTATACATTCGGAGCGGACTTCATGTACACCAATATGAAATCACTCTACGGCAGTGAGATGAACGGACGGTTTTATTTCACGGGACTGGATAATTTCGAGCATATGACTCCTTACCGCTATGCCCGGGAAATCGCCTTGGTAGATGATCCTACCGTAAAGATGAATACCTTGAACTCCGCTATCTACGGACAATTACAAACGAAGCTTTTCACCGGATTCGAGGTCATGGCCGGTATCCGTGCGGATTATACCCGTTATTTCAACCACGCGAACTTTAACCAGACTGTTTATGACGAACTAGGCTTACGTACGGACAACGTAATCTCCACCTTCCAGTTGCAACCCCGCGTTCAATTCACGTGGGACGTGAATGATAAACATCAAGATATTATCCGCCTTGGCGCCGGTATCTTCGGTTCGGATTTAAACAACTATTCCATGATCAACAATATGCTGTTCGACGGTACGAAGGTAGCGTCCGTGGATATACAAGGCAATTTGGTTCCGACACCGAATTTCCCGGCATACCGCAAAGATCCTTCTACCGCTCCGGGCGTTGATTTATTCAACAACCCGAATATCCAAAAGATCAGCACGATCAATATGAATAGTAAGGATGCCCGTGTACCGGTAGTATATAAGTTGAACGCCAGCTACACGCATTTCTTCTCCGATCGCTTGCGGGTAGGTATCAGTGCTTACGCCAACTGGGCACGCCATAATTATATGTACGTAGACCGTAATATGGTGGATGAGCCTTACTTCCGTATCGCCGCCGAGGGGAATCGTGGCGTGTTCGTCCCCGCCGAGAGTATCAATACTAAGAACGGAGCTACCGACTGGATGCAAGGACGTAAAAGTAATAAGGTAGGCCGTGTGCTGGAATTAATCAGCGATGGAAAAATCAACCAATATGCGTTCGTGGTAGATGGAACTTGGCGTTATTTCAAGGATGGCGAGCTTTCTTTCAGCTATACGTGGAACGATTCCAAGGATAACACCTCTTACAACGGTAACGTAGCGAATACAGCGACTCTAGCTTGATGGTAAAAGATGATCCTCGTGATTTGAGTACCATGACTTACTCGGACAACCAATTCCGCCATAAGGTCGTATTCTACGGTACGGCTCCTTCTTTCTGGGGAATCAGCGTAGGCTTGCGTTTCTCCGGGATCGGTGGAACCCGCTACTCTTTAGCGGTTAGTGGTAATATGAACGGTGATTTCGTATCATCCAACGACTTGGCTTATATCTATGACCCGAACGATAGTAATACGCCTCAATATCTTCGTGAGGGTATCCAAGCGATCTTGGACAATCCGGAAGCGGAGAAGAGCGTAAAAGATTATATCCGTAAAAACTATGGGAAGGTTGCCGAGCGTAACGGTGGCGTAAATGGCTTCTACGGTACTTTCGATTTGCGCTTGAACAAGAACTTCAAGATCTATAAGACTCATTCCATCGAGCCTCGATAGACTTTTTCAATTTCCTGAATATGCTGAACAAGGACTGGGGTGCCGGACATAATCTAGGCAAGCAGAATATCTACTCCATCAAGAGTTTTGACGCGGAGAAGAAGCAATACGTATATAACGTAAACAAAAACACGGGTGTATCCAATATGAACGGAAACCTTGGCAGATTCAAATCGGCGTACGTTATAAATTCTAACTAACATATTCTATATTCAAATCATAAAAAAAATTACGATGAAGAAACAATTCTTATCATTCACGCTTTTACTTGCGTTATCCACTTGGATAGCGCAAGCCGCTACCGTAAGAGGCACTGTATCCGATACGGCAGGCAAACCGCTACAAGGCGTAGTCGTTACGGATGGTTATAATTTCACGCAAACAAATGAGCGGGAGAATATAGCTAGATTCGAATCTGGACAAAAGCCGCTTTGTCTACCTCTCCGTACCGGGTGACTATGAGATCGAGCAAACAAAAGGTATACCGGATCTTTTCTATCAGCAACTTGATAAAAGTAAAGAGATCAATGAACATGATTTTACGCTCACCCCTAGGAAACAGCCAATCGACGGGTTTGTCTACTTGGCAATCTCCGATCCTCAGACCATCGACGAACGGCAGATGAAACGTTTCCGTGAAGAGACCATCCCCGACTTGAAGCAGACTATAGAGCGCTACCAAGGAAAAGAGGTCTACGGTATGGCGCTGGGAGACATTACTTGGGATCGCATGGATTTATTCACTCCTTATAAGGAAGCGGTCTCGGTCTTAGGCATCCCGATGTTCTCCGTGATCGGCAATCACGACCACGACTTACGTTACCCGGCCTTATCCAATCAAAAGGTAACCGAGGAGAGCTATGCGGAGCTATCTACGAGATCATTTCGGCCCTTACA
>ENA-OQEB01000242-OQEB01000242.1-human-gut-metagenome-genome-assembly--contig:-NODE-242-length-23087-cov-8.234538_pt1 | contig 23087 bp, 25 predicted proteins | sample MGYA00242787_ERZ504619 | MGnify/ENA primary metagenome ERZ504619 (study PRJEB26092, sample SAMD00036317) | human gut metagenome | host: Homo sapiens | study: EMG produced TPA metagenomics assembly of... | reverse complement strand
TCTCGGAAAACTTCGCGAAGCCCAGTTTCCGAGAGAAAGTGTCCGCCTCCCGCCCCGGCCGGACAGGTCACACTACACCGTGTGCTGCGGCAGGTCCTGCAGGGCGATGACGTCCATACCCATGTCGTTGGCGCTGCCGTGACCCTGCTGGTCCTCGCGCACGGCCTCGATGGCACTCACGTACGTGTTGGCGGCAGACATCGCGGTCACGCAGGTCACGCCGCGGCGCACGGCCTCGGTGCGCAGCAGATAACCGTCGCCACGCGAGCCCGGGCCGTATGGCGTATTGATGATCACCGCAATCTTGCCATCGGCGATGAGGTCGCCGATGTTGGGACGCTCGCGTCGTGCGGGCCGCTGATCTTCTCCACAACCTCGCAGGTCACGTTGCCGCCGCGCAGCACGCGCGCCGTGCCCTCGGTGGAGCAGATGTCAAAGCCCAGGTAACGCAGGATACGCGCGACCGAAAGGATATGACGCTTGTCGCGGTCGCACACGCTAATGAACACCTTGCCGGCGCTCGGGTCGGGCAGCTTGTAGTCAATCGCCAGCTGCGTCTTGGCATATGCCTCGGGATAGCTCTTGGCGATACCCATGACCTCGCCCGTAGACTTCATCTCGGGCCCCAGGATAACGTCGGCGCCCGGGAAACGGCCCCAGGGCATAACGGCTTCCTTCATGCAGAACCAGTCCAGCTGACGCTCGTCGCTCGGCAGGCCCAGGCTCGCGATGGAATCGCCTGCATGATACGCGCCGCGCACTTGGCCAGCGGCACGCCGGTGGCCTTGGAGATAAACGGCACGGTACGGCTGGCACGCGGGTTGGCCTCGATCACATAGACGGTCTCGCCCTTAATGGCGTACTGCACGTTGACCAGGCCGCGTACGCCCAGCGCCATCGCGATGCGGCGCGTAGTCTCGCGAAGCTTTGCCTGCAGGCTCTCGCTAAAGCTGAACGGCGGAATGCAGGTCGCAGAGTCGCCGGAGTGAATACCGGCCTCCTCGATATGCTCCAGAATGCCGCCGATGTAGACCTCTTCGCCATCGCACAGGGCGTCGACATCGGACTCGATCGCGCCCTCCAAGAAGCGGTCCAGATACACCGGGTAGTCGGGGCTAATGCGCGCAGCCTCGGCCATGTAATCGCGCAGACGCTCGGCATCGTAGGCGATCATCATGCCGCGGCCGCCCAGCACGTAGCTCGGACGCACCAGCAGCGGGTAGCCAATATGCGCGGCCACGGCCTCGGCCTCCTCAAACGAGGTTGCCTGGCCCGCCGGCGGATACATAATGCCCAGCTTGTCGAGCAGGGCGGCAAAGCGCTCGCGGTCCTCGGCAAAGTCGATGGCATCGGGCTTGGTGCCCATGATGTTCACGCCGCTCTCCTCGAGCATGCGCGCCAGCTTAAGCGGAGTCTGGCCGCCGAGCGTCACCACGACGCCGTCGGGTCGCTCAACATCGATGACATCCATGACGTCCTCGTAGGTGAGCGGCTCAAAGTACAGACGGTCGGACGTGTCGTAGTCGGTCGAAACGGTCTCGGGATTGCAGTTGACCATGATGGTCTCGAAGCCGCGGGCCGCCAGCGCATAGCTCGCGTGCACGCAGCAGTAATCGAACTCGATACCCTGGCCAATGCGGTTGGGCCGGCGCCAGGATCATCGCCTTGGGCTTGTCCGCCGGCGTGGTCTCGTCGGGAGCCACGCACTTCTTGGCATCCGGGCTCGTGCGGTAGATGTTCTCGTACGTCTTGTAGTGGTACTCCGTGGCGCTCGAGAACTCCGCAGCGCAGGTATCGACCGTCTTCATGCTGGGAACCACGCCAAGCCCTTGCGATAGCGCGCACAAAGCGCTCGTCCGAGCCGGTCAGCGCGGCGATCTCGGCGTCGCTCGTACCGTACTGCTTGAGCAGACGCATCGCGTCGGCGTCGATATCCTCCACACGCAGGCCGCGAATGCTCTCCTGGACCTGCACCATGTCGTTGATGCGGTTGAGGTACCACGGATCGATGCCGCAGATGGCATGGATGCGGGTAATGTCCCAGCCACGGCGCAGGGCCTCGACCACAAAGCAGATGCGGTGCTCGGTCGGGGTTGCCACGGCCTGAGCGAGCTCGTCGTCGCCTAGCTTGTCGGCACCCTCCTTGCCACCGGCGCAAATGCCTGGTGGCCGTCCTCCAGCGAGCGCATAGCCTTGCCAAAGGCCTCCTCAAAGGTACGGCCGATCGCCATGATCTCGCCCACGGCCTTCATGCGCGTGGTGAGCGTGGGGTCGGTACCCTTGAACTTCTCGAAGGCAAAGCGCGGCACCTTGACGACGCAGTAGTCGATTGTGGGCTCAAAGCAGGCGGGCGTAGCCTTGGTGATGTCGTTGACGATCTCGTCGAGCGTGTAGCCCACGGCCAGGCGCGCGGCGGCCTTGGCGATGGGGAAACCCGTTGCCTTGGAAGCGAGGGCGGACGAGCGGCTCACGCGCGGGTTCATCTCGATGACGATCAGGCGGCCGGTGTTGGGGTTCACGGCAAACTGCACGTTGGAGCCACCGGTCTCGACGCCAATCTTCTCCAGAATGGCGAGCGATGCGACACGCATGCGCTGATACTCCAGGTCGGAGAGGGTCTGCGCCGGCGCCACGGTGATGGAGTCGCCGGTGTGCACGCCCATGGGGTCGAGGTTCTCGATGGAGCACACGATGATGCCGTTGCCGGCGTGGTCACGCATGACCTCCATCTCATACTCTTTCCAACCCTCAATGGACTCCTCGACCAGTACCTCGTGGGCAGGCGAGAGCTCCAGGCCCTGGCTCACGATGGAGACGAGCTCCTCGTGAGTATGCGCGATGCCACCACCGGCGCCGCCGAGGGTAAAGCTCGGACGCAGCACGCAGGGATATCCCACGCGCTCGGCGATGGCCTCGGCGTCGGCCACGCTGTAGGCATAGCCCGAGCGCGCGACCTCCAGGCCGATCTCGGCCATGGCCTCGTTAAAGAGCTTGCGGTCCTCGCCGCGCTCGATGGCGGCAAGGTCACAGCCGATCATCTCGACGCCGTACTTGTCGAGCGTACCGTCTTTCGCCAGCTCGACGGCGGCGTTCAGACCGGTCTGGCCGCCCAGCGTGGGCAGCAGCGCGTCCGGGCGCTCTTTCTTGATTACGCGCTCGATAAACTCGGCAGTGATGGGCTCGACATAGGTGCGGTCGGCAAGACCCGGGTCGGTCATGATGGTCGCCGGGTTGGAGTTGACCAGGATGACCTCAAAGCCATCCTCCTTGAGCACCTTGCAGGCCTGGGCGCCGGAGTAGTCGAACTCGCAGGCCTGGCCAATAACGATGGGGCCCGAACCAATAACGAGGATACGCTTGATGTCAGTACGTTTCGGCATGTTTAAAACCTCCTAGAGAGGCTGACTCAATGTTTTGGAAAAGTCAGCGAGGGTGCAGCTGGTGCATCAGGTTGCCGTGATGCGAGGGCGCGCTGGGCTTATGCCCGCGCGTCCGAAGCAGAGCGGCAAGATGATGTGCCAGATGCAGCCGCAGCGTCGACCGGTCCGCCGTTCGGTAGAACGGCGGAACCATCGTCGGCGAAATTCCAGCCAGCCAGGCGGTCCTTCGCGGTGTCGATGTCCAGGTAGTTCTCCTCGCCGTCCATGAGTCGCGTAAAGGCGGTAAAGAGATAGTGGGCATCGGTGGGGCCAGGCGAGGCCTCGGGGTGGTACTGGACCGAGAAGCACGGGGCGTCGAGCAGCTGGATGCCCTCGGCGGTGCCGTCGTTGAGGTTCACATGCGTCAGGCGAATGCGACCAAAGCGCTCGTTCATCACGACCGGCGCGATTCCGCGGCGCACCCAGACGCGCAGATCTCCATCGGCCGCATGCTCGGTCTCGCCGCCGGAAAGCTCGGGGACAAGCTTGCCCAAGCTGGGGAACAGCAGGCCAAAGCCATGGTTTTGCGCGGTGATCTCCACACGGCGGCTTACCAGGTTCATGACCGGCTGGTTGCCACCGCGGTGACCGAACTTAAGCTTTTCCATCTGAGCGCCGCAGGCCAGGCTGATCATCTGGTGACCAAGACAAATACCAAAGACCGGCACCTTGCCGATCAGCTGCTGCACCTGCTCGTAGGTCTCCACCACGCGTCGGGGTCGCCGGGACCATTGGACAAAAAGACACCGTCGGGATTCATGTCGAGCACCTCACTCGCGGGCGTATCCCACGGCACGACGGTAAGGTCGCAGCCGGCGCGGACCAGACCCTCCAGAATGCCGCGCTTCACACCGCAGTCGTAGGCGACCACTTTGTGACGGGCAGGAGCGGCAGCCGTAAGCGCAAAGTCATGCGTGGCAGGCAGGTCGGCGGCCACAAACTCGTGAGGTACGGGGCAACTTACGGTCTTGACCAGGTTCTCGCCTACCAGCGTGGGCGCAGCGGCCAGACGCTCGGCAAGCTCGTCGACGTCGAAGATCTCGGTCGAAATAATGCCCATCTTGGAACCATTGTCGCGCAGGTGGCGCACCAGGCGCGAGTGTCGACACCCTCGATAGCGACGATGCCGTGAGCGCGCAGGTACTCCGGCACGCTGACGGCCGAGCGCCAGTTAGAAGGCGTGGCGCACATGTCGCGAACGATCATGCCGCGCATGGCCGGAGCGCTCGCAGGCGCACAGCGTCGCCGGGGAAGGCCGACTGGACGTCGGTCTCGTCGATACCGTAGTTGCCGATCTGCGGATAGGTCATGGTTACGATTTGGCCGGCATAACTCGGGTCGGTCATGACCTCAAAGTAGCCCTCGAGCGAGGTGTTGAAGCAGACTTCGCCGGTCGCGGTGCCCTCAGCGCCGCATGCACGTCCATAAAAAATGGTCCCATCCTCAAGATACAGGATGCAGGGACCGCAGGTGCCCTTGCTGGTTTTGGCCAGCATACGCTGGCAAAGCTCGCTAGGCGCGAAGGTGCGGGCGGCAGCGCCCGCGGTATGGTTGTTCGCCATAATTCTCCTTCCCGGTCTCACAGGACCGGCTTAAAGGTGTGTAGTTAGGCCTCGCGGTATTGTAACCGCAAGCATGCCTCATGGCGTTAATTTCATCGAAATGTTTACGAAATGATAATTATGACTTTCTATGCATAATGTTTTTTAATCCCGTCCCAAAAAATCATCCCGCGGGGCTTGTGGCTCACGCGATGATGGCGTCTTATTTTTTCTTGTCCTGCTCCAGCAGTTCGGACGGTGTGCGATCGGGCTTGCCGCCGCGGAAAATCTCGCGGCCATGCAGACGATGCTCCAGATCGCGCTCGGCCTTTTCCTCGTCAATCTTGGTCTGGCTCACCACCGGGTCCTCAATCAACGACGACACCGAGTTCACCTGCTTCTGAATGCGCTCGGCGATGGTGTCGTCCATACTCACGATGCGCATCTTCCAGTCGATACTCGTGGCGTTGGATGAGCTCTTGGTCCACACGAACGTCAAAATGGCGCTCTGGTGGCCGCGCGCGGGGAACATGCCAAAGAAGGAATCGTGCTGAATGTTGCTATCCTCGTCGATATAGGCGTGAACGTTATACACCACGCGGTCGATCTTATCGTTGAGCAACGCGTTGGTCGCAAGCGCCGCGGCCTGGATCTGCCCGTTGGACAGCAGCTCGAGCTCGTTGGCAGACGATGTGTCCAACACCGTCACCTCGACCGTGCCCGTGCGTTCATCGGCTTCATCGACGGTAAAATCGAGCGGGAACTGCGTAAAGCCGTTACCCCACTCAAGGCCACCCTTGAGCGCGGTCGAAACGGTATCGACCGAAACGCTCTCGGACAGGTTGGCGGTGTTCAGACGACGCATCACGCCGTAGCCAATCTGCATGCCCACGATCAGCACCAAAATACCGATGACCACGGCCATCGCGGTCTTCGTAATGGTATGGCTCACCTGCGAGCCCGAAGGATCGTCCTCGGACAGCGGGTCGATATGTTTTGCCTGGCTCGCGCGGTCCTCGCTGCGCAGCTGCGCTAGCGCCGCTTTATCACCGCGCTTGGCCGCAGCCTCCTTCTCACGCATGCGCTCGGTACGCTTTTTGGCGAGCGTGGGATCCAAGACACCGGATGCATCGATTTCGGAGAATAACTCCGTCACTTCTTCCGGAGTCAAAGGGTTCTTGTCAGCCATAAACTTCCTGTCATATCAATCAGTCGAGCTCGTGCGCACGCGCACCTTCGAACTGCATTCGATAGTAACGGGCATAGGTGCCGCCACGGGCGAGAAGCTCCTCGTGCGTGCCACGCTCCACAACGCGACCATGCTCAACGGTCGCAATCTCATCGGCGTGCTTAATGGTCGAGAGACGATGGGCGATGATGATCGTGGTGCGGCCGCGTGCCAGCTCTTCGAGCGACTCCTGCACCGCCTCCTCGCTCTCGTTATCCAAAGCACTCGTCGCCTCATCCAAAATAAGGATCTTGGGGTTCTTGAGAAACACGCGCGCGATGGCAACGCGCTGCTTCTGTCCGCCCGAAAGACGGCTGCCGCGCTCGCCCACCACGGTGTCGTAGCCCTGCGGAAGCGACTCGATAAAGGCATCGATGTTGGCGCGACGGGCGGCCTCGGCGATCTCTTCCGCCGTAGCGCCCGGCTTGCCGTAGGCGATGTTCTCGCCAATCGTACCGTCAAACAGATAGACATCCTGCTGCACCAGGCCGATGGCGCGGCGCAGGCTCTGCTGCGTCACATCGCGCACGTCCTGACCGTCGATGCTAATGGATCCGGTAGCCACGTCATAAAAGCGCGGCAGCAGCGAACAGGTCGTGGACTTGCCGCCGCCCGAAGGGCCAACCAAAGCGATGGTCTGCCCGGGCTTGATGGACAGGTCCATATGGTCGATAACGGGACGCTCGTCGGCATAGCCCTCGCCCAGCTCAACGTCCTCGTAGTTAAAGCACACGTCGTGATACTCCACGGCGCCGGCAGTCACCTGCAGATCAGTGGCGCCCGGCTTGTCCTGGATATCCGGCGCGGTCGAGAGCACCTCGTCCATACGCTTAAAGCCGGCGATAGCCTTCTGATACGTTTCGGCCGAATTGACGAGCGTCTCAAGCGGCGTGCAGAACAGCGAAATATAGAGTGCAAAGGTCGCCATATCGACCGCCTGTAGCTGTCCCTGGGCGACCAGCCAGCCGCCCAGCAGCACCACGATCACATAGAGCACACCCGAGAGCAGGCCATACGTCGCGGTATAGACGCCCATGGCGTGATACATGTTCTCCTTGGACGAAAGATAGCGATTGTTGGAGGCGCGGAACTTGAAGCGTTCGGTCTCCTCGTTGGCAAAGCTCTTGACCACGCGCATGCCCGCCAGCGAATCCTGCAGCTGCGCATTGATGCCGCTGATCTTTTTGCGGTTGTCGCTAAAGACCTCGCGCATACGCATGTTTTGCCAAAACATGATGACCGCAAACGCCGCCGTCACCACGGCCATGGCGAGCGCCAGCACCGGGGCGATGGTAAAGAGGATCACAAACGAGCCGATAATCTCGATGCCGCAGATGATGATCCACTCGGGCACGTGGTGCGCCGCCTCGCAGATATCGAACAGGTCGTTGACCACGCGGCTCATCATGTCGCCGGAGCTGTTGCGGTCGAAGTACGCAAAGCTAAAGCGCTCATACTGGTCGAACAGGTCCTCGCGCATTTTGGACTCCATGCGCGCACCCATCACGTGACCCCAATAGCTCACAAAGTAGCGGCAGGCGCAGCGGACGGCATACATCAGCACCAAGCCCACCGCGATCATGCCGAGCGCCTGCATAATGGCAGCCTGACCCTGAGTAAATAGCCCACCGGTCAAATTGCGCAGGATAATGGGGAACGCCAGGTCAATGGCGGCAAGCACCAGAGCACAAACAGTATCAGCAACAAAAAGCCCCATCTGGGGCTTGTAGTACGAAAGAAACCTCTTCAGCATGTGATCCTCAAAGAAATATCAGCAACGTAAGGCCCTGGGACAAAGCAATCAGTAGTACTTGTCCCAGGGCTATCCCCACTCGTTAAAGCTCCGTGCCCCCAAGGCGGTGCGCGATGCTGTCGCAGGCAAGCGCGCCTACGACGGTCTTGGCGTCTTCGATCTTGCCGTCGAGCACGGCGTCGATCAGCTCGTGCAGCGGCACGAGGTCCACGTTGACAAACTCGTCATCATCGGGGTTGGGTGCATCGAACTCGAGCTTGGTGGCCAGGTAGATGTGAATGATCTCGTCGCAGAAGCCGCAGGACGTGACAATCGACGTCAAAAAGCGAATGCGACCGGCCCTAAAGCCCGTCTCCTCATGCAGCTCGCGCTTGGCGCAATCGAGCGGGTCCTCGCCTTGATCGAGCTTGCCGGCGGGAATCTCGACCGTCACGCGGTCGATGGCGGTGCGGTACTGGCGCACCAGTACGATCTTGCCGCTCTCGGTCAGTGCCACAACAGCCGCCGCACCCGGATGGCGAACGATATCGCGGGCGCTACGGCGACCGTTGGGCAGCTCAACCTCAAGACGGTGGACGTCGAGGATCTTGCCCTTCCAGGCGCACTCCTCCGAAAGAATCTTCTCGTGCAGCTCGGCATCGTGCGGGTCGTCATCGCCCAGCACCAGCGCCGGCTCGTCAGCGACCTCGCCACCAGGCTCGCCCTCGGCGTGCCCATACACGCGGCTGTCCTCTTCGACGATCTGCGCGTCCACGAGCTCTTCGTTCTTCTCGTCCATCCGTCTCATTCCTCTCGGATTTTAGGCATCCCAGGCGTCGCGGCCGCGCAGCGCGCGCAGGCCGATGTCGTGACGCAGGGTCTTGCCTCAAAATCAATCTTCTCGCAGGCCTCGTAGGCAAGGTTGCGAGCGTTCTCGAACGTGTCGCCCAGAGCGGTCACGGCAAGCACGCGGCCGCCATTGGTCACGAGCTGACCGTCCACCACGGCAGTTCCCGCATGGTACACGGTCACGTTCTCCATGGCCTCGGCATCCTCAATACCGGTGATGACCTTTCCTTTCTCGTAGCTGCCGGGGTAGCCCGCGCTCGTCAGGACAACGGCCACGGCCCACTCGTCACGCCAGTCGAGCTCAATCTGATCGAGCTCGCAGTTGGCACAAGCCAGCATGACCTCGACCAGGTCGTTCTTAAGGCGCGGCAGCACGACCTGCGTCTCGGGGTCGCCAAAGCGGGCATTGAACTCCAGCACCTTGGGACCGGCGGGGGTGAGCATAAAGCCGCCGTACAGGCAGCCGCGGTAGTCGATACCCTCGGCAGCGAGCTCGGCCACGGTCTGCTCCATGACCGCCACCATGGTGGCGTGCTCCTCGTCAGTCACGATGGGCACCGGGCTGTAGACGCCCATGCCGCCGGTGTTGGGGCCCTTGTCGCCCTCGAGCGCGCGCTTGTGGTCCTGCGAGGTGGCCATGGGGCGCACGGTCTTGCCGTCGGTAAAGGCCAAAAGCGAGCACTCGGGGCCGGTCAGCATCTCCTCGATAACCACGGTGTTGCCGGCATCGCCAAAGGTGCCGCCAAAGCACTCGCGCACGGCCTCCTCGGCCTGCTCAAGTTCGGTCGCCACGATAACGCCCTTGCCCGCGGCAAGGCCGTCGGCCTTGACGACCAGCGGAGCGCCCTGCTCACGCACATAAGCAAGAGCCGAAGCCTCGTCGGTAAACGAGCCGTAGGCTGCCGTCGGAATGCCCGCGCGCTCCATGAGCTGCTTGGAGAACAGCTTAGAGCCCTCCATCTGGGCGCCCTCGCACCCGGGCCAAAGCAGGGAATACCCACCGCGCGCACGGCGTCGGCCACGCCCGCCACGAGCGGAGCCTCGGGGCCAATTACCACGAGTCCGCATCCGTGGCTCTGCGCAAACGCCGCCACGGCCGCAGGATCGCAGTCGTCGAGAACAACGTTCTCGCCGCAGCTCGCGGTGCCGCCGTTGCCCGGCGCGATGTAGAGCTTGCCGGCGCGCGGTGATGCTGCGAGCTTAGCTGCCAAAGCATGCTCACGGCCGCCGCTGCCCAACAACAGGATGTCGATGGTTTGAGTGTCCGCCTTCAAGGGTGCCTCCTCTATGGATGAATGGCCCGCTCCGCGCGAGCCCTTTGCAAGCAAATATACCCCTCGGCCGCCCGCTTGGGCTGCAAAGGGGTATATCGCAATAACCAAATAGTCCCGATTACTTCCAGAATCGGTTGATGATCTGCTCGCGACCGGCGCCGACGCCAATGAACGTCACGCGGGTGTGTGCCAGATCCTCGATAAACGCCACGTAGTCCTGAGCCTCCTGCGGCAGCTCATCAAAGCTGCGGCAACCGGTGATGTCGCACTTCCAGCCGGGGAGCTCCTCGTAGATGGGCTTGGCACGCTCAAAGCGCACCTGATGCTCGGGCACGCTGGTGTAGCGCTCGCCATCGACGTCGTAGGCACGCACACCTTGATGGTGTCGAAGGCCGAAAGCACGTCGAGCTTAGTCAGGGCGATATCGGTGAGGCCGTTGACGCGTGAGGCGTAGTTGGCGATGGGGCCGTCGAACCAGCCGCAGCGACGACGGCGACCGGTGGTCACACCGTACTCATAGCCCTCCTCGGTCAGCGTGTGACCGGCCTCGGACTCATAGGAAAGCTCGGTGGGCATGGGGCCCGAACCGACGCGGGTGATATAGGCCTTCATGACGCCCAGCACGCGGTCGACGTTCTTCATGCCCACGCCGGAGCCGGTGATGGCGCCGCCGGCGGTGCAGTTGGAAGACGTCACGTACGGATAGGTGCCGTGGTCGATGTCGAGCAACGTCGCCTGGGCGCCCTCAAACAGCAGGTCCTTGCCCTCATCGATCATGTTGTTGAGCAGCAGGCTCGTCTCGGTGATGTAGGGGCGCAGGCGCTCGGCCATCGGCAGGTACTCGTCGCAAATCTGGTCCACGGTGTAGGTGGGCAGGTTGTAGATGAGCTCGAGCTCGGGGTTCACGCGGGCGAGAGCGGTCTCCAGCTTGTCGCGGAACAGCGTCTCGTCCAGCATATCCTGCATGCGCAGGCCAATGCGGGCCATCTTGTCCTGATAGCACGGACCGATACCGCGCTTGGTGGTACCGATGTTCTTCTTGCCGAGCTTCTGCTCAAAGGCGCCATCCAGGTCGATGTGGTACGGCATGATGACATGCGCGTTGCCGCTAATCTTGAGGTTCTTGGTGGTGATGCCGTCGGCCTCGAACATGTCGATCTCCTCAAGGACAACCTTGGGGTTGACGACGCAGCCGTTACCGATCACCGACACATGGTCGGAATACATGATGCCGGAGGGCACCTGGTGCAGGCCGTACTTCTTGCCGTTGACGACGATGGTGTGGCCGGCGTTGTTGCCGCCCGAGTAGCGCACGACGGCATCGAAGTCGCCGGCGACCAGGTCGCAGATCTTACCCTTGCCCTCATCGCCCCACTGGGCACCGACCAAAACGGTTGACGGCATGTTTACTCCTTACATTCATGGACTGTCTACGCGCCACGCCGGCACGCAGAAGCACAAAACATTCCCAGTATACCCGTGCAACGGGCGCCTGTCCTACTCCTCGGCATGTGCCCATCAAGCTCATAGAACTTAGTGGATGCCGGCAGGAACATCAGGTCGACGTCGCCAATCGGGCCCGAACGTTCTTGGCCACGACGATACGCGTAACGCCCTCGTCGGGTCGATCGTCGCGCGAGGCTTCGGCCTCGTCGGCGGAGCGGTCCAAGAACATAACGATATCGGCGTCCTGCTCGATGGAGCCCGATTCACGAAGGTCGGAAAGCTGCGGGCGCTTGCCGGTACGGGATTCGACCTGACGCGAGAGCTGCGACAGCGCGATGAGCGGGATCTTGAGCTCCTTGGCCATGATCTTCAGACCACGCGACATCTCGGAGACCTCGACGGTACGGCTCTCGGAGCGGCGTCCCGGCGGAGGACTCACCAGCTGCAGGTAGTCCAGGATGATGATGGCCTTCTCCTTGTTGTGGAGCATGCGGCGGCTCTTGGCGCGAATTTCGGTCACTGTGGTGCCGGGCGTATCGTCAATCAGAATATCGAGCTTGGACAAGGTCTGCGTGGCCTCGTTGATATTGGCCCACTGCTCGGGGCTAATGCGGCCCATGCGGAAGTCACTGATCGAAATCATGGCGTAGGCGCAAATCAGACGCTGGGCAATTTCCTTGCCCGACATCTCCAGAGAGAAGAAGCCGACGGTATAACCGGCGGCGGCGGCGTTGAGCGCCAGGTTCAGGGCGAACGACGTCTTACCCACAGCAGGGCGGGCGCCGATGATGATGAGCTGGCCCTCGCGAAAACCCATGAGCATGCGGTCGAGCGACGGGAAGCCCGTGGGCACGCCCGCACCTGGCCGCCGGCCTGGCACACTTCCTCGGCCTCGTTATAGGCCTCGACCATAAACTCGGTCAGCGTCTTGTAGCTCGACTTGACCTCGCGCGCCGTGACCTTGAGCAACTTGCTCTCGGCCAGCTCCACGACCTCTTTGGTGTCGGTGGGGGCGTTGTATGCCAGCGCGTTGATCTCGTTGGTGGCGCCGATCAGCTCACGCAGCATCGAATCGCGGCGAACGATAGCGGCATGGTGCTGCCAGTTGACGAGCGACAGGGTCTGACCCATCAACTCCAAAATGTACGCTTCGCCGCCCACGGCATCGAGCTTGTTGATGCTTCGCAGGTAATCGATCAGCGAGATGGAGTCGATGGGAATGCGGCTGTTGTACATATCGACCATCGCGGTATAGATGGTCTTATGAATGGGCCGGTAGAAGTCATCGGGCTGCAGCTCGACCTGGGCCTCTTCGACTACCTCGGGCGATAGCAGCATGGCGGCCAGTACATTGGCCTCTGCATCTTGGTTTTGGGGGAGACCCAACTTGGAACCACGGTCCTCGACCGTCAACCCGGTCTCCCTATCGTCATATGCCATGAGCATCCTCATTCATATCGCTTGCGAGCATCCATAGTATCAGTCACAGTCCCAAAACGGGCCGCGCCCCGGCAATCATCACCGGACGAAACGGATGAACGGTCCTGTATATAGGACTTCGACGCAACGTTCACCATGACACTCACTCAGCGCAAAAAACAAAAGGGCGCCCTGGTTTCCCAGAGCGCCCTTCTTAGAACAAGATTGTTGCGTTGCAGCAAATGCTACTCGGCAGCAGCCTCAGTCTCGACCTCGGCGGTCTCGGCCTCGGCGACCTCAGCGGCCTCCTCGACCTCAGCCTCGGCAGCGAGCTCCTCGGCGGTAACGCCGACGAGAACGACAACCTCGGCCTTGATCTCGCGGTACAGCGAGATGGCAACGGTGTGGGCACCGGCAACCTTGATGGGCTTACCGAGCTCGACGCGCTTGCGGTCGATGTCCATGCCGAGCTGAGCCTTGATGCGTCAGCGATCATAGCGGCGGTAACGGAGCCAAAGAGGATGCCCTCGTCGCCGACCTTGACGTCAACGGTGACCGTCTTGCCCTCGAAGGCAGCCTTGGTCTCGTTGGCGGTAGCCAGACGGACGGCCTCGCGCTTGGCGATGTTGTTGCGACGCTCGTCAAGCTGCTTGAGGTTGCCCTTGGTGGCGGCAACAGCGAGCTTCTTGGGGAACAGGAAGTTCTCAGCGTAACCCTGAGCGACCTCTACGACGTCACCCTCGCCGCCCTTGCCCTTGATCTCATCGAGCAGAATAACCTTCATGATGCGTCTCCCTTCTTAGCCGCGGTCGCGGTTGCCACGAGAGGAAACCACGGGGACGGTGTACGGCAGGAGAGCCATCTCGCGGGCGCGCTTGATGGCGTTGGCGATGTCATGCTGATGCTGCGTGCAAGTGCCAGTGACGCGACGGGGCTTGATCTTGCCACGGTCGGTCATGTACTTACGGAGAAGCTGAGTGTCCTTATAGTCGATGAACTCAGTGTTCTCCTTGCAGAACTGGCAGTACTTACGACGCGGCTGACGTGCAGAAAAATCATTAGCCATGTCAAAATACCTTTCATTTGGCAACTTCGGCGAACCGAAGCCGCCTCTCACTCAAAAATAGGTGAACAACCCTTAGAACGGGATGTCCTCATCGTAGACGTCGACCGCGGGCGGCGTGGCCACCGGTGCGGCAGGACGTGCTGCGGGCGCGGGAGCTGCGGGGGCGTAACCGCCCTGATCGTAGCCACCCTGGCCACCACGGGAGCTCATAAACTCGATCTCATCGACGATGACTTCAAGCTTGCTCCGGCGCTGGCCGTCGCGCTCCCAAGAGCTGTAGCGCAGCTTGCCCTCGATCGCGACCTTGTTTCCCTTTGCCAGGAAACGGCTCACGGCCTCGGCGCGGGTGCCGAACATAGTGCAGTCGACAAAGTTGGGATAGTCCTCCCACTCGCCAGTCTGCGCGTTGCGGCGACGATCGTTCACGGCGACGCCAAAGGACAGAACCTGGGTTCCGCCGGCAGTGGCGCGCAGCTCGGGATCGCGGGTGAGGTTACCGGTGATGTTCACTCGATTGATGCTCATAACTCACTACTTCCTCTTGGGGCACAAGCCCAGTCCAAAACGACAGTCTTACTCCTGGTCGTCGCGACGGACGATCATGTGGCGGACCACAGCGTCGGTGATGCGCAGGACGCGATCAAGCTCGGCGATCTGGGTAGGATCTGCGTGGAAGTTGATGAGGGTGTAGTCACCATCGGTGAGGTCGTTGATCTCGTAGGCGAGCTTGCGCTTGCCCCACTCGTCAACGGAGTCGACCTTGCCAGCGCCTCAGCGATCGTGGTATCGATACGCTTCATAACAGCGAGACGAGTCTCGGGGTCGAGCGACGGGTCAACAAAGAACAGCAGTTCATAAGCCTTCATATTGTCACCTCCTCTGGGCAAATGTGGCTTCAGGTCGTGAAGGTGCGCCTGAAGCAGGAAAAGACTTGGTAATAATATCTTTCAACCTCCCAGGCTGCAAGAATATGCAGCTACAACCTCATGACCTCCACATATGCCCATACTCACACGACGTTTCATGCGCATTCCAACCAAATGCTGACCAAAAGCTTGACGGATCTGTTGACAAGATACGGTGCCGTGGGGACAAGCTGAGCCAAGCCGCAGGTCAACGGGCACAAGGCTGTGGTCGCAAAATGCATACCAGTGGCCCACAGCACCACCCAAAGATTTTTAAATTCATTGCCAAGTCGCTTATGAATACCCTTTTTTGAACAATTGAGTTGATCAACCACGCTGGTCGGAAGCCGTTTTTTTGGCACCTCAAACCCCACTGCAACGCCAAGCGCGGCCGAGCGTTTTAAAAAATGCCAACTTTTCTGTTTGCACTTTGCGATTCCTCGTGTATACTGACTTTCGCATTTAACGGAGAGTTGTCCGAGTGGCCGAAGGAGCACGATTGGAAATCGTGTAGGCGTCAAAAGCGTCTCCAGGGTTCAAATCCCTGACTCTCCGCCAGTTAATTCCAAAGCAGGCCTTCGAGCCTGCTTTGTTTTTACCCCACGCGGAGGGGTGGCAGAGTGGTTGAATGCGGCGGTCTCGAAAACCGTTTGGCCTGTATAAGGTCACGAGGGTTCGAATCCCTCCTCCTCCGCCATTTAGATTGAGAAAGCTCCCGGTATTGGGGGCTTTTTTGTTATCGAATCCTCTCTTGGCCGCACGTCCCAACCAACCATGTACATCACCCTCCAAAAACGACATTTTTCGACATCTTTGGAGGCTGATGTACACCTTTGCATATCGCGCTCGGCGCACGATTGGCCATTTTGCCAGCATTCGGTATATTTCCTCACTTCAACGGACATAAGGACTGCATATCGGCATAAAGCGAGAGGTCCCTAATGGATACTCCTGTTCTCATTTCGCATAAAACGGCATGGCTCGTCCATCATGCACCGCGGAACCTGGTTCAAGCCGTCGCACAACGCGACTACCAGATAGGCGTGCGGGGCCTCTCTACCCAGCAACGCATCGCGCGCATTCGGCAGGCACTTACCGACTGCGGCATTCCGTCCACCATACTCAAGACTATCGACATCTCCGTAGTATTTGCTTTCGAGCGAATTCGCACCAACGGTGTCACTTGCCACGTTCTCGGCCAAAACCTACCCTACGACCATATTGACGAGCTTACGCCCGGCATCTTTATCACCGACGAAGCCTTCACCTTCGTGCTCGCTGCCGAGTGGATGGATAGGATCGAATACCTCGAGTATGGTTACGAAGCTTGCGGCGACTATCGCATGGGGCTCAATCCCTCTGACCCTTACACCGAGCAACCAGCCACCACCTCCAAGGACGAAATTGTCGAGCTACTCGATCGGCACCCTGGCAAACCCGGCGCCACACGCGCCAGACTCGCGCTCAGACACATCTACGACCACTCAGCCTCGCCCATGGAGACCGCATCGTCCATCGCCCTCTCGCTCCCAACAAGCGAAGGCGGCGTTGGCATCCGAGGTATCGAACTCAACAAACCGCTCGAAATCCCTCAACGTCTCTGGCATTGCACAAAAGCCCGATCGCTCAAAATCGACGCTCTTGTTACTTATCAGCGCAGAGAACTCGGCATCGAATATAAGGGCGGTTTTCACGACGAGACCGAGCGCAAGGGCGCAGATGCGGAACGAGAGGCCGTACTCGTCCAAATGGGATATCGAATCGTTACGCTCACCTCGGCACAGTTCGCAAGTCAACTTGCCTTTCATCGCGCCATGAACAGCATTCGCGAAGCACTCGGTATGCCCCGCTGCACGGACGCCGAGTACCAGCGAAAGCAAAACGAACTGCGCAAGGCACTTATCCGCAACTGGAAGAGCGCGCAGGGCGAAGACACACCTTCCGAGTAGCGTCTTCCCAGCACACCCCAACCAAAACATGTACACCACCCTCCAAAACCGACATTATTTGACATCTTTGGAGGCTGATGTACACGTTTGGTGCCTACGCCCGCATCCAGTCCCGACCGTTTACCGAGCAATAGGGTCGCCAGGCCCGCCAACCATGTACTATGTACGGGCATTGTCTAAACCCGTAACTCAAAGGACCCCATCTTGCCCGTTGCCGCCGCTATGATCGTTACCGCACACGCCTCGGATGCCATGGTTGCCATCCCGTTTTGGCTCGAGATGTTCGCTGTTGTCGCTGCATCGATCTCGGGTGTGCTGGTTGCGCGCGAGCACAAGCTCGACCTGGTGGGCGCGGTCGCGCTCGCGGTGGTCTGCGGTCTGGGCGGCGGTCTTTTGCGCGATATGACGCTCCAGGTCGGCAACGTCTACATCCTCAACCAGCCGATGGCGCTGCCGCTTTCCATTGCCACGGCAGCCATCATCTATATTTTCCCGGCAATCGTCGACAAGCCCGAAAAACTCATTCCCCTGCTCGATATCATCTCGGTCGGCATCTACGCCGCCACCGGAGCGGACAAGGCGCTTGTCTACGGCTTTGCGCCGGCGGTGTGCATCATGATGGGCTTTTTCACCGCGGTGGGCGGCGGCATGCTGCGCGACGGCTTTATGGGCGTGGTTCCGGGTATTTTCCAACGTACTAACTTTTATGCCATCGCCGCCATCGCCGGATCGACAAGCTATGTGTGTCTCGTTATGAGCGGCATCATGAGCAATGTCGCCGCGCTGGTCGTATGCGTTGTCGTGACCATGGGTCTGCGCTGGCTCTCGCTGCGCTTTGACATCAAAAGCCCCACCGAAGAAGATATCGCGCGCTTCTTGCACCGTAAAAAGTAGACAGCACGGCACGACCCTTCGAAATGCAACCGAGAGGTTCTTTTAGAGCGCCCACGCGTTGGGTACCCTGTTAGATATATGCCGAGTATCTAACGAAGGATTCACTATGCCCTGCAATCAATTCCCGTTGACCCAGCGCCGTAAAGCATGGGGCCGCATCACCATCCTATTCGCGCTCATCGCGCTGGCGATCACCGTGCTTCCCACGGCGTCGTTCGCCGGCACGGACACCGCAGGCAACGTACTTGCGACCGACAATGACGCCAATCCGTCCGGCGTTGAGGGTGACCTGTACTGGGCCGGTCAGGCCCTCAACTTGGATGATGTGTCCATCGACCGCGATATCATCGCCGCGGGCGATACCCTCTCTATCCGCGACTGCACGGTGGGTGGCGCCGTCCGCTTGGCGGCACGCACTATCGATATCGCCAAGACCACGGTTGACGGCAGCGTTACGGTTGCCGGCCAGCACATCATCCTCAACACCGATAGCACTGCCAGTTGCTTCTACGCAGTGGGCGAGACGGTCGCCTGCGCGGCTCCGTCAAGTCGGCAGCGCTCGCGGGCGACACGGTGACTATCGACGGCACGGTCAATGGCGATGTCGAGGTTTGGGCCGACAAGCTCATCCTGGGCAAGAACGCCACATCACCGGCACCGTGAACGCGCACGTCTCCGAGGACCCCGAGCGTGCCGCAGGCGCGAGTAGGCGCGCTCAAGATCGAGCGCACCGAGAACGAGGATACTTCCACCGTTAACGATGTCATCGGCGGTATCGTCGCCGCGGCACTCTCGACCTGCTTTGTCGCCCTGCTGCTCGAGCTCGTCTTTCCGCGCGCGACCGCCAGCGCCGCCGGCATGCTCCACCAGCGCCCCATGCCCCTGTGGGTGAGCGGTCTTCTGAGCACGATTGCTATCGTCCCCGCCGTCCTACTGCTGATTATCTCTATCGCTGGTCTGTCGCTTGCCGGAGCCCTCTTGTGCGGCGTTATCGGCATCGCGTTGGTGTCGAGTGCCTTTGCGGGGTGTGCGATCGCCCGCATGGTCGGACACAGCCAAAACCGCTACGCCATGGCAGCCGTGGGCGGCGTAATCGCAGGCGCTCACGGGGCTTCCCCTCGTAGGTGACTTCATCAGCGGCGTAGCCTTTGTCTTTATACTCGGCTACGTTATCCAGATCATCTGCGCAACGCCCACCTCAAGCCGCAGCAGCCGGCTAACATGCCAGGACTCCCCACCGCTTAGCCACCAACCACCACAAAGGGACCAGGCACCTTTGTGGTGGTGCAGACCAGCTCAGTCCCTATGCACAAAAAGGGCGCCGACCATTACGGTCGACGCCCTTTCTTGTTAGACGCTATAAAGTCCAGCGCTTATTTGTTGACCTGGCCGGCGCGGACGGCGGCCTTCTTGCGGTCGGTGGCGTTGAGCAGGCGCTTGCGCAGGCGGATGTTCTTGGGGGTAATCTCAACCAGCTCGTCGTCGGCGATGTACTCCAGCGCCTCCTCCAGCGAGAAGGTGCGGGGCGCACCAGCTGAACGGAGATATCGGAGGTCGAGGAACGCTGGTTGCCCAGGTTCTTGGTACGGGCGATGTTGACGACCATGTCGCCAGCCTTGCTGCGCTCGCCCACGATCATGCCCTCGTAGCACTCGGTGCCCGGCTCAACAAAAAGCTGGCCGCGCTCCTGCAGCGTACCCAGAGCATAGGCAACGGCCTTCTCGGTGGTCATGGAGATCATTGCGCCGTTCTGACGGTTGCCGATCTCGCCGGCGTAGGGACCGTACTCCAGGAAGGTGTGGTAGAACACGCCCTCGCCGTGGGTGACGTTCATGATGCGGTTCTTAAGGCCCATGATGCCGCGGGTCGGGATCTTAAACTCGAGGTGCGTCACGATACCCGAGGTATCCATGCTCGTCATGATGCCACCGGAGGTACCGAAGACCTCAACGACCTTGCCCGAGTACTCGTCCGGGCACTCAACGACGGCCTGCTCGACAGGCTCCATCTTGTTGCCGTTCTCGTCCTTCTTAAACAGAACGCGGGGACGGCCGACCTGGAACTCAAAGCCCTCGCGGCGCATGGACTCCATCAGAACGGACAGGTGCAGAATGCCGCGGCCCGAGACCTCGACGCCGCTCTTGTCCTCGAGCTCCTCGATCTTCATGGTCACGTTGTTCTCGGCCTCGTTGAACAGGCGCTCCTTGAGCTGACGGGCGCCCACGATGTCTCCGTCGCGACCGACGAGCGGGGAGGTCGAAGCCTCGAAGACGATGGACAGGGTCGGCGGGTCGATCTCGATGGGCTCGAGCTCGACGGGGTTCTCGGGATCGGTGTAGACATCGCCGATATCGGTGCGGTCGATGCCCACGACGGCGGCGATGTCGCCGGCGCCGACTTCCTGGCACTCGGTGCGGCCCAGGTAGTCGAAGGTAAAGAGCTGCTTGACGGTAGCGGTGGCGCTGGAGCCGTCGTTCTTCACAACCAGAATCTGTCGCCCTGATGGATGGCGCCGGAATACACGCGACCGATGCCGATACGGCCAACGAAGTTGGAGTGGTCGATGGTCACGCACTGCATGGCCAGCGGAGCGTTCTCGTCAACCTCGGGCGCGGGCATGTCGTCGATGATCATATCGAGCAGCGGATACATGTCCATGTTGCCGTCGTTGGGATCAAGGCGGGCAAAGCCATTCATGGCGCTGGCGTAGACCACGTGCTCCATGCGAACTCAAGCTGGTCGTCGGTGGCGCCAGGTCGGCCATGAGGTCCAGGCAGTCGTTGTAGGCCTTCTCGGGGTTGGCGCCCGGACGGTCGATCTTGTTGATGACGATCATGATCTTAAGGCCGGTGTCGATAGCGTGACGCAGCACGAAGCGGGTCTGGGGCATGGGGCCCTCAAAAGCATCGACCAGCAGCAGGGCGCCGTCGGCCATACGCAGCACGCGCTCGACCTCGCCGCCGAAGTCGGCGTGGCCCGGGGTGTCGATGACGTTGATCTTGACGTCCTTATACTCGATAGAGATGTTCTTGGCGAGAATCGTAATGCCGCGCTCGCGCTCTTGGTCGTTGGAATCCAGGACGCGGTCCTCGACCTGCTGGTTGGCACGGAAGGCGTCCGTGGCACGCAGGAGCTTGTCGACCATCGTCGTCTTGCCGTGGTCGACGTGGGCGATGATGGCGATGTTCCTCAGATTGTCTACGCGCATGTAGTTCCCCTATCTTCTATCCATATACAAACGGCACGCGTATGCGGCCCGCCCAGCGATACAACGCTCAGCGGGAATATTGAGCCTTTTACCGAAAACTCGTTTATTTTAGCGATTTTAGATGAGAGGGGTTTCCTCACCTGCAGGTTCAGGGTCGCTCCACATAAAACCATCGCCGGCGCCCATGCCCTCATACAGCACATATGCCGAAAAACCGCTCTCGAGCGTCGTCTCGAAAAAGCTCACGAGCAGGGCGTCATGGTAGCCGCCATCGATCTCGACGCAGCCGGTGTAGCCGATGGCATAGCGGACGATACGGCCCAGGCCCTCGTCCTTAAGACCCATCTTGTGCTCGGAGATAAAGTTGGTGGCCGCCTCCAGGCACGCCTCTTCGCCGTCCTCGTCGAGCGCCGCCAGATAACGGTTGGAAGCAGCATCCTCAATTGCCACGACCACGCCAGGGTTTTCACCGGCGGCAAGGTCGTCCAAGAACGCGCCGATCAGATCGCACACCATGGCGTCGAGCTCGGCGGAGACGTTACCGGCATCCTGCATATCCTGTGCCATCTTTAGACCTTCCCATCGAGTCTGACGTCGTTACAGTTCTTGTGCCTCGGCGGCGATCTTGGCGGCAGCGTCGCGGGTGCGCATCATGTCCGCCGCGCGCTTGTCGAGCACCTTGATCTGACTGGTCAGCATGACTGCATCGACCACGCCCCAGATCACCAGGCCCGTAGAGATCGAAAACCCAAGCGCACCAACTGTACCACGAAGGCGTGAGCAGATTGCCGCGACAAGGGCGGAGACGACAACCATCTTGATAAACGAGCCGCGGCGCTCGCGGAGCGTGCGGGCCTGCGTCACATAGGCAATGCGAGCCGCCTCAGAAGCCTCCGAGCGCATCTGGGCCTCGCGGGCGATCGCAGCCGCCTCAGCCGACATACCGCCGGCCATCAGCGAACGCTCCGCATCCTGGCCGCCCCGCATTTAGAAGTCATCGGGCGAGAGCGTATGGACGAACTCGTCGAACTTCTCGAACTCCTGCTCGTCGTCAACTTCCTCGGTATGGGCAGAAACAGTGCCCAGGCGATTCATGATGTCGTCCTCCACAAACATGGGGGCATTGCTGCGCACGGCAAGGGCAATGGCATCACTGGGACGGGCATCGATCTTGCGCTCGTCACCATCGGCCAGTACGACAATCGTCGCGTAGAACACCGGCGGCTCGGCGCGAACGATCTCGATGCGCTCGAGCTTGGCGCCAGGGCGCCAACAGTATCGAGCAACAGGTCATGGGTAATCGGGCGATCGGCGCGTCCGCTGTCGATGCCGCGGCTGATTGCCGCAGCCTCAAACGAGCCAGTCTGGATGGAGAGGGAGCGCAGAGGCGCGGGGGAATCCGACTTGCTGCAGCGTTCGCGAAGCACGATAAGCGATGGCACGGGACCGGCGGCCATGACGATGGTCTCTATGTCGACACGAACCATGGAACACCTCCGGTACGTAGCGGTTAACACGCGGCGGCCCGCCGCGTTGAATAGCTATACTACCCAAACTTTCGCGTAGCACACAAAATCAAAGTAGTTAATTTGGGACAGAGCTTTTTTGACTACCTTCTGTGGCTAAGAAAAAAGCCTCGAGGCAATTGCCCCGAGGCTTTTAACAGTTTTGATGGTGGACCTGACAAGATTCGAACTTGTGACCTCCCGGTTATCAGCCGGACGCTCTAACCAACTGAGCTACAGGTCCATCATGGTGGAGGTTAGGGGGATCGAACCCCCTGACCTCAGGCTTGCAAAGCCCGCGCTCTCCCAGCTGAGCTAAACCCCCACGGAGACAGTAATAAACACCCCAGCGGCGACTCGGCTCTCGCTGGGGTGTTTATTGCGAAAGAAAGTGGTGGACCTGACAAGATTCGAACTTGTGACCTCCCGGTTATCAGCCGGACGCTCTAACCAACTGAGCTACAGGTCCATCGCGCAAGGGATATATTAGACGAGTCGTTACGCGCGCGTCAACAACTTTTTTGAAAATCTTTGGGGGGGATGGTCGCTGGGCTGGCGAGATGGTTTTGGTTTGCTGCTCGGACAGTCCTGCGCAAGACGAAGCCACATTAAGTGGCCTTCTTTGCGTGCGGAACTCGCGACAAACCAAAAC
>ENA-OQEB01000238-OQEB01000238.1-human-gut-metagenome-genome-assembly--contig:-NODE-238-length-23364-cov-3.197444_pt1 | contig 23364 bp, 23 predicted proteins | sample MGYA00242787_ERZ504619 | MGnify/ENA primary metagenome ERZ504619 (study PRJEB26092, sample SAMD00036317) | human gut metagenome | host: Homo sapiens | study: EMG produced TPA metagenomics assembly of... | reverse complement strand
TACGCCCGTCCACCACAGCCTGAGCCGCCTCGCGCTGGATGTCGCCCAACAGTTCCGGGCGCAACTTGACCACGCCGGGCTTGTAGCTGCCGTGAACGTTGCCGAACGTGAACGCGGCCATGTACCGGCCGCGCTCTCCCAGGCCGAGACGCTGGGCGACCTTCACGCCATCGGCCGGCGTGGAATACAGTTTTTCGTTGATTTCGGCGCTATGACCGTCCTCTTCGCCGCCGACCGCGCCGATTTCGATTTCCAGGATCGTGCGCGCGGCGACGGGACTTGTCGAGCAGCTGTTCGGCGATGGCGAGGTTTTCGTCCAGCGGAACCGTCGAACCGTCCCACATGTGGGACTGGAACATCGGCTCGCGGCCGTGCGCCACCTCATCGGCCTCCATGTCCAGCAGGGGACGCACCCAACCGTCCAGATACTGCTTGGCGCAATGGTCTGTGTGCAACGCGACGGTGATATGCGGGTAGCGCTTCGCCACCTCATGCGCGAACGCCGCGAACGCCAACGACCCGGTCACGCGGTCGTTCACGCCCTGACCGGAAAAATACGCGGCGCCGCCCACTGAAACCTGGATGATGCCATCCGACTCGGCATCGGCAAAACCCTGCAGCGCAGCGTTCAGCGTTTGGGAGCTCGTCACATTGATCGCCGGGTAGGCATATCCGCCGCGGCGCGCGGCGTCCAGCATTTCAGCGTATCGTTCGGCAGTTGCAATCGTCATACCTGCATTATCCCGCGACCATGCAACATTTGGCACCACCGCTACTCCGGCCGGAGCCGCCGGGCGGAATCCATCGCCTCCGCACGCCACGGCCCGTTCCTCACCTTTCCCCCATCTTCACCTCCGTAAAATAAAGACGTGACAAAAGAACCGCAGTACATTGAAGAGCTGTCGTTTGGGGACAGTGTGAGCCGGGCGGGGAAGACGCGCGGGAACGAATATGGCGAGTACGGAGCCGGCCCCGATAACGGTCGGCGCGGCAGGGGACGGCATCGGCTGATTGCATTCGTCGCCATTCTGGTGATATTGGCGTTGGCCGGTGGCAGTGTCGGTGGCTGGTGGATGTGGGACCGGCATTGGCGGCAGATACCGATCACGGTAAACGGCACTTCCATGAAAGTCAGCGTCGACATGACGTTGGGACGACTGCTGCGCGACAATGGCGACTTCGACGCGCATCCGGGCAATCTGGTCGACGTGGCCGGCGACATGATCGAGAAGCATGCCGGCAAACCGATCGTCGTCAGCATCAACGGCGCTGCCGTGCGCCGGGATGCAATCGACAGCACGACGATCCCGCAGGATGGCATGGTGATGGTGACGTCAGGCGAGGATGTGACCGAAGACCATACCGTGAGAAAGGAGACCGTGCCGCACGGCGAAAGCATCGACATCGCAGGCGGCTCGATACAGATACTCAAGCAGGCCGGGAAAGACGGCGTGCACGAATACTGGGTCGGGAAACGTTCCGGCAAGCATGTGGACAAAGGCGTCACCGTCGAGCCGCAGGACACGATCGTCGTGCCGTTGAACCCGCGCCCGGAGGGGAAGAAGGTCATCGCGCTGACGTTCGACGACGGGCCGAGCAAATACAGCGGCCCGATCCTGGACATCCTCAAGGAGAAGGGCGTCAAGGCCACGTTCTTCGACGTGGGCGAGGAGTGCCTGTCGTTCCCGGACGCCGAGAAACGCATGCTGGAGGAGGGACATCAGGTGGCGAGCCATTCCAACACGCATCCGGACATGCCGACACTCAGCCGCGACGCGTTGCGCGCTGAAATCATCGCCGGGTTTTCGAACATGAAGAAGGCGTCCGGGCATGTAACGAAAGTGCTAAGGGCGCCATACGGGGCGTTCGGCAAGAAGCAGTGGCAGGAGACGTCCGACCTGATCGACATGAACGTGCTGTGGGATATCGATACGCTCGATTGGAAGCGTCCCGGAGCCAAGGCGATTCATGATGCCGTGATGACGGGCGCGCATAACGGGGCGATCGTGCTGATGCACGACGGCGGCGGCGACCGTTCGCAGGACGTCGAGGCGCTTCCCGGCATCATCGACGATCTCAAGAAGCAGGGGTACGAGTTCGTCACCATCGAGCAGCTGATTAAGATGGCCGGCGACGCGGGAGATACGGGGGACGCGGGCAACTGAGCCCCCTGCTGGAGCTGGCACGTGTAGCTATCTGATAGGTGGAAAACACTCCAGTCTCGCTGACGCGAGCCAGCTCCCGCCAGCGGGAGCGGAAAGTGGTGGGGCGGATGACGGGAGTCGAACCCTACCTGACCGATGCTATAAAGCGCTAAATACCAGTGATTTAGCGGCTTTAACCGCTTGATTACAACCCTGTATGACAACATGGTGACAACAATTTGGGAACGACTCGTTATGAGACGTTCTCTCATGCACCGCAGGGTCCATCGCATCCCCATGTCCTAGCTGTTCCTAAGGAATCGGCTGATCGAGTCCGCCAGTTTCGCCATATAGATCAGGTGCGCGGCAACAGTGAGAAGGATCCACCAGGTGGGCCAGCCCATCGGATTATGCGGGATCATGGCGAGGCGGTCGGCCAGGACGAAGCCCACCATGGCAACCAGCGTCCAAAGAACGATATGGACTCCCAGGGTTCCTTCCGTAAACCAGCCTCTCATCGTCGTAAAAACAGCCACCGCATATCCGCCCGCTGCGAGCAGAGGCATGCCGCAGACCACGGCTATCGGCAACAGCATGAGCAGAAACACGAGTGGCCGATCCCACCATCCGCTGGGGACGATCTCGTTCAGCTTTGCATTGATGCCCGCAAGCCATTGGCCGACCGCCGTGAGCTGTTTCCCGCGCATATGAAGCCAGTCGAGCAATGAGTCGGCGAAGGTTTGCCAGCGGCCTTGCATGACGACGGCGAGCATCGGCAACATGGATGAGCACACGCCCAGGCACAAGGCGAAGAGGATGCGCTTGTCACGCTCACGCTGCCTGTCGCCGCTCTCCTTGAGACATCGACGCATCCGCTCCGATTCCCGTTCGACTTGTTCGGCGATGTCCTCACGTATCCGCTTCCGCTCGTTTTTAAGACGTTCGCGTTCATCCCGAACTCTGGATTCGTCGGCTTCAAGAACCGCCTCGCGACGGAGGATGCGGTCACAGCGTTTTTCCCTTTCTATGCACGCGCGTTCTCTCTTCCTGGTCTCTTTGAGCAATCTGGCCGTCTCGTTGACTTCGGAGAGTTGCTTCCTGAGCGTCTGATTCGCCGACAAGAGCCGCCGATTCGTTGATTGAAGCTCTTGATTCCGTGATGAGAGCGTCGAATTCTCGCTCCGAAGTTCCGCGACCTGCCGGTTGAGCCTCCGGCTCTCTTCCTCCGTCCGAATCGGATCGGCTTCCGACGCCGGCATGGTGTTCGTTGGCTCCATCGGCTGTATCCGGTCGAACATCTGGGAGAACATGCTGCCAGTCGGATCGGGTTCCATCCTGTTGCTTACGTTTGTTGGCTGGTTCATCGTTCCGTTCCTTGCATATCCATTCGGGCAGTCCGACTCCGGAATTACGGGCGGCTGATCTGATGGCGTCGAGTTGTCTGCGGCATTCGAGCAGCGTTCGCTCGCGACGTTCGATCTCCTCACGCGCTTCCACCACAAGATCGGGGTCATGGCTGTCGATCACGTCGTTCAACGCGACGACCGCGGCACGCAGTTCGCCATACGCCCAGTCAGCCTTGGCAGTTAAGTCACGCAGTCCCTCGGCCAGGCCGCCACCGTTCTCTCGCTGGAGTCTGCACGCCACGTTCAACCCCTCGGCCATCGTCCTCAGCTCGTCGAGTTTCCTTGCCTGCACTTGGTAGTAGCGGTACTGCGCGGGGCTCGCCGCATAGCGTCTGGGCATCGTGGAATCGTCTCCTGCCAACGATTCGACGCGCTGCCTCGGGTGGCCGAACGCCTCCGACAGCGTGCCGGTGTCGAAACGGGCCGCGTACCTGTTCGACTGGTCCATGAGCATGCCGGTGAACGTTGCGGGCATGAGCAGATGCCATGTGCTGCCATCGCGGCGCAGCATGCTCACGGGCAGATTGACCTTCCTCCGCCGTTTGGTTCCGGGCAGCCACACGCTTACGAAACGATCGTTCACGGCGGCCACGAGACGGTTGTTGAACGTCAGATGCAGCATGCTTCCACCGTCCGAGAGCCGCATGCCGAGTGCGTCGAGCGAATACGCCGGGCCGAGACGCGCGCCACGGAATCTGCGACCCGTGGCCCTGTCCATGAAGGTCACGCCGCCACCGTGCAACGTCAATCCGACGCCGTGCGAGTCGAGCAGTTCGGCGAGCTCTCCGATGCTGTTCGCCCTGGCCGCATCGAGATCGATCAGGATGCGCAGCCGCTCTTTGACGCCCACGCCCCTCGCCGCCGCATACAGTTCGCCCATGTCCGCGCCCACGCCCGTGGACGCGATGACAGGGGACTCAATTCCGAACTGCCGCCCGCTGCTCTGGCCGGGCGCATGCCGCATCGCCTTGAGCATCTCATCGTGTTCCACGGCGGTTTTCGACCTTCGGGTTCTCCAATACGGCAAGGCCCTCACGACGGCATAGCTCGTCGCTGACCGCGCGCCACCGGTCGATGCTTCTGCGGGTCAGACGCATCTTCCTTCCCGTCCTCCGGTTCGCCGCGCAGATGACGATGTGGTTGTGCAGGTGATGCCGATCCATGTGCGTGGAGACCACATACTTGTAGTCGCCGCCCGTGATCGCCTCGGCCAGCATGACGCCCAGCTCATGCACCTGTTCCGCGCTCACACGCTCGTCGGGACTGAACGAATGCTTCAGATGCAGGGCGAGCACGCCATCCTTGCGCAGCCCATTCGCGCATCGTTCCAGATCCCGGATCATCGGTTCGGCGAGCGTGTTCGCGTCATGCCGCTCACTGCTGTAGCTCGCGTATACGAGCCTGCCGCCATCGTTCTTCTCGGGATTGATGACGTAACGAATCGTGTCCGGAAGATTCGTCTTGACCTTGTTCCCAAGTTTGACCACGGCCATCAGTACAGCCCCTGTACCGCATCTATCTCCGCTTTCTCGCGCTCCATCCCCGTCATCCTCTCATCGATCAAGGCGAGCAGATCACGCAGCTCACGCATCTGTTGCGGACTCACGGAGCCCGTCAGATTCGCGATCCTGGCGATCTGGGTTCACGTTCACGCCGATGTGGTGGAGCTCGGCCTTGAACACCTCCGGATCGCTCGCCAGCGTCACCGAGACATTCATCAACGCTCCATGCATGAGGGTCTGACGGGCGAAATCACCCCACCGCCTATACACCGGAATGTTCCTTGCCCAACGCTCGTGGATCCTCCTCGCCTGTTCCCATTCCTCCGGCGTGAACATGATTTTCCTGCATATGCTGCGCCTGCGATTGTCACGCCAGCCCATAAGGAAACACCTCCCCACGGGAGCCGGAACGGTTCATTCCATAAGCCGCGTCAGCGGTCCGGAGGCCTTGCCGACCATGGGGTCCGGGTCTCCCGGCAAGCCGCCCCACGTCTGTGGAGCGAGTATGTGTGGCCACACATGCGTCGCTTGCTATCCCCGTATCCGTTCCAGGGATCTGGGATGGTTCCGCATGATGCGGCCGTGGGATTCCTTGAGGGATGATCGCGCTCATTGCTCCGCTCCTTACGTCATCAGCTTTAGCGGCAACAACCTGTTGCATATTCATCATCCATCAAGACAGCGGAGACCAGTTTGGACGTTGGACAAGCTGCTGGTTTAGACGGCAATCGGGGCTCCGCAGATTTTTCTGCGGAGCCCCGATTGCCAAAAGTATGGTCCCCGGTGTCCTCATTCCGTTTCGCCCCTGGGACGGCCGTTCCCTCACATTCCGACGAAGCGATCGAAGTATTGGCGGAACCGTTCGACGACTCGGCTCTTCATCAGCTCGTACGCGTTGCTCGGCGCGAAGCGTGACACAGGGGGCAGCATCGACACTATTCTGGTGCCGTCCGTGTCGACATAGCCTTCCTTGAAGCAGTCGATGATGAACTGCTCGGCCAGTCCCGTCTTCAGGTGCTCCTCGCTGACAATGCGCTCGAACTCCTCCTGCTTCTTGCGGACGATGTATTCCTTCCAGTCGCGCTGCACGTCCGTGCCTGAGGACAGGGACTCGACGAACGAGTCGATGAGGTCCTTTTTGCTGCGCAGGTCGGGCGAAGACATGATGGTGCGGCTGATGTCCGCGAGGATCGACTTGTCCTCCATATGCCCGTCATGGTATTTGGCTACGAGTTCGAGGATGTAATCGATGTTCACCTCGATCTGTTTTACCAGTTCGGCTTCGAAGACGACGTCGTCGTTGATGATCTCCTTGTCGCTTCCTCATGCGAACGCCGCTGTTGGTAGAGATCGATGTACAGGCTCTGGTAGTCCTGCAGGTCGCGCAGACTCAGCACATCATCATTGGAGAAATCGTCGAAAGCCTGCAGGATGTTGCGCAGCCGCAGAATCGAGCCGAACAGGGTGAGGAAATCCTTCTGCGCCTGTTCTCCGACGATTTCCTCGCCCAAGGGGAACTGCTTGAGCAGCTGCGAGACCTTCTCGGTGTATGCAGCGAGATATTCCGCATATGGCTTAAGCACCACCGTGCCCTTGGCGTCCTTGTCCCCGAACAGAGCCAAGGCGTCATCCACCTCCTGCCGCAGATCACGGAAACAGACGATGTTGCCGAAGGTCTTCACCGAGTTCAGGATGCGGTTGGTGCGGCTGAACGCCTGCATCAGGCCATGCTGCTTCAGGTTCTTGTCCACCCACAGGGTGTTGAGCGTCGTGGCGTCGAAGCCGGTAAGCAGCATGTTCACCACGATGGACATATCCAGGTCGCGGTTCTTGAGCCTGAGGCACAAATCCTTGTAATAGTTCTCGAACTGGTCGGGTGCCGTGCTGAAGCTGCTGCCGAACATTCGGTTGTAATCGCAGATCGCGGCGTCGAGGAAATCCCGCGATGACTGGTCAAGGCCAGCGGTCTCGAAGTCCTCGTCATCAATGAAGCCCTGCTCGCCGGGATCGGCTCGTTCGGCGCGAAACTGTAGATCAAGGCGATTTTCAGCGGTTCCCCGCCGCGCTCGGCCTGCTGGCGCTGGAACTCGGTGTAATACTGCTTGGCCATGCCGATGGAATCAGCCGCAAACAGCGAATTGAAGCCGCGGACGCGTCGTTCCTTGAGCATGTAACTGGATTGCCGCTTGGTTTTCTGGTCGAAATGGTCGAGCACATACGACGCGACCGCGCTCACGCGCCGCGGATCGCTCAGCGCCTTGGCTGCGTCGATGCCATACACCTGCTCATCCCTGACGTCTTCCTTACGGCGCACCGTATCCACGTAGCGATGCGGAACGGCAGCACGTTGCCGTCCTTGATCGCGTCCACCACCGTGTATGAGTGCAGACAGTCGCCGAACGCCTGTCCGGTGGTGCGCAGATTGGGGGAGCCACCGGTTTTCGCGTTCACGGCGAAGATGGGCGTGCCGGTGAACCCGAACAGATGATAGTTCTTGAAATGCTTGGTGATGGCGGTATGCATCTCTCCGAACTGGCTGCGATGGCATTCGTCGAAAATCAGCACCACATGCTGCGCGTAGACATAGTGCTTGGGATTGCCGCGGATAAATGAGGAAAGCTTCTGAATCGTGGTGACGATGATCTTCGCGTCGGGGCTGGCGAGCTGATCGGCAAGCACCTTGGTGCTCTTGTTGGAGTTGACCGCGCCCTTTTTGAAACGTTCGTATTCCTTGATGGTCTGGTAGTCGAGGTCCTTGCGGTCCACGACGAACAGCACCTTGTCGACGCCATCCATGTTGCTGGCGAGCTGCGCCGTCTTGAAACTGGTCAGCGTCTTGCCGCTGCCTGTGGTATGCCACACGTATCCGCCCGCCTCGGGCGTGCCGAGTCTCTTCGGATCGTATTCGCTGATGAGAATGCGGTTGAGGATGCGTTCGGTGGCCGCGATCTGGTACGGGCGCATCACCAGCAGGTCATGCTCGGCGGTGAACACGCAATATCGCGTCAGGATATTGAGCAGTGCATGCCGGGCGAGGAAGGTTCTGGCGAAACCCGTCAGGTCGGCGATGACGTGGTTGCGCCCGTCGGCCCACCAGCTGGTGAATTCGAAACTGTCGGAGCTCTTCTGCGAACGGCCTGTTGCGGGACGGCCTTCCATTTCATGGATGTGCTTGAAGCGCGTGGTGTTGCTGTAGTACTTGGTGTGCGTGCCGTTCGAGATGATGAAGATCTGGGCGTACTCATAGAGTCCCGATCCGGCCCAGAAGCTGTCGCGCTGGTAACGGTTGATCTGGTTGAACGCCTCCTTGATCGCCACGCCCCGCCGCTTCAGCTCGATCTGCACCAACGGCAGGCCGTTGACCAGAATCGTCACATCATACCGGGTCGGTGGCTGCCACCCTCCTCCTCGAACTGGTGAAGCACCTGGAGGCGGTTGCTGTGAACATGCACCTTGTCGATGAGACGAATGTTCTTCGTCGTGCCATCGTCACGGTTCAGAATCTGGATGTTGTCTTCCTGGATCAGCCTGGTCTTGTCCTCGATGCCCGCCGTCGAAGAGGCGATGACCCCATGGAAGAAATGCGACCACTCATTGTCGGTGAACCGGACATCGTTCAGCTTCTCAAGCTGGGTGCGCAGGTTTGCGATAAGCTCGGACTCCGTATGCGCGGAAAGTCGTTCATAGCCCTGGGATTCGAGGATTCGCAGCAGCTCCTCCTCCAGATCCGCTTCGCTCTGGTACGCGGTCTCACGGCCGTGGTCAGGCTCGTATTCGGCCACCACGGTGCTTTCCGCGCCCTCAGCCACGAGCTTGTACGACTTGCCGCCATCCGGCAGATCCATATCCGACCGCTCCGTCATCATGGGCTCCTTCTTCATCCGTATTTATCCGCCATCCTACTCAAAGGAATTCGGATTCCGCAGCGCATATGGGATTCCTGAATCCTGCAGCTCATTCCCAATGCAGGGCCGTCCTGATTCCAGAGACGTATGCCTCATTCGAGTCGAGGAAGCGACGAATCACCATGCGTAGCCATCGTCGCCCTCGATATTCCGCACAAGATACATGAGCGCAAGCAGCGAGGACGCCACGGACTTCTCGCCGTATTCGAAATCATCGAACGCCGTTTTCATGTCACGCGTCATAGGCGACGGGATGACCATCTCCCGATGCCACAGCTGGCATGATGCGAGCACAGATTACGCAGATAAACCATGGCGTGCACGACCTCCGAGGAAGTCCGCAGATTGGTGCGCAATCCGACCGATCTGTACAATTCCCTGAGCGCTTGGCATCCGTGTGCAGGGAAAGCATTCGGGAAAGCGTATCGAACGGGAACGTCTCGACGGCCGCCCACACGGGCACCGGTCCGCCTTTGCGCCGGTAATGCCGCATGCATACCTCGTTGGACATCTTCATCCATTTGTCCATGTTGCGCAGCAGATTGTCGCGCAACAGTTCGCCGCGTTTGCTGCGCACGCTCTGATAGGATTCGGGATCCATATACGTGTAGGCATTGCCGTCTGACGCCAGCAGGTATGCGATTCTCGAACGCAGGGTGAGTTCCACTTTCGCGGTGCCTTTGAGGATGATGTTGCGCAGCTTCTCGTCCATCGCATAGGGAACAAGGAAATCAACGTCCCGAGTGCCCGGCCTGTACCTGTTGTCGCCGGCCGCTGGGTTGACTTGAAAGGAACGGAAGTATCCCGAGAGACGGTAATAGTTGCAGTCGAAGAGCACCTGCCGCAGCTCTGCTTCATCCGTGATCACCAGGCCTCGCTCCGACATCAGGGCGATCATCTGGTCGATGGTCTTCGCGGGCTTGGATTCTGCCTCGATATGAGAAGAGCCCCCTGGTTTGAGCACTGTGAGTAGGCTTAGGGAGCTGCTGTTATCTGCCATGTTAGTCGTGTCCTCACATTTTGAAAAGTCTGCGGCGCGCCCCAACCATGCTATGCATCCCTATGGTCCGGCACCTGACCATACATCAACTCGACCGTTCCCACGATGAAACGTCACACGGCAAGTTCGTCGAATGACAGCAGGCGGTCCCGGTAATACTCGTACTGCTTGCGACGGGCCTCGATCTCGGCGGGCAGGCCGGAACTTAGGTCATTGGTGAGCTTGTCAAAACGATCCAGGATGGAGACAATTCGGCGTTGCTCTTCAAGCGGCGGCAAACTAATGGGATACGACTTCACCTTCTTAGCATTAATATTCGATTGTGAGCCCTCACCCAATGCCTTTAGATGTTCATACTCATTGGAAAGCCAGTGGAACACATATCGGACATCAGCTTTGGTCTCGTCAATCTGCAAGTTACAACATGCTTGATTGGTTGTTAGGGGAATGCTGTTCACTGCTACCTTTGCTGCCGTTGCCCCATACATTGCCACAATCACACAATTGGCCGGTATCCACTGGGCAGCCGAATTTCTCAATCCTTCATCTGAATGGTGGCTGAAGTTTGATTAATAACATTGAAATCAATATCCTGAGTCCTCAACCATGGGACATTCCCATCATAGTAATCATGACGCTTTGATGATGGCGTTCCGCCTGAACAGATTCGGATGCAGATATCCTGAATACAAACGGTTACGACTCTCTCGAATGTGAGGAGTTCATTGCGATAATAGGCATACTGCTTCCTCCGCGCCTCCAGCTCCGCCTCCAGCTCCGCCTCCAGCTCCGCCTCCAGCGAGCTGAACGAATCCAGAATCCGAACGATCTCCTCCTGCACCGGCAATGGAGGAACGGGAACGACAATTTTTGCCAAGTCATCCTTCTTGATTTCCATTACCTTGGTTCCATGCACATATGCGCGCTTACGCTGAAAGAAATCCAGCGTTTGGAAATAGTAAGAAAGATACTTCGCATTCTGATGATGTCTAACAACAATTGAATGGCCGCCAGTCACAATGTCCGATCCACCCAGCCAGGCAACTGCTTTACATACATCCTCAAGATTTTCGCTAGTGGCTGTCACAATCAAATCATTTGGATGGACCTTGAGGAGTTTGTCTGCGAGCTTCTTGTCTACGAACGAAATGGTCTGAGACGTAAAAGTATCGTATCGCGTATAAATCTGACCATAATGGATGCATCCAATGCCTTTGTCCGTAAAATCCTTCTTCTGCAGGCCATTCCCCCGGTATAACTTCGCAATAGCACCCAGAGGCTTGCGTTCAACCCCATTCGGACAATATTCCGCGATCAAATCGTCAATCCTGCTCATTGCTAGTTCCTTCAATTCCTGAATATGCATTTAGATAATCCGGCCGCTCACAAAACACTAGATTCCAGTCGCCATCATTAAAAGCAACCTCATTGAAATCTTTGAGCTGTCTATAGCTGACCGATCTTTTTTCAAAGGTGTGTTGACCATCATCCGTTAAGATGACTGCGACCTGCGAACTCAACGGATAGTACAAGGTTGTCAAGTTATCAGTTATGACCGTACGAACTGGCTTATCTATGCCAATAAACGGGTGCCCAGATGAGGTCGTCAATACAAGCATGCTGCAATCTCGCAGATATTCCACGGCTTTATATAGTGAGGAAGAACGAACAAATTTCTCATCCTTATTGATTCCTGGCAGTATTTGCACCCACAGGGAAATCTGCTCAGCTATCGCTTCAGGGTCAAATGTCAGCGTTTCGTCAAATTCTTCCCGCGTTTGTGTTTCGCGGTAGAGTTCTTTCAATTTTTCGCTTGAGCCTAAGTCCAGCTCACGCATTGTCTCAAGCACGTCTTCTGCGCGGTTCTTCGCATATCTCACCGATTCCGGGCTGCGGGAAACAATATGGGGAATGAAAATTGAAACGAAGCTCACCAATCGATCCAAATCGTCATCCTCGAGACGATCACTCGGTCTCATGTCTAATACAGTGTGCAGGAACCGGTCAAGTTCCCCGTTAAGCTTGTCTTCCGTTAAGGACAGCGATTTTTCGATGTAATTAGGGAAGTAATAGTCTCCGTTTTCTCCTGATGGGCAGGCCGTCTCATACAAGCGTTTCTGCACGCCTACGTTTTCCACACGGGCGTGTCTTACCACTCGATTCTTTTCTGCTCGCGCGACGTATGAAATCATTTCTTTATCATCCACAAAATGGCGCAGAAAAAACCGAGGCAGATAGTGCTCCCTCTTGGTTCCGATCTTTCCGATTGTGGGTATCATCTGTCGGTCGCTCACATCAGTTTTCCAGATTCGCGACGATGGCGTCGATCTGAGCACGAAGTTCGTTCTCTCGTGCCACGATGTCGGAGATCTGCCGGTTGAGTGCGGCGATGTCGATCTTCTCTCGCGTGTCTTCGGGCTGCACGTATCCGTTGACCGACAGCACGTAATCGTTCTTGCGGATGTCTTCAAGCGAGGCGACGGCGGAGAAATGCTCAACCGGTTCGCGTTTCACGTAGGCGTCCATGATTGTGGCGATGTCGTCGGGTGAAAGCTGGTTTTGGTTGCCGACGTGCACGAATCGTTCCGACGCGTCGATGAACAGCACGCTGTCGTCGTTCTTCGATTTCCTGAGCACGATGATGCAGGTGGCGATGGAGGTGCCGAAGAACAGGTTCGGCGGCAGCTGGATCACTGCGTCGATGAAGTTTTTCTCCAGCAGGTATTTGCGGATTTTCTGTTCCTTGCCGCCGCGGTAGAGCACGCCGGGAAACTCGACGATGGCCGCGGTACCGTCGGCCGCCAGCCAGGAGAGCATGTGCATGGTGAACGCCAGATCGGCCTTCGACTTCGGCGCAAGCACGCCAGCCGGGGCAAATCGCGGATCGTTGATGAGCGTGGGGTTGTCGTCGCCCTCCCACTTGGTGGAGTAGGGCGGGTTGGACACGATCACCTCGAACGGTTCGTCGTCCCAGTGCTGGGGATTGATCAGCGTGTCGCCGTAGGCAATGTTGAAATGGTCGTAGTTCACATCGTGCAGGAACATGTTGATGCGGCACAGGTTGTATGTGGTCAGATTCTTCTCCTGGCCGAAGAAGCCCTGTCTGACCTTATCCTTGCCCAACACTTTGATGGATTGCAGCAGCAGGGAACCGGAACCGCATGCCGGGTCATAGACCTTGTTCACTTCGCTCTTGCCGTGGGTGGCGATCCGGGTCAGCAGCTCGCTGACCTCCTGCGGTGTGAAGAACTCGCCACCGGACTTGCCGGCATTCGCCGCGTACATGGTCATCAAATACTCATACGCGTCACCGAACGCATCAATTGTGTTGTCCGCAAAGCTCTCCGTGCCCAAGTCCAGATTACCGATGGCGTTGAGCACCTTCACCAATTTAGCGTTACGTTCCACCACGGTATCGCCGAGCTTGCGGCTGTTCAGGTCCAAATCGTCGAACAGACCGCGCAGACTGGATTCCGAGCGGGAGCCGATGGCTGAACCCTCGATATTCTTGAACACCCGCTGCAGCGTCTCGTTCAGGTTCTCGTCCGCATCGGCACATCTGCGCACGTTGGCGAACAAATCGGACGGGAGGATGAAATAGCCCTTTTCCTCCACCATCGACTTACGCACCTGCTCGGCCGTGGCATCGTCCAGCTTGGCGTAGTCGAAATCCACATCGCCGGCCTGGTGCTCGTACTCGTTCAGGTATGAGGTGATGTCCTCGGAGATGAACCGGTAGAACAGGAATCCCAACACATACTGTTTGAAATCCCAGCCGTCCACTGAGCCGCGCAGCACATTGGCGATACTCCAAATCGTTTTGTGCAACTCCGCGCGCTGCGCTCCGCTATTCATCATGCCATACCTTCTTCAGAACCGTAGATATAGCCTTCAACAATACCAAGTACGCAGATTCACACACCAGTAGAAGCAGACGACACCCACACTGTGCGTCATGCTGAGGGTCATGGCTTTCCCATGTTCCAGTTTCGATAGCCGGGGTTTAATCGTCGGTCAGAATTGGTCTATTCCCAAAAACCTACCAACTACCGACCTACCTGGTGGAATCACTGGGATTTGGTCGCCTACTGAGCTCGCCTACCGACCTACCTTGGATTCCCGTAGGTAGTCGGTAGGCTCGGTCGGTAGGTCGCGGAAAACCTTACGGCAGTAGTGAGTAGCGGGTAGGTCGGTAGGTCGCTCACGCAAGCGAATACCAGTAGCCGCCCTTCATGCCCTTCCTGTGTTTGATCTTTCCTGAAGCCATCAGGTTCTCCAGAGCGGCATCCAGACTGGCTTTCTGTCTTTTGGACAGGGAACGGGTCAATTCCCCTTTGGACACGGATGGCTTCGGCGAGTTGGACAGCACCTCCATGATGCGCTCCTCGGTGGCGAGCTGGGAACGCATATCGACCTGTTCGCGGACCAGCTCGTCCTCCTCTTTATAGTCCGCGCGTCGTTTGAGGTTCTCATTCCTATACTCTTGCAGGTTCTCCTCGTAGCATCGACGCGAGTAACGCATCATCATGCCCGCGAGTTCCCAGTCCTCCTGCATGATTTCGGATGACAGCGGGTCTTCAAGCAAGCGGAAGGCCGCCGACAGTTTGGCACGCAGGAACATGCCGTGGGCCCGGCGCGGATCGCCGCCATGCTCCCTGTTGACCCGTATTTTGTCGGCTCTCATTTCGGCTATCGCTATCGGCGGCAGACGCATGGGGCGCTTCTCCAGATGGCTGGAATCCGGCGTGGAGTCATTGGCCTTTGCATAGCTGCCGCACTCGTAGAGCCGGTTCATCTGCTCGATGGGATAGTCCGCGGGCAGCCGGCCGGTGTCGTAGGGGAACCTCGTCAATGACGACAGCGCGATCGGATCCTCGTCAAGGGCGCGGACGTTGAGCCTGTCGCTGTACGCGGAGACGTACAGGAACCGCTGCTGGAATCCCACGCCGACGCCGGCCTCGAACATGCCCATCATCGATGGCTGGGCGGAGATCACCAAGGCGCCCTGTACCCGTGTTCCGGGATGGTCACGGACAGTTCCCTGTTCTTGGTGTAGTCGCCGATCTGCTGGCCGGAGAACAGCGACAGCACCTCCGCCTGGAGGTTGCTTTCCTTCGCGCTTGACAGCGCCTTGAAGTTGGACGCCTCGGAATACCTGATCATGGCGCGGGGAGTCTTGCATTCCAGTCTGAATCTGCCGTCCTCCTGCACGCGCTGCCCGAACAACGCGCTGATGGCCTGCCCGCTGGCCACGCTGGTCACCGGGGCGTCGCGAATATCCGGCACCAGCGCTTCGCTGCGCCGAAGGCCGCGTCCTTGCCCGAGCCCGGATTGCCGAGAATCACCACGCCGAAATTCAACGATCCGCAATCCGCGCCAATGGTGGGTGGCAGCACCACATAGGGCGGCGTCGCCACGATGATGCGGCAGAGCACCACGGAAAGCACCGCGTAGGGGGAGACGAACCTGCTGACCGCGTAGTCCCTGATCTGTCGCAGGCTCTCCCTCGAGTTCCAGAATTCGTCGTCGGGGAATGACGCGTTGCCATCGGATTCCGGATTGTACGGGATGTTCCCCGCGGTTCTCGCTATGCCGTCCCCGACGAATTCGCCCCTCTCCGGGCGTACATCGCTATAATCAATCATTGCAAGGTTCCTTTTGTCTCGCGCCGTTTTTCCAGCAGCAACGCGTATGGACATGGGTTCTTTGAGGTCGCGTCAACTCCTATTGACGCGACCTTTATTCGTTTCGAAGTGCTTTGCCAAGAAACGACAGCAACTATCGCGTCTTCGTCTGTGCATGATCCTCGATCCAGTTCTGCACGTCGCTCCACTTGTAAAGCACTACACGCGGTGACGGCTTATAGAACTTGGGGCCTTTGCCCGTGTAACGAAGCTGGGCAAGGTTTCCCTTGGTCATGCCAGGCATACGGGACACCACTTCATCATCGCTAATGTACGGTTCAAATCCAGTTATTGTTGCACTCATTAGAGATCCTTCCAATTGAATTGCCTATTTGTTGACAGATTTGCCATTGCTGTGATTGTAGCATACTATTGCCTATATGTTGTCAATATGGCTATTGCAAAGTGATTGTCGCCCATGTAATACTTGCTGCCATGAGCACAGAAGAGGCGAACCCGTTATACGAAGACACGACCTACGCCCTCGACGTAGACAAATGGAAATTCATCGTCTTCACAGATTTAGAGCGCATGGACCGAACATCATTCGTCTCTATCGCCCCAGGAATCGCCGTCAGAGCCGACTATTGCATCCGCGCAATGGAGGACCACATCGGGAAATACGACATCCGCCTGCACATGGGATACAGCGAGGAAGAGCGGCGCATCGTGCTGCGGAACTGCGAGATAGGCACCACACGCGAACTCAAGATCAGAGACATCGCACGACTGCCAATCGAGCAGATCATCCGCTCCTACCATCCCCCGCTGTGGTCCTATGAGATCACGGACACCGGAACCAATATCTTCGGCCCACTGCCGGATTGGGAACATGACGTGTTGAACAGCGTCGACTTCCCCGCACTCCGCAGACAGGGCCTGCACCCGACACCCTGAAATGGGCCTCACGAGTCTATTCGGTCACTCAGCTCAACAAAGGCCCCGCAACAAAACGTTTGACGGAAGTCTTCGGCATTCCCCTGCGGACGGCCTCGCATTGGCTGACGCTCATGAAAGAGCGCGTTCCCGAATCGGTTTCCATGAGGCTCCCGTCACCCATCACCGTTCACGACGAAACCGAACCCGACACAGCTCCCGGCGTCGCTCTGAAAAAGCTTCTGGAATAAAAGCTGTCTCCTTCGGCAACGTCGAAGGAGACAGCCAAATCATGCCCATATATTCCTACAACACCAAGTCCGGCGACAAACTATATCGAGTGAGTTACCGCGATCCGAATCATATTCAGCGCACCAAGCGCGGTTTCGGCGGCGAAAAGACGCACAGGATTATCTGGCTCGCATGACGACATATATCGCAGACAACGATTACATCGCCCCGAACGCCGGTAAAACGTTGGTCCGACAATTCGCAGACACTTGGCTGAAAGGCAAGAAAAACGTCGTCAAGCCCAAATACTACGGCGATCTTGAATGCTCATGGAGAGTGCATGTGTGTGATGTCTGGGGAGACCGAGAGATCGCTTCCATCAGGCATAGCGAGATTCAGACTTGGGTCAGCGAACTTGCTCAACGGCGTTCCGCGACAATCACCATTCGCGCGCATGGAGTGCTCAAAGGTGTGCTAGACCTTGCAGTCCGAGATGGCAGCATACGCCGCAATCCAGCAGATGGATGCCAACTTCCAAGGAAACAACGGAAAGACCGCACATATCTCACACCCGCACAGGTCCTTAGCCTTGCCAATGCGTCCGGCAATTACCGAGCTTTGATCTTGACACTGGGCTTCTGCGGCCTCGATGGGGCGAGGCAGCTGCATTGCGCGTCAAGCATGTGGACGTCCAGAACAACCGGCTTAAGGTGCGCCTGAGTTGGGTGCGTTCTGGCAGAAAACATTTTGAGGGAGCTCCGAAAACATGGGAGATGAATATTTGACTCGTTGGGGTCCGGGGTTATTGCGTTTGGGGGCCATTATGAGTTTTGGTGGTTATTGCGTTTCGAGGCCGGGGTTATTGCGTTTGGGAGCCGTGGTTGGTTAGGCTCCTTTCACCATGCGAGGGACGTGTGGTGAAAGGAGTTACCAGCAATGGTACGAAAAATACAGGCGAAACTGGTGCTGCGTTTGCATGCCCAGGGTTTGTCGGGGCGTGCGATCGCGAGGTCGCAGGGCATGTCGCGCCGGAGCGTTTCCGATGTGCTCGATGCGGCGAGGGCCGTCGGCGTCGGCTGGGATGATGTCACCGGCAAGACCGACGGCGAGGTGTACGCCCTGTTGTTTCCCGGTCGGGGTGAGCGCGAAAGCGTGTACGAGCAGCCCGACTGGGCCAGGGTTCATCGCGAGCTGGCGCGTGTGGGCGTGACGTTGAGGATCCTGCACGGCGAATACGTGGACGGATGCCGACGGACCGGGAAACCCCATATGGGTTACGACCGGTTCTGCAAGCTGTACGCCGCATACGTGCAGAAGTTGGGCGTGACGAGCAGGGTGGAGCACAAGGCCGGCCGCACCATCGAGGTCGACTGGGCCGGCAAGACCTTGCGGATCGTGGATCCGGTCACCGGGGATTCGTCAACGGCGTATCTGTTCGTGGCCGTGCTGCCGTTCAGCCGGTATGCGTTCGTGGAACCCACGCTCGACATGGCGCAGAACTCGTGGCTGCGGGCCCATGTGGCGATGTACGAGTGGTTCGGCGGTTCCACGCCCCGCCTGGTGTGTGACAATCCGAAGACCGGCGTCATCGCGCATCCGCGCGAGGGCGAGGTCGTGTTGAACGACGCGTACCGGGGTTTGGCCGAGCACTATTCGGCCGCCGTGCTGCCCGGACGGGTCAGGAAGCCGAAGGACAAGCCCTCGGCGGAGAACACCGTATGGCACGCCACGATGGCGTTGGCCGGCGCGATGCGCGACCACCAGTTCGGCTCGTTGGACGAGCTGCGGACCGCGATACGCGCGTGGCTCGTGGAATACAATTCCCGCCCGTTCCAGAAGCGTGACGGATCACGTCTGTCGGTGTTCGAAGGCGAGGAGAAGCCGCTGCTGATCGCGTTGCCTCCGGTGGCATACGAGGTGATGGACTGGGTGTACAGCAGGAGGGTTCAGGCCAACAGCCACGTCGCCTATGCTCGCAACTGGTATTCCGTCCCGTACGCGTACGTCGGCTCCACCGTGGACCTGAGGATCGGGGCGAACACGCTCGAGATCTGGCACAAAAATACCAGGCTCTGCACGCACCGGCTCCTGCCGGCGTCGGCCTCCAACAAGTATTCGACGAACGGGGCCGACCTTCCCGCAAAACCATGTGGAAGCCGTGGGATAGGAAACGATGCGAGCAGTGGGCGAACAGGATCGGACCCGACTGCGCCACCGTCATAGGCAAACTGTTCGCCATGGAACGTCTCGACGAACAGGCGGTGGACCCCGCGTTGGCGGTGCTGCGCCTGTCGAAACGGTATTCCGCGCAACGGTTGGAGAACGCGTGCTCGCTGGCGTTGCAGTCGGTCGCCTCGCCCCGCTACGCGCATATCGGGCCGATCCTCGAATCCGGCCAGGATATCGCGGGCGAGATCCCCGACGACGCCGGCGATCACGGCGCCGACGGCGGGGATGACGGTGCCGGTTGGGTGCGCGGCGGCGACTACTACGCGAACATGGGCAGGTGAGACGCAATGATCATCGACACCGAGACCAAACGCAAGCTGCGCGAGATGAACGCCACGGACCTGCTCGACGCGTTCGAACGCCTCGACGAACAAACCACCATGCCATTGAGCCACACTGAGGTGATCAGGCTCGCCGTCGACAGCGCACACTCCGGTCACATGGACGCCAGGATCCAACGCCTGGTCAAACGCGCGGGACTGCGCTATCCCCAGGCGGACCTGCGGACCATCGACCTGATGGAGGAGCGCGGGCTCGACCGGAGCGTGATCGCAGGCCTCGACGCCGGAAACTACCTCGGCCAGCGGCTGAACGTCGTGTTCCAGGGAGCCACCGGATCGGGCAAATCGCATCTATTGTGCGCGTTGGCGAAATCCGCGTGCAGAGGACGGTACCGCGCCATATACGTGCGCATGCCCGACCTCGCCGAACAGGTGACGGCCGCGGCCGGCAAACCGGGAGGCGTGCCCAAGCTCGTGCGCAAATACTCCACCTACAACCTGCTCGCCATCGACGAATGGCTCGTCGACAAGCCCGACGAACCATTCAAACGATTCCTGCTCGAGCTCATGGAACTCCGGTACGACACGGCCAGCACCGCGTTCGCCACCCAACTGGCGACCAAGGAATGGCACCGCCAGCTTGGAGGCGACACCATCGCCGACGCGATCCTCGACCGCATCGTGCACAACACGATCTGGATTAATACCGGCGAATACAACATGAGACAACGCCACGGACAAACCATGCTCGACAACTAACCCAAAAGGCCGGTGGCCCCCAACCAGTCCGCCACCGGCCTCCCCGCACCATAACCCCGGCCTCCAAACACAATAACCAGTGGCCTCAAAAGCTACGAATATTCAGGAGATACGGGACGTTCCCGTTCCAAAGCAAGTAATGGAAGCCATCAAAAAGCAATGCGAAGGTAAGGATGCCGAGGACTTGGTGTTCACCTCGCCCTCTGGCGGCCACTTGCGTGAGCAATCCGCGAAAAACCATGGTTGGTACGCAAGAGCATTGAGGGATTCCGGCGTCCCCACGCTGACCTGTCACGATCTTCGTCACACAGGCCGCATCACCATACGCCATCAGCTCCGAGCCAAACGTCAAGGCCGTACAACGTATGTTAGGCATAAGAACGCGGCCATGACGCTGGATACCTATGCAGACCTATTCGACACCGATCTTGATGATGTGGCAACATCCATCAGCAACAAGATCGCAACCGCAGGAACTATGTAAGTCAATCAGACCTTAACTAGAATGCCGGTTGTATCGGATAAGCCCTATGGGTGAGACCGCCACTTGCGTCATAAAATTCACGCAAACCCATGGTACGTACGCCCAAAGCTTCAGCCACATCGGGAATTTTAGGCTCCCTTTTCAAAGGCTGATTACGCGTCGGCTTTACCGCCTGCTCATTTGTCACGATGGTGGCATGAAGGACTTTGGCAGCAGCAATGAGCCAAGGATCGGCTTTATCTTCAGGCTCCCACTGCGCATACGAGGCAGAACGATAACAGCCACATGTAGCCAAATAATCTTGCACCTGGCATAAGCCGCACCAATCTCATCGGTCTTATGACTAATTTGGCGTTCACTAAAAATAGCTTCAGCCCACTGCCCTAATTCATCGATTTGGCCTTTACTATTCTTATGCGTTATTTCCTTATAAACAGAATCAAGTAGAAGCACCTTCCTCTCAGAAGCCAATTTCTCCAGCCAACGCCAAAAAGAATGAAATTCTTTATATGAAAAAGGATGATGGGTACGATATGAACTAATAAAAATATCTGAATCAAGCAAAAATAAATCACTCATTCGCCATCCCCTTCACCTGGAGTAGGCCATCATAAGCTGGATGGATTTCACACCTAGCAAAGAAAAACCATCAGAGTAACTCAGAGAACCACGGTCAATGCTGCTCTTCACTAATCCAACGAAACCGCTATCTAGATGGAATGCATTCGTGTTGTTCTGATTGCCGCCTTTTGCATCACTACTGCGTGTTTTACTAAGACGCTCCCGCATCTCTTCAGACACAGTCTGCACATCTTCATCAGCAGCCAACCCCAAGTACTTGGCATGAATGGTGAGCGCTAACGCACTAAGGCCATAGTGCCTCGCACATTCATTAGCAATCATCAATATATCGTTATTTCTGCGGCTGGACTTTTTCCAGTAGCTACAAAAATCTCGATTATCCACGACAGATTGAACAACAGCCCGGTTAATAAGCCTCTCAACCCGCGTTTCACCCATTGCAAAATCATCATTAAAGATTTCGTTACTTCCAAGCAGGACATGACCAATCTCATGAAGCAGCGAAAAAAGCATCGCAGAATAGGAATCATTGCGATTGATAAAAATCAATGGGGCCGTCGGGTCCAAGAGAACAAATGCACGAAATTCCTGTACGCTTAAGCGCCTGTGAGAAGTCCCCACTTTGGAATCAACCATCACAATCAGACCATTTTCGCTGGCTCGCTGCCTAATGTATCGGAACTGCTCCTCCACAGTTTTGCGCGCATACCATGCATCATCCAGCTGAAGTTTCTCACGAATCGTCTTCCCAAGCTCTTCAGCAGATATGTCAGAAGCAACGCTGCCGACAAGCTGGTTCTCATCAAGCCCCCGTGCAGAGAGCTCATCTTTAGCCCAATCTTGACGGTTACGCATTAGACGGATCACGTCTCGCAAATCTCTACTCGGCTCGACTCCGTGATTCTTAATGGTGCGGTACTGAACCAACTCATCCTCATGCTGCTCAGGAACGGAGGAACGCACAAGACTGCCAAATGGCATTTGCAGCGCCTTCCCTATATCCGACAGCTTACTGAAGGAGAGACGAAGCGGTTCACTGGAACTCAGCCATTCTGGAAAATCTGCCAAACCTCGTTTGCAGCCACAGCAGCAGGATCAGCATTACTTGTTTTAACAGCCCAACGGAGCGTGGCTGGATAAACGGTTATTTCAGCCATAATGCACTCCTTTCCTGCCTAGGCCAAAGTTGTTTACAATACCAGATGCTAACGCGATGATGTCTCGCGACACGAATTCTCTTAGATCCCAGAATTACTCATAACCATCCAAAAAATAGGTTGCCAAGAGAAATTATCCAACCTGAACAGTCAAGCTCTCTCTCGTGACAACACGGTGACAACAATTCGGCAAAAATCGTGTGATCGAGCAAGTGCCTACAAAATTGAGAATCATTGGAATGATTAGGTTTTGCAGCCCCATCGTTGAGGCGCTTGGAGCGGATGACGGGAGTCGAACCCGCCTTTAAAGCTTGGGAAGCTTTCGTTCTACCGATGAACTACATCCGCAGTGCTTTGTGCACAAGTCGTCAGTGTATCACATGACGGCGATGCCCGCGAACCTTGCGCAACGAAGCTAGTACAAGTACTGCGGGCTGCTGCCGCCGCCGATGCCGGAATTGCGCATCTCCTGCGACATCTGCATGAGCCGGCTGATGCGCTCGTCGGTAGGTGGGTGCGTGGAGAACAGCTTCGAGAATCCGCGCGCGGAGAACGGGTTGGCGATCATCATGGATGACACCGACTGCGTGCCCGCGGTTTTCGGCATCGGATTGGTCTGAGCACCGTAGGAGATCTTGTTCAGGCGGAGGCGAGCGCTTCGGGGTCGCCGGTCAGGCGGCTGCCGTCCTCGTCGGCGTCGAATTCGCGGGTGCGGGAGATGGCCATCTGGATCAGAGAGCGCCGATCGGCACGAGAATCGCGCTCACCAGCACGCCGATCAGACCGAAGGCACCGGAGGAGTTGTCACGGTCGTTGCTGCGACCGCCGCCGAAATACATGAGCGAGTATCCCAGATACGTGATGATGGTCGCCAGTGCGGAGGCTATGGCGGAGGTGAGGATGTCGTGGTTGTACACGTGCATGAGCTCGTGGCCGAGGACGCCGCGAATCTCGCGCTCGTTGAGTATGTTGAGGATGCCTTGCGTGCAGCATACGGCTGCATGGCGCTCGTTGCGGCCCGTTGCGAACGCGTTGGGGCTCATGGTCGGGGCGACGTAGATGCGAGGCATCGGCTTGCCGGCCTTGGCGCTGAGTTCGCGCACGATGCGGTACAGTGCGGGGCT
>ENA-OQEB01000237-OQEB01000237.1-human-gut-metagenome-genome-assembly--contig:-NODE-237-length-23460-cov-2.440706_pt1 | contig 23460 bp, 31 predicted proteins | sample MGYA00242787_ERZ504619 | MGnify/ENA primary metagenome ERZ504619 (study PRJEB26092, sample SAMD00036317) | human gut metagenome | host: Homo sapiens | study: EMG produced TPA metagenomics assembly of... | reverse complement strand
CTTGTTCTGCTTTCGCCGATAGCATAGATATTACCGCTTCTGCTCGGATAATTCTTTGAAAAGCGATAATAGCTTCTTTTCCTCGCTTAACATTCTTGTTTTGAAACTGCATTTTGTTCTGCCCTTACATAGTCAATCCGCTTCCGTAAAATCCCGAAAAAGCAAGCGAGAGAATTGAAACGTAAATAAATATCGCCGGCGTGCCCTTGAATGCTTCGGGAATATTCGGATTGCGGTCCAGACGGCGCAAGCCTACGTTTATAAGCAGCACCGCAATAACAAACGCAAAGCCCGAACCGATACCCGAGCCGATAGCCTGAGCAATGGTAAATGCCGCACGGTAGTTTATAAACGGAACGGCAATTACAAGTGTATTGAACGCCGCCATACCTATTCTTCTGACCGTTCTGTCCTTAGCCTTGAACACTAAAACAGAAATCGCAAGCACTATAATATACATTACCGTAAGCACGATAATAAATTCAACTGCGTGTCCGAGTATGCTTAATCGCTTGACAGCGGCTATCTGCTCAAGCAAAACGCAAATCACGGATACCGTGGTCGAAAACAGCGTAATGAAAAATGTCATCGGATAAAGCTGCTTTGGCTTCGCCGCCATTCTGACAGCCTCCGAGGCACCGTAGCCGCCTGTGAAAATGAAGTTTTGTGCCAGCATAGCGTACATTGCCGCCGAAATGAGCTCTGTTATTACTCTCATGCCTCATCACCGCCGTTTCTGTCGCTGTCTTTTGAAATATCGATATTTTCTTCCTCTTTGGGAGCTTTGCTTCGCTCGAGGTCAAGTAAAATATCGTCAAATTCAGATTCGTATTTTTCTTTTCTCGGATTTTCAATCGGAGCCGTTTCGACAGACTTTTCAACAGCCTTTTTCTCTTTTTTACGCTTCTCCGTCTTAACAGGCTTTTCTTTCTTCGCCCTTTTAATTTTTTTACGTTTTTCGTGCTTTTCTTCCTCGGGCTGCTCGTCCTTTTCAACCACGCTCTTAAAGAAGTCTATCGGGTTTTCTTTGATAGGCTCATTTGCAACGGACTCAAAATCCTCGTGAATCATAGTTTTAATGTCCTCACGATGAGACTGCGAGATTTCCGAAAGGTTGAATGCCTCCTCGGGGTTTTCCTCCGGATACTTACTCTTAATTCTCGCCTTAAAGAACGCCGCCGCAAAGCCAAGCATCAAAAATCCGCCGAACGGCAATAACAAGCCCTTTAGCTGTACGGGAAGATTAAGCTTTATGCTGTAAAAGGTTCCCGAACCCAAGACCTCTCTGAGTATCGCAACGATAAAGATGATCAAAACATATCCGATTGTTGCGGACACAGCATCAAAGAACGTTTCTTTAAGCGTTGACCTGACAGCCACTCTCTCACAGTGAAGTGCAATGAGTGAGTTTACTGCAATTATCGGCAAAAAGATGCTTACGTTTGCAGTCTCGTTCGGTGCAAATTTCGAGAAAAACAGCCAAAACGGAACATTTATAAGCACGCCTAAAAGAGCATATATCAGCACCCTGTATTCGTGCTTAACCTTTTTGAGCGCAATACTCGCAAAGCACTCGATTATTATAAGCTCCGCCGCTGAAATTACCGAAAGCATAATTGCCGTTTTAACCGAAACAGCCATTGCAACAACGGGTGCTATACCTATCGACTCAAACAAAACAGGTTTTTAATAAATGCGCTGTTTTTTATCGAGGTAGAAAATGAGACCTTATCATTCATTCTCGCCACCTCCGTTTTCATCCTCGGCGCTTTCCTGCGTTTCCTCCGAATTATTGATTATTTCCATAACCTTTTGCGCTACAATTTGCGATTGCTCTTCCGTATCAACAGGCTTGTCCGTTGACATTGCCTCCGCTTCCTTTTTCCTGTCGAGCAAAAGCTTCTCCCTTTTGGTAATAGGAAGTCTTTGGTCAAGCGTGCAGGCAAAAGCGTTTGCAATCAAAACAGCAAAAACCGTGCCGTCCTCAATTGAGCCAAAGGTTCTTAAAATCATAGTTATAAGACCCATAAGCACCGCATAAAGCACTCTTGCGTTTGTTCTTTTTGGTGCAAGGGTTTCGTTTGTAACAAAGAGCAATGCCGCAAAGCCTGTAAGTCCGCTGCAAAGCTCCATTATTATCGATATTCCACGTCCCGTAGTTATTCTTGGGAAAAGGAATGCATATATTGCACAGGTCCCGAGATAAACAAAGGACATCATCGCCGTTCTCGGACGTCTTATGAGCAAATAGAGCAAGCCGCCGATTATCGCAACCGCACAGGTTGTGCCCATCGGTCCAGAAACGTTGCCGACCGCTATATCAATATAGCTTATTATGTTAATTCCGATTGAATTGCCCTGCGAAAGCATATACGCAATTGAGTTGCCCAAAGCGGCGTTTGAACTTGAAAGCTGTGCGAACTTGTCCGCCGTCATTGGAATAATCGGATATGAAAACATACTTGCCGAATTGCACACCGTCAAAAAAGCAATTCCTGCGGCTGCCGGCAAAAACATAAGACTTCTCGAATTTCCAAACGGGAATTTCACCACCGCAAGTGCAAATACGGTTATAAGCACGGGGACCCACCACGCAGACGAGGCAGGTATGCACATAGCTATCGATATTGCCGTTACAATCGACGAAAGATCCGAATAGGACGCTCTGAACTTGTAAATTTTAGAAGCCAAAAACTCACAAACCAAAGCGGACAGGACGGCACACAGTACCAAAAGCACCGCACGCAGCCCGTAATAATAAAATGACATCGCCATAGGCGCAAGAAGCACCATAAGCATATCAATCATATATTTTCGGGTGTTTTTAATTTCAAGCTTTTCTGTTTCGGATAACACAGGCTGTATGTTTATCCTCAATCGTTCGTTCTCGCTCAAAATTTCACCTCATTTCCGATAATTTATATAATAAAAATTTGCTTAAGCCGTGTTTAGACTAAATTCATCTAAAGCGTTTGCCGTCAATTAAACCGAAGCTCTTGCCTTAAAATCTGCTATTGTTTTTTTGGCATCGTCGCTTGAGAAAATCGCATTTCCCGACACGAATACGTTTGCGCCTGCCTTTGCGGCAATCGAAATTGTGTCCTTGTTTATTCCGCCGTCAACCTGAATGTCAACATCAAGTCCTCTTCTGTCAATTTCAGACCTGACCGCAGAAACCTTCGGCATCATATCCTCCATAAACGACTGACCGCCAAAGCCCGGCTCAACAGTCATAACAAGCACCATTGAAAGCTTGTCGAGATACGGATAAACCGCTTCGACAGGTGTTTTAGGCTTAACCGAAAGTCCGGCTTTTTTGCCCGAAGCCAAAATCAAATCAATCGTCTTTTCAATATCGGAGTCAGCTCCGCATGGAAAGTAATTATATCCGAGCCTGCGTTTACAAAATCAGGTATATACTTATACGGGTCGCTTATCATAAGATGTACATCAAACGGAAGAGTGCTTGATTTTCTTATGCACTTTACAATCGGTGCACCGAGCGTAATGTTCGGAACGAAATGTCCGTCCATAACGTCTATGTGAAGCATATCAGCTCCGCAAGCCTCCATCCTTTTAAGTTCTGAAGAGAGATTGCCGTAATCGCTTGATAAAATTGAGGGAGAAATCTTAATCATAATATTTTCCTTTTCCTTATGCTATTTCTGTCTGAGGAGCGTCCTCGGCAGCCTGTTCGGGTGCTGTTGTCGGCTCTGTTGTGGATTCCGCAGGCGCAGCGTTGTGCTGACGGGAGTTGTGGTTGCGACCTCGGGGTTTGCAGTTGCCTGCATTGCGCTTATATAGTAGTTGCCGTCCTTTTCACGCAGGGTTACCTTAACGTATTTATCAGGCTCGGGAGCTACCATTTTTCCGTCTGTATCCTGTGCCCAGCCGCCGCTTGAAAGATAGCCTACGGTCAAAACGATCATATTCTTCTTTTTGTCTACATCGACAACGCTCGGCGTGTATGTCGGCTCTATACCCGTAAGCGGAATTATGTAGCACTTTTTCGCCGAATCATAGGTAAATTCATAGCCGTAACCCGAAACAGTCATATGAACGGGCGCTCTTTCCGTACCAAAAAGCTTTGTATATGATGCCGCTATATCAGCCTCGGGAATAATCATTCCCGCTTCGCTGTATTCGTAGGTGTCGGGAGCTAAATCACTCTTAATAATTGCCCACACCGAAATATCGATAAGCTGGCTCATATCCGCCTTCGATATATCGTCGAACACGCTCGGGTCGTTCATAACAACGGGGGTGAGCATTGTGTTGTATTTTTCAATGTTATCGATTTTATACTTGACGGAACTTATGCCGTTCACGCCTGCCACAAGTATAGTTACAAGACCTGTGACCGAAAGCACCACCATCAAAAGTCCTAACGGAAAAGCCCACGGGTGCGCTCTTTTCTTCTTTTTCTTTTTAGGCGAATTTTCAAATTTTACGATTTCATCAGCCATAGTTATTCTCCTTGTTATCTTATCTGCCCGTTACCGCAAATAATATATTTGAACGAGGTAAGTTGGGGAAGTCCCAAAGGTCCTCTTGCGTGCAATTTTTGTGTGGAAATTCCGATTTCCGCACCGAATCCGAATTCTCCGCCGTCCGTAAATCTTGTGCTGACATTGTGATAAACAGCCGCCGAATCGATGCGTTTTAAGAATTCCTCTGCCGCCGCTTCGTTTTCGGTTACTATGCACTCGCTGTGTCCAGTCGAATATTTTGATATATGCTCAATAGCCTCATCAAGACTTTCGACCGTTTTTACCGACATTATATAGTCAAGGTATTCCCTGCCCCAATCATCCTCGGTTGCGGGAAGTATGCCGTCTGCCGAAGCTCTCGCCGTATCGTCGCCTCTTAACTCAACATTCTTCTCATCAAGCCTTTTTTGATAATCGGCAAAGCCTCTTTTATTATATCCTTATGAATTACCAAGCTCTCCGCCGAATTGCAAACAGACGGCCGAGAGGTCTTTGCATTGTACACAATATCCGCCGCCATTTGACATCTGCGTCCTTGTCGATATAAATATGACAGTTGCCCGTTCCTGTTTCAATCACAGCACCGTAGAGTTTTCAACGCAGGAACGGATAAGTCCTGCCCCGCCTCTCGGAATAAGCACATCGATATACTCGTTCATTCTCATAAGCTCGGTTGCGCTGTCCCTTGAGGTGTCGGTTATAAGCGATATACAGTTTTCATCTAAACCTGTTTTTTCAAGTCCGAGCCGCAACGCCTTGACGATTGCCTTTGACGAATTTATAGCCTCTTTACCGCCTCGCAATATGACCGCATTGCCCGATTTCAGGCAAAGTGCCGCAGCGTCGGAGGTAACATTCGGACGTGCCTCATAAATAACGGCAATAACTCCAAGCGGAACGGTTATTTTTTTACCGTCATCCCGTTAGGTCTTTTAATTTCCGAAAGCGTTACGCCTATCGGGTCGGGAAGCCTTACAATATCAGTTATTCCCTTTGCCATTCCGACAATTCTGTCCTCTGTCAAGAGAAGCCTGTCAAGCATAACCTGCACAACGCCGTTTGTACGGGCATTTTTCATATCCTCGGCATTTGCACTAAGTATTTCAGATGTTGCCGAAATAAGTTCTTGCGCCATATTTTCAAGAGCCTTATTTTTAAGCTCGGTCGAAGCGGTGGCAAGTGTTTTTTCCGCCTGCTTCGCCCTTTGTCCGAGTAATTGAGCTTGCGTCATAAAATCAGTCCTTTTTGCCCGTAAAAAATGTTCCTATCTGCTTGCCGTCAAGAGCCTTGTATATACTCTCGGGAGCTGCGCCGTTCATAACGATTGTATCTATACCTGCATCCATTGCTATTTGCGCCGCATGAAGCTTTGTTACCATACCGCCCGTGGAAAATCTTGAGCCGTGACCGCCTGCGACGGCGATAAGCTCATCTGTAATTTCATCCACCTGCGAAATGAGCTTTGCATCCTCATTTTCGTTCGGATTATCATCATACAAGCCATCAATATCCGTAAGAATAATCAATGCGTCTGCGTTTACAAGCCTTGCAACAATCGCCGAAAGGCTGTCATTGTCGCCGTAAACGATTTCATCAACCGCAACAGAGTCATTTTCGTTGACTATCGGAACTGCTCCGTAATCGAAGAGCTTATCAAATGTATTTACAAGATTTTTGCGGCGCTCCTCGCTGTCAACATCACTCTTTGTGATAAGAAGCTGCCCTACCGTATGCCCGTATTCGCCGAAAAGCTTATCATACATAAACATAAGCTCACACTGTCCGACGGTTGCGGCAGCCTGCCTGCCTGAAATATCCGACGGCCTTTCTTTAAGTCCTAATTTTCCGACTCCGACGCCGATTGCGCCCGAGGTTACAAGCGCAACCTCAATGCCCGAATTGACAATATCCGAAAGCACGGAAACAAGCTTATGCATACGTCTAATATTGGTCTTGCCTGTGTCATATGTAAGAGTTGACGTACCAACCTTGACAACAAGCCTTTTTACGTCCTTGAGAACAGCCACTTAATTCTCCCTCACGTTCTTATTTATAGATAATATATTTTATCATAAAGCCGTTAAAATAACAAGTGTAAACGTGCATTGCCGATAAAAAATCGGTGCGGAAGTCTCCGCACCGAAAAAGCTTTGCTATATTTTATTATTTAACAACAAAGTTTGAGGAAAATGCTCCCATAAAGTCAAACGACTCATCATAGCCTGTTCCGCTGTCGCAAATATAGTTCGCCGAATAAACAGCCTTATCTATATTCACATAAGCCGACGTTGCATAATGGATTATTGCGCCGGACGAGTCCTTCATAGTATAGGTAAAGAACACGACCTCCTTACCGTCTGTAAGATTGCCGTTAGTAATAACCATTGTCGTATCGGGATATTGCTGCTTAAAGGTTTCAACAACCTGCTGCTGAGTTGCCTCTTTTTCAGCAATAAACGACTCGAACGTTTGAAATTCTCCAAGCGTTGTATCCTTGACAAGATTAACATAACACTTGTCGTCGGTGCCGTCCTTGTAGAAGGTGCCGTCATCTTTAAGCGTCCAGCCCTTCGGCATTGTAAACTTGTAATCGAGAGTTTCAAGTGTCTGTCCGTTGACCATCTTTTCGGGAAGCTTATAGTAGTTCTTCTGCGGATTGCCGTTAGCGTCATACTGAATATTACCCTTTGCGTCGGTAACGTAAACAGCGATTTTGCCCTCGTCGTCAATTTCCGTATTACCCTCTGCATCGGTAACAAGCGGACGTTCAACGCCGTTGATTTCTCCCATAAGATATTTATTACCGCAAGATGCAAGCAACAACGCAACCATTAAAATAACAAGGCTTACTGCAACAATTCTCTTTTGCATAGTGTTTCCTCCGTTTTAGTTTGAAAGCATATTAATTATATGATTTTTAATTCTTATTGTCAAATAAAATCAATATGCCTTGCCCCAATAGAGCATCTTATCGGCAGGCCTTCCGCAGCAAACGCAGGTGTCGACTATATGCTCCTGCTCAAACGGAATGCATCTTGAAGTTACGCCGGCATACTCCTTGAGCTTATCCTCACAAGCTCTGTCGCCGCACCACATAGCCTTGATAAAGCCGGGCTTGTTGTCTGCAATGTCCTTGAGCTCGTCAAGCGTTTTTGCGGTGTATGTCATATTGCTTCTTCTCTCAAGAGCCTTGTTGTAAAGTCCCTTATGAACCTCTTCAAGAAGCTCGGGAATTTTAGCCTCAAGCTCGTCAAGAGAAACAAAGTATTTCTCTCTGTTATCTCTTCTTACGATAACGCACTGATTTTCTCAATATCCTTAGGACCTATCTCAACTCTAAGCGGTACGCCCTTCATTTCGTACTCTGCAAACTTCCAGCCGGGAGAGTTGTCGGAAACGTCGGACTTAACTCTGCATATCTTTGAAGTCTGTCGCAAAGCTCCTGCGCCTTGTCGAGAACGCCCTCCTTATGCTGTGCAATCGGAATTACAACAACCTGAACGGGAGCGATTTTCGGAGGAAGAACAAGTCCGTTGTCGTCGCCGTGAGTCATAATAATAGCACCGATAAGTCTTGTCGTTGTTCCCCAAGATGTCTGATAAGGAGTTTTAAGAGTGTTGTCCTTATCCATATACTGAATTTCAAACGCCTTTGCAAAACCGTCGCCGAAATAGTGCGATGTGCCCGACTGCAAAGCCTACCGTCGTGCATAAGAGCCTCGATGGTATATGTGTCCTCTGCACCCGCAAATCTCTCTTTTTCGGTTTTAACGCCTTTGACTACGGGCATAGCAAGCACGTTTTCACAGAAATCGGCATAGACGTTGAGCATTTTAACTGTTTCAGCCTTAGCTTCCTCTGCCGTTGCGTGAATTGTGTGTCCCTCCTGCCAAAGAAATTCTCTTGTGCGGAGGAACGGTCTTGTGGTCTTTTCCCAACGGACAACCGATACCCACTGATTGTAGAGCTTCGGCAAATCACGGTAAGAATGGATAATCTGCTTGTAGTGCTCGCAGAAAAGTGTTTCCGACGTCGGACGAACGCAAAGTCTCTCCTCAAGCTTTTCGCTTCCGCCGTGTGTTACCCATGCAACCTCGGGAGCAAAGCCCTCAACGTGATCCTTTTCCTTCTCAAGGAGACTTTCGGGGATAAACATAGGCATACAAACATTTTCGTGTCCCGTTGCCTTGAACATTGAGTCCATTATCTTCTGAATATTTTCCCATATCGCATAACCGTAGGGACGAATAACCATACAGCCTTAACGCTCGTATACTCGGCAAGCTCTGCCTTTTTTACGACGTCGGTGTACCATTTCGCAAAATCCTCGTCCATTGCGGTTATGTCATTAACCATCTTTTTCTGTTCTGCCATTTTCCAACATCCTTGTCTTAAAATTTAACTGATAAATCAGTGTTCCTCAATAAATTTAACAATGTCGCCGACTGTTTTAACGGTTTCGATAGCACTGTCCGGAACTTCGATTTTGAATTCATCCTCAAAGCTCATAACAAGGTCAACCATATCAAGACTGTCAGCGTCCAAATCTTCTCTTATATCCGTATCGAGAGTAACGCTCTCCTCGTCAACGTCAAACTGCTCGCAAATTATTTCTCTAACCTTTTCAAAAATCATATATTCCCTTACCTTTCATTTAATAAATATATACATACATTTTATGTATAATTTACGCTTTGTCAATACCTTCCTCCAAGAATTGTTTCAGGGAGGTCATATCGAGAAGCTCATATACCTGTAATTCATCATATACACTTTGAGCGATTTTGCGAACTCCGCCTTTCACCGCACTTTCGATATTCATCGGCATAACCGGATCGTGTACGCTCATTCTTAAAATGTAAAAGCCGTCAATTTCAGGGTCTGTAAAGATTACCTTAACGCCCTCGCAGCTGTCCTCGGCAATTTTAATATCGGTTTTAAGAATTGCGCTTTTTTCTATCTTATCGATTATGCTCTCGCCGTATTCCTTAAAATTCTCTGCGTTTATCTTGAAGCGAAGCTCTTTTTCCTCGGCAGGCTCTTTAAGTGAAGCTATGAGCGACTCAAGAGTCTTGCCCTCTTTTCTGAGCTCTGCAAGCTTTATGATTATCCTTGTGATAAGATAAGCACCGTCGTCAAGATGATAATTCTCGCTGAATGCCGCATGACCCGAGGTTTCAATGGCAAGCGGAGCCTTTACGCCCTCGCTTTCAAGCCTTATGCTCTCGTCAATGACATTTTTATAGCCACGCTTAAATCTTCTGTGCTTGCCGCCGAGCGTATTTTCGATAAACTCGGTAAGTCCTGCCGAGGTTACGCTGTCCGTTACAACCGTTCCGCCCTCGCAGTTTTCAAGAGCGATAGCCGCAGCCAAAGCAACAAGACGGTTACGGTTAATTTCCTTGCCGTCCGCACTTACGCAAGCCGCACGGTCAACGTCCGTGTCAAAAATCACACCGAGATCCGCGCCCGATTCAACCGTCGCCTCACAAATCGAAGCCATAGCCGTTTCGTTTTCGGGGTTCGGTATGTGATTCGGGAACATTCCGTCGGGATCAAGGTATCTCGAACCGTTTGTGTCTGCTCCGAGAGGCGCCAAAACATCATTTGCAAAAAATCCGCCTACGCCGTTTCCCGCATCAACTACAATTTTAAGTCCCTCAAGCGGTCTGTCGTAATTATTTTCGGAATTTACACCCTTTTTAATAAGATTTCTCAAATGCTCACAGTAAACCGACATAAAATCAACTTTTTCCGCCTCTCTCGAGGTGTCATAAGCGATTGCGTCATTCATTTCGGCGAATTCGAGTATTTTTTCAATTTCCTCCGATGAAAGTCCGCCGCCTGCCGTAAAAAATTTCAATCCGTTTCTGTCCCACGGATGATGGCTTGCGGTAATCTGAACAGCACCGTCGCAGGTATCAAGCTGAGTTGTCATAAACATAGCAGGTGTCGAACAAAGTCCGCAGTCCTTGACCGCAACGCCCATTGAAAGCAAAATTGCGATTACATCAGCCTTTATTCTCTCTGCCGAAACTCTTGAATCGTGTCCCACCGAAACCGTGAGTGCATCCTTTTCTTTGCCTGTTTTTGCGCAAAGAAAATACACAAATGCGCCTGTTATTCTCTTTATTGCCTCATCCGTGAGCCCAACAACGTCTGTTGTCTCCTTCGCAACGGCAACGCCTCTTACGTCTGTTCCGCTTTTCAAATGCATCAGGTTCATAACAAATCTCTCCTTACGATTTCGTCTGCCGCAAGCATTACTCCCACCTTGCCCGAAGCAAAGTTAAGTCCGCCCTGCATCCATACCGCAAACGGTTCACGAAGCGGTGCATCCGCCGAAAGCTCTATCGACGAGCCTGACGTAAACGCACCTGCCGACATTATAACCTTGCTGTCATAGCCTGGCATATCCCACGGCTCGGGCACAACAAAAGAGTCGATTGGTGCACCCTTTTGCATACCCTGACAGAAGGCTATAAGCCTCTGCTCATTTTCAAGGCAAACCGCCTGGATAATATCGTGTCTTGTCTCATTGCTTCGAGGCGTAACCTCAAAGCCGAGCTCCTCAAATAAAGCAGCTGTAAACGTAGCTGTTTTAAGTGCTTCCTTAACAACGTTCGGTGCGTTGAAAATGCCCATAAACAGCTTCTGTTTACACCGAGTGTTGCGCCGACCTCCGAGCCGAGTCCCGGCACGGTAAGCCTGTAAGAGCACAAGTCAACAAGGTCCTTTCTGCCTGCTATGTATCCGCCATCGGGGATATGCCGCCGCCCAAATTCTTAATGAGCGAGCCTGCGACAATATCGGCACCGACCTGTGTCGGTTCTTTTTCCTCTGTGAAAACGCCGTAGCAGTTGTCAACCATAACGATAGCACGTTTGTTGACCCTGTGGACAATTTCACAAGCCTTTTCTATTTCATCAACGCTTATAGAGTGTCTTAACGAATATCCTCTTGAACGCTGAATATATACCATTCTAACCGCTTCGTCGCTTGCCTCTTTTTCGATTTTCTCATAGTCAAGCTCGTCGTTTTCGGTTATATCGACCTGTCTGTAAATAACGCCGAAATCCGCAAGCGTACCCTCGCCTGCATTTTTACCGCCAATGCCTATTACGGGATGAATTGTATCATAAGGCGTACCCGAAACGCAGAGCATTACATCATTAGGCCTTAAAATTCCGTAAAGGCACACGCCCAATGTATGCGTTCCGCACGAAAGAGCACCTGCTCTTATAATCGCACTTTCCGTTTTGAAAATGTCTGCAACAAGCTCGTCAAGCTTATCTCTGCCCTTGTCCGAATAGCCGTAGCCCGTCGAGGTGTTAAAATCGGTTTCGTCAACCTTGTTGTTTATGAAAGCCGATAAAACCTTCTGCTGATTATACTCCCCTATTTTTTCAATCTGCGAAAACATCTTTTCCGTTTTCGCCAAAGCCTTTTCCGAAGCCGTTTTCACGGTATCGGTAAATTCAAAAAATTCTCTCATAGCTCAATAATTCCCAAATCCATATAAATTTCTCTTTCGAAGCCTATTTTATTATAAAGCTTCTCCGTTTTCAAATCGTTGCAGGCAAGAAGCACCCTCTCGCCGTCCCGTTTGAAATCTCGGCAAAGACCGCTTATGCAGTCCGAAGCGTATCCCATTCTGCGATACTCCGAATCCGTCGCAACATCTCTTATAAATATGCTTTTGCCGAGCCTGTCAGCAATCGCCACCGATAAAATCGAATTTTCTCCGACCTTTATCGCTCTGACGCTTGTATATCCCGAAAATATACCTCTCGCCGTCCTTGAAAGCCATTCCTTGTACGCCCTGTCGGTATATTTTTTCAAATCCTTTTTTTCGACTGCGTTCGTCAAAATTTCGGTTTTTGACTGCATAAGCAAATCAAAAACAGGTCGCAAGCCGTCGTTTATTTCAACCGACTCTCGCCCTCTCGTCAACTCGTCTTTTAGAGCCATAACGCTTATCTTGGAAAAAGCCGTAACTCCGAGCCTTTCGGTTATATCCGAGCAGCAATGCACCACAACTCCGCCGAGCCGTGTGATAAAGTCGGAAAGCTCATAAAAGTCCGCCGTATCGCACGCACAGACGTAGACCTTACTGCTTTCCTTTTCGACACAAGTGCCGTTATATCCTCGCTCCGGGTTTGCAGCCACGCACCGTCAACGCTTGTAAAATCGAGCAACGAAAACAGCGTAAATGCCGCAGCGGTATCATCAGGGAAAAACGCAGTCAAATCTTCCGCCGTGTTTTTTGATAAGTTTTCAATGAGCTTAATCATTTGCAAGCTCCCTCGCCAAACATTCAGCAAGTTTTTCAACCGCTTCTATATCCTCTTTTTTAGCAACGCAAGACTGCGAATGAATATATCTTGTCGGCACGGAAATTGCCGCCGTGCGCACGCCCTTTCCCGACTTGTGAATTGCCGCCGCATCGTTACCGCCTGCAACAACAGTCTTTGTCTGACATTTTATGCCGTTCTTTTCCGCCAGCTCGAATGCTCTTTTATAAAGCTCAACATCATAAACCGTGCCCCTGTCCATAAAGCTCACAACCGCGCCGTTTCCGAGCTTGCAAACCTTTTTCTGATCGGGGGTGTCGGGTAAATCAGCCGCAGTTGTTCCCTCAAGCACTATTGCATAATCGGGCGCAACACTATATGCCGCAACCGCAGAGCCTCTTGTTCCGATTTCCTCTTGAACAACGAAGCAAACAGTTAAATCATACGGCTGCTCTCTTGACAAAATATCAAGCAAAATCTGACAGCCCACTCTGTCGTCGAGTGCTTTTGATTTTATAAATCCGTCGCCGAATTCAAGATATTCGGACACGAAGCACACCTCGTCGCCCAGGCTGACATATTCCTCCGCCTGCTTTCTCGACTGAGCACCTATATCAACATACATATCCTCGATTTTAGGAACTTTATAAAGTCGTCGGAGGAAAGATGATGCAACGCCTTTGCGCCGATAACTCCGTAAATATCCGCTATCTTAACCCGTCTGCCGAAAACAACTCTTTCGTCAATTCCGCCAACGGGTGCAATTTTTATATATCCGTCGTCGGTAATATAGCTTACCATAAAGCCGACCTCGTCCATATGAGCACTAAGCATTACCTTTTTGCTCGCTCTGCTCTTACCCGACTTTTCGACAATAACATTGCCGAGTGCGTCAACCGAGTATTTGCAATCCGACGGAATTTTTGAAATTATATACTCCCGAACAGCCTTTTCCCTGCCTGAAATACCGTTGAGAAGGCAAAGCTCTTTAAGCATTTTCACTACCTCCCGCAATGTATTCGGCAATAAGTCTGCCCGTATTTTCGACGTCCGAAACCGACACAACCTCTACGCCCGTATGCATATAGCGAAGCGGTATTGAAATAAGTCCGCTTATAAAGCCGCCCCTTGCTATTGTCATACCGTCAGCATCCGTGCCCGTTCTTCCGCCCATTATTTCAAGCTGATACGGAATACCGCATTTTTTAGCCGTGCCGATAAATCTCTGCGACATATCATAATCAAGCGAAGTGGAAACGCCTATCATAGGTCCTTTTGAAAGCTCTCCGCACTCCTCGGAATTGCTGTCGGGAGTGTCTGCAAAGCTGACATCAACCGCAATAAGCTCTTTTGCCTCTGCGTTAAACGCCGCAGTTTTAGCACCGCTTCCGCCGACTTCTTCCCGTGTCGAAAAAGATACCGTAATTTTCTTTTTACAGCTTTTTTCTTTCAAATATTCCAAAGCGCAAATAAGGCTCGCCATACCCGCTCTGTCGTCAAGTGCACCGCACGAAACCCTGTCGCCCAAAAGCTCAGTAAATTCAGAATTTACCGTAACCCTGTCGCCGAGACTTACAATTTTCTTTATTTCATTTTCGGAAAAGCCTGTATCAATAAGCACGTCGCTCATTTTCATACCGTTGTTTTCCGAATTACTCTGAAGATGCGGAGGCGTACTGATTACAATTCCGCTTATATTCTTTTTACCGTGAATTGTAACCTGCTGTGCGCCGAGCTGCCTTGTGTCAATATGACCGCAAGCGTCAACTCGCAAAAAGCCCTCGGGTGTGATTGCGGTAACAATCATACCCACCATATCCATATGAGCGTCAAGCAACACTCCGTCGCCCTCGCCGTCAATAACCAAAATGACGTTGCCGAGAGCGTCGGTGTGAACATCTCCGTATTCTTTTAGATATTTTTCAGCTATCGGGACAATTTCCTGCTCACAGCCTGAAACGCCCGCGCCGATTGTCAAATCCTTTAATATTTGACGAACATCCATTATAAGTAACTTCCTTTGTTAAATTTCAGCTCCGCCGACAGGTCTTATAGCAAGTACATAGCATGAGCCTCGCCGAATACCGCTTCAAGAGTTGACTTGTACTCATCAAGCAAATCATTGGGAACAAAAGCCTGAATTGTGCCTGCAAATCCGCCGCCGTGAACTCTCCAAGCACCCTTTCCGTCAAGCACCTGCTCACTCAAGGCAAGAGCAATCGAAACAGGCTGAATTTCAGGCTGCTTTGTGGCAAAAACATTCTGATTATACATATAAGAGGAGTCGCCGCTTTCGATAACAAGCTGCTTGAACTGCTCAAAATCATTCTTTTTAAGAGCGTCAACCTCACGTAAAACTCTCTCGTTATCCTTGTAGAAGTGCATAGCACGCAAAACTGCTCTGTCGCCTACCGCCTCACGAAGCTCGGGGATTTTTGCAAGGAATTCCTTTTCGTCAACCTCACGCAAAACCTTCTTTGAGAACTGAGCCGCTACGCTTTCCATTTCAAGTCTGATGGCCGCATATTCATCTGTAAGATTTGAGTGGCTGCCCTTTGTGTCAACAATGCAAAGCGAATGACCGCAGGAAGCAAAGTCAAAATCAACCTTCTCAATTACAGGCTCTGACGGGTCCTTGAAATCAATAGTAATAAAGCTGCCGACAGAGCAAGCCATCTGATCCATAAGACCGCAGGGCTTACCGAAGTATTCATTTTCCGCATACTGTGCGATTTTTGCGATTGTAACGGGGTCAACCTTACCGTCGTTATAAAGGTAGTTGAGCATTGTGCCGACAAGCACCTCATATGCCGCCGAGGACGAAAGTCCCGAGCCCGAAAGAACTCTCGAAGCCGTAACAGCATCAAACCGCCGATTTTATATCCGTTGTTCAAGAAGCCCTGACATACGCCTCTTACAAGTGCGGGAGAATGACCCTCCTCGTCTGCGTGAACGCTCAAATCGGAAAGGTCAACAACGTCCATTGCATAGCCTCTCGATTTTACTCTTACAATGTTTTCGTCATTTTTGGAAGCTACTGCGATAGCGTCAAGGTTAATGCCTGCCGCAAGAACTCTGCCGTGGTTGTGGTCGGTGTGGTTTCCGCCAACCTCTGTTCTGCCGGGTGCAGAGAAAAGTCTTACGTCTCTGTCAGCCGAGAAAACCTCGTCAAAATCGTCGGCAAGAGAACAATATCTCTCATACTGTGCCTTAACGTCAGCCTCGCTGACATAAACTCTCTTAAATCTATCGTCAAGCTTTCCGTTCTTAATTTCTTCTCTTAATTGTGCAGTTGTACACATCTGCCTTTCATCCTTTCAGTTTTGTTTGTTTTCTTTTATTTTTGCCGATTTCGCCTTTGCCGAATTGTTGTAAAGGTCAATAAAGCAGTTAATTCCGAGCGTCGCAACGCCTGAAATTGTAAAGATTATGACCAACGGCAGCATAAACGCAAGCGAAAACGGATTATATACGTTTCGTCCGACCATACTGTACGAAATAATCTTCGGCATAAAGCCGATAAGCGAGAACAGGATATATTTATAATAATCGAAGCCCATTGCTCCGTACAGCTGGCTTACTGTGTTTATCGGGATATTCGGAACAAGCCGTAACGCTACGAGCAGACCGCCCTTCCCCGAAAAGTCCGACTCGAAAATCCTGTCAAAATTTCGTACCGACTCAAAAGCTTGTGGACAACACCGCCTCCGAGGTGCTTTCCCCAAAAATATTTAGTTGTCAAAAGTATAATGAAGCCTGCAATGTTTATAAGCACCGCAATATACGTCGGGAACACCATACCTGCGATAACACACACCGCAGAAATAGGTATCGGCACAATGACCTTTGCAATGTAAATGAGCAGTATCGCAATTACAACAAGCTCCTTTACCTGTATTGCCGCCACGGCGTCCTCGAAATCTGCGAGCATTTTCAAAAGCTCGTCATATCGCTCCGCAAACTCTTTTACCTGCATAAGCATTGTAAGTCCGAGCAGAGCCACTGCGATTAAAATAAGCGCAATGCCTAAGAAATTGAGCAAGCCCTTGCGGTTTATTCTTTTTTTCGCCAATCGCTCCACCACACCTTCAGCACATACAATATCATTATAATTTTATAACATAATCGCTTCAAGGTCAATCAATTTATTACTTTTCCTGTCGCTTTTGTTTTCAAAATCGGTAAAATATGTTACAATACAAATAATATTATCTTACACGGAGGAATAATTATGCCGAAAACCGTCATACTTGATGCCCAAACAACAAATCCCGGTGATCTTTCTTGGGAATGGCTCAAAGAATACGGCGAGCTTGAAATATACCAGAGAACACCGAAAGAGCTTATCTCGGAAAGGTGCGAGGGTGCGGATGTTGTCATAACCAATAAAACGCCGCTTGAAAAATCGGACCTTGAAAAAATGCCGTCTCTTAAATTCGTAGCAGTTCTTGCAACGGGCTACAACGTTGTCGATACCGCATATCTTAAAGAGAGAGGCATACCCGTATCGAATATCCCGTCATATTCCACGCAGGCGGTGGCACAGCTTGTTTTCGCCCACATAACAGAGCATTACAACGCAGTTGCGCTCCATTCTCAAGACGTTAAAAACGGCGGCTGGAGCAGCTGTCCCGACTTCTGCTATCAGCTGACTTCGCTTACCGAGCTTTACGGCAAAACGATAGGAATAATCGGCTTCGGAAAAATCGGACAGGCAGTAGCCGATATAGCCGAAGCTTATAAAATGAACATTTTGGCTGTATCGGGACACGAAACCGACCAGTCGAGCAGAAAAAATTTCAAGTGGGTGACGCTTGACGAATTGGCAAGAGAGTCCGATATTATTTCGCTCCACTGTCCGCTTACAAAGAAAACGGAAAACCTGATAAACGCCGATTTCCTTTCAAAAATGAAGCAAAACGCAATCCTGATAAACACCGCAAGAGGTGCGGCGGTTGACGAGCAGGCTCTCGCAAACGCTCTCAATTCGGGCAAGATAGCAGGCGCAGGCGTTGATGTGCTTTCGACAGAGCCGCCGAAAGCGACAATCCGCTTTTGAGCGCAAAGAACTGCACAATCACACCGCATATCGCCTGGGCGGCATACGAGACCCGTGAAAGACTTATGGGAATTCTCAAAAATAACATCAAAGCCTTTTTTGACGGCAACCCGATAAATGTTGTGAATAAATAAGCAAAACGAAAGCCGAGAGTAAAAACTCTCGGCTTTATGTTATGTTTTTTATGCTTTTAGAGATTTAACAATTCTTTTTTCTTTGTATCAAATTCTTCCTGAGTTATCGCTCCGATATCAAGAAGTTCTTTTAATCGCTTAACCTCTTCTATAGGGTCTTTGCTCGGTGCGTCGGAAGCATGTGAAATTTTCTTTCCAAATTTTCCGACTATTCCCGATACGCCCTTTTTCACGTCGTCTATTGTGTTTGACACCTTTTGTTTTATTTCTTCCTTTGTCTCGGATTCGGGTTCAACCACAATTTCTCCGTTCGATATTTTATCGATTATGTTCAAATCATTTTCGTATTCATCTTCGCTGTAATCAAATGTTGCCTTATCTAAAGCCTCACTCAATCTTTTTGCCATAGGCATCATTGATGCAAAATTCAATCCACCCGAAATAACGCCGCCGATTATCGGAATTGCTTTTGAAGCACTTTGAGCCACAGTGGTCTTTGTAACTTTCACACCTATTGCCTTTCCTATTTGCTTGATTATCGGATACCAAAAAGTCTTGGTTAAAGCCTTTTGCGGTAATTTCTTTAATGTTGTTTTTGCAATTTGTGTTGACAGAACTCTTACGCCGGACACTGCTCCCGACACTCCAAACATAACTCCACAATACATAATGAGTTGGGATTTGACTTTTTCGTCGTCAATTTGTCCGTCAACCCACAAATCGCCGCCCCCGTATAAATACGCCAGTTCCTGTGCCAGCCTAAGAGCCATACCGAAAAATTGCATTATATCGGCAGGTATAGTCGCAGCCATAGCAAGTCCGCCGGGAATACCGGCAACAAATGAGGCCGCCGATGATTGACTTGTTCTTTTTATTATTAACTTGTTTGCAAGAATTGCAACCTCATCTCTTGAAACTCCGGCTTCAATCGGACCAAAATCAATTACTTCTTGAACATTAGTTCCTACGCCTGCAAATTGTTCTGCCAAAAATTTATCCCTGTTTACTTTAACGCCCGGTATTTTTATAGATGTAGTAATTATTTCTTCTAAAGAAATGTTGTTTTGTGCTTGTTTTGTATTTTCCATATTTATCCCTCCATTTTTTAATTATAACTCTTGTATATAAAGCCGTCAACAAAGCAAGCAAAAGCCGAGAATAACTCTCGGCTTTTGTGTCAAAAACTGTATGTTTCTTTACACATTTTCTACCTCAAGCAATTTTTTGCTTACCCTTGCCTGAACATCAATATAATAAGCCTGCTCCGTTGCGTTCAGATCTTGGCTTTCCCACTTGTCAAACTTATCGCACATATCGGCATACTTGCTCATATATTTTGCGTAGTCCGCCAACAGCTTGGCATCATTCGGATTGCTCTGATATTTCTTTACGAATTCAACATATTCGTTCATAAACGCCTCATAGCTGTCCATTGCCTCTTTGAAATCCTTACGCATTCCGTTGACAAGCTGCGTGTCGTTCGCTTTATTTTCTTCGGCTGCTTTTTCGGTTTCGGGCGCAGCCGGTGCCGTGGCGGTGTTATCCGTCGAGCTGCTGCTCGGCTTGTCAATATCAATGCTCATAATATTGAAGCCCTCATATTTGATTGAAACGCTCCAGCTCGCTGTTTTTTGCTCTGTAATAATCGTCGCCCTTGTCATAATCCACCGTAAAGCCCTTTTCCGAGCAAGCCTTTACATAATTGTTATAGCTTTCCTTGCTTGTGTTGCCGATATAAACAAAAAAGTCGTCATCATGCTCATTGGAAAATTTGCCGACTGTCGATTCGGGTACGGGAAGCTGATTTCCCGCTTTGCTTGCAGGCCAGGATATTTCCGACATCTCCATAGGCTTTTTGAGATCAATTCCAAACATTTTTGAGTAGTCGCTTAAGCTCAATTTGTAGCCGTCGGAATTATATGCCGTATAATAAGTCGAAGTTGATTTTGCATCGATTGTAAAACCCTTTTCCTTGCAAGCGACAATATAATTGGCAAATTGGCTGTCAGAATCCTTTTTCACTTTGATATTAAGTGTCTCAAGCGAATTTGCGTAAATTAGACCTTTATTTGCCGAAGGCTCAGGCAATTGTGCGCCCAAAACCATTTCATTCCACTTGATTTTTTCGGTTTTCTCTCCGCTTGTAGCCGTACCTATAATCGCAATTAAAGCTATACCGACAATCACAAAAACCACCATCTTTTATATATCGGTTTTTTGGGCTTCTTCGGCTTTTTACGTCCTTTTTTACCTGCCTCAAACGGTTGATTGACATTTTGCTGTTGAAAATTCGTCTGCTGCTCCGTCGTTGACAACGTCGGTGCTTGCTCCTGCGCTTTTGTTCCGCATTCGGGACAAATTTGCCCTCGTATTCGGTACCGCAATTAACACATTTCATTTTCTTTTCTCCTTTGTTTTTAATAATTGCCTTGTATCCTGTCGGCGAAGGCAAAGCACCCTCGCCGAGATATCTGCCGTGTTATTTCTGTCCGCTTGCGTGTTCTTTAATCATTTTCCGAATCCACTTTTCGCTATAACCGTACTTTGTTGCGAGCTGCCGTACATTTTTGCCGTCATATTCCGCAACAATCTTCGATGCGATAAATTCGCTTGTGAAAAGATTTACCGGAAAAGTGATTTGCTGACCCCGATATGTAGAGTAAAGCTTTACTGCCGCCTCAATTCCAAGCGTATTTGCAATTTCATTATACACGCCGTTGAGATATTCGCTCTCAATCTCTTTCGGATCCATACCTGTATAAACCTCTCTCATTCTTACTGCCTCCTATTATGATTTATCCTTACGGATTTGTATAGAGCGACAGTTCATAGGAACAATTCCTTGTAAACTTCCGTTCGCTCATAATAGGTCTTGTAAATTTCGCGAATGAAAAAAGCGGCTTTTACGTCAACCCGATAAACGTTGTGAATAAATAAAAAATACCCCTCTCCGACATCACATCGGAAAGGGGTATTATTAATAAAATCGTTTATTTGTTGATTTTATCTGTAAGTATAAAATCGTATTGATAGCTTCTTTCAAACGGAACGGCTTCGCCGCTGTTCGGGTCTGTTACTGTGCCGCTGAAGGTAATAACGGTTTTTCCGTCAACATTTTTATAATCGGCATCAATCATATACGGTTTTTGGAAATCAGCAGCCTCCTTGCGAAATTCGTCGAGATCCGCCTGAACGGTTTCATACTGCTCCGTCTTTTTTTTGCCTTTCGGACGAAGTGTGCAAGAGCTTGTGCTCATTATAACCGAACATCACATCGGCGCAATACGAGCCGCCGTTTTTCGCAGTCTCAATATTGGCAGGACTGCTTACCGCCGCCGTATAAATAGGATTTGCCTTTGAAGCGCATATAAACGCAACAACGGCAATTGCCAAAACAGCCAAACAGCAAATCAACGCTTTCTTTTTCATATACACACTCCTTTTAATTGTCGTCTGCACGCTTATATTTGCACAGCGACATAAATAATTGAAACAAGCTTCTTTTGCTTTGCTTCAATTCCATCATACTTTAATTTCCAAATATTGTCAACATATAAAATATAACACAAAAATCACAGACATATTTTTAACAGATAAAGCAAAAACCGATTTTATCAAGGTGAAATACCTGCCAAAATAAAATCGGTCTTTTTTACTGTTTTATAAATTCTCTCAAAACTCTTTCGAGCCTTGCCATCGGAAGCCCAACAACATTTAGATAATCGCCGTTGATTTTTTCGACAAGCAATGCGCCCTTGCCCTGTATGCCGTATGCACCTGCCTTATCCGACGGCTCTCCCGTTGCGATATAAGCCTTGATTTCCTCCTCACTCAAAGTATAAAACTTGACCTCGGTTTTCTCACAAAACACAGTCTTTTTGTCTCCGAGCCTTACGCAAACGCCCGTAAACACATTGTGTGTCCTGCCCGAAAGCAAGGATAACATTGAAAAAGCATCATTTTCGTCCTTTGGCTTTCCCAAAATTTTTCCGTCGAGTGCCACAACCGTATCAGCCGACACAACGAGTGTGCTTTCGTCAACCTCTACGGCGTCTCCCTTTATCTCGGCAAGATACTTGACCGCTTCGTCGGGTGTAATATTATCAGGCAAGGTTTCGTCTGCGCTTGAGGTCTTAACCTCGAAGTCATAGCCTGCATTTTTCATTATTTCTTTTCGCCTCGGCGAACCCGAAACCAATACTATTTTCATTTCTTATCTCCGTAAACCTTATGATAAACCTTCATAATTCCGACCTGCGTTTTTGAGTCTCCGATTTCATTGTTCATTACCATTTGATATGCCTTTTCAAGCGGAATTTTTTTGACCTCAAGGAACTCGTCGTCATCAAGGTCTTGCGAGGTAAAGCTCAAGCCCTTTGCAAAATACATATGGATTATTTCTCCGCAATATCCCGGAGTGGGATACAATTTGCCCAAATCCTCATATTCGCTTGCAATCGTTCCCGTCTCCTCACGAAGCTCACGCTTGCCCGCTTCGAACGGGTCCTCGCCGTATTCAAGCTTGCCTGCAGGAAGCTCCAAAACAACCTCTGCGTAAGGGTATCTGAACTGCTCAACAAACATTAACTCGTTATTCTCGGTAAGTGCCGCAACGCAAACTCCGCCCGGATGCTCCACTATCTCTCTTTTGGCAACTGTGCGTCGGGCAATAGCGCATCATCAACACGCAAATTTATAATTCTGCCCTTAAATATATATTCTTGATTTATGGGTTTTTCGGTCATATCCATAATAAATTCACTTCTTTCGGAATATATCTTAATATCAAATACCAAATCAGAGGTTGTTGATATTATGTGTTTTAATTACAATGCTTTACAAGAGCATATCGAGAAAATCGAAGAAAGCTTTGACTTCGTGTCGATTGCTTCCATAGGCAAAGGCTGGTGCAAGCGAAATATTTACTCGCTGAGTATCGGAGAGGGAGAGAGCAGCGTGCTTTTCCTGGCCGATTTTTCCGACACAGCAGGGATAACAAGCGAAATTCTGCTGACGTTTTTTGAACGGCTTTGCGTAGCTTATAAAAACGACCTTAAAATTTCCGCCGTTAAAATAAGAAGCATCCTGCGTGAGCAAAAAATCGTTATCGTGCCCATAACCAATCCCGACGGACTTGAAATTTCCTGTTCCGACGGAGAAAACGCACTCTGCTACAAGGGTCTTGTGCAAAGAGCCGCCGACAACAATTTCTCCGAATGGATTTCAAACGCAAGAGGAGTGGAAATAGACAAAAACTTCCCGTACCGTTTTTCCGACACAAAAAGCATTATGAAAATTCGTCTGCCTTCGGCTACAAAGGGCCGTTCGAGGCGAGCGAGCTTGAAACGCAGGCGATTATATCTCTTTGCGAAGCATAAATCCGAAATATACAATCACGCTGTCCTGCTCGGGCGAATACATATCCTGCCAATGCTCAAAATGTGCCTCCGACTGCGCTATGATGACCCAAGTATTCAAGAGTGT